>Ga0207657_10000449_pt1 | contig 43787 bp, 33 predicted proteins | sample KBSC33metaG_FD_184316 | JGI IMG/M metagenome (GOLD analysis project Ga0207657, IMG submission 184316) | Corn rhizosphere microbial communities from Kellogg Biological Station, Michigan, USA - KBS C3-3 metaG (SPAdes) (version 2) | ecosystem: Host-associated > Plants > Roots > Rhizosphere > Soil ... | reverse complement strand
CCGTGGCAAGGGTAACGAGCAGCACCATCCAGGGTCCGCCGAATCCTGGATGCGCTCCTTGTTCCGTCGGAGAAGGACCGGGGGCGTCGAATACGTGCACGGCGGTGGTGGCAATTCCAATCAGAAGCGCGAAGCTGGCGACTTTCGAAACTGAAGCGATGAAGGCGGCGGCCGGAGCGGGAGCGCCTTCGTAGGTGTCCGGGGCCCACAGGTGAAACGGCACCGCGGCCACTTTGAAGCCTAGCCCCGCAATAATCAGCACAACCGCGACGTTAAGCAGCGGCGTGGCCTGATAAAGCTCGCCCTGGTGCAACTGCAGAAGTATCTCGTGCAGGTTGGTAGAACCGGTGATGCCGTAGAGATAGCTAAATCCGAATAACAGGAAAGCTGCTGACGTTCCGCCGAACAGGTAATACTTCATTGCCGATTCAGCGCTCTTGGCAGACGACTTTGCAAAAGCGGTGAGGATGTAGAGACCGAGGCTCAGGAGTTCGAGGCCGATGAAGATGACCAGCAGATCCTGTGCCGCGGCAATTAGCAAGCCACCGGCAGCCGACATGAGCACCACAGCGACATACTCACCTGCGTGACGGGTAAAAACTGAGCCGGTAAAGAGTAGAAGTGTGACCCCAGTGAGAAGCAGGATGCCGATCTGAGCGGCCGTGATATAGCCACCAACTCCGAGGAGGATGAGTTTGCTGCCCGCGCCGTAGCTGAGGCCGATCGTCGGCTGCATGGATAACGACCAAATGGCGACACCGCAGCCGATGACGCCGACGAGGGCCGCAACGGCGACGCGCATCTGCAGCGCGGCTTTACGCACGAGGCCGAGATCGACAATCAGGGCAAACAGGGCTGCGATTTCGAGAACCGTCTCAGGCAGCGTAATGCGGAAGAGATCTGCGTAGTTCATTGTCCCCCTCCCGCAAGCAGTGCTTTGACGGCCGGTTCGATGGTATCGAGAAGAATGCGCGGATATAGGCCAACGGCAAGGCTGGTCAAAGTCAGTAGCGCGACGCCGGTCATTTCAGGCCAGGTTATTGCGCCGAGATCGGGCCAGCCTGTCTTGGGATGTTCTTCAGGTGTGGGGAGTCGGTCGGCGAAGAACGCTCTCTGCAGCGCGCGCCATGTGTAGGCCACACCGATGACGATGCCGATTCCAGCGGTAACGGTCCACCATGGCTTGGCGATCCAGGCTCCGATGAGCACCTGCAACTCGGCCACAAAACCGGAGAAACCGGGCAAGCCCATTGAGGCCATTCCAGCAATGACGAAGGCCCATGCGGCAAAAGGCAAACGACGCGCCAGATGCATCGATTCAAGTTCAGCGAACTGGCGTGTGTGGGTGCGGTCGTACACCAAGCGCCCTACGATAGCAAACAGCAGGCCGGCTATAACACCATGCGAAAACATCTGCAACACAGCGCCTGCGAGGCCGATCTGATTGAGCGTCATGAGGCCGAGAAGTACGAAGCCCATGTGGCTGACGCTTGAGTACCCAATGACGAATTTGAAATCGGTTTGTGCCAGGGCCACTAGCGCGCCATAGATGATACCGATAAGGGCCAGCAGCGCAAATACGTCGCGCCAGGAGCCAAGCCCAAGAAAACTCCATCCCCAGGGGTCGAGCCCGTGCGGGAAGAGGCCGATGCCGACGCGCAAGCATCCGTAGGCGCCGAGTTTCATGACAACGCCGGCGAGCAGCATGGATGCAGCGGTGGGCGCGGCAACGTGGCCGGTGGGCGCCCAGGTATGGAAGGGCCACATACCCGCCAGAATTGCGAAGCCGATGAACACCAGCGGGAAGCACCACATCTGGAAACTGACGGGCAGGCCCGCGTGCGCGAGAGCAATGAGGCTGGTGGAGTGGCTGCCTGAAGTGGAGTATGCAGCCAGCAGGCCGATAAGCACCATGGCAGAGCCGACGAACGAGTAGAGCGCAAGCTTCATGGCGCCATACTCACGGCGCGTCGATCCCCAGATGGCGATGAGGAAGTACTTCGGTACGATGGCGATTTCGTAGAACACGAAGAGCAGGAAGAAATCGAAACTTAGGAAGACGCCGTACACGCCGCCGATGAGCGCGAGATAAAAGGCAAAAAACTCATTCGTGCGATGTTCGACGTTCCAGCTGAAGAGAATGCCCGCTACCGCGGCGAGACCGGTGAGCAGTACGAGAACGCGGCTGATGCCGTCTGCGGCGAGCAGATAGTGAATGCCCATCGACGGAACCCACGGCACATCCACAATTACCGAGCGGCCCTGTCCCATGCCTTGTACAAATCCGCCGACTGCACAGAAGAGACCGAGCACAGCAAAGCAAAGCGCAAGCCAGCGCGCAACACCTGCCTTGCCTTTCGGCAAGAGGGCTTCAAGGAGCGCCCCGGCAAACGAGAGATAGATCGTCCAGGCCAACATCTAAAATCTCCAGTGAGCCAGCAGGTTAACGACCGTCGGATTCACGCTATCGACAATCAGTTGTGGCACAAGGCCGATGAGCAACATAAGGCCGATGATTGGAGCCATGGCCATGCGCTCGCCGTAGTGAAGATCGGGAAAGTCAGTGCAGTGCTGCGGCACCGGACCAGTGAACACCTTTTGAATCACGGTGAGAATGACGGCGGCAGTAATCAGCAAGCCGAGAACGGAGAAAGTCGCCGCAACCCAGGCCAGCGGAAACACACCGCGGAAGATCAGAAACTCGCCTACGAAGCCATTCAGGCCGGGCAAGCCGAGCGACGAGAACAGGGCAATGCCCATCAGGCCGGCGAACACTGGTGCGGGCTTGCGCAAACCGCCAAAATCGTTAATGCCGCGCACACCACCTGTGCGGAATTGAATCATGGCGATGAACCAGAAGAGCGCGGCAGCGGTAATGCCGTGATTGAACATCTGCAGGATGACGCCATTCAATGCCGCAGCCTGGCTGGCTTGCGCGGCGTGGCCCGCGGCGGGGACGGCGAGCGCGAAAATGCCGAGCAAACAATAACCAAGGTGATTGACTGAGGAGTAAGCAAAGACGCGCTTCAGATCTTTCTGTGCGGCCGCGGCCCATGCTCCCATAACCACGGTGATGGTGGCTAGCACAAGAAGCGGGGTCCGTAGCTGTGCGATTTGATGACCAAAGATCGGAAGTGCAATCCGTAACAGCCCGTAGACGCCCATCTTCGACATGGCGCCGGTGAGCAGCATGGTCACGGGCGAAGGCGCCTCAGCATAAGCCTCAGGCAGCCACGTATGGAACGGCATCAGCGGAACTTTGACGGCAAAGCCCGCAAGGACTCCGATGGCCAGCCAGATGGTAACGCGGCCGAGATGTGCCGTGACCATCTGCTCAAGCGCGCCGGTGGATGCAAGTTGCGCGAGTTCGATAAAGTTCATGCTGCCGGTGGACAGAAAGACTCCAAGGAAGCTGACGAGCAGCGCCACAGAGCCGGCCATGGTGTATACGAAGAACTGCGTAGCCGCCGGGCCGCGACGCGGGCCTCCCCAGAGCTTAATGAGAAAAAAAGCCGGGATGAGGCTGACTTCCCAATACAAGAACCAGTGGAAGAAATTCAACGCGGTAAATGAGCCGAACAGTCCGGCCTCAAGCACCAGCACTAGGCCGTAGTAGAGCCCTGGGTGATGATGTGCCCGCTGTATCGCGTCGATCGACATGAGCGTAATGATGGCGGAAAGAACCAACATCAACGCGCCAAGTCCGTCGACCCCAAGGTGATACTCAATGCCGAGAGATGGCACCCACGCCGCATGTTCGACCATGCCGATGGACCCGTCCATAGGCAGGCACATCCAGATGAGGATGGCGATGCCGAGGCTTGCCAGAGCGGAAACGAGCGCGACCACGCGCGCATGTTTGCCCGAGAAGAACGCGATGGCCGCGCCCACCAGCGGCAACACGGTAAGGAGCGTCAAAATTGGAAATCCGGTCGTTGCTTCGTTCATGGCCGGCTGCTCCAGAAAAGAATCAGCACCAGGGCCACCACGGCGAGGGCCAGGATTCTGAGATAGTTTTGTACGAGACCTGACTGAATGCTTGCCAGCAGCCCGCCACTGGTAGAAAGCTCTTCGCAGCCTTTGTCGAACGTTCCATCAACAACATTGGCATCGAGAAAGCGATCGAAACGGGCAAACAGGCCGAACATCCATGTGACTGCGGCGACTGCCCCGCCCCAAACGCGGCGATCGAGCCAGTCTGCAACACGCGCCCACCATGCGTAGAAGGCAATCACGGTGGCCCCGTAGAGTTCGTCGACATAGAACTTGTTTTGAAGAACGGTCCAGACGCGCGGCATGGATGCCTGCAGGGCATCCGGGGCTTCCGGCGCAGGTGATTTATTGCCGTAAATCCACCAGCCAAGCCCGAGGCCGAGAAATACGACGAATGAGGAAGTAGCCATCAGGGTCAGGAGACCCGGCTCGGAGAAGCCCTGAAATCCGAATTCGGCCGTGCGCCCCTCGAGGAAGGAACGGAACCAGGGCCATAAAGGCGAACCAATTGCGCCAAGCGCGACGGCGAAGAAAGCCAGGATCGCGAGCGGCATCGTCATCACCCGCGGACTCTCGTGCGCATGTCCATGGCCGCGCCAGTTGCCGAAGAACACGTAGCTGACTTGGCGAATCATATAGAACGCGGTCAGCAGCGCCCCGAAAACCAGCATGTAAAAGGGAGCGCGGGCCGTGGTCCAGTGCTGCGCTGCCTCAATAATGGCGTCTTTTGACCAGAAGCCGGAGAACACCAGCGGGAATCCGCATAGGGCCAGCATGCCGATGACGTAAGTAACAAACGTAACCGGCATAAGCTTTTTTAGTCCGCCCATGTGACGAATGTCCTGCTCATCATGGCTTCCGTGAATCACCGAGCCTGCACCCATAAACAACAGCGCTTTGAAGAATGCGTGCGTGATGAGGTGGAACATGCCCACCGCCACTCCACCCATGCCGAGACCCGCCATCATGTAGCCGAGTTGCGAAACGGTAGAGTAAGCGAGGATGCGCTTGATGTCGTTTTGCGCAACGGCAATCAGGGCGGCAAAAACTGCTGTGGACGCGCCCACCCATGTAACAACCGTGAGCGGCGTGGTTACTCCGCCAGCAGGGACGCCCGCTTGCATGAGGGGGTAAACACGGGCGATCAGGTATACGCCGGCCGCCACCATGGTGGCAGCGTGAATGAGGGCGGAAACCGGCGTGGGACCTTCCATGGCATCGGGCAGCCATACGTGCAGCGGAAGCTGGCCGCTTTTGCCTGCGGCTCCAGCAAAGATGAGCAGGCCAATAGCGCCGGCGGCAGTTAGGCCAAGCGCGGCATGCTGCGTTAACAGACTGGCGAGCGCGAGAGGCTCAAGTGAGCCGGTACCGTGGTCATAAAAAAGCAGAGTGCCGGTCTGCGCGAAAAGCCAGACGATTCCGAGCAGAAAGAAGATGTCGCCCACGCGGGTGGTGAGGAATGCCTTCTTTGCGGCAGCGGCAGCAGACGGCTTCTGATACCAGAAGCCGATGAGCAGGTAAGAAGTGAGGCCGACCAGTTCCCAGCACATGAACAGCAACAGAATGCTGTTGGAGATGACGACACCCAGCATGGCTCCCGCAAAAAGGGAGAGGAAGCAGAAGAAGCGGGTGAAGTTCTCATCGTGGGCCATGTAGCCGGTGGAGTAGATAAAGATGAGCAGCCCGACAAGACTGACCATCACCAGCATCACGGCAGAGAGCGGATCGAGAACCCAGCCAAGTTCAACGGCGGACGAGCCGAAGCGCATCCAGGTAAAGTTCACTGACTCGCGAACTGCGTTGCCGGCAAGCCAGCCGCTGAGCACGTGAGCGAAGGCGGCAATCGAGAGGAGAAGCGAAATACCAAGCGAACCGATGGAGAACGTTGCAGCAGCACGGCGCAGCGGCTGCTTCATGAGGGCGATGCAACCGGATGCGACGATGGGCAACGCGGGAATCAGCCACAGGATTCCCGAGATAGCCGAGGCCGTGGTTTGCGGAGTGAATGAACTGACAACTTCCTGTATCAAGATCATCCCTTCATCCTGTTGATCTTGTCGATTTCCGTGGTGTGCGTGTGGCGATAGATTGCGATGACCAGGCCCAGGCCCACAGCGGCTTCCGCAGCTGCAACAGCAATGGAGAAGATGGCGAACATCATGCCGGTAAGCGCTTCGGGGTGCGGTCCATAGCGCCAGAAGGCGATGAAGTTGAGGTTTGCGGAATTCAGCATGAGCTCAATGCCGATGAGGACGAGAATGGCATTGCGGCGAACAAGCGCTCCGGCCAGACCGATGGCAAACATGAGCACTGCAATGAGAAGATAACCGCCGAGGGGCGTCACTCGGAACCGCCTTTCTCATGCATGGCCACGATGACGGCGCCCACGGTAGCGGCAGTGAGCAGGAGCGCGACAATTTCAAGCGGCAGAACGTAAGGCCCGACGAGCGCGATACCAATGTCATGTACCGTGACATGCGGAACGGCGGCCTGCTGCGGGATGGCATTCACGCTGTTGATGACCGCCCAGCCAATGACAGCAAACACAGCTGCTGCGATTGCGACGCCGGTAAGCCATGTGGGGCTGAAGACTCCATCTTTGGGAACGTCAGAGCCGCGCGTGAGCAGAATGGCAAACACGATGAGGATGGCGACCGCGCCGATGTAAACAAGAATCTGCACAAAGCCAGCGAACTGCGCATCCAGTGACAGAAACAGCAGCGCCAGCCCGCCAAAGGCGACGGTTACGGCGAGAGCGCAGTGCACCAGGTTCTTCAAGAGAACTGCAGCCAGGGCGCCAGCCACCGTCAGGGCTGCGATGAGATAGAAGACTACCGTCATGATTGGAAGCTCCTATTCAGCATAACGGTAGCTCCTGGGGCCGAAGTGTTTGCGAACCATCGCAACGCGACCCATGACGAAGTATGCGGCCAGCAGGATGGCGGAACAGACGATCCAACGCAGTATCCCTTCACCCATAAAACGCCATAACGCGGTAACGAACAGGTCGAGCAATGTGAACGGAAGAACGAACTTCCACGCGAAATTCATCAACTGGTCCTGGCGCAAGCGTGGCAGTGTTCCGCGCATCCAGATGAACACAAAGATCGAAAGCATGAGCTTAGAGAAGAACCAAAACCACGAGGGGATAAAAGTAAGGAACGAGAACGGGGCCGACCATCCGCCCAGAAACAGCGTGGTTCCGAGCCCGGAGATCGAAAGCATTGCGAGGTATTCGCCCAAGAAGAAGAGCGCGAACTTGAAACCGGAATATTCGGTGTGGTATCCGGCCACCAGTTCCGATTCACCTTCAGGCAGATCGAACGGCGAGCGGTTGGTCTCCGCCGTTGCCGCGATTGCGTACATGAGAAAGCCGGCGAGTCCCCAAGGGGTGAAGATGTACCAGTGCGGGAATATGCCGGTGTAATGATTTTGCGCTTCGACGATCTTGGTGAGCGAGAGGGAGCCAGTGATCATGACTACGGCGACGCTCGACAGCAGCAGCACCACCTCGTAGCTGATCATCTGGGCTACGGCGCGCATAGCGCCCAGCAGCGAATATTTATTGCGGCTTGACCAGCCGGCCATGAAGACCGATACCTCGGTCGAGGCCCCCATCGCGAAGAAGAACAGCAGGCCGGCGTCCATATCGACCAAAACCATGTTGCGGCCAACAGGTAACACAGCAAAACCCATAAAGACCGCGACGACCAAGCCGACCGGCGCGAGAAAATGCACAGGGCCGTTAGCGCTGCTGGGGACTACGTCTTCCTTGGTCAGGGATTTGATGGCGTCCGCCAAGGGCTGCATAAAGCCGAAGGGACCCACGCGATTCGGACCAAGCCGATTCTGAATACGGCCCAGCCCCTTGCGCTCAAAAACTGTTGTGAGGGCGAAGATCGCCGGAAAAACGGAGATGATGCCGATGACGCCGATAACAACGGCGGCCGGTTGCTGCAATGCGAGTGGAAGAAAAGAAATAAGCCAGTGTTGAAGCAGAACGAAGATCTGGTCCGCTTTATCGATCATGGGCTAGTCCTGTCCTCCCTCGGGCTTGGCTTGCGTTGGGGAAGCAGGCGCAGCAGTCTTTGCGGCAGTGTCAGCAGCTGCTTTTGCGGCGGCAGCTTCGGCCGCTTTGGCCTTGGCTTCGACCTTGGCTTTTTCTTCAGCAAGGCGCGCGTCCACTTCTGCAGCTTCAGTCGGGTGAATCTCGTGGTAATACTCGTTTGATTTTGCCAGCTGTTCGCGGTCGAGCAACAGTCCGCCAAAGCGATCGTCGGTCGCCAGTTCGAATTGAGTATCCATTTTGATGGCCTCGAACGGGCAAACCTCCACGCAGATTTGGCAGCTCATGCAAACAGAAATATCGATATCGAAACGCGTCGGGTAGAACTGCTGCTTGCCGACATAGTCAGGCTTCTTATCTTTGCTCTTGTCAATGTAGATGCACTTGGGCGGGCACTCTTTCTCGCAAATCTGACAAGCGACACAGCGCAGGCCCTTTTCCCAATTTTCGCTATCGTACACAAGAAACGGGAAGACACGCGCATTTTCAGCTGGAGCAATCCGCTCTTCAGGATACTCGACGGTGGTAAGCCGTTCTTTCGAGACAAAGCTGCCGGCGAAATTTTTAGCCGTCTCCGCCATGCCTTTCAGTATTCCTTCACCCAGCACTGCAAATCCTCCAAAACAGCTATTAGTTCTTAGCTATTCCTTGCGCATGTAATGATCCACTTCCGCACTAAATCTTTCGTGCCCCGGCTCTCGGTTCTGAGAGATGGGACACCACGAATGCTATCGATCCACTTCTCCCAACACAATATCTACGCTGCCGAAGATCACGACCACGTCGGCTACGCTTTCGCCCAGACACATATCTTCAAGCACGGTCAGATTGATCAAGCTTGGCGGGCGAACGCGATAACGATACGGATTCGGCGTGCCGTCGCTGATCAAGTAAAAACCGAGTTCGCCCTTCGGCGCTTCAATGCGCCCATAGGCTTCGCCCGGCTTGGGACGGAAACCGCGAATCTTTGATTTCGGGTCCATGATGGGGCCGGCGGGAATATCCTTGAGCGCCTGGTTCAGGATGTTGACCGACTCGCGCATTTCCAGCACGCGCACCATATAGCGGTCATATACATCGCCGTGATCACCTAGCGGCACCCGGAATTTGAATCGGTCGTAGATGCCGTAATGATCGATCTTGCGAATGTCGTAGTCCACGCCGGAAGCGCGCAACATCGGTCCGCTGATACCGGCGTTGACGGCCAGTTCAGGCCGCAGTTTGCCGATGCCCTGACAGCGCGCCATCAGAATCTCATTGGTGCTCAGCAGCGCTTCAAATTCGTCAATAAAAGCAGGTAGGCCGGCGGCAATTTTGCGTGCGTCGTCCAGCATCGCTGCCGACATATCCACGCGACAGCCGCCGAAGCGCATGTAGTTGCACATCATGCGCGAGCCGGTCAGCTGTTCGAAGAGATCAAGAATCTTCTCGCGCTCGCGAAAGGCATACATCAAAGGCGTTCCGCTGGCACCCATTTCCTGCGTCAGGAATCCGATTGTCGAAGCGTGATTCTGAATGCGAGTAAGTTCGGCGAGAATGACGCGAAGATATTCAGCGCGCTCGGGAACTGCCTGACCGACCAGCTTTTCGACTGCCAGCGCGAACGCCCAATTGTTGGTGAGCGAGCAGAAGTAGTCGAGCCGGTCCGTGTAGGGCATCGACGCGAGGTAGGAAGTACCTTCTGCAATCTTTTCGTGATTACGATGCAAATAGCCGAAGACCGGTTTGAGGCGAATGACGCGCTCGCCGTCCAGGGCAACGTCCATACGGAAAACGCCGTGGGTGGACGGATGGTGCGGGCCCATGGCTACTTCAAGCAGCTCACCCTCGCCGTCCGGTTCAATGATGGGCGGACGATTCCAACCCTCGCTACGGTCGGTACTAGCGAGCCCGGAATTCGGCAGTCCAGAATGCACGGTAGAAGGAGTCATCGGGCAGCTTCGGCTCCTTCCTGAATCGCGGCAGTTTCCGAAGCGGCATGCTGCTTCGCCCGCTGCAGCACGTGATCATGCGCAGTCGGCTCGTACTCGTAGTCGTCGGGCTCAACGTAATCCTTGCGCATGGGGTGGTCTTTGAACTCATCCCACATCAATAGGCGGCGAAGATCGGGGTGGCCGGTAAACACCACTCCATAAAGATCGAAGATTTCACGTTCCTGCAATTCTGCGCTGCGCCAGATCGGGGTGAGCGACGGCATCTCAACCTGGTCAGTGCGGTTCCCAGTACGCATGCGAATGATGACGGGGCCATGTTTTTTAGCAACGGAAAAGAGGTGGTACACGCTCTCAAGATATCCCGGCTCTACGCGCTTGCGGGTCTCATCTACCGTCTCCTCGACTTGCTGCTCAACGTCGTCCACAGTTTTGGTCACGGTCCTCGTGACCTTCACCTTTTCACTGATTTCCTTGTCGAGCCAGTCCACTCCGGTCACGTTGGAGAGAAAGTCGAGAGCCAGTTCCGCATCGTCACGCAGGAACTGCGCTACCTGCAGCGCGTGGCTGTGCGCAATCAGCAACGAGTGCTGACCGCTGGGGCTGGGATTGGAGATGATCTCCACACCGGCGCCCGGCACCGCAGCTTGAATAGCTGCTCTTATCTCTTCCACCGTTTTCATCAGCGGATCACCACCGGTATGGGCCAGACGCCCTGGTTGGAAGTCGGCTCAAGATCGTGCTCGCCCTGCTCGGGAACCGGAAACTCTCCCTGAGCTTCAGGATTCAGGTGCCGTGGACGCTCCTCGCCTGTGAGGGGCTGCTCGTCTATCTTCTTCTGCAACGTCATGAACGCCTGGATGAGCGCTTCAGGGCGCGGCGGGCAACCGGGAATATGCACGTCGACAGGAATGTACCGATCGATCCCCTTGAGAACGTTGTAGCCCTGCTTGAACGGGCCACCTGAGATAGCGCAGGCACCCATTGCGATCACGTAACGGGGCTCGGCCATCTGGTTATAAAGGCGCACCACCTGAGGAGCCATCTTCTTTGTTACGGTCCCGGAAATGATCATTAGATCGGCCTGGCGCGGCGAGGGACGAAACACCTCAGCGCCGAAACGGGCCAGATCGTAACGCGCCATTGTGGTGGCGATCATCTCGATTGCGCAGCATGCAAGGCCGAACTGCATGGGCCATACAGAGTTACGGCGGCCCCAGTTATAGAGTTCCTCAATCGTCGTGACGAAGACTCCCTGCTTGCCCAGTTCTATCTTCAATTGTTGATCAACTGCCATTATTCGCTAAGCTCCAAAATCCCACGATCAACGTTCACTGACCATTGCTCTTCATGCCCATGTAAGGACGCCTTTGGCCCACGCCCAGGCTAATCCTTCAATCAGCATCAACACGAAGATGAGCATGGATACGCAAGCCGCTGCGCCAAGTCCTGTAAACGCAACCGCGAACGGCAGCAGAAATACAGCTTCTACGTCGAAGATGAGAAAGATAATGGCATACAAATAGTAAGCTGAGCGGAACTGTACCCAGGCATCTCCTTTTGACACCAGGCCGCACTCATAGATGGCGTTCTTGGTCGGATTCGGTTTGGCCGGCGAGAAGGCCTTTGCCCACAGCCAAGCCAGGCCCAGCGGGGCCAACCCAAAACCAAGTGCCGCCACAAACAAGACTGCCAAGGAAAAATAAGGATTTGATGCCATGTTCTAGACAAATTCCTTCTCTTCTAACTTACCAGTTTTGGGGTAGTTTTGGCGAAGGTGTTGGCCGTTTCAAACGCTGTTCAGGCGCAGTTTTTCGCGCTTCATCCCACGCTGTGAACCGTTGGCTGGTCTCTGGTTTGCAACTCAGATTGGGCGCCCCGTTGAGTCCGGCGTTGATTGTGATTTTCGGCTTCGAGAGCCGGAGGTTTTCCTATCTTGCTCTAAGCCGCTTTCCTGCATCTCTAACGGAGAGACATCGAAGACCAGGCGGGGGCGCACATGACAGAGTACCTGGGCGGCTTGACATTGATAGGCTTGGCAGAGCGGACAGCACACAAAACATTTTCAGACCGGGTATTTGGTGAAGCGGCAGAACTGGCTTTTTTCTTCCTGCTGTCTTTGTTCCCGTTCCTGATTTTCCTGGTGTCCATCGTGGGACTTGTGAGTGCGGGCTCGGCCCTGCAAACGCACCTGGTGCATTGGCTCACTCAGGCGATGCCTCACTCCGCATCGGACCTGGTTAGGAATATCGCCCAGCAAACCACGAATCGCAGTGATTCGGGCAAGTTGTCGTTCGGGATTGTATTTGCGCTATGGACAGCTTCTAGCGGCATGGTGGCGGTAATCGACGGCTTAAATGTCGCCTTCGAAATCAAGGAACCCAGGTCCTGGATCAAGCAACGTTTAACGGCATTGTGGCTCACCGTCTCGATGGGGATGTTCATGTTGCTGGCAGTAGCGATCATCCTGTTCGGAAGCCAGCTTGCAAGGTGGACAGGCGGGGAGGCGGGAGTGTTCTGGCAGGTACTGGAATGGTGTGTTGCAGTGTTTCTGGTAATTTTAGCATTTGCAACCGTTTACCGCTACGCTCCAAATAAAGTTGATCAAAGCTGGAAATGGATGACCCCTGGAGCCGTGGTTGGCGTGCTGCTGTGGCTTGCGGCTTCGATAGGCTTTCGCGCATATCTGATGTATTTCGGTAACTACTCCGCAACTTACGGATCATTGGGCGGGGTGATCGTTCTGATGTTGTGGTTTTACGTCACGGCCATCGCCGTTCTACTTGGCGGAGAAGTTGATGCCGAAATCGAGAAAGCCGCGCGGCATGGGAGTGCTCAAAGCGGCACGTTCAACGCCGGATCTCATGCGGCATAGATTCGATGCCGAGCTCTGTTTGGCGCTCAGGTTGGCCTATGACGCCTTTTGCTTTCCGATCGAAATTCAGGGTGATTGCGGGTCCTAATCGTCATCATCCTTGTCAGACTTCTTTGCATGAGCCCTTAGTAGGGCCGGAACAGGTTTGTTGCCCATTGCGTCCTTCCACAGGATGACGTTGAGTTTCTCAGTCGGTTGACTGTCCTCGTGGGTAAAGTTCATCTTTGCGCTCTCGCGGGCACCGAAGGAGTTTCTGGTGTTAGCTGTGTAGATCAGTCCGTTATCGCGGTTGGAGTAATCGGCTGTGTAGGGCGCCTGGTCGCCGGGCCCGGTAAGCAGGCTCGAGATCACGGAGCAGAACGCATCATCGTTGTTCATTGGCGGCAGGCCGAGCGCTACTTCCATGGTGCGGACCATGCTGACGGTCGAGTAGAAGCGACTATCGACATACGGTCCGCCGTCGGCGGCACGTGGCGAGTATTTGCTAACCACAAACGCGATGCTTCGGTGCGCATCCACGTGGTCGGCACCATTCTGGGCATCGTCTTCAAGGATGAAGAAGGCCGTGTCATCCCAGTAAGGCGAGTGAGACACGGCCTCGATGGCGCGGCCGACAGCCAGATCGTTGTCAGCGACAGATGCATTGGGTGTCGGGCTTCCCGGTGTAGTTCCGGCCGTGTGGTCATTAGGAAAGCGCAGCTGAATAAAACTCGGCATATTGTCCCGGCCATGCTCGCGGTCGGCTATCCATTGCTTTAAATGGCGCTCAAAGATGGCAAACCGCACCTGGTCAGGAACGAGTAATCCGAAATCGGGATACTCCTTTGCGAAGTGTCCAACGAGCTCTGGCTTGGTGGCGATGTTGGAAGCGATAAGCGGAATAGCCCACGGCCACTTATTTACGCCGCCGCCCCACTCCTCCGGAATGGGCTGACCGGGAGCGATTGCCGGATGGTTGCAGCTTTCACCTTCCAATACGGGTCCCTGCTGAGGATTGGCGGTCTTCTTCGCGTTGCAGAACTTGGTTGAGATGTACTCGGCAAAGTGATAGTAGGTTTTGCCGTGCGCAGCGAGATTGCCCCAGAGATAGCCGCTATGCGGCTCATTCACATCCGGAATCTTCTGCAGTAGTGGGTAGCCTTCTGCGACGACTCCCTCGAAATCGTAGCTACGCTGAGTGCCACGATAATTCTGCTGCCACGTTTTCTCGAGGTAATCCGTTCCGATAGCCGCGTTTGACCAGACGTGCCCGTCACCGGAGACTTCGCCGGAATCAAAGAAGTTGTCGAGCACGCCGAATTGCAGGGCCAGCTTATGCTCGTTGGGGGTAACGGACTGCCCATACATAGTCAGGCTCGGATCGCCGTTGCCAACGTGCTTGCCTTTGTAAGTCAGGTCGCCAAGAATCTGATCGTAGGTGCGGTTCTCCTTGATGATGTAGATGACGTGCTTGATTCGGTTCCGTGCGCCGCCTGCGTACTTGATCGTCTCGGCCGCAGCTTTCATCCGGTTTGATTGGAGCACTGTGGAAGTCCACTGCGGAAGGTTCGCAGTAATCTCAGATTCGTTAAGCGTAGCGAGAGAGCCATACAGGAGCGAAGCAATGTATGTGCGATCGTCTTCCCGCGACTTTGGCCTTGTGGCAACCTGCCGCTGCGCAAAATTATTCGGGCCGGTCCCCTTGCCTTTGTCTGTTGCGACATAGAGCTTGCCCTCGGAAGCCGCCATCGAAATGGGCATCCACTCCGTTGGTATAAAACCGTCGGGTTCAACCATTCCCTGCCTGGAGACCTTCGAGTTGAGCTTGCGGGTGTCAATCACTGCGACGGCGTCGCTCCCCATGTTCGCGACATAAAGGCGCGATCCATCGCGATTCACTGCCAACGCGACGGGCTCCGCTCCAAAGTAGCTTTGTGCGGGCAGTCGCGTGTCAAAGTAGCCTTTCGAAGCCAACTGACCCTGCTCAATGTTGACGGCAGCCACGGCATCACGATTGGAAAGCGCTACATACAAAGTCTTCTCATCCGGCGAGAAGGCAAAGGCGCTCGGATGCGTTCCGGGCGCAACTGAACTGCTTGGTTTGAGCAGCGCAAGCTTGCGGCCGACGGTTTGCGTGGCGAGATTGAGTTCGACCACTTCAGAGGAGTTCCACAAGGCAACAAATGCGCGCGTGCCGCTGTTGGGAACCGCAAGGGCTACCGGATAGGTGGACGGCACTGCGTCACTTTCGGAGAGATCGAAACGGGTTTTGATTGCACCCGTTGCTGGATCAAGAAGGATCACGTCGTCAGAAAGATTTTCGGCGACCAGAAGCATTTCAGCGCCGGGAGCACCCACGACCGCAATTGCCGCGGGATAGGGCAATCCTTTATCGCCTTCCTTTTCGCCGATGAGGAGCGTTTTGCGCCCGGCAGGCAACTGCTGCAATGGCAGAGAAATCATCCGTTCGGGCGTGACGCGGCCGTCTGCAAAGCTGTATACCAGAATCCCGCTGCCTACGCCGTTCTTAACCCCACCCAGCGGATTACTGAGCGAGGCGATGCTGGCGTAAATATGTTTGCCATCGCGGCTGAAAGCCAGTCCGGAGTAAAGCGTTTGCCTTGAAACTTTGGCCATGGTGCGGCTGTCAGGAAAATCGGTCAGCGAGCCGGTCGTCGTATCGAGCACCGCAAGCGATTGCTCGTATTTCGATTCGAACGTCCCGTAGCCGGCATTGACTGTGACAACGTAACGATGGTCTGGCGAAACGGCCATCGAGATTGGCAAACTATTCAGCCGCTGCGGATGGCCGGGGACCTCTCCGATCAGTTGCTTGCTTGAAGGCAGATCGATTGTTTGCGAGGAGAGCGCGGTGGGGGCGAGAAAGAATGCGGTACTGAAAATTGCAAACAGAAAATCTCGATACATGGCTTCTCCTCAAGATGGCCGTAGTGCGGTTTCGCATATCTGATGCACCGTAAACGCCAGCTTTGTTTACGTGAGGATTGTACATGCAGCTTGTGAATGGGAATGTGTGAAACTGAGTCAAATGGTCAAAGTGAATGAGGGCGCGAGGTCTTGTGTTTACCGCGATCCTTAGCCTATCAACGCAGGAACACGGATGGCGTGGATCAGTAGACAATCGGTTCGTGCAGTTCGACGGCCGGTCGCGCCGCATCCTGCTGGGTTGTTGCACTTTGTGCCTGGTACACCGGCAAGAGCCACTTCCGGTATGCGCCGATGCGTCCACGCGTCGCTTCAAAGTAGGTTCTTTGTAACTGGCGCACAATGGAACCGATTTCACCGTTTTTTACCGGACGATGATCGACACGTACCACTGGCGCCAGTCCGACTGCCGTGCCGGTGAGAAAGAGTTCGTCGCAAATGTAGAGTTCGCTGCGGTCAATTGAGCGCTCGACAACCTGCAGCCCGAGTTCGCGGCGCGCCAATTCCATGATGGTGTCTCGCGTTATGCCTTCCAAAACGTTGTCCGTCACCGGCGGCGTGATGAGCTTGCCTTTGCGAACCATAAAGAGGTTGCATGTGGCGCCTTCTGCAACGTGTCCGCTTTCGTTAAGGAAGATTGCCTCGTCGAAACCGCTTTGTCTAACTTCGTCGCTTGCGAGGGCACTGTTAACATAAGCACCGCAGATTTTGGCACGCGCCGGAATTGCATTGTCTTCAATACGCCGCCACGAACTTACTCCGGCGTGAATGCCGTGATCGGCATGCAGATAATCGCCGAATGGCATCGCCACGATCGCCCAGTCATCTTGATCGTCCATGGCGACACCGACGCGCTGCGCGGATTTGAAAGCAATGGGACGGATATAGACATTTGTACGAAAATCATTACGACGCAGAATTTCTGTCGTGATGCGGCAGAGTTCTTGCGCCGTAACTGAAATACTGATGCGAAGGATGCCGCAGTTCTGCTTCCATCTTTCATAATGCTCAAGTGGGCGCAGGACGAATAGTTCCCGTGAAGGTTCGTCCCAGTGCGCGCGAATGCCTTCAAAAACACCCGTGCCATAATGAAGAGCATGGGTGAGTATGCCTACACGAGCCTCAGATAATGGCATGAACTCGCCGCTGAAATAGACGATGGAATTCTGATCAGCATCCGCTCTCATTTCATTACCTCCTGATAAGACTGCATATGCGAGCCCTTGCAAGATTCCTTGAAAAGTTCCCTGCCCCGCGCCAGCGCGCGTTCATCCAGCGCAAACCATCTTGTGTTCTTGATCAGACGCCGTAACGCGGCCTCGATGCTCGCCTGCGGCAATCTGTCCGCAATTTCAAGCAGAGCCCCGAGCATGACCATGTTGCACGCGCGGATGCTGCCCAGGTCATGAGCAATCTGCGCAAACGGTAGTGCTACGACTTGAATATCATCGCGCGCGCAATCGGGCGGGAAGGTATCGCCGTTGTAGATAACCCAGCCCCCGGGCCGGACGCTCTTGTCGAACTTGCGCAGCGACGGCTCGTTCATGGCAACAAGAATGTTGGGAGATGTCACTAGCGGCGAATCAATGGAATCATTCGACAACCGCACGTGACAGTTCGAAGTGCCAGAGCGCATTTCCGGACCGTAGGACGGCAACCACGATACCTCGAGCCCCGCATCCAGGCCCGCTTCTGCCAGTACCTCTCCGAGCAGCAGCACACCCTGGCCGCCAAAACCGGCAACGCGAACATGCAGATCGATATCTTTCATTGCTTTTGCAGATGCGTTCTCAGTATCAGCAGTGTCATCGTGAGCGATCCCGAGAATAGCTGGGATCACATCGAGCGGAGGCGGTTCCTTCGGCAGTTGGCGCGGCACGGCCTGCCTGGTGCGATCGCAATAAACTCCCAGTGGAAATGTCTTTTCCATGACGTCGCGCACCCAATGCTGCGCATCGACGGGCGACATCTTCCAGATGGTTGGGCAAGGCGAAAGCACCTCAATCAGCGAAAAGCCTAGGCCCTTCACTTGATTTTCCACAGCACGATGGATGGCGCGGTTGGCCTGCGCAATCTGCTTGTTATCGCCTAGTCCGACACGCTCAATGTAGACAGGTCCCTGGAGTGTCGCCAGCAATTCACTCACGTGCAACGGATAGCCTTCGGTCACGGGGCTGCGTCCCTCGGGCGTGGTGGTGCTGGTTTGGCCGATAAGCGTCGTGGGCGCAGCCTGTCCCCCAGTCATGCTGTAGATGGCGTTGTTGACGAACATGACGGTAATGTTCTCGCCACGGTTGGCCGCGTGCAAAATCTCTGCAGCACCGATGGCGGACAGATCGCCATCGCCTTGATAGCCGATCACGATGCTCGCCGGCCGGCTGCGCTTCATCGCGCTGGCCACGGCCGGACAGCGGCCATGCGCGGCCTGCACATTGCCGACATCGAAGTAGTAGTACGTAAACACTCCGCAACCGACAGGGCCGATGAGAATTGTTTTGTCCTGAATGCCGAGGTCATCAATGGCGCGAGCCAGTAGTTTGTGAACGATGCCATGACCGCAACCGGGGCAAAAGTGTGTCTGATGCTGCAGCTCGGGTTTCCGTTCGTAGCGTTCGTAAAAAGACTTCGCCCTGCCGTGAACTACCGTGTACTCAGAAAGCTGTTCGCTAGACATTTGCCATCCGCTCCTCATCGACGTTGATTGCGGCTTCCGATTTCTGCATGTTGGACGGCAGATAGCGTCTCGCCAGGGCACGCACCAATTCGAGGACCTGCTCGTGCGATGGAACGTTGCCGCCCGTGCGATTGAAAAACTCCACTGGGCGGCAGCCATTGAGCGCCAGACGAACGTCTTCAACCAGTTGTCCGTTACTCATTTCCACGACCAAGAAAACGCTGGCGCGCTGGGCGAGGCGCTTGAATGACTTGGTGGGAAATGGGTACAACGTGATGGGCCGCAACAGACCCACGTTGATGCCTTCAGCCCGAGCTTCTGCTGTGACCGCCTTTAGAATGCGTCCGACGATTCCGTAGCCGACCAATACGATGTCGGCGTTTTCCGCCTGCCACTCCTCGGCACGTGTTTCATTCTCTTCAGCCACGCGATACTTCTGCTCAAGATGATTGACATGGGCTTCGAGATCGTCGAACTCCATAAAGAGCGAAGTGATGAGATTAGGGCGCGTTTCGGCTGTACCAGCGACCGCCCAATCATGCTCTCGCGGCTCAACGGCGTGGTCAGGAAACTCAACGGGCTCCATCATTTGACCGATGAATCCGTCCGCGAGAAGAACGACCGGATTACGATAGCGATCCGCAAGGTCGAACGCCAGCGCAGTCAGGTCGGCCATTTCCTGCACTGAGTGCGGCGCCAGCACGATCGTGCGATAGTTACCGTGGCCGCCCCCTTTGACGACCTGATGATAATCGCCTTGCTCCGCGCCGATATTGCCTAGCCCGGGACCGCCACGCGTGATGTCAGCAATGACGCAGGGCAGTTCTGCACCTGCCATGTAGCTGATGCCTTCCTGCATAAGGCTAATGCCGGGTCCGCTGGAGGCAGTCATGCATCGCACGCCCGCTGCGGCGCCGCCATAGAGCATGTTGATAGCGGCGACTTCGCTCTCAGCCTGCAGAAACACTCCGCCAGTGCGTGACATATATTCCGCAGCAGCCTCGGCAATTTCGCTGGCCGGCGTAATGGGATAGCCATAAAAAGCGCGGCAACCTGCCAGAATTGCGCTCTTGACGATCGCTTCATTCCCTTTCATCAATTGCTTGCGCATTGCCGAGAACCTTCCAGATTGTTACTTGCTGTGACAGGGGCGGCACGATTGCCTACGGCACGCATTACGGTGATTGCGCCCGGCTCAGGACAGGCCATAAAGCAGATGCCGCATCCCGTGCAACCCGCGCCCGCATACACCGCTGTGCGATATCCGTAATGGTTTAAATCATTCCCAAGCGAAATCACTTTTGGCGGGCAGGCCTCAACACAAAGCCCGCAGCCTTTGCACTCCGCCTCATCAATCTTCAGCATCCCTCGATCGCGTTTTAATGTATCGGCCATCCACCACTCTCCTCTTTGGCAAGCCGCAGCTAAGCAAGCGCGGCCGCCGGCCGTTCCCGCTCAAGATAGTGAGCGCGCACGGCAAAATCTTCCAGTTCCTGTTGAAAGCGCGGATCGGCAATCGCGATCAACGCCTGTGCTCTTTCGCGCAAGGTTTTTCCGTGCAGATAAGCGATGCCGTGCTCAGTTACGACGTAGTGCACGTCTCCGCGCGAAGTTACAACGCCAGCACCGGGCTCAAGGACCGGCACGATGCGTGAAACATCGCCATGCATCGCAGTGGAAGGCAGCGCAATGATCGGAACTCCGCCCTTGGAACGCGCTGCTCCGCGGATGAAATCAATCTGGCCGCCGAATCCGCTGTAGGGCCGGGTACCGAGTGAATCAGCACAAACCTGCCCCGTGAGATCCACCTGAAGCGCGCCGTTAATGGCTACCATGCGCTCGTTTTGCGCCACCACGAATGGATCGTTGGTGTACTTGATGGGCCTGAATTCAAAACAGGGATTATCGTGGATGAAATCGAACACCCGCTTCGTCCCCAGCACGAATGCAAGGACCGCTTTACCACGGTGAATCGACTTTCCTTCTCCGTTCATCACACCGGACTCCATCAAATCGATGACGCCATCCGGGCACATCTCCGTGTGAATGCCAAGATTCCGCTTGTCATTAAGGCACTGAAGGACCGCCTCGGATACTCCGCCAATACCGGTTTGCAGCGTCGCTCCGTCAGGAATGATCGAGGCGACATTACGCGCAACGCGCATGTGCATCTCGTTAAAGGGTTCTGTGTGCAGTTCGAGCAGCGGGCGATCCGATTCAACGATGGCGGTGAGTTGGCTGATGTGAACAGCGGTCTCACCATGCGTGCGCGGCATCTGCTGGTTCACTTCGGCGATCACGGTGGGGGCCATGCGAATCGTGGTCATGGTGCAATCCGCAGTGGTGCCAAGGGTAACGAAGCCGTGCGCGTCGGGCGGCGACACCTGCATCAGCACTACATCCAGAGGAAGTTGGCCTGACTCAAACAGGCCCTCGATTTCGCTCAGGAAAATCGGCGTGTAATCGGCGCGACCGGCAGCAACCGCGTCCCGCACATTGGGACCAAGGAACAGACCGCGGTGGCGAAAATGCCCTTCGTACTCCGGCCGCGTGTAACGTGCGCTGCCGAGAGTCATCATGTGGATGATCTCGACATCGCGTAGACGTGGGGCTTGCGCAACCAGCGCGTCCACCAGTACGGAAGGGGTACCGCAACCGGACTGAATCCAGACGCGATCTCCGGAACTTACCGCTTCGAGCGCCTCCCCAGCGCTCATTTGCTTGCTGCGGTATTCCTCTCTCCACGACATCGTTTATTCCCTCCGGATCCGAATTTTCTGTCCAGGCATCGATCTACTGGTCAGGCCATCGACCAGCAGTACACCGGCCCTTTCCCCAACAAAACATGGACCTTGAGAGCAATCAAGGCTCTCCTCAAAACCCGCGCTATTCTGCGCTTTGCAGGTTTGGACTGCTGTGACGGTGGTCACCCCTGGACGGACGTGCACGGCAGGGAGCAATATCGGATTCTGAGATGGGGGAGCCAGTCGTAGGCAGAATCGAGTAAGCTGTCTTCGAATATGCTTCCCCGAGGGCACATCGAAGAACTGCGCGCCGCTGTCGGGAACGACGGTCTGATTACAGGCGAAAGTCAACTACAAACGTATGAATGCGACGGGCTGACAAACTTCCGCGTTCTGCCGGGAGCAGTTGTGTTGCCGCGCAGCGCTGCAGAGGTTCAGGCGGTTGTCCGGGTATGCGCACGGCACAACATTCCTTTCGTGAGTCGCGGTGCGGGAACGGGTTTGAGCGGAGGCGCGCTACCGGCCGCTGGCGGCGTGGTAATTAGCCTGGCGCGGATGAACCGCATTCTTGAAGTGAACATCGCGGACAAATACGTAGTAGTGGAACCGGGCGTGATCAACTCACACGTAACGCAGCGGGTCGCGCCACAGGGGTACTTCTATGCTCCCGATCCCTCATCGCAATCCGTGTGCACCATTGGCGGAAACGTTGCGGAGAACTCCGGTGGAGCGCATTGCCTGAAATACGGCTTTACCGTTACACATACGCTGGCTTTGGAGGTAGTGCTTCCAAGCGGCGAATTGGTGCGCTTTGGTTCTGCGACTCTTGACCCGCCGGGTTACGATCTGGCTGGGGTGTTCGTGGGCTCGGAAGGCACCCTTGGAGTGGCAACGAAAATCACGCTCCGCATTGTGAAGCGGCCCGAAGTTGTCCAAACGCTCCTGGCAGCGTTCGATTCGCCGCAGGCAGCAGGCCAAACGGTGAGCGACATCATTGCGGCGGGTATGTTGCCCTCTGCACTCGAGATTATGGACACCCTCGCGATTGAGGCGGCCGAAGCGGCGGTCCACGCGAACTATCCAAAATGCGGCGGCCTGCTGCTGGTGGAACTGGATGGTCCCGGCGGCGAAGTGGACGCGTTGATGAGCCAGGCGCTGGAGATTTGCCGCAAGAATGTGGCGCAGGAAACGCGGCTGGCACAATCGGACGCGGAACGAATGCTGGTGTGGAAAGGACGCAAGGCAGCCTTTGCAGCCATGGGGCGCATTTCGCCGAATTACATCGTGCAGGACGGAGTGATTCCCAGGACGGCGCTCCCGAGCGTGCTGAGCGCAATCGAACGCATGTCTTCGGCGGTAGGACTGCGGGTTGCCAACGTATTCCATGCCGGCGACGGCAATCTGCATCCTCTGGTGCTTTATGACCGGTCGATTGAAGGTCAGGAGGAGACGGCGCTCGATCTCTCGTATCGAATTCTGCACCTATGTGTGGACAGCGGGGGATCCATCACTGGCGAGCATGGCGTTGGCAAAGAAAAGCAGGAGGCACTGGGATACATGTTCTCCGAGCCGGACCTGGACACCATGCAACTGGTGCGCTGCGCATTCGACCCTGCGAATATTTCAAATCCAGATAAGGTGTTTCCGCGGCCGAGACTCTGCGCTGATGTGCCCGGGCCCTATAAACCCCACCCGCTGGAGACAGCCGGAATTGCGGAGATTTTTTGATGAGTGCAACGGCGGCAATTACGCGCGAAGAATGCAATGCGCGGCTGGCTGCGATAGCAGGCGCTGAGAGCACTGGGGTTGCGGGCGAAGCTTTGACTGTCAACGCGGGCGATGCTGATCAGATTGCGCAAATTCTGCGCGTGGCCGACGGCAACGGAATTGCGGTAACCGCATGCGGTAGCGGCACGAAGCAACATTGGGGTAATTCGGTGGAAGCAGGTATTCGGCTCGGTTTGGGCCGCATGAACAGGCTGGTCGAACATCCCTGGCAGGACATGACCTGCACTGTTGAGGCAGGTTGCACCTGGGCAGCAATGCAATCCGAACTGGCTCGGCACGGACAAATGGTAGCGCTCGATCCGCTATGGCCCGAACGCGCAACAGTCGGAGGCATTGTCTCCGCCAATGATAGCGGGACTCTGCGGCTGAAATATGGGGGGCTCCGAGATCTGATTATCGGCATGACAGTGGTGCTTGCGGACGGCACAATTGCAAAAACCGGCGGCAAGGTCGTGAAGAACGTTGCCGGCTATGATCTGCACAAGTTGATGACGGGCAGTTTCGGCACGCTTGGCGTCATTACGGAAATTAATTTCCGTCTGCACCCGCTTCAGACTAACGCCCAGACTTGGACATTCCTGGCGCCCGAGCCTCTTCAATTCGATCGAGCGCTGCGCGCACTGCTCGACTCGCAACTAACGCCTTCGTCCGTGCAACTCCGGGTGAATGTGCAAGAGTGCGCGCTGGACATAAAAGTGGCTGCTCCTGCTGAGTGCATTGACGAGCACGCAGCGAAGCTGACCAAGCTTTTTGGCTCCATGCAATTGAGAGCGTCGGATGAATCGGTTTGGAAGGCAAGACAGGATCTGCACGAAAATTCCGAAGCGCTGGTGCTGAAGATTGCGACATTGCCGAGTGATCTGTGCCTGTTGGCAAGCGAACTTCAGGATTGGGCAGCGAAAAAGGATATGGCCCTGGCCGTTGTAGCGCAAGCAACTGGCCTTGTGACAGTAGCAGTAAATTCCTCCCCTGAAGGCGCGAATGCATTGGTTGAGCATCTGCGCGCACGACTCAAAGCTTGCGGCGGAAGCGTGGTCGCGCTGCAGGTTTCAGAGCAATTCAGTGGCTCACTCGACGTTTGGGGATGCGACTCGAATGCGCTGCCCTTGATGAAGGAAATTAAACGGCGCTTCGACCCGAATCGCATTCTTAACCCTGGCCGGTTTGTGGGAAATATCTGATCTATGCCTCATACCCAAGTTCAAGAAGTTGAGCTCCCCTCAAGTTTTGACGCGCATCATCCGCCGGAGAAGCAGTACATCGACGACTGCGTGCACTGCGGGTTCTGCCTGCCTGCCTGCCCCACATACGTGCTGTGGAACGAGGAGATGGACTCACCTCGCGGCCGCATTTACATGATCAAAAAAGCTTCCGAAGGCTTGAGCCCGCTGGATGACCGCTTCCGTTTGCACATGGATAATTGCCTGGGCTGCATGGCCTGCATGACGGCCTGTCCTTCAGGCGTTGAATACAACAAGCTGATTGAGCCGACGCGCGCACAGATTGAACGCAAGCTTCCGCGCAGCTTTGGGGAACGGCTTTTCAGGCAGATGATCTTTGCGACTTTTCCGCATCCTGAGCGCTTAAGGCTGCTGGCTCTGCCACTGCTCGTCTACCAGAAGAGCGGATTGCGTAAGCTTGCTCGCGCAATCGGAATTTCGAAACTGCTGCCGAAGCGTTTGGCCGCTATGGAATCGCTGTTGCCGGATGTGCCTTCGCATCCGTTCTCGCGTATGCCTGCACGAGTTGCTTCGAAGACCACTCCTCGGCGACGCGTAGGCATGTTGAGCGGGTGCGTGCAGCAGGTGTTCTTTTCGCACGTGAACGCAGCCACCGCGCGCGTACTTGCTGCCGAGGGTTGCGAAGTGGTGATTCCTGAGGAGCAGGGATGCTGCGGCGCGCTGATGGTGCATTCAGGACTGGAAAGCGATGCGATTGCCCTGGCCAAACGCATGATCGCGACATTCGAAAAAGCAAACGTTGACACGGTAGTGATCAACTCTGCCGGCTGCGGATCGACTATGAAGGAGTACGGGCACCTGTTGCACGACGACCCGGAGTGGGCCTCGCGAGCCGCCGCATTCTCAGCAAAATGCAGGGACATCACCGAAATTCTGTGCGAGCTTGAACCGCAAGCCAAGCGGCATCCATTGAAACTCCGCATTGCATATCACGACGCGTGCCATTTGCAGCATGCGCAGGGAGTGCGCGAACAACCACGGCGACTGCTCGGCGGAATTCCGGGACTCGAAGTTGCAGAAATTCCTGAGGGATCTCTCTGCTGCGGATCTGCCGGCGTATACAACCTGCTGCAGCCGGATACCGCGAATGAACTGGGTGATCGCAAAGTAACCAACCTGCTCACGACCGGTGCTGAGGCAGTGCTTTCTGCAAATCCTGGATGCTTGTTGCAGCTAATGAACGGACTGCGCCGCCGCGGAATGAAAGAAATGCCTGCCTTCCACATGGTGGAGTTGTTGGATGCTTCCATTCGCGGTGTCGGTGTAGACAGCCTGATGCAGAGAAGACAAAACTAAGTGCGCTAGGGCAAACTGGAAGTCATGATAACGGATGCCCGTAAAGCTGAACTTCTCTCTGCCGCTGATTTACTGCTGAAAGCCCGCAAGACCGCCAACCCCGTTGAGGATCTTTCAGCGCCGATGTTGGCCACATCGCTCGATGAGGCCTACTTTGTGCAGGACGCGATGGCCCGCAGCCTGCAACCCGAAGGCATTATCGACTGGAAGGTGGGTGCGCCCGCTCCTGATGCAACGCCAATCTTTGGGCCCATGATCAGGGCGTGGGTGGGTGCTGACGGCTGTACATTCGCCGACAAGCGCTACAGGATTCGTGGACTTGAGGCGGAGATCTCTTTCAAGATCGGCAAGGACCTGCCGCCGCGCGCGACCCCCTACTCGCGCGAAGAAGTCATCGACGCGATCGAAAGCTGCCATCCGGCCATCGAAGAGCTTGAGGCGGGATTGATGGCGCCTGCGAAAGTGGCACGGTTCACAATGTTTTCCGACTTGCAGATGCATGGCGGGTTTATTCCCGGCCCGGCAGTTGCAGACTGGCAGAAGATCGATTTCTCAAAGGAATCGGTTGCACTTGCCATTGACGGCAAAATCGAAGTGGTGCGCAGTGCATCGAATACTGCAGGAACCGACTTACTGCGCTTAGTGCTCTATCTGGCCAATGAAGCCTCTTCGCGAACAGGCGGGCTGAAGCGGGGCGGATGGGTAACTACCGGAAGTTGGACTGGCAACACCTTCGCCAAGCCTGGCTCGTACGTGGACGTACGGTTTTCCACAGCGGGCGGCGTTTCGCTGCATTTTGCCTGAACCCCCGCCATTGTGTGTTGAAGGTCGGACCATTATGATGTTTATGGCAAGAGTTGCGAATGAATGGAGTTACGTATATGTCCAGGTCAATCAGCCTCCCCGGTGTTGAGTTCCTCGCCCCAATTACCGACAGCTATGCGGAGATTCTGACGCCGGAGGCCGTTGCCTTCATCGTCGATCTACAGCGCACTTATAATCAGCGCCGCAAGGAACTGCTGGACGCACGCCATAAGCGCCAGAAGCGCCTCGATGCAGGCGAGAAGCCGAACTTTCTGGCCGAGACTAAGTCGGTGCGGGACGCGGAGTGGACGGTGGCTCCCTTGCCTGCCGACATTCTTGACCGCCGTGTGGAGATCACAGGACCGGTCGATCGCAAGATGATCATCAATGCGCTCAATTCGGGCGCAAAGGTGTTCATGGCGGACTTCGAGGATTCGAACACGCCGACTTGGAACAACCTGATCGAAGGCCAGATCAATCTGCGCGACGCGATCCGGCGCACCATCACGTTCAACGATCCCTCTACGGGCAAGCAGTACAAACTCAACGACAAGACTGCGGTGCTGTTCATTCGCGCTCGCGGCTGGCATCTTGAGGAGCGGCATGTGCGGGTGGATGGCGAACCGATGTCGGGTTCGATCTTCGACTTCGGCCTGTACTTGTTTCACAACGCCAAGGAACTGCTGGCGCGCGGCAGCGGTCCGTACTTCTACTTGCCGAAGATGGAGAGCCACCTTGAAGCACGGCTTTGGAATGATATTTTTGTGCGCGCGCAAGAAAAGATTGGGTTGCCGCAGCGCAGTATCAAGGCCACCGTTCTGATTGAGACGATTCTGGCCAGCTTTGAGATGGACGAAATTCTGTACGAACTGCGCGAGCACTCGGCAGGCCTGAATTGCGGGCGCTGGGATTACATTTTCAGCTTCATTAAGAAGTTCGCTAACGATGCTCATTCGGTGCTGCCAGACCGCGTGCAGGTAACGATGACCACGCATTTCATGCGGAGTTACTCGAAGCTTGCAATCAAGACTTGTCATCGCCGGAAGGTTCACGCAATCGGCGGCATGTCCGCATATATTCCGGTTAAAAGCGATCCTGTGGCTAACGAGAAAGCCATAGCGCAGGTTCGCGCCGACAAGGAACGCGAGGCTAGTGATGGGCATGACGGAACGTGGGTTGCACATCCGGGGCTGGTCCCGATAGCGCTGGAGGTTTTTGATCGTCTGATGCCGCAGCCGAACCAGATTTCGAAGCAGTTACCTGACTTTAACGCAACAGCCGACGATCTTTTGAAAATTCCTGACGGTCAGATTACGGATGCTGGTCTGAAGCAGAACGTGGCCGTGGGCCTGGGGTACATCGAAGCGTGGCTGCGCGGCATTGGCTGTGTCCCGCTCTTCAATCTGATGGAAGACGCCGCCACTGCGGAGATCAGCCGCGCTCAGCTATGGCAGTGGGTCCACCAGAATGCGAAGCTCAGCGACGGGAGGGTTGTTGATCTTCCGCTGGTGGAGAGCTTGATCGCCGCGGAACTCGACAAGCAGAAGACGGCCGTAGATGCTGCACGTTATCAGGCCTATGAAAAAGCCGCGGATCTGATGCGTGATCTTGTGAAGACCCCGCAGTTTGTGGAGTTCCTGACCGTGCCTGCCTACCAGCGCGTGCTGAAGGAAGAGAACCTGGGCGCAGCTTGATTGCGACTGAAATGACAAGGGCCGCAGGTTGATTGCCTGCGGCCCTTCACTTTTGGGCTTCAGTCGGCGGTGCTGGTTGTGTGCAGCCAATAATGGAAGCCGTCGACAATTGCCATCAGCGCGGCCTGGTTCAAGTCGCTGCTGACTCCGGCGGTGACCCACGGCTCGCGCCCTTCTGCATTGAAGCTTACCGTAACCCGTACGTGTGCGGCGGTGTCCTGCGCGGAGACGTCGATGGCCGTAACGGTGAATGTGCCGAGCCGCATGTGCGCAATAGCGGGATACCATTTTTCGAGTTCGTGACGCATGGCCTTGGTCAGGGCGTCCACAGGGCCAGCGCCTTCAGCACGCGTTGTGACAACGGTATTCTCGCCGATAAACAACTGCATCGAAGCCTGCACATATCGATTGCCGGTTTCGTCGGATTCATCGAGAACACGCCAGCTCTTCACGCTGAAACGTTCGCGCAAAGTGCCGAGCACTTTCATGCAGGCGAGTTTGAACGAAATCTCGCTCACCGTGAATGCGCCGCCGTCGATCATGCCCTGGTTTGCATCAATGAGCGCCTGGGCTTGCGTTGGCATAAGCGGAATGCCCAATGCCTCAGAAAGGAGTACGACATTGGCACGGCCAGACTGCGCATTTACGCCAATGACAGGGTTGGCGCCTACGAGGGCCGGATCGCACCAGAGATAGGCTCCCGGATTCTTGCGCTCGCTGCTGCCGTGCATGCCCGCCCAAGTGCCAAACGCACCGGGCCCAACAATGGGAGTGCCGTGCGGCGCTTCCAGTCCGAATGCTGCGTAAGCCGAATGCGCCAGTCCAGTGAGCCCGGTGAGGTCTTCAGGCGAGACGAATTCAGCTTCGCCACGCAACTGCATGCCACCGATGACCGTGGTGAGATTGACGTTGCCACAACGTTCGCCAGTGCCAAGGAGAGTTCCCTGCACCTGCAAAGCGCCGGAGAGAATTGCAGCGCGACTATTGGCTACGCCGAGCCCGCGATCCGTGTGACCATGAAATCCGAAGCTGGCTCCAGGATAACTGCTCACCAGTTTGCCGATCACACGAGAGACCTCTTCAGGACTGGCGCCTCCATTGGTATCGCACACAATGAGCCGACTTGCCTTTTGCTTGATGCACGTCTCTACAATCTGCTCGAAATACTCGATGCTCCGTGCCTTCTGAGCAGACTCGCCAGGCCTGCCGTTTTCGCGGCGGCCACAGGCTGCATCCATGGCATGTTCAAAGTCGACGATGACTTCTAGACCGTTGTCCTGCAGGTACTGAATGGTTTCAGAAACCATGAGCAGGTTTTCTTCGGGCATGGTTTCGAGAGATTTCTCAACATCGAGCAGGCGGCTTTTGACGACGATCACGGCGACCGGGACGCGGTGCTTGTTGGCGACGATGAACTTTACGTCGGGCCAGTCCTGCACGCGCGAGCCGCGGCCACGGCTGCGGCCAAAGAGTGCCAGCTTCATGGCTCCTGTATCGACCGAATCGATGGCGCTGGTGAGGTCGGAGACGAACTGATTGGCGCCGGCAAATCCGATTTCGGCATAGCTTACGCCGAAGCTGCTCATTCGCTGCAGTAGCCTTACCGCGTTCGGAACCGAGATGTCGAGATTCGGCTGCTGCAGGCCATCGCGAAGGCTGGTGTCAAACAGCTCGATGCGTTTCATTTTGCTTTCTGTCATTGATCCCTGATTCATGAGTGCAGAGGGCCGTCTGAAGGGCATCTGCGGAGGAGAAAGTCTGTACTTCAATCATATATGTGGCAAGAACCAGGGAAAAGCTGGCCAATATTGCCTCAAAAAACGCTGTTTTTGAGGGTTGGCGATTACTAGAAAGGCAACAACGGCGTTTTGTAAGCTGTTTATTATGAATCCCTTCATGTAGTCGCCAGTGGCCAGCATAGGGCATTTCCGGGGGGAGGGGGGTGGGGTGCTCAGTGGGTATAAACCGGGCACATGGCTGACACTGGAAGCTCTTCCACATCAGTGTACGGGTGGGTCTCGCAATTCTTTGCAACGCAGCTAAGTCCCCGAATCGGCAGGGTTATGTAGTGGTCGGCAGTCTGAGGATCCTCTTCGCGTTTCCTGCTGCCACCTTTGCACGTTCCGTTTCGGAGATGCGGGCCTGATCAAGGAATTGCGCTGCGAGATCCGTTTTCTCGAAAGGATAATCCACGGAGAACATAACATTTTCGGTTCCCATCGCATCCAGCGCACAGCGCAGCGAGATATCCGAGCAAACGCCGGATGTCGTGATCGCGATGTTCCGCTTGATATAGAACGAAGGCGGTTGTTCCAGATTTCGTGAGCCCCTGTTGCAGACAAGCCAGCGACTGTCAAACCGCCACATGTTCAATGGCAATGTTTCGCCCATGTGGCCAAGGATGAGCGTCGCTTTGGGATAACGCTCGAAGACGCCCCCGAAGACAAGCCGCAACGCATGCGCAGCAGTTTCAAATGCCCAACTGCATACCGGGCCCCAGAGTTCCGAATGATCGGCGTAAACGGCCGGAACGTCAACGGGATTCCCAGGATGCAAATACACTGGAACTTCCAAAGCCGCCACTCGCTCCCAGAATACGGAGTACTTGTCGAGATCGAGATACTCGCCGTTCGTTTGCCCATTAATCATGGCGCCATGGAACCCCAGATCGTGCACACAGCGCTCAAGTTCCGCCGCAGCTTCGGACGGATCCTGCATGGCCAAATGCGCGAATCCACCATATCGCTTGGGCCGTTTGCCGATCTCGCCGGCAAGGAAGTCGTTGGCCACCTTGGCTCTGCGTTTTGCCACAGTAGCATCTTTTTCATACTGCACGCCGGGGCCGGCGATGGACAGGACCACATAGTCGATAAGGTTTTTATCCATCACCTCTATGCGCTTGTCGCCCAGATCCTGCAGCACGCCCGTACCAAAATTGCGAATGGCCGGACTGATGTTTGGATAGGTCTCAGCGAAATACTCCACAAATTCTGGAATCAGAAAATGCTCTTCAAGTGCTGTCTTGCCGATAGACCTCGCCGGGGATGAGTCTTTGGCCATGGGATTCTGGCCTGGGATCGATAAAGCACTGGCGGCCGTGCCTGCAGCCACTAGCGATGCATGCTTGAGAAGGTCTCTGCGCCTCATGGGTGTATGCCTCGGTTGCGAATAAAGCGTCGGCAGCCTGACCGCAGGCTCAACTGGAGATAGCAAGTGGCGGGGAAGACGGGCCGCGTAATTTGGCATTATAGGTACGTTAACCCCAAAGAATCCAACTTAATAACTGCGTGGCAGTCGGAGTGCGACAAACACGCTTAGAAACACGTCTTCGCCAGTCCATACACAAATGGAGCCTGTAACTTTAAATTTTGGGAAATCGCGTTTTTAAGAGAAACAAATAGGCATGTCGAAACGTACATAGGGTTGTATCCTGCTTGCGACAAGGAATCCAGGGTGGTTTGCGTCCTGAAAGCTCCATTGGCGCGGCCGCAGGAAGAGGAAATCCGACATGCTGAGAGTTACTGCAGAGAATAAACCCAATTATCGTGGACAGGCTTTGTTGGCGATCGTCTGCCTTGGTGGCGGATTGATTAGTTCGCTTTGCACAGCCCAAGCACCGGCCGCGGACGCCACCCGCAAGATTGAAGACACGTGGCAAGGGACATTGCATGTGCCGCAGGCCAACCGGGATCTGCGCATTGTTGTGAAAGTGAAGAAGGACGATAAGGGCGCGCTGCAAGTGTCAAATTACAGCATCGATCAGGGCGGCGGGGAGATGAAGGCAGACAGTGCGAGCTTCCAGGACGGTGAGTTCAAGTTCGCGATCCAAGGTATCGATGGCAAATATGAAGGCAAGATGTCGGGTGACGGTAAGTCGATTGCAGGTACGTGGACGCAAGGTCCCGGCTCTATGCCGCTGCTCTTGGAGCGCGCGACACCGCAGACTGAGTGGGCTATTCCAACCCCGCCGCCAAGATTGCCTCCGATGGCTGCCGATGCAAACCCGAGCTTCGAGGTAGCGACCATCAAACCCAGCCAGCCAGATCGGCCGGGCAAGTTATTCGGTGTGCAAGGCAGCCATTTCAGGACCATCAACACGACTTTGGCAGACATGATCAAGTTTGCATACGGCGTACAGGACAAGCAGATCATCGGCGCGCCTTCGTGGGTGGAGTCGGATAAGTTCGACATCGAAGCGCAGCCCGATGCTCCCGGCGCTCCGAACAAGGACCAGGTATCGATGATGATGCAGAAACTGCTGACAGATCGCTTCCAACTGAAGTTTCATAAGGATACGAAGGAACTTCCCGCGTACGTGCTGACCGCGGCAAAGACCGGGCAGAAGATGACGAAGAGCGAAGTGCCCGATCAGCTTCCGGGATTGTTTTTTACGAATATTTCTCCCGCTACTTTGACAGTGCGCAACGCTACCATGGACGACGTATGTCACCTGTTTCAATCCGCAGTGCTGGACCGGCCAGTTGTAGACCAGACCGGCATTACGGGCAAATGGAATTTTCTGCTGAAGTGGACTGCAGACGAGTCGCAGTTTAGTGGCATGGGGGTAAAGGTTCCGCCACCGAGCGATGCCGCGGATGCACCCCCGCCGTTGTTCACGGCAATTCAGGAGCAGATCGGGTTGAAGCTGGACGCAGGCAAAGCACAGGTTCCGGTGCTGGTGATCGATAAAGTGGAAAAGCCCTCGGCGAACTGAACTCAACCACAGGTTTGATCAAGCCAATGCGATTGCGGCGCAAAGCCTACATCCCGATTGTTTGTGGTTTCGTGTGTTTGTGCGCCGCAGTGTATTCGTGGGCCACGGAGTATCACGGTCAAGTTTTTTTTGGTGGTGTGCCAGTGCCGGGCGCCACCGTAACCGTGACGCAGGGACAGAAGCGCTTCTCCGCCATCACTGACCGGCAAGGGCTGTACGAATTTGCAGACATTCCTGACGGGCAGTGGAAGATCGAAATCGCCATGAGCGGTTTCGCAACGCTGGATGACAGTGTGACGGTAGGACCTGACGTGCCGCAGCGCAGGTGGGATCTGAACCTGTTGGCGCTTGATCAGATGATGGCGCAGGCGCAGGTGAGTGCACAATTGAAAGCGCGGCCGGAGAATGCGGCGCCAGCAACCGACGAGAAGCAGAACGCACCAGAGCCTCCTGCAGCAGCGATGCCGCCAATTCCTTCAGACCAGGCTGCGGAGCAATCGGCGGACGGAATGCTGATCAACGGTAGCCAGAATAATGCGGCAACCTCGCAGTATTCGCTGTCCCCGGCATTCGGGAATCGTAGGCCCGGGCAGAAGGGGCAGTACAACGGCATGCTCGGCGCAATCACGGGGAACTCTGCACTGGATGCGCGATCGTACTCGTTGACAGGCCAACAGATCCCAAAGAATGCTTATAACCGCATTACCGGAATGGCCTCACTGGGTGGGCCACTGCGCATTCCGCATCTGATGCCGATTGGACCGAACTTCATTATCACCTATCAATGGACGCGCGACACAGACACCGCGAACCAGACCGGTTTGGTGCCGGATGCCGCGGAACGTAGCGGCGATCTATCAGGGCTGCGCAATGCGCAGGGACAACCGCTGACAATCTACAATCCGGCGACCGGACTGCCGTTCACGGGGAACGTTCCAGTGAGCGCTCAGGCCGCTGCTCTGCTGAATCTTTACCCGTTGCCGAACGTGGCCGGGAACACGCGATACAACTACCAGGCCAACGTGCTCAACAACACCCATATTGATGCTCTGCAATCCCGGCTGATGAAGGCGATCGGACGGCGCGATCAGTTGTTCGGCGGGTTTGGCTTTAAGAGCACGCGCGAAGACACCAAGAACCTGTTCGCATTTGTGGATGCGGCGAATTCGCTCGGCATCGATGCAAACATGAACTGGTCGCACCGCTACAGGCACCAGACGTTCGTACTGATGACCTATCACCTGACGCGGTTGCGCACTGAGATACGGCCTCAATTTGCAGGGCACGTGAATGTTTCCGGGCTGGCGGGTATCGGCGGCAACAATCAGAGCCCGCTGAATTGGGGCCCGCCCAATCTGACTTTCTCCAGTGGCGTGTCAGGGCTCGGCGATGCAGACAGCGCGTTCAATCGCAATCGTACAGACGCGATGAACGTGAATGTGTCGACTAATTACCGTCGGCATAATTTCATTTTTGGCGGCGACTTCCGGCGACAGGAGTACAACATTTTGTCGCAGGAGAACCCGCGCGGCAGATTTGCATTTACGGGAGCGGCTACACAGCAGGGCGGGAGTTCAGCGGGAACTTCGACAACAACAGGATCTGACGTTGCCGATTTTCTGCTTGGCATTCCCGACACGAGTGCAATTTCGTTTGGCAATCCGGACAAGTACCTGAGGCAATCGGTGTACGACTTGTACTTCACAGATGATTGGAGATTGCTGCCACAATTGACGATTAATGCGGGCGTGCGTTGGGACTACGGTGCGCCGTTGACGGAACTGTTCGGCAGACTGGCGAACATCGACGTATCACAGGGATTTGCGAACGTTGCCCCGGTGATTGCTACAAATCCAACTGGCCCGGTCAGCGGAATTGCCTATCCAACTTCGCTGGTGCGGCCCGATAAGAAAAGCATCGGCCCACGGATCGGAATTTCGTGGCGTCCGATTCCTGCGTCGACGCTGGTGGTCAGAGCCGGCTATGGGATTTACTACGACACGTCAGTCTATTTGACGGCGACAGAGGCAATGGCCACCCAGGCGCCGTTTGCCAATAGCGTGAGCCAGGCTAACAGCAGCAGCTGCAAATTGACACTGGCCAACGGCTTTTCGCCATGCTCCACCGCGGCAACGGATACGTTCGGCATCGATCCAAATTTGCGCGTGGGCAATGCGCAGATTTGGCAGTTGAGCCTGCAGCGCGATTTACCATGGGCGCTGGTTGGATCATTGGCGTATTACGGAACAAAGGGCACGCACGGGATGCAGGAATTTCTTCCGAATACTTACCCGATCGGCGGCGTGAACCCTTGCCCAACCTGCGAAACGGGCTTTGTGTATCGCACGTCCGGCGGCAACCTGATGCGCAACGCTGGACAGGTGCAGTTGCGGCGCAGGTTGCGTAGCGGCCTGACGGCAACGCTTGACTACACGTGGTCGAAGACGATGGACAACGATTCGCAAGTGGGTGCGGCGGGACACCAGACGGCCACCAGCGCTGCAACTCCCACGGGTGCGAGCGCGACGAGTGCTTCGATTAGCGGGCCAACCATTGCGCAGAATTGGCGCGATCTGTCGGCGGAACGCTCACTTTCTGATTTCGATCAACGGCATTTGGTTGCTGCAACCCTGCAGTACACCACCGGCATGGGCCTGGGCCGAGAATTGATGAGTGGATGGCGTGGCAGACTATTGAAGGAGTGGACCATCGGTAATAAGTTTTCCTTTGGGAGTGGATTGCCGGAGACACCCATTTATCTTGCCGGTGTACCCGGAACGAGCTTTACAAACACGGTAAGACCAAATGTGACTGGTGCACCGGTTTACGAAGGAACCGCCGGACAACATTTGAATCCTGCGGCATTCACGGCTCCGAGCGAGGGCGCTTGGGGAACGGCGCGAAGGAATTCCATCACCGGGCCGAACACATTCACATTCAACAGCTCAATGTCACGGACGTTCCGCTTGATGAATCCGTTCAATCTCGATGTGACGATCGATGCAACCAACGTTTTGAATCATGGAGTATTTACAGGCTGGAATTCGGTGGTCAACAGCACAACCTTCGGACTTCCTTCGCAGGCCAGCGCCATGCGGCGCGTTTTGATGACTGCACGGTTGAGGTTCTAACGATGCGCTGGCCTGCAAACTTGAATTCAATTCGGTGGAGCAGACTCTCGGGTTGCGCTATTGCGCTGATGGTTTGGAGCGCAAGCCTGGGCGCACAGCAGGTGGGCAGCAATGCTACGCCAGCCGGGCAGAGTGAGACTTACAAGCTAACACTGAATTCGCAGCTCGTTGTTGAACAAGTGGTGGTGAAAGATAAAGCGGGCGAATTTATTAGCGGGCTTACAGCGAAAGATTTCACCGTGACTGAAGATGGAGCGGTGCAGACGGTGAAGTTTTGCGAGCAACAGCACTTCTCCGGTGCAGTTACTCCCCTGCCCCCGCAGTCCGCTGATGACGAGAACATTACGATCTACAAGAAATTGACGCACACGCAGATTGCACCGGAGCCGGCCGACGGCACGAAATACAAGGACCGGCGGCTGATTGCGCTCTACTTTGACATGACATCCATGCCGCCACAGGATCAAGCGCGCGCGCTGACAGCAGCTCAGACCTTTGTGCGCACGCAGATGACTTCCGCCGACATGATCGCCATTATGGAATTCGGAGGCGGTTCAGTAACGGTGTTGCAGGACTTTACTGCGGACCGCAATAAGCTGCTGAGCATTCTTGAGACTCTGATCGTGGGAGAGGGACAGGGCTCGGCGGACTCGATCGATGATGCCGCAAGCGCGGACACGGGCGCAGCGTTCGGACAGGACGACAGCGAGTTCAATATCTTTAATACCGATCGGCAGCTTTCCGCGTTGCAGACCACGGCCAAGATGCTGCAGCAGATGCGTGAGAAGAAAGAGCTCGTGTACTTTGCCAGCGGATTGCGCCTGAACGGCGTTGACAATATGGCGCAGCTTCACGCCACCATTGATGCTGCTGTTCGGGCCGGTGTGTCGTTTTGGCCGGTAGATGCGCGCGGGCTGGTGGCAAGCGCACCACTCGGTGATGCGACGCAGGGATCGCCGGGAAATGTCGGCATGTACTCGGGAACAGCGGCGCAGGCAGCAACGGACAGATTTCAACAATCGCAGGATACGATGTATTCGCTGGCCGCAGATACCGGCGGCAAGCCGCTCTTTGACAATAACGATCTGACGCGCGGAATTGTGCAGGCGCAACACGCGATTACCGATTACTACATCGTGGGCTACTACACGACAAACACCGCACAGAATGGCAAGTTCCGGCGAGTCAAAATTGTGGTCGATAGTGCAGCGGATGCGAAACTCGCGTACCGGGAGGGTTATTACGCAAACAAAGAGTTTGCGAAGTTTACTACGGTAGACAAAGAGCGCCAGCTCGAAGACGCACTAATGCTGGGTGATCCCATTACGGATCTGACTATCGCAATGGAGATCGACTATTTTCAATTGAACCGCGCAGAGTATTTCGTGCCAATCATGGTAAAGATCCCTGGCCGCGAACTGGCGCTGGCAAAGAAATTTGGTGCGGAGCATACGTTGATCGATTTTGTCTGCGAGATCAAGGACCTGGCTGGCGGGTACACCGTGACCAACGTGCGCGATAACGTGGACATAAAACTGACAGATGCAACTGCACAGCAGCTTGCGAAGGTGCCGATTGAGTACGATGCCGGATTCACGCTGCTGCCGGGACGCTATTCCATGAAGTTCCTGGCGCGCGACGATGAGACTGGAAGAATGGGCACTTATCAGACGGAGTTCACAATTCCGAATTTGAACAAGGAAACTGTGCGTGTGCCGATCAGCTCAGTAGTACTGAGCAGTCAACGCATCAACACCCGGGATGCGCTTTACAACGCAACGCGCGGGAAGAAGCAGAATGAAAACGACGCAAAGAATCCTCTGGTTCAGGAAGGACTGAAGCTTATTCCGAGTGTGACGCGCGTGTTTAATACGGCCCGCGAATTGAACGTATACCTGCAAGCGTATGACGGAGGAGCAGCCACTACTGGTGCCGATCCGACGGCACCAAAGCCGGCTTCATCGCTGATTGCGTTCGTGAGCCTGTATAGGGATGGGAAAAAGGCGTTCGAATCTGCACCGCTTGCCGCCAAGCCGGAGGTAGGAAGCAGGCTAGGGGTGACGCCGTTCAGCTTCCATTTCGCACTCGGGAGCCTTGCGCCGGGGCGTTACGATTGCCAGATCAGCGTGCTCGATCCGTCGGGACATCGCGTGGCTTTCTGGGTGAATCCGATAATGCTGGTGAAGTAGAACAATAGTTTTTGGCAACTCGCTTCAATTAGGCACGGCACATACGTCTAATCGATGGGTGCACTCGTCAGACTTCATGTGGAGACTGTTCCCAAAGGAAGAGTATGCGATTTGCCTCAGTACTCCTAGGCTCATCAACTTTCACTCTCGTGTCCAGTGCCCTCGGACAGAGTGGTTTTCGTTTCGCACATTCGGGCGGGCTCATCCAGAGTGCAGTCGAACACCGATGGACAGATGACAGCCGAGCCAATCAATTTACCTACCTCGAGTTGTGGCGCAATAGAAATACGGATAAGTTCGGCAAGGTGCTGGTGGATGAGTCAGCGAAGTTCGAGTCAGTTTTCCTGGATGGCAAACCCTATCTCCGCATGCTTGAACGGAATGGAGTTCCACTCGCTGGCGATGAAGCCCGTGCAGAAGAAGAGAGGTACAACTCCACGATCGCCTCTGGCAGCGGAGTAACAATGCAGGAGAGAATCGCGGGGATTGTATCGCGAAGTGTTGGACTAGGAATCAATCTCGATCTGATACCTGAGTACTTCCAATCCGTCCTGGTCGGAATGGATGCCGTCAACGGCAGGGACGCCTTCAAGTTCGACTGCACCCCACGTGCCGACGTCAAGCCGAAATCACGAGAGGATGCCAAAGGCACGCAGTTCCATTTGATGGTGTGGATTGATGCGCGCGATTTGGAGTTCGCCCGTGTCGATGCACAGTTGCTAAAAGATCGCGATCATATGCTATCGGGAACGAACGCGTCCATGACCTGGGCACCTGTGGATGGAGTTTGGCTCCCATTGGAAATGATCATTCGCGGACAAGAGAAGAACAAGCGAGGCCCGCTGGTTTTTCAGACCGAATATGAATTCAGCAATTACAGGAAATTCCGAAGTAATTCGCGTATCCTGAGAATTGCTCCTCTCATCGAAGTGAATTCCCCGTTTGAACGCTAAACTGTTGCGCGAATATCTACGGAGCTAAGCTCAGACTTCGACACGTTCTTTGTTCGATGTGAGGCGGCCGAGGAGGCTGAACATCTTTTCGCAGGTTTGGAGATGAGTCCGCATGGCGTGGCGAGCTTTTTCCGGCTCGCGCCGGCGCACAGCAGCAAGGATTTTGCCGTGTTGTTGATGCGCATTTTCCTTGATGCCGGGCAGTTCCTGCGATTTGCTGATCCACTCTTTCAAGACTCCGCGGATGGGAGTCAGCAGTTCGTAGAGCATCTGGTTCTTAGCGCAGCTGGCGATGGCCAGATGGAATTCGACATCGAGATCGACGAACTCGCGGCCTACACCGTTGAGGCTCTGCTCCATGTCGTCCATGAGGCGATCAAGCTGTTCGAAGTCATTTGTGTCGGCGCGTTCGGCAGCCAAGGCAGCCGTTTCAGATTCGATCAGCAACCGAGCTTCGCCAACATCTTGAAGTTCCTTATCGCTCTTGAGCAGACCGTGCGCCATAATGCGGTCGATGAGGAGCCTCGAAGTCTCGATAACATAAGTTCCTTCACCGGGACGCATTTGCACCATGCCCACGAAGGCGAGCGACTTCAATGCTTCGCGCAGCGTCGAGCGGCCAATGTTCATGGCATAGCAGAGCTCAGCCTCAGAGGGCAGCTTCTCTCCGGGCTTCCACCGGCCCTCGGCGATCTGGTCTGAAAGCTGTGCTGCTACCTGCTCTCCTAAAGTGACCCTCGAGACTGGTTTTAATGTTGACATCGTTACCTTGTGGTGATTATAGTACGTTCCTTGAACATCAGCACATCAGGCTGTCTGATGTTTGGACTGCTTTCATTATCGAGGCAAAGGGCCCCGTGCAGCTTCCGAAAACAGATATCGGTTGGGCGATTGTATCACCCGATCAGTTTTCTGTTTTTTGTCCGGGGGGTTGCGGCAAATTATCGCGCTTCCCTCAATCGTTTTCGGAGTTCAACTCTTCGTTCGCACGCGAGCCGGTAAATTATGACCAAAGCCCTGCGCTGGAACATGGCCATCCTCATCACGGCTGCAATAGCTATCAGCTATTTCGACCGGCAGACACTTCCCATCGCCATCCGCGCCATCCAGCAGGAAATTCCGGTTACGAACGGGCAGTTCTCGCATTTGCAGGCCGCCTTTCTTGCGGCATACGCACTGATGTACGCGGGCAGCGGCAAACTGATTGACGTGCTGGGCACGCGGCGCGGATTTCTCGCCATCATGATCTGGTGGTCGCTTGCCTGCGCGAGCCAAGGGTTGGCGACCAGCGTTCCGTGGCTTGCGGCGAGCCTCTTTTTGCTGGGCATGGGCGAAGGCGGCGGTTTTCCGGCTGCAACCAAGGCGATGGCAGAGTGGTTTCCTGTGGGCGAGCGTTCAACCGCGATGGGGCTGATGAATGCCGGCACAGCTGTTGGAGCAGTTGCCGCGCCGCCGCTGATTGCGCTTACCCTTGCCCACCTGAGCTGGCACTGGGTCTTCTATCTCGCTGGAGCGGTTGGATTGTTGTGGACCGCGTGGTGGGTGAAGGATTATCAGCCAGCCGCGACGCATCCGCGCCTGGGAGCCGAGGAAAGAGAAAAACTGGCCGAAGTTCTGGCACCGCAAGTGAAGAGCACGCAAGCGGTGCGGTGGATCGATCTGTTCAAGTATCCGCAGGTTAGCGGACTGGTGTTCGCCAAATTCCTGAGCGATGCTGCATGGTACTTCTACATTTTTTGGCTGCCCAAGTATTTGTACGACGTGCATCATTTCGACACCAAGCAGGTTGGCTATTACGCCTGGATTCCCTACGCGGCGGCGGGCGTTGGCAGTCTGCTGGGCGGCTGGTTCTCAAGCAGGCTCATCCAGCGTGGAGTCTCGCTCAACAAATCACGGAAAATTGCGCTGGGCTTGAGCGCGATGGTAATGCCGGCGATCTTGCTGGTTCCGCATGTACCGGTGGAATTCGCGATCGTCATATTTAGCCTTGCGTTTGCCGGCCAGCAGTCCTGGTCCACGCTGGTGATGACGCTGCCGTCCGATCTTGTTCCGTCGAGCGTGGTGGGTTCGTTTGCGGGATTGGTGGGATTTGGCGGCGCCATGGGCGGCATTGTTTTCGGACTGGTGGTTGGGAAACTGCTTGATGGCGGATTCGGATATGGTCCGGTGTTCGGAATCGTAAGCACTCTGCACGTGATTGGATTCTGTGTGATTCTGTTGACGATTCGTGTGGTTGGGCCCATCAATTTCAAGGGGTTGTCGAAAAAGTTTGCGACGGCCTGAGCATTGAATTTTCAGGAGGAGATACGAAATTGGAAAAACAAAAGAAGACTATCGGCATCATTCATGCGATTCATCTAACCATCGGCGCAATGAAGCCATTTCTTGAGCGCTTCATCCCCGACGTCGAGGTGATGCATCTTTGCGACGACACGATTCAGCGCGACAACCTTGCGGCGCCTGTCGGTACAATCCCCAAGCACAATTACTTTCGGTTTGCGCAGTATGCGCACAACATGCAGGAATCCGGTGTTGAGCTGATTCTGCTGGCTTGTTCCACGTTCAATTACGCTGCCGAACTGGCGCGGCCCATGATTGACATCCCAATCCTTCAGATTGACCGACCCATGATGGAGCTTGCAGTGATGCAGGGAAAGCGCGTGGGCTTGCTGGCCACCCTGCCATCCACCCTGCCCTCGTCGGAGCGATTGTTGCGCATTGTAGCGGCTGAAAAGAATCGGCCGGTTGAGATTACAACAGTTCTTCGCCCGGAAGCATTTGAAGCGGTTTCGAAGGGTGATACCGAAACGCACAATCGGATTTTGCTGGAGGAAATTGAAAGGCTGTCCGGCAAGGTTGATTCGATTGTGATGGCGCAGCTTTCGATGTCGGCCCTGGCGCCACACCTGGGCAAGACTGCCGTGCCTGTCTATAACAGCGGCACCACTGGTTTCGGCTATATTCGCGAGAAGTTGTACGGACCGGTTCGCGATGAGGTAAATGCATGATGGCAGCGGCCGCAGCCACGGCATCACAGGCGCGCGTGCACCCGTTCGGCGCGCCGCATTCCACCGTCCACCGCAATCTGTGAGGTTGTTTCATGATGAAGCAAATTACACTCCCGTACGGACACGAAGAGCGGACCATCGAAATACCGGAAGAGAACCTGGCATGGATTGAAGGGCCGCGTCATGCTGATCCGATGCCAAACCTTGAAGCTGTAATTCGAAGTGCGATTCGAAATCCCATCGGTTCGCCGACCTTGGCGGAACTGGTTGAGCGCCATGGTAAGCGCACTCTGATTCTGGTGGATGACAGTACGCGCAGCACTCCGCAAACGCTCATTTTGCCGATCCTGCTTGACGAGTTGAATGCGGCAGGTGTGCCCGATAGTGAGATTTCGGGAATGATCGCGCTGGGAACGCATCGGTGGATGAACGAAGCGGAGATCGAGCAACGCGTGGGCAAGGAAGTACTGAAACGCATCCCGGTCACCAACATGTCGCACGACCCGAAAGACTTCAAAGACCTGGGTGTTACGCCGCTGGGCATTCCTATCCACGTGAATCGCAGGTATCTCGATACGCCGATCACGATTGCGGTAGGCAACATTATTCCGCACATGTATGCGGGCTGGGCGGGTGGCGCGAAGATGGTGCAGCCCGGCGTGACCAGTGCAGTAACGACGGGACGGACGCATCTGATAGCGGGCCCGCGTGTGTACGAGATCCTCGGTAACGTCGATAACGAAGTGCGCAAAGAGATGGAAACCATCGCGGTTCAGACGGGCCTGAAGTTCATTGTGAACGTGGTTCTCGATGCTTCGGGCTCGGTGGTGGGAATTGTGGCGGGCGATGTGATCAAGGCGCATCGCGCGGGGGTCGAAATTGCGAAGCCAATCTACACGCTCGAGCTTTCAGAAAAACCCGATATCGTCGTGGCAAGTTCACATCCTGCGGATCGCGACCTGTGGCAGGGATTCAAGCCGGTGAACAATTGCGGCATGTTGGCAAAGGACGGTGGGACTCTGATTTTGATTATTCCGGCGCCGGAAGGCATTGCTCCGGATCATACCCTGCTGGTCGATTTCGGAACGACACCGGGCGATGAGGTGATGGACCTGGTGACACAGGGCAAGGTTCACGACGAAGTTGCTGCCGCAACCTATCTGGCTTTCGATCAAACGCGGAAGCGGTTAACAATCGCACTCGTGTCCGACGGCATTCCCGACAGCGAGGCGCGCAAGATCGGAATTAGTTCGACCACCAATTTTGATGAAGCCCTCGCTGCGGCCCTGGCGCGACATGGGAAGAATGCGCGCATCGGCGTAGTCACGGCCGGCGCAGACGTTATGGCGAAATTCACTGGAAAGGAGAGTGAGCAATATGCCGAAGTTTGCGGCGAATCTGTCAATGATGTTTAACGAGGTTCCGTTCCTGGATCGGTTTGAGGCTGCGGCACGGGCCGGTTTTTCTGGAGTGGAGTTTCTATTTCCTTACGAATACGCGCCTGAGATAGTGGCCGGCAAGGCCAAGGATGCCGGGGTGCAGATCGTGCTGTTCAATATGCCTCCGGGCAACTGGGCTGCGGGCGAGCGCGGAATAACCGGACTGCCGGGACGCGAGCAGGAATTTCGTGACAACGTAACCAAGGCCGTGACCTACGCGCAGGCATTAGGCGTGCCAAGGCTGCATGCAATGGCCGGCATTCCTCCGGCTGGCGCAGATCTTGGTGCATGTAAAGCGACGCTGATTGCAAATCTCAAGTAC
>Ga0207657_10000448_pt1 | contig 43812 bp, 43 predicted proteins | sample KBSC33metaG_FD_184316 | JGI IMG/M metagenome (GOLD analysis project Ga0207657, IMG submission 184316) | Corn rhizosphere microbial communities from Kellogg Biological Station, Michigan, USA - KBS C3-3 metaG (SPAdes) (version 2) | ecosystem: Host-associated > Plants > Roots > Rhizosphere > Soil ... | reverse complement strand
CGACTATCATGTTCCCGCATGGCTTCACGCGAAGGTTGGCAAGGCTGGGATGAGTACGCGCCTTTCTACGACTGGGAGAACGCGCGCACGCTGGGACGGCGCGACGTGCCGTTCTGGCGGCGCGTGGCGCTCGCGGCCGATGGGCGGGTCCTCGAGCTCGGCTGCGGCACCGGGCGGATCTCGCTGCCGCTGGCACGAGCCGGCGTCGCGCTCGTCGGCGTCGATCGCTCCAGCGAGATGCTGGCGCGCGCCGTGCGCCGCGCCGCCGCGGGCCGCCGCGCTTTCGCGCGCCCGTCCTTCATCAGAACAGACATCCGCACGCTGCCGTTCGCCTCGCACACGTTCGGCGCGGTGCTCGCGCCGTACGGCATTCTGCAGTCGCTCCTGCGCGACGTCGATCTCACGGCGACGCTCGAGGCCGTGGCGCGCGTTCTCGCGCCCGGCGGGACCTTCGGCGTCGATCTCGTCCCTGACGTGCCGAACTGGCGCGAGTACACCGATCGGATCCAGCACCGCGGGAAGACGACAGGCGGCGCGCACCTCACGCTCGTCGAGTCGGTGCGTCAGAATCGCGCGCGGCGTCTGACCACGTTCGACCAGCGCTACATCGTCCGGCGCGGCGGCCGCACTACCGAGCATCCGTTCACGTTGACGTTCCGCACGCTGACGGTCCAGCAGATGACGACTCGGCTCGAGCGGGCAGGTTTTCGCATCGAGCGGGTGCTCGGCGACTACCAGGGCCGCGCGTGGGACGCGCGCGCGGATGTGTGGATCATTCTCGCGAAAAAGATGTAAGATTTTCAGTCCTCAATTCGTTGATTCCTTTGGAGTTCTGACATGTCCGGCCATTCCAAGTGGCACTCGATCAAGCACAAGAAGGGCGCTGCAGACGCCAAGCGCGGCAAGATTTTCACGCGCCTCATCAAGGAATTGACGGTGGCCGCGCGGGCCGGCGGCGGCGATCCCGACATGAATCCGCGGCTGCGCACGATCATCGCCGACGCGAAGGCCGAGAACATGCCGGCGGACAACATCAAACGCGCGATCCGCCGCGGCACGGGCGAAGAGCCCGGCGTGTCGTACGAGGAAGCGCAATACGAAGCGTACGGACCGGGCGGCGCCGCGGTGATCATGGACGTCCTCACGGACAACAAGAACCGGACGGTCGGCGAACTGCGGCACACGCTCACCAAGCACGGCGGCACGCTCGCCGAGACGAACGCCGTCGCCTGGATGTTCGCCAAGCGCGGCTACATCGTCATCGAGAAGAGCAAGGCCGACGAGGAGACGCTGATGGCCGCCGTTCTCGACGCCGGGGCGGACGATCTTCGCGACGATGAGGACAACTGGGAAGTGCTGACGGCGCCGGAAGCGTTTCAGGCGGTGCACGATGCGGTGAAGAAGCTCGGCATCGAGACCGCGTCGGCGGAGATCGCGATGCTCCCGCAAAACTACATCAAGCTCGAGGGCAAGACGGCGCAGTCGATGCTGAAGCTGATGGAAGCCCTCGACGATCTCGACGACATCCGCCACGTCTGGTCGAATTTCGACATCGAGGAGAAGGAGATCGAGGCCTCGCTCGCGTGAAGGTGTTCGGGATCGACCCCGGCTCCCAGCGCACCGGGTATGGGTGCGTCGACACGAGCGGGCCGCGCCACCGGCTGATCGCGTCCGGCGCGATCGCCACGCCGGCGTCCGCCACGTTTCCTGAAAAGCTGCTGGCGATTCACAGCGGGCTGACGACGGTCCTCGACCGGTGCCGTCCCGATTGCGTGGCGATCGAGAATCTGTTTTTCGCGGCCAATGTCCGGAGCGCGCTCAAACTCGGCCACGCGCGCGGCGTCGCCATGCTGGCGGCGGTCGAAGCGGGATTGCCGGTGTTCGAGTACACGCCGGCGGAGATCAAACGAGCTGTGGTCGGCTACGGGCAGGCGGAGAAGGCGCAGGTGCAACAGATGATCAAGCTGCTGCTCGGCCTCGACGCGATCCCCTCGCCGCACGACGCCGCCGACGCGCTGGCCGTGGCGATCTGTCACGCCCACGCCGCACGCGCGGTCAGCGCGCCGCTGCCGCGCACGAAAGGCGCCACGAGCTGGCGTCACTATCGTCCCGCACGGACGTGATCGCGCACCTTCGCGGCCGCCTCTTCGCCAAGCAACCGACCCGCATCATCGTCGACGTCAACGGCGTCGGCTACGACGTGGCGGTGCCGCTGTCGACGTTCTACGGGATCGGCGAGCCGGGCGCCGACATTGCGCTGCGGATTCACACGCACGTGCGAGAAGACGCGCTGCTGCTGTATGGATTCGCGACCGTGCTGGAGCAGGAGCTGTTCGAGCGGCTGATCGGCATCAGCGGGATCGGCCCGAAGGTCGCGCTCGCGGTGCTCTCGGGGATCGAGCCGAAGGAGCTGGTGCGCGCGGTCGAACGCGGCGACGTCGCACGGCTCACGGCGATTCCGGGCGTGGGCAAGAAGACGTCCGAGCGCATGGTGCTGGAATTGAAGGATCGTCTGCCGCGGACGCCGCTCTCGGAGGCGGCCGCCGACGGCGTCGCGGAGCCGCCGCTGGTGCGGGAGGATGTGCTCTCCGCGCTGATCAACTTGGGGTATCATCGCCCTCTCGCCGAGAAAGCGGTCGACGCCGCCGTCAGGGCCACGCCGGATGGCAGCTTCGAGCGGACGCTCAAACAGGCGCTCAAGGAAGTAGCGAAATAGGCAGTTATCGGTCGGCCGGCCGCTGTGTGACTGACGACTGACGACTGATGACTGGTGACTGACCGACTGATTTCCCCAGCACGCGTCGACGAAGACGCGCAGGACGAAGCGGGGCTTCGCCCTCGGCTGCTCGATGAGTACATCGGGCAGGATCGCGTGCGCGAAAACCTGCACGTGGCGATCGCGGCGGCGAAACAGCGCGGCGAGCCGCTCGATCACGTGCTGCTCCACGGGCCGCCCGGCCTCGGCAAGACGACGCTGGCGTACGTGATCGGCAACGAGATGGGCGTGCCGGTGCGGGCGACCTCGGGCCCGGCGATCGAAAAGCCGGGCGACCTCGTCGGCATCGTCACCAACCTCGCGGCCGGCGAGGTGCTCTTCATCGACGAAATCCACCGCATGTCGCCCGCTGTCGAGGAGATTCTCTATCCCGCGCTCGAGGACTATCAGGTCGACATCGTGATCGGCCAGGGCCCCAGCGCGCGCACGGTGAAGATGCGTCTCGAGCGCTTCACCCTCATCGGCGCGACCACGCGGACCGGGCTGCTGACGTCGCCGCTGCGATCGCGCTTCGGGATCACGCATCGGCTGGAGTTCTATACGGCGCCGGATCTCGAGGAGATCGTCCGGCGCTCGGCGCGGATTCTCGACGTGCCGATCGAGCCGGGCGCCGTCGCCGAGATCGCGCGGCGGGCGCGCGGCACGCCGCGGATCGTCAACCGGCTGCTGCGCCGCGTCCGCGATTTCGCGCAGGTGCGCGCCGCGGGCACCATCACGATCGACGTCGCGCACGCGTCGCTGAAGCTGCTGGAAGTCGACGAGCACGGCTTCGACGAGATCGATCGGAAGCTGCTGCGCATCATCATCGACAAGTTCGGCGGTGGGCCGGTCGGCCTGGGCACGATTGCCGCCGCAATCAGCGAGGAGAAAGACGCGATCGAAGACATTTACGAGCCGTATCTGATCCAGGCCGGCTTCCTGGACCGGACGCCGCGCGGACGCGTGGCGACACCGCTCGCGTACGGCTATTTCGGGCTCGATGCGCCGGGAAGGGATTCACGATTGTGGTGACCGAGGTGAAGCGCGCGCCGCGCTGCGGCGGCCGTCCGACAACCATTCGTGCGCTGGCGACGTATGTGCCGCCGCGCATTCTCTCGAATGCGGATCTCGAGCAGATGGTCGAGACGACCGACGAATGGATTCTGCAGCGCACCGGCATCCGCGAGCGGCACATCGTCGATCCCGGCGTGGCGACGTCCGATCTGGCGAAGGAAGCGGCGCTCGAGGCGATTGCCGGCGCCGGACTGACGCCCGACGACATCGGGTTCATCGTCGTCGGCACGGTGACGCCGGACATGATGTTTCCCAGCACGGCGTGCCTGCTGCAGCACAAGATCGGCGCGCACCATGCGTGGGGCTTCGACATCAGCGCCGCGTGCTCGGCGTTCACGTACGCGCTGACGACAGCGAGCCAGATCGTCAGCAGCGGCGCGCACGAGCATGCGCTCGTGATCGGCGCCGACGTGATGTCGAGCATCATCGACTATCAGGATCGATCGACCTGCGTGCTGTTCGGCGACGGCGCGGGCGCCGTGGTGATCTCGGCGGCGCGAACGGAGACCGACGGAGCCATTCTCGATTTCGAGCACGAGATCGACGGCGCCGGCGGTCCCGCGCTGTGTATGCCGGCGGGCGGCAGCCTGCGGCCGCCGTCGCACGACACGGTGGAGCGGCGGCTGCACTACGTGAAGCAGGACGGCGGCACGGTCTTCAAGTTCGCCGTGCGCAAGACGGAGGAGATCGCGCTGCGCGTGCTCAGGCGCAACGGCCTCACGCCGGCGGACCTCGATCTGTTCGTCTCGCACCAGGCGAATCGTCGCATCATCATGTCCGCCACCGAGAAGCTCGGCGTCGATCCGGAGAAGGTCATCATCAACATCGAGCGCTTCGGCAACACGACGGCGGCAACGATTCCACTCGCGCTGAACGATGCGGTGGTCTCTGGACGCCTGCAGAAGGGCGATCTCGTGCTGCTCGCGTCGGTGGGCGCCGGCTTCACCGTCGGCGCGGTGCTCGTCCGCTGGGGCTTTTAAAGTTGAGGATCGACGATCGACGGATCTACGATTGATCGAGCCATCAATAGATCACCAGATCACCCAATTACCCGATTACTCGATCACCCGATTACCAGATCGCCAGATCGCCAGATCGCCAGATCGTAGATGTCGAGAGTCTTCCTCCTGTCTCCCGCCAACTGCGGCGGCACGCGGGCGAAGCAGGTGCTGTCGCCCAACGCGCGGTTCGCGCTGGCGGAAGAGCTGCGGTCGAGCCGCGGCGCGATGCTCGGCGACGTCTTCATGTTCGTCAGCGGCTTGTACTTCCGGGGCAAGCTGACGTACGCGCTCCGATTTGCCGCGCCGCCCGAGCCGGACAATCCGATTACCGGACTCGGCGTGCACATCATCACGCCGAACGCCGGCTTGCGCAGCCCGGACACGTATGTCACCCGCGAGGCGGTCGCGGCGTTCGCCGAGGGCGACGTTCATCAGGACAACGCCGCCTATCGCCGGCCGCTGGAGCGCAGCGCCAAGGCGCTCGCGCGGGAGATTGGCGCCGACTGCGAGGTCGTGCTGCTGGGCAGCATCGCGTCGCCGAAGTACGTCGACGTCCTGCTCGGAATCTTCGGCGAACGGCTGCGTTTTCCGATCGACTTCGTCGGCCGCGGCGACATGAGCCGCGGAGGGTTGCTGCTGCGCCGTTCGCGCGAAGGCGCCGAGCTCGAATACGCGGCGGTCGCCGGCGCGGTCCGCCACGGCGCGCGTCCACCCAAGCTGCCGCCGCTGCGGTCATGCGCCCGCTGACGCTTCCGCGCGACGCCGAGAATGCGCTGGTCAGCGTGGACGGCAAGGACGTCCGGCTGACGAATCTTCGCAAGGTGTTCTGGAGCGAATCGGGGCTGACCAAGGGCGACCTGCTCCAGTACTACGCCGACGTCGCGAGCGTCCTGCTCCCGCACGTGCGCGATCGCGCGATGGTGATGAAGCGCTATCCGCACGGCGCCGGCGGCGCGTTCTTTTTCATGAAACGCGCTCCATCGCCGCGCCCCGCCTGGATCGAGATCTGCCGGATCGATCACGGCAACGGCAACGTCATCGATTTTCCGATGGTGCAGGATCGCGCGGCGCTCCTGTGGGTCGTCAATCTGGGCTGCATCGACCTGAATCAGTGGTACGCCCGCTGCGACGATGTGGACCGCCCGGACTACCTGCACTTCGATCTCGATCCAGGCGCCGGCGCGACGTTCGATCGCGTGCGCGAAACGGCGCTCGTCGTGCGCGACGCGCTCGATACGCTGAAGATGCCATCGGTCGTGAAGACGACCGGTTCGAAAGGTCTTCACGTCTACGTGCCGATCGTGCGCGGCCCCGAACAAAAACAGGTGTGGACGTTTGCCAAGGCGCTCGCACAGGAGCTGGCCGTCCGCCACCCCGCCCTGATCACCGCCGAGTACCGCGTCGCGAAGCGTCCGCGCGGGCGCGTGCTCGTGGACTACAACCAGAACCGGTGGGGCAGCACGCTGGCCTCGATCTATTCGGTCCGCCCCAGACCGGAGGCGAGCGTCTCGACCCCGGTGACGTGGACCGAAGTCGAGCGCGGCATCCGCATCGAAGACTTCACGATGGCGAACGTCCCGGCGCGCGTCGCGAAGGTCGGCGATCTCTGGAAGCCGCTGCTGCGCGCCCGCGGCCGGTTCGACCTCGGCGCCTTCATCTAAATCTGAAATCTGAAATCTGAAATCTGAACTGCAGGATTATTCGTGAACTGCAGGATCATTCGCCCAGCAGTTCGCCGACGCCGTTCAGATCCTCGACGTGATCGCACACCGCCTTGAGCACCATCAGCATCGGCACCGCGAGCAGCATGCCCCAGACGTTCCAGACCCAGCCCCAGAACAGCAGGCCGACGAACACCGCCACCGCGTTCATGCGCGCCGCGCGGCTCGTGATCCACGGCGTCAGCAGCAACCCTTCGACGCTCGTGATTGCCAGCGACACGCCGCTGACGATCGCCGCCATGTGGATCGTCCCGAACTGCATGAACGCCACAACCGCCGTGCCCCCCGTCACCAGGACAGGCCCGAAGTAGGGGATGGTGTTGAACACGCCCGCGAGCACCCCCCAGAGCGCGGCCTGCTCGAGGCCGATCAGCCGGAACGCGAGCCAGGTGACGATCGCGACGCCCGCGCTCGTGAGCAGCTGCACCAGCAGAAACGATTCGACCTGATGGTCGATCTGCTCCAGGATCTGCACCGTGATCTTCTTCTTCGTCAGCGACGGTCCGACGATCTTCACCATCTTGCGGCGGTATAAATCTCCCGAGGCGAGGAGGAAATACGCGAGGAACACGATCAAGACGAATTGACCGGCGGCGGTCGCGACGCCGAGCGATCCCCACATCACGTAGCTGCTGACGTCGATCGGCGCCGGCTCGACCTGCACGCGCGTCACGCCCGATGGCGCGCGCGGCGGCGTGGCCGCCGCGTCGGCCGCCTTCTCGAGCTCGCTGGCGGCCTTTTGCACCTGCTGAATCGCGAGGCCGGCTCGCGGCTTGTCGGCCTCGAACGACGTCCGGATGCGTCGGGCCGCCTGCGGCAGCTGTTCCAGCAGCGCCGTCGCTTCGGATCGAAGTCCGTACGCCAGCCACCCGAGCGCTCCCACCAGCGCCATCAGAACCACCGCCGACGCCAGCGGCCGCGGCACGTGCGCGCGGCCCAGCATGACGACCACCGGCTCGAGCGCATAACTAATCAACAGCGCGAGCACGATCGGAATGATCATCGCCTGCGCGTACTGCAGGATCAGAATCGCCGCAATGACCGCGAGCACCGTCAGCGCCGCGCTGCGCACATCCACCGGCATCCGGATGACCAGCGGCTCCGGCTCGGGTGGCGGCGCCGCTTCGGGTCTGGCGAAGGCACGCGTCGGTTCCACGCTCATGGCTGCAGTTCCTCGCGTTGAAGGGCTTTGTTGATTGCCACCGCCGCTTTCACCCCTTCCGCGGCGGCGACGACGACGAATTGCGCGTCGCGGGACGCGTCGCCGGCGACGAAGACCCGCGGCACGTTCGTGTCGCACGCGTTGCCGGTGTTCACCGTGCCCAGCTTTGTAAACGTGCAGCCGAGCGTCGTGGCCAGCGGCGACTGCGGACGCTGCCCCGTGGCGAAGAACAACGCATCGCACGCGCGTACCTCGCCGTGCGCGAACGTCAGCGCGCGCAGCGCACCATCGTCGTGATCGAGTGCCGCGACTGGATCGGTGCGAACCGCGATGCCGTTCCGCTCCAGGCGCTCGCGATTCGCGCGATCGAGTCGGGCGCCGTTGGTGCACAGCACGACGTCGGCGCTCCAGGTCTTGAGGCCGAGGGCCAGACCGACGCACGCCGCGCCGCGGCCGAACGCGGCGAGACGACGGTCGCGCCATTCCCATCCGTCGCAGTACGGACAGTGGAACACGGAGCGTCCGTAGCAATCATCGAAGCCCGGAATCGCCGGCAGGTCGTCGATCACGCCGGTCGCGAGCAGCAGGAAGCGCGACTCTTCTTCACGATCCCGCCCGACGCAGACCCGAAACCGATTGTCGATCCACTGCGCGCTCGTCACCCCTTCGATGCGCACGTCGACGCCGTACTGCGCCAGCTCCGCGCGGCCGAGGTCGTTGAACGTGAACGGCGCCACGCCGTCGCGCGTCAGGTAGCCGTGCAGCGCATGCGAGTGACGGTTGCGGGGCAGCCGCAGATCGCAGAGCAGCACGCGCCGGCGGCTTCGGCCGAGCATGAGTGCGGCGCTCAATCCTGCCGGACCGCCGCCGACCACGATGACGTCGAACATCGCCGCGTCGACTGCAAGAGCTTGACCACTTCGCGCGTGCACGGCCGGTGGCTGAGCTGCTGCGCGGTGCGGCGCGCCAGCGGGCATTCTGACGGCCTGCTCTAGAATCATCGCGGGCATGGATGTACGTGACTTCGACTTCGATCTTCCTTCCGACCTCGTCGCGCAGGAGCCGCCTGCCGAGCGCGGCGCCTCGCGTCTGCTCCACCTCGATCGGCGTACGGGCGGTCTGACGCACACCACGATCACCGCGCTTCCCGATCGGCTCCATCCCGGCGACGTGCTCGTCGTGAACAACACCCGCGTCTTCCCGGCGCGGCTGCTTGGCCGGCGGGTGCCGAGCGGCGGCGCGGTCGAGTGTCTGCTGATTCGACGTCTAGATGAGGAGCGATGGGAAGCGCTCGTGCATCCGGGACAGAAACTGAAGCCGGGCGCCGAGCTGCTGTTCGAGCGGGAGCGCGGTGGGCCGCGCATTCACGGGGTCGTCCTCGACCGGCGATTTTACGGCCGCCGCACCGTCCGGCTCTGGACCGACGAGGCGTGGACGGTCGATGAAGCGATCGATGCGATTGGCCACGTGCCGCTGCCGCCGTACATCAAACGCGAGGATCGCGGCGACGATCGGGAGCGCTATCAAACCGTGTTCGCGAGATCGCGCGGCTCGGTCGCGGCGCCGACGGCGGGCCTGCACTTCAGTCCGGCGCTGATGGGCGCGCTCGCGGCATGCGGGATCGAGGTGGTCGAGATTACGCTTCACGTCGGCTACGGCACGTTTCAGCCCGTTCGAGTCGAGCGCGTCGAGGACCATGCGATGGACAGCGAACGCTACGAGGTCAGTGCGGCGGCGGCCGCCGCGATCACGCGCGCGCGCGGCGAGCGACGCCGCATCATCGCGGTAGGCACGACGACGACGCGGACGCTCGAGTCGGTCGCGCGCGCTCACGACGATGCGATCGTCGCAGCCGAGGGATCCACCGACTTGTTCATCTATCCGGGCTTCGAGTTTCGCGTGCTCGACGGGCTGCTGACGAACTTTCACGTGCCGCGATCGTCGCTGTTGATGCTGGTGTCGGCGTTCGCCGGCCGAGAGCGCGTCCTCGCCGCGTACGAGGCCGCCATCGCGGCGCGCTATCGCTTCTACAGCTACGGCGACGCGATGTTGATCACGTGAGGCGGTAACGCGTTGGATTTGTACGTCTTCGTGACCTTCGTGTTCTTCGTGACTTCGTGATATAGACCGCCCATGCCGTTCACGTACGACGAATTCGATCTCTCCGGGATTGCCACGTACCCGTTGAAATCACGCCCGAGCAAAGTGCGGCGCGAGGACTTCGCGCGGCCGCTCACGCCGGGCGCGACGGTTGGCGCGCTGATCGACGCGCTGCCGAACGTGTTGGCTGCCGCGGATTTCAAGGCCGTGGTCGCGGCGATTGTCGAGGCGACGCGAACGGGCGGCGGCGTCCTCTGGGGCCTTGGCGCGCACGTGATCAAGACGGGTCTCGGTCCGGTGCTGATCGATTTGATGGAGCGCGGCTGTGTCTCGGCAATCGCCACCAACGGCGCGGCGGTGATTCATGATTTCGAGGTGGCGCTGGTCGGCGCGACGTCCGAGGACGTCGACCAGACGCTCGGAGCCGGCCGGTTCGGCATGGCGGAGGAGACCGGACGGTTGCTGAACGGCGCGATCAACGACGGCGTCGCGGCGGGACTGGGGCTCGGGCAGGCGGTGGCGCAGTTCGTCCACGCGAAGCAGCCGCAGCACGCGCGCGCGAGCGTGCTCGCGGCGGCGGCGCGCCTCCAGATACCGGTGACGGTGCACGTCGCGATGGGCACCGACATCATTCACATGCACCCGACCGCGTCGGGCGCGGCGCTCGGCGACGGCAGCCTCCGCGATTTTCGCTATTTCGTGTCGAATGTCGCGCGGCTCGAGCGCGGCGTGTATCTCAATTGCGGATCGGCGGTCGTGCTGCCGGAAGTGTTCCTGAAAGCCGTGGCGCTCGCGCGCAACCGCGGCGTGCCGCTCGACGGCCTGACCACCGTGAATCTGGATTTCGTCCGCACGTACCGCGCGCAGACGAACGTCGTCACGCGGCCGACAGCGGGAACGGGCCACGGCTATTCGATTGTCGGCCATCACGAGCTGATGATCCCGCTGCTGGCTGCAGCCGTAGTGGAGCGACAAAGGATTAGTGGTCAGTGGTCAGCTGATTGACGGGTCAGCAACCATTCACTGACCACTGGCCACCGACCACTGACCACTCGTGCTAGGATCTTGGTTTCCCTGCCGGAGTAGCTCAGTTGGTTGAGAGCACGCGTCTCATAAGCGCGGGGTCGGCGGTTCGAGTCCGCCCTCCGGCACCAGCGCATTCCTGGGCGGGATAGGCAGGAGGGGCAGGAACGGCTGGATGGTGCCGAGTCACGCTCCCGCCCTTCCAGCCTATCCAGCCTTCCTGCCCCATACACAGCAACATGTCGCTGCTCGATGTCGTGCGGCGGACGATTCGCGAACACGATCTCGCCGGCGCGTCCACGCGTGTCGTGATCGCCGTGTCGGGCGGATCCGATTCGATGGCGCTCGCGCACCTTTTGCGCGAGCTCGCCGCGGCGGGAGAGCTGCAGGTCGCGGGCGTCGCGCACTTCAACCATCGCCTGCGTGCCGCGGCCGACGCCGAGGAGCAGTTCGTGCGCGACCGCGCCTCCGCTCTGGGCTGGCCGGTCATCGTCGAGCGCGAGGACATCGCGCTCCGCGCACGATGCGAGCGGCGTTCGATCGAAGACGCGGCCCGCACGGCGCGCCATGCGTTCTTCGAGCGCGCCCGCACCTCGTTCGCCGCCGACATCGTCGCGCTCGGACACACGCGCGACGATCAGGCGGAGACGTTCCTGTTGCGCATGCTGCGCGGCGCGGGACCGCGCGGCCTGGCGTCGATGCATCCGAAACGCGGCGCGCTGATCCGCCCGCTGCTGGCCTGCCGCCGGACCGCCCTGCAGGCCTATCTCGCCGAGCGCCGCATCCCGTTTGTCGAAGACGAGTCGAATCGCGACACCGCCATCCCGCGCAACCGCGTTCGCGCCGAGCTGCTGCCGCTGCTCGAAGCGCGGTTCAATCCGTCGATTGTCGACGTGCTCGCCGATCAAGCGGAGATGGCGCGCGACATCTGGCGCTGGCTGGACGTCGAAGCCGCTGCGCTCATGCGGCGAATAGAGGCCGCGCCGAGCGAACAGGACGCCGAATCACGGTCGCTCGATATCGACGTGTTGAAGGCGGCGCCTCCAGCCGTCCAGCGTTTCACGTTGTGGCGCGCGATGACCGCGGCGAGCGGCGGACGCCCGATCGCATTCGATCACGTCTCGACCGTGCTTCGTCTCGCGGATGAGCACGACGGCGGAATCGACGCGCCAGGCCAGCGTGTGCAACGCGTCGGCCGCAGGCTCGTCTTAACGAGTAGGCAGCGAACGAACTCGACGAACCCGACGAACCTGACGAACCTGGCGAACCTTTTCTCGTTTCAGCTGTCTATTCCAGGGGAGGTCCTCGTACCGCACGCGGACTGCATCGTTTCGGCCGAGCTCGCGACGGAGGCGGAATCCCGTGCAGTTGTGCGCAGTGGCACCGTGGCGCTCGTCCGACACGATCTATGTGGCACAAAGCTGACCGTTCGCAATCGGCGTCCGGGCGATCGTTTCCGTCCCATCGGGCTGGGCGGTCGCAAGAAGCTCCAGGACTTTTTCGTCGATCGCAAGATCGCTCGACAGAATCGTGATTGGGTGCCGTTGGTGGTAGATGAAACGGACCGGATTGTGTGGGTCGCCGGCTACGCGCTGGATGAGGCGTTTCGCGTGACCGACCCCGCGCAACCCGTGGTAATCTTGAGAATTAAGCGTTTGGGAGGCCCTGCTTGAATTCGACGCTGAAGAGCCTACTGTTCTGGATCGTGCTGGTCGTCGTCGGCGTGCTCATCTGGAACTTTTCGACCAAGCTCCAGCAGCACGAGCGCACGGCGACGTTCAGCGAGTTCATGGCGGCGGCCGACGCCGGCACCGTCGAAAGCGTGACGATCACCGGTCAGGAGATCGTGGGGGTCAGCAAGGGCACGCACGAGACCTTTCATACCTACGCTCCCGCGCAATACGACGGCCTCGCCAACAAGCTGATCGACAAAGGCGTGATCGTGAAGGCGAAGGAGCCGACGGCGAGCCCGTGGGCGTCGCTGCTCTACTCGTGGGCGCCGGTGCTGTTGATGATCGGCTTCTGGATCTTCTTCATGCGCCAGATGCAGAGCGGCGGCAACAAGGCGCTGTCGTTCGGCAAGAGCAAGGCGAAGCTGTCGTCGAGCTCGCAGAAGAAAGTCACGTTCAAGGACGTCGCCGGCGTCGACGAGGCCAAGGAGGAGCTTCAGGAGATCATCGAGTTCCTCAAAGAACCGCAGAAGTTCCAGAAGCTCGGCGGCCGCATTCCGAAGGGCGTGCTGTTGATGGGACCTCCCGGAACGGGCAAGACGCTGCTCGCGCGCGCCGTCGCGGGTGAAGCCAACGTGCCGTTCTTTTCAATCAGCGGCTCCGACTTCGTCGAGATGTTCGTCGGCGTCGGCGCCTCGCGCGTCCGCGATCTGTTCGAGCAGGGCAAGAAGAACGCGCCCTGCATCGTCTTCATCGACGAGATCGACGCAGTGGGCCGCCATCGCGGCGCCGGCCTGGGCGGCGGCCACGACGAGCGCGAGCAGACCCTGAATCAACTGCTCGTCGAGATGGACGGCTTCGAGTCGAACGAAGGCGTGATCCTCGTCGCGGCGACCAATCGTCCTGACGTCCTCGATCCCGCGCTGTTGCGTCCCGGCCGTTTCGACCGCCGGATCGTCGTCAACCGCCCGGATGTGAAGGGACGCGAGGGGATTCTCGGCGTGCACACGCGGAAGATTCCGATGGCCGACGATGTCCAGGTGCCGGTGCTGGCGCGCGGCACGGCCGGCTTTTCGGGCGCCGACCTGGCGAACCTGGTGAACGAAGCGGCGCTCAACGCCGCGCGTTACAACCAGAAGGTCGTCCGCATGCACGACTTCGAATACGCGAAGGACAAAGTGCTGATGGGATCCGAGCGGCGCTCGATGATCATCAGCGACGCGGAGAAGCGCGTGACGGCGATTCACGAAGCGGGGCACGCGCTGCTCACCGTGCTGCTGCCGTACGCGGATCCGATTCACAAGGTCACGATCATTCCGCGCGGCATGGCGCTCGGCCTCACGCAGCAGCTCCCGGCCGACGAGAAGCACAACTACTCGCGCGATTACCTCAACGATCAGATCGCGATTCTGCTCGGCGGACGGATCGCCGAAGAGATCACGATGGACAGCTTGACCACCGGCGCCGGCAACGATCTCGAGCGGTCGACCGAGCTCGCGCGGCGCATGGTCTGCGAGTGGGGCATGAGCGACGCGATGGGGCCGCTCACCTTCGGTAAGAAGGAAGAGCAGATCTTCCTCGGCCGCGAGATCGCGCAGCATCAGGATTACAGCGAGGACACGGCGCTCAAGATCGATCAGGAGGTCAAGCGCTTCGTCACCGACAACTATCAGCGCTCGCACCGCATCCTCAGCGAGCACAAAGAGCCGCTGCTCAAGATGGCTGACGCGCTGCTCGCGCGTGAGGTGCTCGACGCCGAGCAGGTGAAGCGCCTTGCGGCCGGTCTCCCGCTCGACGAGCCGCAGCCGGTCGCCGCGCGTGCCGCCGTATCCAACGAAGACGAGGAGCGTCCTCGCGCGAAGGAGCGGACGCCAATCGTCCCCGCGCTCACCAAGCCGCTGCCACAGGGGTAGAAGACCCTTGTAATTTACAATTGGGAATGAGGAATTGAGAATGCGTCTTCCAATTCCTCATTCCTGATTGTGAACTGTAAATTCCCCTTCCCGTCCCCTCGTCGACTGTACGACGTCCCGCTCGCCGGCCACCGAGTGCTCCGGCTTGGGGATCGCTGTCTCGTCATGGGCGTGGTCAACGTGACCCCCGACTCGTTCGCCGGCGCGCCCCTGGTCGACTCCGAAGCCGCCGTGACGCTGGCCCTTCGACTCGAAGCGGACGGCGCCGACATCATCGACCTTGGAGGCGAGTCGACGCGGCCGGGCGCGCAGCCGGTGTCAGCCGCGGACGAGCTCGCGCGTGTCCTGCCGGTCGTTCGCCGCCTTTCCGCGCGGCTGAAAATCCCCCTCTCCATCGACACCTACAAGGCCAGCGTGGCGCGCGCCGCCGTCGACGCCGGAGCACAGATCATCAACGACATCAGCGGCCTGCGCTTCGATCCGGCGCTCGGCGCCGTCGCCGCCGCAACCGGCGCCGCGCTCGTGTTGATGCACACACGCGGCGGACCGCAGACGATGCACGGCGGGGCGGACTATCAAGATGTGATACGCGAAGTCGCCGCCGAGCTGAAGGCAAGCGTTGCCGCGGCGACGGCCGCGGGCGTGAGCGCGGACCGTATCATCGTCGATCCCGGGATCGGGTTTGCCAAACGGCCGGCGCACAGTTATGGTGTGCTGGGTCAGTTGCCCGCGCTCGCCGAGGCCCTCGGGCGGCCGCTGTTGGTGGGGCCGTCACGCAAGTCGTTCATGCGGGCCGCCCTGGAGGAGCGTCCAGCGGCCGAGCGCGATTGGGGGACGGCGGCAGCCGTCACGGCAGCAGTGCTCGCGGGCGCGCACATCGTCCGCGTCCACGCCGTGAATGAAATGGTGCAAGTCGTGCGGGTAGCCGAGGAAATCAGACGCCACTCAGTCATCAGCCATTAGCCATTAGTTATCAGCCCCATTAGCCATCAGCCATTCAATGACCTGGATGACAGCATTGCTGCGCCGTCCCCCGATCGGCTGGTGGGATCTCGTCGACATCCTCGTGGTGTCGGTATTGATCTACGAGGTCCTCAAGCTGATTCGCGGCACGCGGGCCGTGCAGATGGCGCTCGGCGGCGCCTTTATCGTGGCGCTCTTCTACGGCTCGCGATGGGGTCACCTCGAGACGGTGAACTGGCTGATCCGCAACATGGTCGGCTACATCGTGTTCGCCGTGATCGTGCTCTTTCAATCCGACATCCGCCGCGCCCTCGCGCACCTGGGACGCGCGCCATTCTTCAGATATTTCGCCAAGCCCGAATCGGCGGAGGAGACGATCGAAGAGCTCGTCGTCGCCACGACCATGCTGTCGGATCAACGGGTGGGCGCCATCATCGCGATCGAGCGTCAGATCGGCCTGCGCAACTACATCGAAGGCGGCATTCCGCTCGACGCGGTCTTGACGTACGATCTCTTGCTGAGCATCTTTCAAACCGCATCGCCGCTGCACGACGGCGCCGTGATCGTGCAGGGCGATCGGGTGGCGGCGGCCGCCTGCTTTCTGCCGCTCACGGTGAATCCGAAGCTCAGTAAGGAGCTCGGGTCGCGTCATCGCGCCGCGATTGGATTGACGGAAGAGAACGACGCCGTCGCCATCGTCGTGTCGGAGGAATCCGGAGGCGTCTCGATCGTGAACGACGGGCAGATTGAGCGGAATCTCGACGCCGAGACGCTGCGCGTGCGCCTGCGCGCGCTGGTGTTGAACCGCAAGGGCCGCGCGCCGAGACGCGACGCGCGGGTGCAGTACACATGATGCGCACGATCTGGCCCTTTCGTCATTTCGGCTTGAAGGTGCTCTCGGTCGGCCTCGCGCTGATGCTGTGGATGGTGGTCTCGGGCGAGGAGATGGTCGAGCGGGGACTGCGTGTGCCGCTCGAGCTGCAGCAATTTCCGCCAGGGCTCGAGCTGCACGACGAAGCGCCGTCAACGGTGGATGTGCGGGTGCGCGGCTCTTCGGGCACGCTCAGCCGGATCTCGCCCGGCGATATCGTCGCCGTGGTCGACCTGAGGGGGGCGCGCGCCGGACGCCGGTTGTTCCATCTGACGCCCGAGCAGGTGCACGCGCCGTTCGGCATTCAAGTCGTTCAGGTGACCCCGCCGTCGGTGGCGATGGTGTTCGAGCCATCGGCGTCGCGTCAGGTGCCCGTCACGCCGGACGTCGAGGGCAATCCCGCGCCCGGGTACGTCATCGGGAAAGTGGTGGCGAATCCGCCGACCGTCGAGATGGTCGGTCCCGCCAGTGCGGTGGAACGGGTGCCCGATGCGATTACCGAGCCGATTTCGGTGGAGGACGCGCGTGAGTCCGTTCACGAGAACGTCACGATTGGTTTCCTGGATCCATCCGTGCGTTTGAAGGTCCCGCAATCGGCGGACGTCGTCGTGAACATCGTGCCCGGTCCAGAGGAGCGCATCATCCGCGGGCGTCCCGTACACCTGCGCAACCTCACCGCGGACCTCACGGCCGAAGCCGTACCACCGGTCGTCGATGTGCGGCTGCGCGGCAGCCACGACGCGATCAGCCGCGTGAACGCGGACGATCTGGCGGCGTTCGTCGATCTGGCGCGCCTGGGCGTGGGCCAATACACGCTGACCGTGCATGCGACCGGCGCGCACGACGCCGGGGTGACGGGCACGATCCCTGCGACCGTACAAGTGCGAATTTCCCGTGTCAAACACTGAGATGACGATTCCACGGCTGTTCGGCACCGATGGTGTGCGCGGCGTCGCCGGCCGCGCGCCGCTCGATCCGGAGACGGTGCGCCGGCTGGGCGCGGCGCTCGTGCGCGCGCTGCCACACGGAGCGGCGGAATCTCCACGCCTGCTGGTGGGCCGCGACACGCGCGAGTCGGGTCCATGGATCGAGCGCGAGCTCGCGCACGGCGCCTGCGGCGAAGGGGCGTCGGTGACCAGCGCGGGGATCGTCCCGACGCCTGCCATCGCGTACCTGACACGGACGCAAAGCTACGACGCCGGCGTCGTGATCTCGGCGTCGCACAATCCGTTCGAGGACAACGGCATCAAGGTGTTCTCCGGCCGCGGCGAGAAATTCACCGAGCGCGTGGAACGTGAAGTGGAGGCGATCGTCGCCGACCCCGCATGGCACGCGCAACCGGGCAGCGCCGGCGCCGTGCCGCACGCGGATCTCGTCGGCGCGTATCTCGATCATCTGCGCGCGGTGTTCCCCGAATCGTCCGCGCTCGCCGGCTTTCCGGTGGCCCTCGACTGCGCGAACGGCGCGACGACGACGGTCGCGCCGGCCCTGTTCCGCAGCCTCGGGTTCAACACCGTGGTGATCGGCGATGAGCCGGACGGACGCAACATCAACCTTGAATGCGGCTCGACGCACCCCGAGCGGCTCGCCCGCACGGTGGTCGAGCGCGGGTGCCGGATGGGCGTCGCGTTCGACGGCGATGGCGACCGCGCCATTTTCGTCGACGAGCGCGGCACCATCGTCGACGGCGACGCCGTGCTGCTGATGTGCGGCGGACAACTGCAGCGCGAGGGTCGTCTGCGCGGCAGCGCGGTCGTCGCCACCGTCATGAGCAACATCGGGCTCGAAATCGCGCTGCGCGCGCGCGGCATCGACATCGTCCGCTGCGCGGTCGGCGACAAGTACGTGATGGAGGAAATGCTCGCGCGCGATCTGTCGCTGGGCGGCGAGCAGTCGGGGCACATCATCTTCTCGGATTACCTGTTCACGGGTGACGGACTGTGCACGGCGCTCAATGTCCTGCGCACGGTCGCGCTCAGCGGCCGCTCGCTCGCCGATCTCGCATCCGATTTGACGACGTATCCGCAGGTGCTGCTCAACGTCCGCGTCCGGGAGAAGGCCGACCTGAGCGCGGTGCCGCCGGTCGCCGCCGCGATCGCCCGTGTCGAGGCGCGCGTCGCCGGACAGGGGCGGCTCCTCGTCCGCTACTCCGGCACCGAGCCGCTGCTGCGTGTGATGCTGGAAGGCCGGAACGAGCCCGAGATCCGCGCGTGGGCGCAGGAAATCGTGGACGCGGTCAAGGAACATATTGGATGACATGGCTGAGAGCTGGTGGCTGATGGTCATGGCCGACGCCATCGTCCATCCCATGAGCCATGAGCAGGAGCCATGGACATGATTCGTCTGAGCGTGAACGTCAACAAGGTCGCGACGCTGCGCAATGCGCGCGGGGGAACGTCGCCGAGTGTGCTCGACGCAGTGGACGTCTGCCTCGATGCGGGCGTGCAGGGAATCACCGTGCATCCGCGCGCGGACAGACGCCACATCACGCCCGACGACGTGCGGCAGATCGCCATGCGGCTGAGCGGCGTCCGGCCGCGCGTCGAGTACAACATCGAAGGCGATCCACGCCCGGAGCTGATCGACCTCGTGCATGCGGTGCGGCCGGATCAGTGCACGCTCGTGCCGGTGCTGCCCGGAGAGATCACCAGCCAGGCCGGCTGGCAGCCAGGGCCGGCCACCGACAGCCTGCCCGGCGTCGTCGAGGCGATGCGCGCGCGCGGCATCCGCGTCAGCCTGTTCATCGACGCCATGCCCGAACGCGTGGCCTGGGCCGCGTCAATCGGCGCGGATCGCGTCGAGCTGTACACCGAACCCTTCGCGCACGCATTCGCCGAACATGGCGCCTCCAGCGCCGAGGTGCGCCAGTCCCTCGGCCTCTATGTGCGCGCGGCGGAGGAGGCCCACGCGCGCGGACTCGGCGTGAACGCCGGACACGACCTCGATCTCGACAACCTCGCACTCTTCCGGGAGGTGCCGTATTTGGACGAGGTGTCGATCGGCCACGCGATCGTGTCGCGCGCGCTGTTCGTCGGTTTGAGCACCGTCATTCACGAGTACCTTCAGGTGCTGGCGGCCGCGGCCGCCAATCGGACGTGAACATTCCTGCGCACACTGTTATGATCAAAGACTCTCCTCTATGAAATCTGACGCGATCGCATTCGGGATCGCCGGTGTGGTCTTCGGGCTGATTGCCGGCTGGATCATCGGGAACCAGCAGGCGACGGCCCGGCCGGCGGCGCCGGTTCAGGCGCAGGCGGCGAGCACAGCCGCGCCCGCTGCCAGCGGCGCCACCTCGCGCGCCGCCGTGCTCGACGACGCGCAGGTGAAGGCGCTCACCGCTCTGGCCGAGCGCGAACCGACCGACCCGAAGCCGCGCATCGAGCTTGCGAACCTCTACTTCGACGCCGAGCGGTACGACGACGCCATCAAATGGTATTCGGAGGCGGTGCGCCTCAGCCCGAACGACGTCAACGTGAGCACCGATCTCGGCGTGGCGTACTACTACACGAATCAGCCGGACAAAGCGCTGGCGCAGTTCGCGCACTCGCTGAAACTGGATCCGAAACACACCAAGACGCTGCTGAACGAAGGCATCGTGAAAGCGTTCGGCAAGCAGGATCTCGAGGGCGCCACGCAGGCGTGGCAGCAGGTGCTTCAAATCGATCCGAACGGTCCCGAGGGGCAAGCCGCCAAGCGGGCGCTCGAGAGCTTGCGCTCCGCCCATCCCGGAATGGCTTCGGGAGGCGGACCGAAGCCCGGTGCCTGATGCTCCGCTTCGCCCTCCTGCTCATCCTGTTCATCGTCATCGCCCGCGCGTTCTGGCGCGTCGTCGACGGCATCATCGAGGGGGTGGGGGGATCGCCGCGAACGCGGGTGCCCAAAACGCGCGGCGCCACGATGGTGCGCGATCCCGTCTGCGGCACGTTCGTGCTGCCTGACAGAGCTATCGCCGTCACCGTCGGCCGTCAGCAGGTGTACTTCTGCTCGACGGCGTGCCGTGACGCCTACCGGGCGCGAACCGCATGAGCACCGAATCCTCGCTGCGCGCCGACATCGTCGAAGTCGGCCGTCGCATGTACGCGCGTGGATACACCGCGTCGAACGACGGCAACATCAGCGTGCGCCTGGACGCTGGGCGGCTGCTGATGACGCCGAAGAGCGTGTGCAAGGGGTTCATGACCCCGGACATGATGTGCATCACGGATCTCGAGGGGCGCTTGCTGCAGGGCGATCGCGATCCCTCGTCCGAGACGTTGATGCATCTCGAGGTGTACCGCCAGCGGCCGGACGTGAACGCGGTCGTTCACGCGCATCCGCCGACCGCCACCGGCTTCGCGGTCGCGGGCATTCCGCTCGACAAGGCGGTCCTCGCGGAGGTGTTGACGACGCTCGGCAGCGTGCCGATCGCGGAGTATGCGACGCCGTCGACTCAGGAGCTGCCCGAGGCGGTGCGCAAGTACATCAAGGCCCACGACGGCATGCTGCTCGCCAACCACGGCGCGCTGACGGTCGGCGCCGATCTGTTCGGCGCGTATTACAAGATGGAAACGATCGAGCACTTCGCGAAGATCAGCCTCGTGGCGCGGACGCTTGGCCGCGAGAATGTGCTGTCGCGCGAGGAGGTGACGCGGCTGCAGGGGCTTCGCGGCACGTACGGGATCGCGGCGCCGGCGCCAATCTGCGCCGATCCGGCCGCCAGCGGGGACGATGCGGCGGGGTCGGCGCTCGGACCAGGCCCGCTGCCGGCGCCAGCTTCGAGCGGGGGCGAGAACGCCACCTGCCAGGTCGTGCGGGCGCCATCGGGCGGCGGCCAGCGTCTCGTCCTGGAGCTGACACGCGGCGGCGCACCGGGCGGCGCGTCGAACGGTGAAGAGGGAGAAATTCGGTTAACATACCGGGAACTGTCCGCACTAATAGAAGAAGCGATCAGGAGCCTTCGGTAAAGCAAATTGCAAATTGCAAATTGCTCATGGAAGTTTGCGATCAGCATTTAGCAATTAGCATTTGAAGGAGCAGCAATGGGTGAGGCACTCGGGATGATCGAAACGAAGGGCCTGGTCGCGATGATCGAGGCGGCGGACGCCATGGTGAAGGCGGCCAAGGTCACGCTCGTCGGCTGGGAGAAGATCGGCGCGGGCTACGTCACCGCGATCGTGCGCGGCGATGTCGCGGCCGTCAAGGCGGCCACTGACGCTGGCGCCGCCGCCGCTCGACGCGTCGGCGAGCTCGTCTCGGTGCACGTGATTCCGCGGCCGCACGCCAATCTCGAGGACGCGCTCCCGATCGGCAAGGCAACAACGGTCAAAGCTTAGATATCGACGATCTAACGATCTGAGAATCTCCGATCTGAGGATCGATGATTTGACCGTCACCGGATCTCAAATCGTGGATCGCCAGATCGTAAATCGTACATTCTTATGCTTTTGGCGAAAATCGTCGGCACCATCGTCGCAACGCGGAAGGATCCGCGTCTGGTCAGCAGCAAGCTGCTGATCGCGCAACCGATGGATCCTCGCGGCGCACCAGACAGCCACTACCTCGTGGCCGTCGATACGGTGGACGCCGGTGTCGGCGAGACGGTGCTCATCGTCAGCGGCAGCTCGGCGCGGATGGCGTCCGGATTGAAGGACTGTCCGGTGGATGCCGCGATCGTCGGCATCATCGATACGGTGGATCTCCAGGACGAGAAGCGCGGATGAGCACCTGGAGCGTCGTCCCATGCATCTCGCCCGCGTGATCGGCGACGTGGTCGCCACGCACAAAGACCCACAACTCGCCGGGATCAAGCTGCTCGTTCTGCAGCCGCTCACGCCTGAGGGCGAAGCGGCCGGACGGCCGATCGTGGCGGTCGACGCGGTCGGCGCAGGCGTCGGCGAGCGCGTCTTTTTCGTGCGCGGCAAGGAAGCGAGCTTTCCGTTCTATCCGGCCGAGCCGCCCGTCGATGCCGGCATCGTCGGGATCGTCGACCACTGGAACGTTGAAAGGTAAGAATTGGGTAATCTGGTGATTCGGTAATCTGGTAATTGCGATGCAGATCGGGAGAGTCATCGGGACCGTGGTCGCGACGCAGAAGCACCGGAAGTTCGAGGGGGCGAAGTTGCTGCTCGTCCAGCCGCTGAACCTCGACGACACGCCGCGCGGCGTCGCACTGCTTGCGGTGGACGGCGTCGGCGCCGGTGTGCACGAGAAAGTCCTGATCGTGCTCGAGGGGCGCGCCGCGGGTGAGGCGCTGGGAAAGAAAGCGGCGCCGGTGGACGCGGCGATCGTCGGCATCATCGACGAAGTGGCACTCGATGGACATCTCTGAGCAGGAGCTGCGCGCAATGGTGCGCGACGCGGTCGCCCGGCACGCGGCACCCAGCGCGGTCACCTCATCCGCGACGGAACTGGACGCCTGTCGATTGCACGCGAGCCATGGACGGCTGCCGTTGGCATCCGGCGGCGACGCCGACGGCGCGTGCCTCATCGAGCCCACGGTCCGCTGCACGCACTGCGGATTCTGCCAGTCGTACGGACACTGAAGTCCGATTGTGGGGCGGGTCATTTAGACCCGCCTCGAGCCGGGTCCGAAAGGACCCGGCCTACAGGACCCGTTCGCGATCATGCCCAGCATTCTTGTCACTCGCAAACTCCCCTCCTCCGTGCTCGCGAAGCTTCGCTCGATCGGCGAGATCGATCTGTACACCGGCGACGCGGCGATACCTCCGGACGACCTGCGCGCGCGGCTCGCGAAGGCGGATGCGCTCGTGTGTCTGCTGACCGACCGGATCGATCGGGAGACGATGGACGCGGCGCCTTCGCTGAAGATCATCGCGAACGTCGCCGTCGGCTTCAACAACGTGGACGTGCCCTACGCACGCTCTCGCGGCATCGTCGTCACGAATACGCCGGATGTGCTGACCGAATCGGTCGCCGACTTCACCTGGTCGCTGATTCTCGCGATCACCCGGCGGTTGTCAGAGGGCGAGCGTCTGCTGCGGCGCGGCGAGTGGAAAGGCTGGGCGCTCGATTTCATGCTCGGCACCGAGCTGAAGGGGAAGCAGCTCGGGATCGTCGGCCTGGGCCGCATCGCGCGGGCCGTCGCGGCGAGGGCGCCGGCGTTCGGGATGCGGGTCGCCTACACGTCGCGGCGCGACTCCGAGCTGGCCGGCGCGGAGGCGATGTCGCTCGATCGGCTGCTGAACACGTCCGATGTCGTGTCGCTGCATGTGCCGCTCACGGCGGAGACGCACCATCTAATCGACAAGCGGGCGTTCTCGCGGATGAAGCGATCGGCGTATCTGATCAACACGGCACGAGGTCCGGTGGTCGACGAGGCGGCGCTCGCCTGGGCGCTGCAGCAGCATCTGCTGGCGGGCGCAGCGCTCGACGTGTACGAGAACGAGCCGCAGATTCATCCGGATCTGCTGTCGCTCGAAAACGTGCTGCTCGTGCCGCATTTGGGCAGCGGGACCACCGAAACGCGCACGGCCATGGCCGATCTCGCCGCCGAGAATGTTCTCGCCGTGCTCGCCGGCCGTCCGCCCCTGACGCCGGTCCCATGAGCGCGATCGCACGATCCGCCTTGCGTCGCCGCGCGCCGAAGCGGGCGAAGCACGTCGAAGAGGTCATGCGGGCCCTCGCGCTCGCGATCGACCATCTCGAGCTGCCTGCCGTCGAGAAGATCTCCGAAGCCAGCCCCGAAGATCCCTTCCAGGTGCTGATCGCGACGATGCTGTCGGCGCAGACCCGCGATCCGGTGACGGCGGCCGCCTCGGCGCGGCTCTTCCGTGCCGCGCGCACGCCGCAAACGATGGCGCAGCTGCCGGTGAAGCAGATCGAGAAGCTGATCTACCCGGTGAGCTTTTATCGGCACAAAGCGGAGCACGTGAAGCAGACGTGCCAGCTCCTCATCAGCCGCTTCAATGGCCGTGTGCCGGCGACGATGCAGGAATTGCTGACGCTGCCCGGCGTGGGACGGAAGACAGCGAATCTCGTGCTGATTCTGTCGTTTCGCAGTCAGCAGAACATCTGCGTCGATACGCACGTGCACCGCATCTCGAACCGGCTCGGATGGGTGCGCACGAATACGCCGGACGAGACCGAGCGTGCGCTCTACGCCGCCACCGACCAGCGCTGGTGGCCGTACATCAATCTGTATCTGGTCACATGGGGACAGAACGTCTGTCGCCCGGTGTATCCGCGCTGCGGCGCGTGCGTGATCCGGCCTTGGTGTGCACGCGTCGGCGTGACGCGCATGGGTAAAGACTAACGCGCACCATCACCGAACATCACGAAACCACGAAGAGCACGAAGACAGGAACCTATTTCTTGGACCGGCGCCGGGCCGGCGCTGTCTCGAACAGGCGATCCGAACCGGCGGCCGTCCGTGTGCCGGCGGGTGACGATGCGGGAAGGGGCGAGACGGTGAGCGCGGACGCGATCTCCGGATAGCGCGCGGCGAATTCCGGCGGGTATTCGCCGGGAATCGGCTCGCCCAGCTGCTGTTTGAGCATCGCCGCATTCGCCACCGACTTCGCGGAGAAATGATTGTTCGTGTAGAGATACGTTTTTTTCACCAGGTGGCGGGCCGCGTCCGCGGTTTCAGCGAGCTCCTTCAGTTCGCCGGCGGAGTAGAGGTAATCGTAGCGGTCCTCGGATTTTTCGTGGCGCCACCATGCGGCCGCGTTTCGTCCGTGCAGTCGCATGTAATAAAACCCTTTGACGTTCGGCAACTGGTTCTGGCGAATCGACAGTCGGAACTTCGGTTCGTCGATCTGTACCCACGCCGCGCCGAACTCGTTCAACAGGGCCAGCGTGCCGCCGATGGAATCGCTCCAGCTGCGGTGCCGCAGCTCGACGGCAACCCGGTAGCCGGCGAGCGCACGCAGGAGCCCGGCGATGTACTCCCGTGATGCGGGCGCGTCCTTGAAGCTCGGAGGAAACTGCGCGAGCAGCGCGCCGAGTTTGCCGCTCGACGCGAGAGGATCGATACCCCGACGGAACTCGTCGAGGTCGGCGGCGCTGGGCTCCGCCAGCATCGAGACGAGGTCAGCGTCGCCGCGCGCGTCTGACGGCAGCATCCTGGCGACGCGCTCCGAGTACATCTTCGGGTGCGTGAACTTCTGATACAGCTTGACGGAGAACTCGAAGCCGGCCGGCGTGCGCTCCGCCCACGTTCGCGCAATCTCGGCGCGCGGCTGCCCGTAGAACGTGGAATTGATCTCCACCGTGTCGAAATGCTCGGCGTAGAACGCGAGCTCGTCGAACCCCTTGGCGCGCTGGCGCGGCAGCGGATAGAAGATGCCGTTCCAGGTGCCGCGGCCCGATGGATAACTCCAGCCCGATGTGCCGATGCGCAGCTCAGAGCTCACCATACGCGTCTTTGTCGAAGCCGAAGATGACTTTCGACCCTTTGATCAGGATCGGCCGCCTGATGAGATTGGCGTTCTCCATCATCAGATCGATCGCCTCCTTCTTCGAGGCGGGCAGCGGCCGCTCCTTGAACACGGGGCTTCGCGTGCTCACGTAATCGAGAAAGTGATCCGCTTCAATGTGCTTCTCGAGGAACTCGCGCGACGGCGGCTCCTTGTTGACGTCGATTTCGCGCACTGCGATGCCTGCCGTGTCCAGAAAACTTCTGGCGCTCTTGCAGGTCGTTCACGTCGGTTTCCAATAGAAGGTCGGTTTCGCCATGTCCATAGGATAATGAAAGACGGATGCTGACGGTCAACGAGATCTTCTACTCGATTCAGGGCGAGTCGACGCGCGCCGGGTGCCCGTGCGTGTTCGTGCGCCTGACCGCCTGCGATTTGCGCTGCTCCTGGTGCGACACGCCCTACGCGTTTCACGAGGGCCACAAGCACTCGGTCGACGACATCGTCGAGACGGTGAAACGCTACGACTGTCCGCTGGTCGAGATCACGGGCGGCGAGCCGCTGCTCCAGGAAGAGGTGTATCCATTGATGGACCGCCTGCTCGAGGACGGCCGAACGGTGCTGCTGGAAACCGGCGGCCACCGGCCGATCGATCGCGTGCCGTCGGCGGTCGTGAAAATCGTGGACGTCAAATGTCCCGGCAGCGGGGAAGCGGACCAGATGCACTGGGACAACCTCGCCCGGCTGGCGCCGCACGACGAAGTGAAATTCGTCGTCCAGGATCGTGCGGACTACGAGTTCGCGCGCGGCGTGATCGCGCGCCACGATCTCGCCTCGCGCGCCGCCGCCGTGCTGCTCTCGCCCGTGCACGGCGTCCTCGACCCGCGTGTGCTGTCGGAATGGGTGCTCGCCGACCATCTGCCCGCGCGCGTGCAGCTGCAACTGCACAAGTTCATCTGGTCGCCGACGACTAGAGGTGTGTGACGTTTGAGATTTCAGATTTCGGATTTCAGATTTCAGATTCAGATTTCGAGAATCAGATTGAGTGTCACGTTGTGGCTGAAATCTTGAGTGTGAATCTGAAATTCGATTGACTCTGAAATCTGAGATTGAAATGCGAGCGGTAGTTTTGCTGAGCGGCGGGCTCGACTCCTACACGGCCGCCGCGATCGCCAAGGCGCAGCGCTTTTCGCTCTGCGCGCTCACCGTGGAGTACGGACAGCGCCATGCGCGCGAGCTGGCCGCCGCGCGCGCGGTGGCGAAGGCGCTGCGCGTCGAACGGCATCTCGAGCTGCCGATCGACTTGCGCGCCATCGGCGGATCCTCACTGACGTCCGCGGAACCGGTGCCGCGCGATCGCGACGTCGCCGCCGCCGAGGATATCCCTTCCACGTACGTGCCGGCACGCAACACGATCTTCCTGTCGCTCGCGCTCGGCTGGGCGGAGGTGCTCGGCGCGCGCGACATCGTGATCGGCGTCAATGCGCTCGACTATTCCGGCTATCCAGACTGCCGTCCCGAGTTCATCACCGCGTTCGAATCGCTTGCGACGCTCGCCACGCGCGCCGGCGTCGAGGGCGCGCGGTTCCGCGTCCATACGCCGCTGATCACCCTCACCAAGGCGCAGATCATCCGACGCGGCGTCGAATTGGGCCTGGACTACGGCCTGACGCACAGCTGCTACGACCCGACGGCGACCGGCCGACCCTGCGGCCGCTGCGACAGTTGCCTGCTCCGCGCCAAGGGTTTCTCGGAAGCTGGGGTGCCCGACCCTCTCCTCCTGGGCTAAAATCGCTCGTTCCTTTGCGAATCTTCAACGGCCAGCCCATCCGCCGCCAGGTCCTCACCGCGACCGGCCTGTTCCTGCTGCCGTTCGTCCTGCTCGCCACGTGGGCCTCGGATCAGACACAGCGCGAGCGCGCCGACGATCTGCGCGAGCAGGCGAGCTCGATTGCCACCGCCGCCGCCGCCTACCTGAACCAATATCTGACCAGCGTCGATTCGATGGCGTCCGTACTCGAGCAGCACCCGGACGTGGCCGGATTCAATCGCGAACGGTGCGATCGGCTCTTCGCCGACATCATCGACGAGCAGCCGCTGCTGCTCAACATTCTGCTCACCGATACGCACGGCAACGTGAAGGGCTCGGCCCTGAAGGTGTCCGCCGACACGGTACCGATCGGACGTGAGTTCGTCGACCAGGTCACGCGCAGCGGCAAACCCGTTGTCAGCGAGATGCTCAAAGGGTTTGCGACGGGCAAGCCGACCATCGTGCTCGCGTATCCGGTGCGCGGACCTGACGGCACCGTCGCCGGCGTGCTCGGACTCGGGATCAACCTCGCCCGGCTGCAGACAGTCTTCGGCAGCGTCTCGCTGCCCGAGGGATCGGTGATCACGGTGACCGACAGCATGAGCCGCGTGCTGGCGCGCAGCCTCGACGCGGAGCGATTCATCGGCACGACCATGACCTCGACGCCGATGCGGCCGACCGACGTCGCGCGATCGCAGACGCTGGTGGGCCCGGACGGTATCGAGCGCTTCTACGGCAACGTGATCGTGGAGCACGGGGCGTGGGTGTTGAGCGTCGGCATCCCGAGCAGCGTCGCAGCGGCCAGCATCAGCAATCTCCGCCGGCGCAATGTGATCATCAGCGGGCTGGCCATCCTGTCCGTGCTGATCGCCTCGCTCGTCTTCTCGGCGATTCTCGGGCGCGATCTGAATCGCCTGCGCGCCGCCGTTCAGCGAATCGCGGACGGCGATCTCTCGCCGCCGGTCAGAAATCCCACCTCGAACCTCGAGCTGAAGCAGTTGCAGGACGGCTTCATCACGATGGCCGCCAACCTGCGCGAAACGCACGCGGCGCTCGATCACCGGGTCGAGCAGGAGCGCAGGATGCGGGAAGCGCTGCAGTCGCTGCAACGGCAGGTCGTCCGGCAGGAGCGCCTCGCCGCGGTCGGCGTGCTCGTCTCCGGCGTCGCGCACGAATTGAACAACCCCCTCCAGGCGATTCTCGGGACGGCGGAGCTGCTCGAGCGGCAGGAGGCCCTCTCCCCGCAGGCGCGCGACGAGATCACGTTCGTCAAGACGCAGAGCGGCCGCGCCCGCGAGATCATCCGCAACCTCTCGCGATTCAGCAGCCAGCAGTCGGAGCCGCCGTCGTTCATCAATCTGCGCGACGTGATCGCGGAAGTGATCCAGCTGCGCCGCCGCGATCTCGACAACCTGTCGATCGCGCTCGACGTCGAGATCTCGACCGATCACGCCGTCTACGCCAATTTCACGGAAATCGAACAGGTCGCGCTGAACTTCGTCATCAACGCGCAGCAGTCGATCGAATCATCCGGGCGCGGCAGCGGCCGCATCCTCATCCGGCTCCTGGACGCGGGCAAGCGCGTCCGCCTCGAGGTCTCCGACAACGGCCCTGGCGTCTCTCCCGAGGACGAGCCGAAGCTGTTTCAGCCGTTCTTCACGACCAAGCCGGTCGGCAAAGGCACGGGCCTCGGCCTGTCGGTGAGCTACGGGATCATCGATTCGTACGGCGGCTCGATCGGCTATCGCACCAGCGAGTGGGGCGGCGCCACATTCTTCTTCGAGCTGCCCGGATCCGAGATGGCCGCCGCTCAGGTCTCCAGTACCGCGCCAGCAGTCACCGACCCATATGACGGACAGGCTTTACTACACCGACGCCTACCTCCAGGAGTTTGACGCCAGCGTCACGCGCGTGACACAGCGCGACGGCCTCACGCTGGTCACGCTGGACCGGACGGCGTTCTATCCGACGTCCGGCGGCCAGCCCTTCGACACCGGTGTCCTCGATGGTCTTCGTGTCCTCGACGTCGTGGACGAAGAGGATGGCTCGATCGCCCACGTGATCGAGCAGCCCGCGGGCTTGCCCCGTCCTCTGCCGGAGGTGGGGCAGCCGGTACACGGCACAATCGACTGGACGCGGCGCTTCGATCACATGCAGCAGCACACCGGACAGCACGTGCTGTCGGCCGCGTTCGATCGCACGATTGCCGTGCGCACGGTGAGCTTTCATCTCGGCACCGCGTCGGCGACGATCGATCTCGCGCGTGAGGTGTCGTCACGCGAGATCGATGCCGCCGAACAGGAAGCCAACCGCATCGTCTGGGAGGATCGCGCGGTGTCGATCCGGTTCGCGAGCGCGGAGGAAGCGGCGCGGCTTCCGCTGCGGAAAGAGCCGGCGCGAGCCGGCACGCTGCGACTGATCGATGTCGATGCCTTCGACCTGTCGGCGTGCGGCGGCACTCACGTCTCGCGCACGGGCGCCATCGGCATCATTGCCGTCGCCTCCTCGGAGCGGTTCAAAGGCGGACAGCGGATCGAGTTCCTCTGCGGCGGTCGCGCGCTCGTGCGATTCCGTTCCCTCCGCGACACCGTCGCGTCGGCGAGCCGCCTGCTCTCCGCGGGCGCCGACGATCTGTCCGCGACGATCGAACGCCTGCAAAGCGAAGCGAAGGTTCACAAGCGCACCGTCGCCGATCTGCAGACGATGCTGGCGACCTATCGAGCCGATGAGCTCGCATCGTCGGCTGAAGATGTGCGGCTGGAGGCGTCCGCGCTCGGAGCGGGACGCTCGCCTGCGGTGGTGCGCCTCATCGCGCGCGCCATCGAGGCGGATGCCAACGGCCTGAAAACGCTCGCCACCACCATCACCCGCAAGCCCGGTTACGTCGTGGCGCTTGCGTCGCCCACGCGGCCTGCGCTCGTCGTCGTGAGCCGGTCCACCGACGTCGACGTCAATGCGAACGCGGTGCTTTCGACGCTGCTCGCGCGATTCGGGGGACGCGGCGGCGGCAAGCCCGATATCGCGCAGGGCGGGGGCCTCGACGCGCCGGCGGACGACATCCTCGCCGCGGCGCGCAGCGCCCTCGTCTCCTGATCGTCGGTTCTCCAGATCTGTAATCACCCCCACGCGAACTGCAAGTGCGACGCTCGCCGCGAACGATTCTGTATGGATGAGCTGTTCGTCATGCTGCGACGCCGCATCGATTTCCTTCAGAAATCTTCGCGAGATGCGCATCGGCGGCAGCTGGCATTTCGGTTGCGATAGCCGGCCCCGCGCAAGTCACGCCGCGTGACCGCGCGCAAAAACTTTTTCCAGACAGCAGGAGCATGACGATGCGGTTCAGACCCCCAACTCGGGGCATGGCGGTAGTGTGCGTCGCGGTGACGACGCTCGCGTGGGGAGCGATCGCGGCTGATGCCGCGACAATCGTGGTCCCGGCCGGCGGCAATTTGCAGTCGGCGATCAACGCGGCGCAGCCGGGCGACGTGATCACGCTGGCTGCGGGGGCGACCTACATCGGCAACTTCGTCCTGCCGAACAAGGGCGCCATCACGCAGCCGATCACGATTCGCTCCTCCGCCGCCGACTCGCTGCTGCCGCCCGCCGGTGTGCGTATCACGCCCGCCTATGCCGCGCAGCTGCCGAAGATCAAATCGGCGAACAGCGTGTCATCCCTGCGCACGGCCACGGGAGCGAATCACTGGACGCTGATGTTCCTCGAGTTCCAGGCGAACCAGAACGGCTACGGCGACATCATCGAGCTCGGCGCGGGCGACTCGACGCAGACGCAGCTCGCACAGGTGCCGTATCAGCTCGTGCTCGATCGCGTTTACATTCACGGCGATCCGGTGATGGGCCAGAAGCGCGGCGTCGCGCTCAACAGCTCCGATACGACGGTGATCAACTGCTACATCGCCGGCATCAAGGCGGTCGGACAGGACACACAAGCGCTCGGCGGCTTCAACGGACCTGGCAACTACCTGATCGAAAACAACTATCTCGAGGCGGCGACGGAGAACGTGCTGTTCGGCGGATCCGATCCGCCGATCCAGAACCTCGTCACGACGAACATCACGTTCCGTCACAACTATCTGAGCAAGCCGCTCGCGTGGCGCGATCCGATCATCACGCCGCCCACCGGTGTGACGGCCCGCGCGGCTGCAGGCGCCGGAACTTTGCCGGCCGGCACCTATTTCTACAAAGTCACCGCACGCACGCCCGCGGGGCAGACGAGCAAGGCGAACTCCACGCCGTCCGTTGAAGTGTCGGCGACCGTGGCGGCCGGCACGACTGCGGGCATCGCCCTGTCCTGGACTCCGGTGGCCAGTGCGACCGACTACGTCGTCTACGGGCGAACCAGCGGCGGCGAGAACGTGTACTGGGTCACGACGTCGCCGTTCTTCACCGACGCCGGCACGACAGGGACCGCCGGTACGCCGCCGGGCGCGACCAAATGGAGCGTCAAGAACCTTTTCGAGCTGAAGAACGCGCAGGATGTCGTCGTCGAGGGCAACGTCTTCGAGAATCTGTGGGTGGCGGATCAGGGCGGGTATCCGATCGTCTTCACGCCGCGAAATCAGGGCGGCACGGCGCCCTGGGTGATCGTGCAGCGCGTCGCCTTCCACGACAACATCGTGCGGCACACCGCGGGCGGCGTGAACATCCTGGGCACCGATAACCTCGCGCCCAGCCAGCTCACCAACCACATAACTGTCAACAACAACGTCTTCGACGATTTGACCGGCGCCACGTGGGGATCGGGCTCGCGTCCGTTCCAGATCGGCGACGGCGGCGATGCGTTCACGATCGACCACAACACGATGATCACGACCGACTCGTCGATCGTCGGGCTCTACGGCGGAACGGCGACGTCGCCCACGCCGATCACGAACGCCGTCTACACGAACAACATGTCGGCTCACAATACGTACGGCATTTTCGGCGCGAACATGTCGTCCGGATTGTTGACGATCAATGCCTATTGGCCGGGTGGCATCGTCAGCCGCAACATTCTCGCCGGCGGGCCGGCCTCGAAATATCCGGCCGGCAACTTCTTTCCGACAGTGGCGGCGTGGCAGTCCGAGTTCGTCAATTATGCGGGCGGCGACTACCATCTGCTGCCGACGAGCAGCTACAAGAACGCGGGCACGGACGGGACGGATCTCGGCGCCGACATCGATGGCGTCAACGCGGCGGTGGCGAGCGCCATCTCTGGAGACGACCGCGCCTCGTCGGCCTCCACGGCGCCCCAGGTGCAGATCACGACGGCCACGCTGCCGGATGCCGTATTGAATCAGCCGTACGCCCAGACCTTGACGTGCACGGGCGGAACATCCGGCTGTGCGTGGCAAATCGTGAGCGGGACGCTGCCGGCCGGCATCAGCTTCGATCCGCTGGCGGCGGTAGTGATGGGCACGCCGACACTGGTCGAATCGGGGTCGCTCACGGTGCAGGCGTACGATCCGCTCTCGCCCAGCAACGCGGCTACACGCACGCTGCCGCTCGTCGTCGATCCACCACCGTTCAGCGTGAGCATTCCAACCCCGCCAGCAGCGCAGGTCGGGACGCCGTACCAACTGTCCCCTTCCGTGAGCGGCGCGATGGGCACGGTGACCTGGAGCGTCTCGTCTGGCGCGCTGCCCGCCGGTCTCGCGATTGATCCGCAAGCGGGATTGATCGCCGGCACGCCCTCCATGTGGGGTACGGCCACCGCGTTGATTCAGGCGCAGGATTCGTTCAGTCCCGATCGCACCGACGCGAAGCCGGTGACGATCACGGTGGCGCCCAGCGCCCTCGCGATTGCCACATCGAGCATCGCGGATGGCGCCTATCAGGTCGCTTATCAGGCGTCGCTGCTCGCCACCGGGGGAACGGGCGCTGCGAATTGGTCGCTGACTGGCGGCGCGTTGCCGCAAGGTGTGATGCTGGCGAGCAACGGCACAATCAGCGGAACACCGGCGGTCACCGGCACATTCTCATTCACGGTGCAGGCGACCGACGCCAACTGGCCGGCCAATCAGGCGACGGCGGCATTGTCGTTGACGATTGCGGCGCCCCGGTTGAGCGTCAACGTTCCTCCGGCGCCGATGGGCCGCGTCGGGCTGTCATATCAGCTGACGCCCACGGTCAGCGGACAGACCGGATCGATCGCCTGGTCGATCGCGTCTGGCGCGCTGCCATCGGGTACCGCACTGGACCCATCGAGCGGCATCGTCGCCGGCACGCCCACGATGTGGGGCACATCCACGGCCGCGATTCAAGCGCGCGATTCGTCCAGCGGCAGTGTCGCGTCCGGCACCGTCACGATCACGATCGCGCCGACGCCTATCGTGATCACGGCGTCAACGCCGCTCGCCTCAGGCACCGTCAACGCCGCATACTCGACGACCCTGACGGCGAATGGCGGAACGGGGGCCGTCACATGGTCGATCGCCGGCGGCGCACTGCCCGCGGGACTGACGCTCAGCACGACCGGCGTCATCAGCGGGACACCGACGACGGCCGGTACGGCGACGTTCACGGCACAGGCGAGCGACGCGGGCTGGCCCGGCAACCTCGCCGCGCAGTCGATGTCGATCGTCATCGCTCAGGCGGCGGTGGCGCTGCCGAGTCCCTGGTCGCACCGCGACATCGGGAGTGTCGGGGTGGCCGGCGGCGCACAGTACAGCGAGGCGACCGGCTTCACAGTCAGCGCTTCGGGCGCGGATGTGTGGGGCAACGCCGATGCGTTCCACTTCGTCTACCAGCCGTGGACGGGCGACGGATCGATCGTGACGCGCGTGGCGAGCGTGACGAACGCGAACAGCTGGTCGAAGGCGGGCGTGATGTTCCGCGAGAGTCTGACGGCAGGCTCGGCGCATGCGTTCATCCTGGTGTCGGCGGCCAAAGGTGTCGCCTACCAGCGGCGCGAAGTGACGGGTGGAACGTCGGTGAGCACGGCGGGGTCGCTGTCGGCGCCGCCGCGATGGCTGCGGCTGGATCGCAGCGGCAACATGTTCACGGCGTATGAATCGGTGGACGGCGCGGCGTGGACGCTTCTGGGCACGGACACGATTCCGATGGCGGCGCAGATTTACGTCGGCGTGGCGGCGACGAGCCACGACAACACGCGCACGACAACGGCGACACTGACGGCTCAGCCGATCGTCACGACCGCGTTCGCGGTGGCGGTCCCATCGGTGCCGGCCGGCCAGGTGGGCGTCGCGTATCAGGTGACGGCGACGGCGACCGGACAGGTCGGCACGGTCGCCTGGTCGCTCGCGTCCGGCACGCTGCCGGCCGGGTTGTCGATCGATGCCGGCACGGGCGTCATCGCCGGCGTGCCGACCAGCTTCGGAACGTTCAGCGCGACGATTCAAGGTCAGGATGCGTACTCAGGACGGACCGCGTCCGCGCCGATCGCCATCGCCATCGCACCGACCGCGCTGGCCATTGCGACGCCGCCGCTTCCCGCCGGACAAGTCGGCGTCAGCTATCAAACGGCGTTGATATCGGTCGGCGGCACGGGAGCGACGACCTGGTCGATTACGGCCGGTGCGCTGCCGGCTGGGCTGACGCTCGATGCGTCGGGTGCAATCAGTGGCACGCCGTCGACGGCGGGGACGGCGACGTTCACGGCGCAAGCGACGGATGCCGGCTGGCCGGGCAATCTGGCGGCGCAGTCGATGGCGATCACAATCGCACCCGCGGTGGCAACGCTGCCGAGTCCGTGGGCGCACCGCGACATCGGGAGTGTCGGGGTGGCCGGCGGCGCACAGTACAGCGAGGCGACCGGCTTCACGGTCACCGCTTCGGGCGCGGACGTGTGGGGGACGGCAGACGCATTCCACTACGTGTATCAGCCGTGGACGGGCGACGGATCGATCGTGACGCGCGTGGCGAGCGTGACGAACGCGAACGCGTGGTCAAAGGCGGGCGTGATGTTCCGGGAGAGTCTGACGGCAGGCTCGGCGCACGCGTTCCTCCTGGTGTCGGCGGCGAAAGGGGTGGCATTCCAGCGGCGAGACGCGACAGGCGGGACGTCGGTGAGCACGACGGGGTCGCTGTCGGCGCCGCCGCGATGGCTGCGGCTGGATCGCAGCGGGAACACGTTCAGTGCGTTTGAATCGGCCGACGGCGCGACGTGGACGCTGGTGGGCACCGACACGATCGCGATGGCGTCGCAGATTTACGTCGGCGTCGCGGCAACGAGCCATGACAACACGCGTACGACAACGGCGACGCTGACGGTTCAGCCGATTGTCACGACCGCGCCGCTCGCGATCGTCACATCGTCATTGCCAGACGCCCAGGCCGGCGTCGCTTATCAAACCACGCTGTCCGCCACCGGCGGCGCGGGGACACTGACCTGGACGATTAGCTCGGGAACGCTGCCAAGCGGAGTGGGGCTCAGCCCGGCCGGCGCGATCACCGGCACGCCGAACCCGTCTGGAGTTGGCACCTCGTCCTTCACCGTGCAGGTGCGCGACGCATCGGGCACCACGGTCGCCAAGGCACTCTCGATCAACGTCGTGCGCGCGCACGGGGCAAAGTGATGAAGCAGGCCACGTGTGGCGCTGTGATCGCGCCGCGAGATTCTCCAGCGTTCAGGTGGCGCGCTACCGCGTGCGCGCCGAACGCGTGAACTCCGCCAGCCGCACGACGATGGCGTCGGTCGCGGCGTTGACCACGTCCGCGCGGCTTTCAAAATTGTTGGCGAGGATGGAGAAGACCAGGCGCTCGCCGTCGGCCGACGTGACGTACCCGGAGAGTGCGCGCACGTTCGACATCGAGCCGCTCTTCGCGCGCAGGTTGCCCTCGGCGGCGGTGCCTTTCAGCCGGTTCGACAACGTGCCGTCACGCCCCGCAATCGGCAGTGAGGCGTCGAACGGCGGCCACAGCGTCGCGTCGCGCTCAACGTGAGCGAGGGTGGTCACAAGCGTTTCAGGCGTGACGTAGTCGTATCGCGACAGGCCGGAGCCGTCGCGTTGAATCAATCCGTCCTTCCGCACGCCCCACGGTTCCAGGATCGACGCGACGGTCGCGGCGCCGTTCGCGTCGGTCGGCGGGCCGGTGGCGGCACCCAGCGTGCGCAGCAGCGTTTCCGCATACTGATTCTGACTCGCCTTCATCATCCGGATGGCCAGCGTGGACAGCGGCGGCGAGCGCGACTCGACCAGACGACGCAATCCGTCGCCGGACGCGTCTCCGGCGGCGTCCGTGTTGGTCACCGCGGGGCCGCGCACGTCGATCCCGGCGTCCTTTAGCCCCTCTCTCAACGCGGCGACGAAGAACTGCCCGGGCTTGTCGACCGACACGGTCTGAATACGCGTTGGGGATCCGAGCGCAATCGTGCCGCGCAACTCGAGCTCGACACTGCCGGGCTGACGATGCGTGCCGATTGAGTCCGCGCTGCCGGCCGTGCCCGTGGTGATGCGGTTCCGTACGACGAGGCCCGCCGCGCCGGGGGCAATCGTGACGCGTGCGGGCGTTCCCGGCTCCGGACCGGGCGCGATGGTCACCCGCGCCATGTTCTCATCGAACTGCAGCGCGCCGACCCCCGCGGCGTAGCCGTCCGCGAGATCGTCCCAGGACCAACCCATGCCGAGCGGCTCGTCGCCGAGCGCGCCATCGTTGCCGACGATGGCTCCGGCGATCGTCGTGATGCCTTGCGCCTTGAGCTGCTCGGCCCACGAGGTGAAAAGGGTCGACGCCGTCGCATCCGTGATGCTCGGATCGCCCGAGCCCACGACGACCAGGTCGCCGTTCAGCGTGCCGTCGGCGATCGCGCCGGCGGTCATCAGGGTCGTGCGGTACTGGAAGTCCCAGCCGAGCCGCGCCGCGGCGGCGGCCAGCGTCACGATCTTCATGTTGGACGCCGGCATCATCAGCTTGCGCGCGTTGATCGCGTAGAGCGTGTCGTCGGTGTCGAGCGATTTGACGAGTACGCCCCAATATCCGCGCTCGAGCGCCGGAGCCGCAAGGATGGTGTCGATGTCGTGCTGCAGCGAGACGAGGGCGGGTTGGGCGGAATGGGAAGGGAGGGCTGGAGCTGACGCAGGGCGCGCGTGGTGACAACCGGCAACGACGAGAACGGCCGCCACCAGCGCGGCGACCGCGTGTCGACGCGGCGTGGGCCGACACGCAGGCGCGGGCCGACACACAGGTCGGCCCCTACCCCCGGCGTTCATTTCGAGAGTTCATCGATCGCTTTGATGGCTTCGCTGAACTCGGTCGGATCGATCTTCGCGGCGCCCGGCTCGCCGGGCCGCGACGCGTAGATATCGTTGCCGCTGCGCCCGAACGTCACGTGCTCTTCCTTCTTGCCATCGTCGAATTTCACCGCGACGGTCAGCTCCGGTTTGTCGAGCCCGGTGTTCGCCGTCGATTCGACGAAGGAGGTCGCGCGCATGTTCGAGAGGCGCGACAGCAGCCCGTCCATCGTGTCCTTGTTGGCGTCGGCCGGCTTCGGGCTCACACGGCGCCACGTGTCGGTGGCGTCCTTGGCGCCGCTATTGGCGTCCGCCTTCGCCTTCTCGAACGCGACCGTCTGGCCGTTGCGCGTGAACTCGATGCGGTTCGCGTTGTAGGCGCGGAACTCGAAGATGTCCTTCCGCCGGTATTCGTCGGCGCCTTTTTTCAGCTCGTCGGCGAGCGTGTTCTCGACGGTCACGACCACCGGCTTGGACGTGTCGCGCGCGTAGATCGAGGTGTCGTCGGCCTTGCCGCCCAGTTCGAGCGTCGCGCGGGCGCTGCCGAGATTCAGCGTCGCCGTCTCGCTCGGCTTGTCGAGGCCGTACGTTTTCAGATCGGCGGGCGTCGGATCGCTCTTCACGATCGACTTCATCTGGAGTGACTGCAGGCGGCCGATGAGCCCTTCCACCGTCCCGAAGTCCGCGGGCACCTGCAGCGGCTTTGTCACCTTCCAGTCGCCGCCTTCCTTGGCGAGCGCCAGCGTCTTGCCGCCGGCGGTGAGGTCGATGCCGTCGACCTTGTCGCGATCGAACTTGACCAGCGTTTTGTCGCGCAGATCGAAAGTACCTTTGTTGAAGGTCTGCTCCTGCGCCGCCGGGATCAGGAACACCTTCTTCTCGCCGCCGCGCATCGCGAACAGATCGGCGCCGGTCGGCGACTTGTCGCCGATCAGCAGGTGACGGTAGTCCTTGTCGGCCGCCGACTTGAACGCGACGTCGATGCGGGGATCGGCCAGCCCGTAGTCCTTCAGATTCGACGCGTTGTCGTCGATCGTGCGCGTGATGTCGACCGAGCCCAGGCTCGACGTAATGCCCGACACCTCGCCGTCGTCCGCTTTCGCCGGGGCGGGTTCCGTGATTTGCCAGCCGGCGCCCGATTTCGTGAGCGTGGTGGTATCGCCCTTTTCCGCCTTGATCTTGAGCGATTCGATCTTGTCCGTCTGCAGCGACGCGAAGACCTTTTCCTGCTTCGGCGTGCCCTCGTCTACCGGCTTGTTCCGCGTGAAGTAAATGTAGGCGCCGAGTCCCGCCAGCACGACGATGAGCGCGATCGTGGATCGCAATCCGCGCATTATCGTCTCCGCCACCAGGTGTACACGCCCGTGCCGAAGATGCAGAGCGGAATCAGGAACAGCGAGAGGACCGCGACGTTCTTCTGCTGCGCCGCCGTCATCGTCACGCGGCGATCGTCGGGTTCCTTCGGACGGATCGAGATGAGGTTCTCCTGCTGCGACAGCCAGCCGAGCGTGTTCATGTACAGGTCGCGATTGCCCTGGATGCCGAGGGTCCCGTTCGCCGCGAAATCGGAGTCGCCGATGACGGCGACCCGTGTTTCCGGTTTCGGTGCCTGCGCATCTTCGGCCTTCGCCGGTTCTGGCGCCGGCGCCGCCGATGCGGGAGCCGAGGCCGCCGCGGCAATCGACACCGGTCCTTGTTTGTCGCCCTTCGCCGCGTCGAACGACACCTGTCCGGAGGTGAGCAGCGACTTGATGTCGGCTTCCGCCCAGCTGCGCGGGCTCGTCTCGATGAACGATTGCGCCGTGTGGCCATCCACGCCGCCCGTCACGGGGACGACGGATCGCGCCATCGGGTACGCGGTGATGTAGCTGAATCGCTGCGTGATGGGATGCGACGGATACGTGGCCGCGACGGGTACCGACGCGTCGGTCCCAATCAGCCGGCCCATGCCGCTCACGTCGACGACGACGTCGTTGCCGACGGTCATTCCCCACTCATGCGCGAGCGCGATCAGATTCGTGAGCGGCGGGCTATCCGGCTTGTCGGGCGGATCCAGCTGGAGGAGCAGCTTGCCCGCCTTCCCAAGATACTTCTTCAGCGCGTCGATCTCCTGCGGGAAGAAATCGGTGTGCGGCCCCGCGACCACGACAACCGACGCATCGTCGGGGACGGAGCCGGTCTGCGCGAGCACGATCTTGTCCACCGTGTAGTTCTCGTGGCCGAGGGCGGCGGCGATGCCGTTGTAGCCGTCGCGCTCCGACGACGTCGTGTCCTTTTCGCCGTGGCCCGCGGTGAAGTAGACCTTGCGCTGCTGTCCTGTCACGACCTTGATGATCGCGTTGGTGATGTCCTGCTCGGCGTCGGTGGTGACGCGCTCGCTGCGCCCCTTGTAGTTGAACACCAGCGTGCCGTACTGCTGCACCTGATTCGATTTGGCGATGGTCGGTTTCTTGTCCGGATCCACGTACTCGGTGTTGATCCGCTTCGACGCGTACTCGTACTCCTTCAGCTTGTCCTGATAGCGCTGGAAGTCGGCTTCCTTCGCGAACACGAGCACTTGCATCGGCGCGTCGAGGCCGGCGAGCACCTTGCGGGTCTGGTCGGAGAGGCTGAACTGCTGGTTGACCGTCAGGTCCCAGCGCTTGTGCTGGCGGGCGCCGATGTAATTGATCGCGACGAGAATGCCGAGGACCACGAGCGTGCTCGTCGCCGCGAGCGAGCCGTAGCGCGCCTGCCGTCCGGCGAACACCTTCGCGATCTCGCGCCACTGTCCGAGCGTGTAGGCGAGGACGCAGACGAGGCCCGCCCACGCAAGATAGACGGCGTAGTCGCTTTTCGCGGGGAAGCCGAAGCGGATCGCCACGGCGATGAACACGAGCGCCGTGCCGAGCCAGCCGACGAGACTGAGAATTCGATTCACCATTAGCCGCGCCACCGTTCACTGTCGACCGATTTGGCGGTCAGGAACAAGCCAAAGGTCATGAAGCTCAAGTAATAGATCACGTGCGTCGTGTCGATCACGCCCTTTCCGAAGTCGTCCAGGTGGTCGATGATCGACAGATAGGTCGTGAGCTTGTCCACCGTCGGCCCCGAGAAACTGCCGATCCACGTGATGATCCACAGGAACAGGAACACGGCGAAGGTCACGATGCCAGCCACGATCTGATTCTTCGTCAGGCTCGAGATGAACAGGCCGAGCGAGATGAAGCAGCCGCCGAGGAGCACGAGGCCGAGATACGCCGTGAGGATCGGCTTCCATTCGGGATGGCCGTAGATGAACAGGATGGCGATGTGGATCAGCGAGACCGCGAGCATCACCAGGTAGAGCGCCATGGCGCCGAGGAATTTCCCCATGATGATCTGGAAATCGCTGAGCGGCGACGTGAGCAGCAGTTCGATGGTGCCCGATCGCTTCTCTTCCGAATACGTGCGCATCGTCACCATCGGCATGAGGAACAGCACGAGGATCGTGACGTTCTGCACGAGCGGGCGAATCAACTGCTGATTCACGTTCATCGACTGCGGACCCTGCATGCCGAACTGGCCCATCTGCATGCTTTGCGCGACGAAGTACTGGAGGATCGCCCAGAAGAAGAAGCCGTACAGGGCGGCGAACAGGCCGATGACGATGTAAGCGATGGGCGACGCGAAATACGATCGCAGCTCTTTGTTCGCGATCGCCAGAATGTTACTCATGGACCACCTCCGCTACCGCCGGTTCCGGCGCAGGCGCCGGGACATCCTCCGTCGTCAGCGACAGGAAGATTTCTTCGAGGCTCATACGCATCGGCCTGAGCTCGAGCAGGCCCCAGCCGTTGCCGACAACGGCACGCGCGAGCTCGCGGCGCACATCGTGTCCCGTTTCGCTCTCGATCTCGTAGCCGATCGCGGCGCCGTGGCGATCGGACTCGGCGACGCGCCGCACGCCGGGCACCCGCGTCAGCGCCGCTGAGGCGTCGCCGCCGCTCGCATCCACCTGGAGATACATCGTTTCCGATCCGCGGAGCCGCGATGTGAGGGCCTCGGGCGTGTCGATTGCCACGACGTGTCCCTTGTTGATGATGACGACGCGCTGGCACGTCTGCGCAACCTCGGGGAGGATGTGCGTGCTCAGGATGATCGTGTGATTGCCGGCGAGCTCTTTGATCAACGCGCGGGTTTCGATGATCTGCTTCGGGTCGAGGCCGGCGGTCGGCTCGTCGAGAATCAGCACGTCGGGATTGTGGATGATTGCCTGCGCGAGACCGACGCGCTGCCGGTAGCCTTTCGACAGGCGCGAGCAGAGGCGGTTGGCCATGTCGGCGATCCGCGTCCGCTCCATCACGGTGCGGATGCGCTGGCTGCGCTCCGCCGGCGGGACGCCCTTGATCTTCGCGACGAACGCCAGGTATTCCGCGACGCTCATGTCCGGGTAGAGCGGCGGCGTTTCGGGGAGATATCCCGTGCGTTTCTTGGCTTCGATGGGCTGATCGAACACGTCGAAGCCGGCGACGATGGCCTTGCCCGCGGTGGCCGGCATGTAGCCGGTCAGGATGCGCATCGTGGTGGTTTTGCCGGCGCCGTTGGGACCAAGGAAACCGAGGATTTCGCCGCGCTCGACGCGAAAAGTGATGTCGTCAACGGCCGTCACAGGGCCGTATCGCTTCGTGAGGTGTTGAACCTCGATCACGTAGCACTCCTATGAACTTGGGAGGGAGGCGGCGCCAACATGCGTGGCCGCCAATCGAAAATGCTATCCGAACCAGCCGTTCGGGACAACATGGCAACATAGGCAGATGGAGGCTTCATGTCTGTAGACGTCGGATCGCACGCACCGGACTTCACGCTGATGAACCAGGATCGGCAGCCGATCACGCTGAGCCAGCAGCGCGGCGCGCCGGTGGTGCTCGCGTTTTTCCCTGCGGCGTTCAGCAGCGTGTGCACGAAGGAACTGTGCACGTTTCAGGACGCGCTCGCGCAATTCAATCGCACGAAGGCTCAGGTGTACGGCATCAGTGTTGACACTTTCTTTACGTTGAAGGCGTTTCAGGATCAGCAGAAGCTGACGTTTCCGCTGTTGAGCGATTTCAACAAAGAGGTCATTCACGCGTACGGCGTCTTCAACCCCGACATGATCGGCCTCAAGGGAATCGCCAAGCGCGCGGTGTTCGTGCTGGACAAGGACGGCGTCGTCCGCTACCGGGAAGTGCTCGACGACGCGCGGAACGAGCCGAATTACGACGCCGTGCACAAGAGCCTCGCCGCGCTCGGGGCATAGCGGCGGGACGGGAAGCGGAAGGGCAGGGCACCAAGGCGGGAAAGGCGGGAAAGGCGGGACAGGAACCGCAGGAAGGGGCTCTCCAGCCCGTCCCGGCCGTCCCGCCCTTTCTCCCCTCCCCGCCCGGTGCTATACTCGACATATGAGCAGATGCTCATATGTTCAGTCATTAACATCATGACGGCTCCTGTCACCGATCACTGCGACGTGTTTCACCTCGACCCGGCGAAGGTCGCCGCGCTCCGGCGGCGGCTGCTGGCCGACGCGTCCGCGGCGGCGCTCGCCGACACCTTCAAGCTGCTCGGCGACGCCACGCGCGTGCGGATGCTCGACGCACTGTCCCGTTCCGAACTGTGCGTCTGCGATCTGGCGGGTCTGCTCGGCCTCAGCGAGTCCGCCGTCTCGCATCAGCTGCGCCTCCTGCGCGGCATGCGCGTCGTGCGCGCCCGGCGCGCCGGCCGCATGGTGTTCTATACGCTCGACGACCAGCACATCATCGGGCTGTTCGAGCAGGGGCTCGAGCACGTGGAAGAGAAAAGCCGTGCCCGATCCGCGGCGGCGGACGCCGCGCGGAGCGTACGATCGAGGCGCGCGTGAGCACGTGCACCGTCTGCGAACTGCACGCCGAATCGACCTTCAAGATCGAAGGGATGGATTGCCGCGAGGAAGTCGCGCTGCTCCAGCGGCGGTTCGCGCATCTGCCGGGCCTCGAGAGCTTTTCGGCGGACGTCATCGGCCAGCGTCTCCATGTGGCGTACGACGCGGCGAAGCTGTCCACCGCGGGCATCACGGGCGCGGTGGCCGACACCGGCATGCGGGCCTGGCTCGAGCACGAGGAAGCGATCGTGGCCGGCCCACGCGGCGCCCGCATCCAGCATGCGCTGGTAGCGGCGTCAGGGCTCGCGCTGACCATCGGGCTCCTGCTGGAGTGGCGCGGTGTGGC
>Ga0207657_10000446_pt1 | contig 43822 bp, 37 predicted proteins | sample KBSC33metaG_FD_184316 | JGI IMG/M metagenome (GOLD analysis project Ga0207657, IMG submission 184316) | Corn rhizosphere microbial communities from Kellogg Biological Station, Michigan, USA - KBS C3-3 metaG (SPAdes) (version 2) | ecosystem: Host-associated > Plants > Roots > Rhizosphere > Soil ... | reverse complement strand
CTGCGCGGCCAGACCCGCGAGCGTCTATTGGTGCAGGCCGACAAGACCGTGGACGTCCAAGCCTATCTGCGCGCTTGGCTTACGCTGGTGAAAGCGCCAAGCGCGGTGCGCGTTACGGTGGATATCGACCCGGTCAGCTTTTTCTAGATTCCAACGTCGGGATAACGTAGCGCACTAAGTATTTTTGGCCTGAAAAGAGCCTTTGATCCATCTTGAGTAGTTAAGCTGTTTGAAAAACCTAGGATCGCAGAAGCGGCGGCCGGGAGATCAAAGCCTCGATAACGAAGCCAAACTCTGATTGCCGTTGGAGAAGTTTGCCACGTCGCGGTCAATGCAGCGGAATGTCTTCGCAACTCGTTGTATGCGGCGAGATAGACGTCATCTCGTGATCCGCTCCCTACGTTGGCGCAATAAATCATAGACTCGAGAATGGCACGGCGACGGCGGTAGAACGTGAGCAGTGGCTCTGCGAAAAAATTAGTGGCCACCCAAGCGATGGCTGCAGCGGCAGCAGACAAAGCTGATGTGGCGACCAGATGGACGAAAGGATCGTTTAAGAACGACTTGAGCATGCGGCCTTAAGCTAGGCGATTCGAGTAAGAGCGTCGCTCACCCCGGCAGGTTCAAGCCCAGCTCGCGCGCCTTGGCGGATGCCCGTTTGTGGTCGTCGGCGGCGTAGAGCTGGCCGAAGCGTTTTCCCGTGAGCTGGCGATAGATCAGCTCGGTCACGGCGCGGTTGAGCCACTCGCTCCGGCTCTCAGTGCCGCGCAGTTTTTCGACCATCGCTTCGCTGTCCTTGCCCATCCAGAAGGTGATGCGGCTTTCGCTTTCCGCCCGGCGCTTCTGATAGGCCGTCTGCCGCTCGCTATCGGACTTCATCAGGGTTTCCTGCCGAATCTTCGTGAAACACCTTACGTGAGGTGTTTCACATAGCAAGATAAAAGTCAGCATGGGCACGCACGGCTTCGCGTGAAGCTACTTACGGTAAGATCGGACGAGGCAGGCTTACTGGAAGTCCCGCACATCCGCGAGGTGGCCGGCAATCGCGGCGGCGACCGCCATCGCAGGTGAGACCAGATGGGTGCGGCCGCCCCGGCCCTGACGGCCCTCGAAATTGCGGTTGGAGGTGGAAGCGCAGCGTTCGCCCGGCTCCAGCCGGTCGGCGTTCATGGCCAGGCACATGGAGCAGCCCGGCTCGCGCCATTCGAAGCCTGCTTCGACGAACACCTTGTCGAGGCCCTCGTCTTCGGCCTGCTTCTTCACCAGGCCCGAGCCCGGCACCACCATCGCACCGACATGGGCGGCGACCTTGCGGCCCTTGGCGATCATGGCGGCAGCCCGCAAATCCTCGATCCGCCCATTGGTGCAGGAGCCGATGAAGACGCGGTCGATCTTCACGTCGCTCAGCGCGGTTCCCGGCTTCAGATCCATGTATTGCAATGCCCGCTCGACGCCCGCGCGCTGGTTGGTGTCGGCGATCTTCGCCGGATCTGGGATGTGGCCGGTGATCGGCAGGCCCTGCTCGGGCGAAGTGCCCCAGGTGACCATCGGCGCGATGTCGGCGGCGTTGAGCGTGACCTCTTCGTCGAATTTCGCATCCGCATCGGAATGCAACGTTTTCCAATAAGCGATGGCTTTGTCGAGTTGTTCGCCCTTGGGCGCACGCGGCTTGCCGTGCACATAAGCGAAGGTGGTTTCGTCCGGCGCGATCAGGCCTGCGCGCGCGCCGCCTTCGATGGTGAGATTGCACAGGGTCATGCGGCCCTCCATCGACAGGCTTTTCACCGCATCGCCCGCATATTCGATGACATAGCCGGTACCGCCCGCGGTTCCGATCTTGGCGATCACTGCCAGCGCCATGTCTTTCGCGGTCACGCCGAGCGGCAACTTGCCGTTCACGGTGACACGCATGTTCTTCGACTTGGGCATGAGCAGCGTCTGCGTCGCCATCACGTGCTCGACATCCGATGTGCCGATGCCAAAGGCAATCGAGCCGAACGCTCCATGGGTGGAGGTGTGGCTGTCGCCGCAGACGATGATGGTCCCCGGCAGGGTCCAGCCCTGCTCCGGGCCCACGATGTGCACGATGCCCTGGCGGATATCGTCCATGGACAGATATTCGACGCCGAATTCTTTCGCGTTGCGCTCTAGGGTAGCGATCTGCTCGCGCGATTCCGGGTCGGAAATACCGCCGGCGCGGTTCTTTGTCGGTACATTATGATCGGCGACGGCGAGAGTGAGATCCGGGCGGCGCAGCTTGCGGCCGGCCATGCGCAGGCCCTCGAAGGCCTGCGGGCTCGTCACCTCATGGACGAGGTGGCGATCGACATAGATGACGGCGGATTCCCCCGGCGCTTCATGCACCAGATGGGCATCCCAGATTTTGTCGTAGAGCGTTTTTCCGGCCATGTCCTGCACGCGATAACTGTCTGGCGGGGACTATAGCGCCCGCAAGATTGGAAGCGAAAGCAGGACTACGCGCGACAGAATCGAACCTAGTGGGGACTCGTCGCGTAAAGCACGATCATGATGATGATGATCGCGATGAACTGCGCCAGAACGCGCCAGCGCATCAGCCGGTTCGACCAGGACTTGGCCGTGTCGCCGCCGACCCACAGCGTGTAGAGCCCGGCCATCAGGATCAAAGCCACAACGACAATAGCGATAAAGACGACGACTTTTGCCATCAGACAGGTTTAGCAGGATTTTGCGGCGGGCGCGGCATCCAGCCCGCGGCCTTTTGTGCCAGCTCGCGGAATTTCGCCGATGACTGCGACAACCGTGCACGCCACTCCGGATCCGGCTGCTGACCCTCGACGGTCTTGAAGAAGACCTGCATCAGCGAGGCGATGGCGAGCGGCTCCAGCAGCGCCTTCTTGAGCGCGACGGCAAAGATGAGCGCAAGCACGAAAGCCCATAGACCGCCATTATGGCCGGGAAACATCCAGACCAGCGCACCGACGGGGCCGAGCAGGAACACGAAGATGAGGATCGTCGTGATCCACATGAAGATCGAAAGCCACACCGCATTCTTGAGGAAGTGCTTGTAGTTCTGCGCGTAGAGGATGAGACCGTCCTCCGCCGTTTGCCATGGATTCGCCGTGCGCGTGCGGATGAGATAGGCGAGGATCACCTCGTCGACATAGGTGAGCGACATGCGCACCACCGCTTCGGCAAGGCGCAGAAGATTCTGAAGCGCCGGGATCGGCAGGAACATGGCGAAGAAATTGATGGTGCGGAAGATGATGCGCAGCACCGCCTTCACGATCTGATCGACACCAAACAGGATCGATGATTCCGCGAAATGGGTTTTCACGAAATCGGCGCCGTAACCGATCTGGGTCTGACCTGCCGGCACCGGATGACCGTCCATGATCTCGACCAGCACGGCGATATGCGCGGCCTTCACCAGATAGAGAAGGTATTCTCGCGCAAGATAGAGCAGCGCGCTGGTAACGCCGAAGCCGATCAGTCCGCCCCAGAACGCGCCGCCCATCGGCGCATCGGGGCTCGACCACAGATGGCCAAGACCAAAGCCGATGAACGCTCCGATGCCGACGGCGAAAATGTAGGCGATGGCGATGCCGACATAGACGACGAGCCTGAGCACGATGAATGGCAGAGTCCGCAAGATCATGCCGACCGATTTGCCGAAGCTGAAATCCCACATGGCGAACACCCCCGAGGCGCGGGGCTATTTCCGCCTGTAATCGCTGCGAGGACAAGTACACCCCGCGGCTTTGTTTCAGGCGCCATCGCACCAGCCGCCACGGCGTCCCCCGGCATAGGCGCGGGCCAGATGTTTGGCGATCATTGCGTCTGCGACATCGCCGTTGGAATCGGCAACGCGCGCATCGACGCGCCCGCCATATTTGTCATTGCGGATATCGCTGAGGCGCACGCTTCGGCCTGCAATGCGTTGGGCGAGATAATTGCGCGCGGCTTGCGCGCGGCGATATTCGTCTTCGCAGCGCGCATGCAGTTCGGGCGCATCGATGCCGGCAACGCGCACGCGCACGGCGATGGTTTCTCCCAGCCATATCTGCGCATTGGCCTCGAAGGTGTCCCCGTCGATCACCCGCACCACATCGGCGCTCACCGGACCTTCGAAGCCCGCCGAGGCCACGCGTTCGGGCGCTGGCGACAAGTCGCTGACAGGGTTGAGCCACCCCGCCAAAACGATCAGGCCGCCAGCAGCGACACCCCCGAAAAGTTGCGGCGAAAGCATCTCCACGACTCCAGATTGCAACCATAGGTAGCAGAACTGGAACATACTAAGAACAATTTATCGGGTCAAGCTACCAGTTTCCGACGTTCGGCATGGACGCCCAAGGCTCGACGGGCGGCAGCGAACCGCCTTCCTGCAACAGCTCAACCGAGATTCCATCCGGCGAGCGGACGAACGCCATGTGGCCGTCGCGCGGGGGACGGTTGATGGTAACACCGCCCTCCATCAGCCGTTTGCAGGTGTCGTATATGTTGTCCACCCGATAGGCGAGATGGCCGAAATTGCGTCCGCCTTTGTAATCTTCGGCATCCCAATTGTAGGTGAGCTCCACCATCGGTGCCTGATCCTTCTGCGCGCGCTCGAAATCGTCCGGCGCGCAAAGGAAGACAAGCGTGAAGCGGCCGCCCTGGTTCTCGATGCGACGAACTTCCTTCAGACCGAGCTTGGCGCAGTAGAAGTCGAGCGAGGCATCCAGATCCTTCACGCGGACCATGGTGTGAAGATAACGCATGACGAAAATTCCTTATGCGAGGCTGTCGATCTCGGCGCCCGAAAGACTGCCGGGAACGATGGTGACGGGAATGGGATAGTGCGCGGCGGTGGCAACCGTTGCGACCAGCGGGCCGGGGCCTTCCTTCGCGGTGGAGGTCGCCAGCACCAGGATGGAAATGTCGGAATCGCCCTTGAGCAGCTCCATCAGCGCTTCCATCGGCCGGCCTTCCGCAATGATGAGTTCGCTAATGATGCCGGAAAGCTCATTGACGGTTTTCGCCGCGTCATGGATCAGCGCTTCGGCTTCCTGATGCGCTTCGTCGCGCATGATCTCTTCGACGCCGCGCCATTGCTGCATCTCGGGAAGTTGCGCGACGCATAGCAGCGTGACGCGGCCACCGGTGGCCATCGCGCGACGCGTGGCGAAGCGGATGGCGACTTTGCATTCCGGCGTCTTGTCCACGACGACAAGGAATTTGCGCGGGGCGCGGGCGGGGCTGCTCATCGCCACAAGTTTTACATTTTCACGGCGCGAACGAAAGCAGGCTCAATGTGCCTCCAGAGCCCCAGATTGCGGACGGACGCCACGGTCAATCCATTTCGGGCAGCTTCGCTTTCAGCTGGTAGATGAGATCGAGCGCTTGTTTCGGCGTGAGTGCATCCGGTGAAACTTTCCGCAACGCTTCTTCCACAACGCTGGGTTCATTTGGCGGCACCAATGCGGTGTTCGCGGCGAAGAGCGGCAGATCGTCGATGCGGGCCAGCGGCTTGTGGCCTTCGCGGCCCTCCTCCAGTGCGCGCAGCACATCTTCGGCGCGGCCAATGACGGCGGCGGGAAGGCCAGCCAGCTTGGCGACGTGGATGCCGTAGGAGCGATCCGCTGCGCCGGGCGCGACTTCATGCAGGAAGACGATGGTGTCCTTCCATTCCTTCACCGTCATCGTGACGCAAGCAAGCGAAGAGAGGCGTTCGGCCAGCGCCGTCATCTCGTGGTAGTGCGTGGCGAAGAGCGCACGGGATTTGTTCTTCTCATGCATGTGTTCGACGGCGGCCCACGCAATCGCAAGACCGTCGAATGTCGCGGTGCCGCGGCCGATCTCGTCGAGGATAACAAGGCTGTGCGGCGTGGCTTGATTCAAGATGGCCGCCGTTTCCACCATTTCCACCATGAAGGTGGAACGGCCGCGTGCCAGATCGTCCGCCGCGCCGACGCGGCTGAACAATTTGTCCACGATGCCGATATGCGCGGACTCAGCGGGCACGAAGGCGCCCATCTGCGCCATCACCGCGATCAGCGCGTTTTGGCGCAGGAACGTCGATTTGCCGGCCATGTTGGGACCGGTGACGAGCCAGATGCGTTTTGTATCCGGCGACAGATCGCAATCGTTCGGCACGAAGGGATTGGCGTGATCGGCGGCGAGCGCGGCTTCTACCACGGGATGACGGCCGCGATGGATTTTGAAATTCAGGCCGTCATCGACCAGCGGGCGCACATGGCGTGCCGCGACAGCAAGCTCGCCGAGTGCCGTTGCCACATCGACACGCGCGAGCGCATCGGCGACGCGGGCAAGCGCGACGCTCGCGTCCAGAATCGCTGCCAGCATCGCGTCGAATAATTCGCGCTCGATGGCGAGCGCCTGATCGGCGGCTTGGCTGATGCGCGTGGCGAGCGTGGCCAATTCGTCGGTGGTGAAGCGCACGGCGCTGCCGATGGTCTGACGATGGCGGAAGAGCGTGCGGTTCTCGCCTTCCTGCAGCTTGTCGCCATGCTGCGGCGTCACTTCGATGAAGTAACCCAGAATGCCGTTGTGCTTGATGCGCAGCGCGGAGACGCCACTGTCCTGCTTGTAGCGGGCTTCCAGCGTGGCGATGACGCGGCGTGATTCATCGCGCAGCGAGCGCACCTCGTCCAGCGGCGCGTGGCTACCGGCAACGATGAAGCCACCATCGCGCGCGAGGAAAGGCGGCTCGGCAACGAGGAAATGCTCGAGCTTGTCGCTGACGGCGCTTGCCGCCGCAATGCCTTCGATCAGGTCCGTGCGCGCGGCTTCGATTTCGCCCAGCGCAGGCTTCATGGGATCGTTCAGCTTGCCCAGTTGATCGCGCAGCGCGCGCGCCGCTTTCAGGCCATCGCGAATGTTCGCCAGATCGCGCGGTCCGCCACGGCCCACCGACAATCGCGCCATTGCGCGCGCGATATCCGGCGCACGGCGCAGATCGTCGCGCAAATGACGGCGCAATTCGGAATCGGCAGCGAAGAAGGCCACCGCATCGTGACGCGAGGCAATCTCCTGCACATTGGTCAGTGGCGAGGCGAGACGGTTGGTCAATTCACGCGCGCCGGCTGCCGTCACGGTGCGGTCCATCACGGCCAGCAATGAGCCGTTGCGCGTGCCGGTCAGTGTTTCAACGAGTTCCAGATTGCGGCGCGTTGCCTGATCGATCGCCATGAAGGCGCGTTCGGGCGTCTGCGCTATCGGCTTCAGCGCCGGGAGTTTTCCCTTTTGCGTCAGTTCCAGATAGCCGACCAGCGCACCGGCCGCAGACAACTCTGCGCGGCTGAACGATCCGAAACCGTCCAGCGCCATCACATGATAGAGCGCCTTCAAAGCACGCTCGCCATTGCCGGAATCGAATTTCACGGACGGCAGCGGCGACAGTGCGGGCCCGAAATTTTTCAACATCGGTCCCAGCGTTTCATCCGCCAGCAATCCGTCCGGCACCAGAAGCTCACGCGGCGCGATGCGCGCCAGTTCCGCGGCGACATCGGCATGCGCCACGGCGCCGACACGGAAATCGCCCGTGGACATATCGGCGGACGCGATTGCGAAATCCGAACCGGAACGGCCCAGGCTTGCCAGCACGTTGGCGGCACGCGCCTCCAGCAAGGAATCCTCGGTCAGCGTTCCGGGCGTGACGAGGCGGATGACCTCGCGCTTCACCACACTCTTGGAACCGCGTTTCTTGGCCTCCGCCGGGTCTTCCATCTGCTCGCAGACGGCGACGCGGAAGCCCTTGCGGATCAGCTTCTCCAGATAGGCTTCCGCCGCGTGAACCGGCACACCGCACATCGGAATGTCGTCGCCCGCATGCTTGCCGCGCTTGGTGAGTGCGATGTCGAGCGCTTCGGACGCGCGTACCGCATCGTCGAAGAACATCTCGTAGAAATCGCCCATGCGGTAGAACAGCAGATATTCCGCGTGCGCCGCCTTGGTCTCGAGATATTGCGCCATCATGGGCGTGGTCTCGGGGTCGGGCTGCGGGGTCACATGCTCGTTCATCGGGCCATTCTACAGTCCCGGACGGTGGCGCGGCGACAGCGTCCTTGAAACGCCATACAACACAGGCAGATATTCTGTGGATCACCGCACCGGACCCCGCATATGGACACGATTCAACGACCCACTTTCACCGATGAGGAGGCGCTGGCCTTCCACGCCATGGGCAAGCCGGGGAAGATCGAAATCACCCCCACCAAGCCCATGGCCACGCAGCGCGATCTGGCGCTGGCCTATTCGCCGGGCGTCGCGGTTCCGGTACGCGCCATCGCGGAGAATCCGGACCGCGCCTATGACTATACGGCCAAGGGCAATCTCGTTGCCATCATCTCCAACGGCACGGCCATTCTGGGCCTTGGCGATCTGGGCGCGCTGGCCTCCAAGCCGGTGATGGAAGGCAAGGCGGTGTTGTTCAAGCGCTTCGCCGATGTCGATGCGATTGATCTGGAAGTGGATACGAAGGATGTCGATGCCTTCGTGAATGCCGTGCGTTATCTCGGCCCCTCTTTCGGCGGCATCAATCTGGAAGACATCAAGGCGCCGGAGTGCTTCGTGATCGAAGAGCGGCTGCGCGAGCTGATGGACATTCCCGTCTTCCATGACGATCAGCACGGCACTGCCATCATCTCGGCCGCCGGCATCATCAATGCCTGTCACCTCACGGGACGCGACATCAAGGACATCAAGGTTGTCGTGAACGGCGCGGGCGCGGCAGGCATCGCGTGCCTTGAACTGCTGAAGGCCATGGGGTTGCCGAACGCGAATGCGATCCTCTGCGACACCAAGGGCGTGATCTATCGCGGCCGGACCGCCGGCATGAACCAGTGGAAGAGCGCGCATGCCGTCGAGACCGATGCGCGCACGCTGGAAGATGCGGTGAAGGGGTCGGACGTGTTTCTCGGCCTCTCCGCCAAAGGTGCGATGACGCAGGACATGGTCAGCACCATGAAGAAGGCGCCGATCATTTTCGCCATGGCCAATCCCGATCCGGAGATCACGCCGGAAGATGTGAAAGCGGTGCGGCCCGACGCCATCGTGGCCACGGGGCGCAGCGACTATCCCAACCAGGTCAACAATGTGTTGGGCTTCCCCTACATCTTCCGCGGCGCGCTGGATGTGCGCGCGACCACGATCAACGAGGCCATGAAGATCGCCGCCGCCGAGGCGCTGGCAGCACTCGCGCGCGAAGACGTGCCCGACGAAGTGGCGATGGCCTATCGCGGCCAGCGCCCGACCTATGGGCCCGATTACATTATTCCCGTGCCGTTCGATCCGCGTTTGATCAGCCGTGTCTCCGCCGCCGTTGCCGAAGCGGCGATCAAGACCGGCGTTGCGCGGCGCGAAGTGAAGAACATCGACAGCTATCACGATCAGCTCAGCGCGCGGCTCGATCCCTCCGCGGTGCTGTTCCAGAACATCACCGCCTCGGTGCGGGCGCATCCCAAGCGCGTGGTGTTCGCGGAAGGCGAAGAGGATTGCGTTATTCGCGCGGCAGCGGCGTTCCAGAATTCCGGATTGGGCAAGGCATTGCTGGTGGGCCGCGAGCAGATCATCAAGGAAGGCATGCAGCGCGCCGGCATCGAAGCCGGAACGCTGGAGGTGCGTGTGCCGCATTCGGCGCAGGAAGCGTCGTCCTATATCAATTCGCTCTACGTGCGTTTGCAACGGCGGGGCGCGCTTTATCGCGACGTCGTGCGCATGGTTACGAACGATCGCAACATCTATGGCGCCTGCATGCTGGCCGCCGGCGATGCAGACGCGATGGTGACGGGCGTCACGCGCGCCTATCAGGCCGCGCTCAACGATGTGCGCATGGTGCTGGATACGCCGCGCGGACAACTGCCCGTGGGCGTGAATCTTATCTTTTCCAAAGGGCGCGTGATCTTCGTGGCCGATACGTCGGTGCATGAAATGCCGACGAGCGAAGAATTGGCGGACATCGCGGTGCAGACCGCGCGCGTCGTCAAGAATTTCGGCTTCACGCCGCGCGTCGCCATGCTGGCGTCTTCCACCTTCGGCTTCCCGCGCAGCGAACGCAGCGAGCGCATTGTCGAGGCGGTGCATATCCTCGACCGCCGCGGCGTCGATTTCGAATATGACGGCGAAATCGCGGTGGATGTCGCACTCGATCCAAACAAGCTGGCGCTCTATCCCTTCGCGCGCCTCACCGACACGGCGAATGTCCTCATCATGCCCGCAATCCATTCCGCGTCGATCTCCACGCGGCTGCTCAGCGAAATGAGCGGCATCAGCGTGCTGGGACCGCTGCTGATCGGCCTGGAGAAGCCGGTGCAGATCGCGCCGCTCGGCGCCAAGATGAGCGAGATCTACAACGCCGCCGTGATCGCGGCATTGTGAAGAGAGCGCGGCTCGCCTTTTCTCTCCTTGCGGCCGTGCTGGCCTTGGTTTTGATCGCCGTTGCCGTGCGCGCACCGCTTGCAAGCTATCTGGCGGAGGCGTGGCTTGCGTCCAAGGGAGTGCCGTCCTCGATCCATGTGGACGACCTGAACTTCGGCCAGGTGAAGGCGCGTCTGACACTGGGCGCGGATCTGACGCCCGATTTCAGCGGACGCGTGAACCTTCTGCTGGCATGGGACGGTTTGACGCCGACTGTCACGATGGCCCGTTTCTCGGAGCCACGCCTGGTCGCGACATTCGACGGCAAGACCTTCTCCATCGGCGCGCTTGGCAAGCTGATCGATGCGCTGAAAAGCCCTACGCCTTCGCCGCCTTCGACCGTCTCGGCCACGGTGGAGCACGCGATTATCCACATTGCCGCGCCACAAGGCAGTTTCGACATTGTAGCCAATGCGCAAGTCAGACGGGGAAAGCTCGTCGCCTTCGATGCTTCGAGCCGCGGCGGCGATCTCGCCGTCGATGGCACGCGCATCACGGTGACCAAACTGGCGCTTTCCGGGCGCGGTGAAGGCGAAATTTTCGCTTTGCAGGGCGCTGTGAACGGCGCGGTCGCCCGCGCGGGATTCGCGGCGAAACAAATCGCCATCCGCTTCGCTTCGCCCACCATGCGGCTGGGCCAAGACAAGACCAGCTATGGCCTGTTCGGCCGGTTTCACGGCACGGCGCGAGTCGGCAGCGCCGCGATTCCCGCACGTCCCGGCGGCACCGCGCGGGTTGCGGCATTGGCCGCGGTATTTTCCGGCGCGGTGCAAGGCGGGGCGCTCACGCTGCAAACATCGCTGGATGGCAAGGGGCGGGTCGATGCGGGCGCGGCGCGCGCATGGGTGCAGCGTATTCCTGTTTTCGGCGCGGACGAGTCGAATGTGCGCGCAGCGGTCGCGGCGCTGGCGCAAATGACGATCCACGCCGACGACCTGCGGATTTCCTATCAGGATGCGGCAACCCATCTGTCCTTGCCGCACCCTCTCGTCGTGACTGGAACAAACGGCGCCACGTTGCGGCTGGACAAAGGAGCGATAACGGCCGCCGCACACCAATCGCAAGGGAGCGGCTCTTTATCGCTGCAAGGCGGCGGGCTGCCCAACATCGCGCTCGATCTTTCGTCTTTCCATCTCGCGCCGCAGGCTATGGACGCAAACTTCCGGCTCCATGCGAAGCTGAACGCGCTACCCTATCGCGGGCTGGAGATTTCCGGCGGCGGCGCGTTTCACGCGAGCGGCGCAGACTATCGCATACGCCTGAACGATTGCGCGCAGCTGCGCCTGACATCCTATCTTTCGCGCGGCAAGCCGATGCTGAGCAATCTCGGCGGCAAGATCTGCCCGGACAATGACAGCGCGTTTCGCGGCGATGCGAAGGGCTGGACATTCGCCGCGCGCTGGAATGCCGCCGCCGGAAAACTGATCGCCGCACAAAGTGTTTTCGCGCGCGGCAATGGGCGCATCGCACTTTCCGGAACCGCCGCCGGGTTGCGCAGCGGGCAGGTGTCGGTGAAAGAAATCGCCGTCAGCGACGGTGCAAAGGCTCCGCGCTTCCCGCATCTCGATCTGTCCGGCACCCTTGTGCTCAAAAATCAGGATTGGGACGGCACGATCCGCGCCGCCGCAAAGGGGCGCAAGCTCGGCACCGCCGTGATCCATCACGCGATGGCGACGGGCACCGGCAGCGCGCGGATCGCCGCCAATCTTGTGTTCACCGACAAGGGTTTGCAGCCGGCCGATCTTTCGCCGCTGCTTTCCGGCTTCTCGCAGGTTTCCGGCAACGCAGCCTTCGATGGAAAAATCGCGTGGAACAAGCATGGATTGACGAGCCGCGGCGCGCTCGCGCTTTCGCATCTGGATTTCGTCGGTCCGGTGGGCCCGGTGAACGGGGCGAACGGCAAGATCGCATTTGTCTCGCTCGCGCCGCTGAAGAGCGCGCCGGATCAAACCGCGACGCTCGACAAGATCGGCTGGGTGGTGCCGGCGACGAATATCGCCGCGCGCTTCAAGATCGACGGCAATCGGGTATCGCTGAGCACCCTGACCGCGAACATCGCGGGCGGAGCCATATCCGTCGATCCGGCGACCGCCGATCTTTCGAACGGATTGCGGATCGAGTCGACCGTGCATTTCAAAGATGTCGATCTCGACACATTGGTCGCTGCCACCAATTTCGCCGACCGCATCAAGCTGGAAGCGCGCGTATCGGGCGCCGTGCCGTTCTCTATCGGGCCGGCCGGCATCCGCATGACCAACGGCACGTTCTCCTCCGACACAGCCGGGCGCCTTTCGATCAGCCGCGGCCTGTGGTCGTCGGGCACGTCGGTGGAAACGACCGATGCCATCCGCGATTTCGCCTATCAGGCGATGGAACATCTGGCGCTCGATAGTCTCGACGGCGTTCTGACCAGCCTGCCGGAAGGACGGCTAGGGCTGAAACTCCACATAAAAGGACGCAACGACCCGCAAAACAAACAGCCGCCCACCACGGTCGGGCTGATCGATCTGATCCGGGGCAGTGCTTTCAACAAGCCGATACCCCTGCCCAAGAACACGCCCGTGGACCTGACGCTGGACACCTCCCTTAATTTTGACGAACTTCTGCGTGCCTATGGACAACTGCGCAGGGGCGCGAGCGGTCAGTAGAGATTCGGGAGCGCGAAGCGATGAAAAAGTGGAGCAAGCTGGCCGCGGCCTTGGGCCTCAGCCTCTATGCCTTTGCCTGTACGCCGACGATCCGCGTGGAAGTCGCGCCGATCAACATCTACGCCAAACTCGACGCCGACGTGCGCGTGCGTCTGGACAAGGAAGTCCAGTCCGCAATCCAGCAAAATCCCAACCTGTTCTGATGGAGATGACGATGTTCGGGATCGAAAAACTTTCCAGCGTCATGCGCGCGGCGGCTCTCGGCTGCCTGATGTTGACCGCCGGTGTTGGGATTACGGCGATGACGCCCGCTTATGCCGATATCGCCAGTTCAAAAGCCGCCGTCGATGCCGCGAAAATGCAAGGCATCGTCGGCGAACAGGGCGACGGCTATCTCAGCCTCGTCACGGGCGACGCGAGTGCTGCGATCAAGGCCGCGGTTGCCGAAATCAATGCGGGGCGCGCGGGCGTTTACAGCAGCGCGGCCGCAAAATCCGGCACCTCCCCCGCCGCTGCGGGCGAAGCTGCAGCACAAGTGATCTTCGGCAAGCTCCCGGCCGGGCAATACTACAAGCCGCTCGGCGGAAGCTGGACAAAAAAGTAAGCCGTTTCGGCTGGTGGAAAAACCTGCCACTTTTGCGGTGCTTATCTCTCCGTAATCCGCAGAGGCTGGATGCGTTTCGTCCTCAACAGGCGCCTGATCCGTGAACGTCTGCTGGCGCTGTTCAGCAAGCCGAACGACACGCCGCTGTTTGTCTTCGGCAATCAGAAATCCGGCACCTCGGCGATTGCGGGCCTGCTGGCCGAAGCGGCGGGCCAGCGCCTCATCACCGATTTCGCGGGCGCGCAGGAACCTTTCATCGGAGAATTGATCCGCGGCGAAATGCCGGTTTCCGATTTTGTGTCGCGCAACGCCTGGGCGTTCTCCGCGCAGATGGTCAAGGAGCCGAGCCTCACCTTTGCCGCATCCGCGCTGATGGAATATTTCGCAAGCAAACGGGCGGTGATGGTGCTGCGCAATCCGTGGCACAACATCCGCAGCATTCTGGAGCGCGTCGATATCAAGGGCGATGCGGACAGGTTGATTCCGGGACAGCGCCGCCTCAACCGCACATGGCGCAGCATTCTCGCCGGAACCGATCTTGGCCTGCCGCAAGCACATTATATCGACATCCTCGCGCAACGCTGGTTGAAGGCCTCTGAGATCGCCGAGGCATTGGGCAAGCGTGCCGTGATCGTGCGCTACGAGGACTTCTCCGCGGCCAAGCGTGAAACCATCGGGGCATTGGCGCGCGATCTTGGCCTGCCGATCGTCGCCGACATTACGGAAAAACTCGATCACCAGTTCCAGCCGCGCGGGCGCGGCGCCGATCCGAAGCAGTTCTTCGGACAAAATTATGCGCGCATCCAGGCGATTTGCGGCGCGAAGGCCGCGAAGCTCGGTTACGAAGGCTGATCCTTTGCCGCTTCCAGATAGCGCTTCGAGAGCGCGTGATAGACGCCCTCGCGGCAGACCAGTTTCGAGCACGCGGTTGCAATCAGCGCGGCGGCCATCAGCGGCACCAACATCTGATGGTTGTCCACCATCTCCGAAACGATGACGAAGCTTGTGATCGGCGCCTGCACCACGCCCGCGAAATAGCTCACCATGCCGATCAGGACGATCGCACCCATCGGCGCCGACGGAAAAAGCCGGGCGACATCGGCGCCGAAGCCTGCACCGACGGACAGCGACGGCGAGAAGATTCCGCCCGGCACGCCGCTGACAGAGGAAAGAACCGTGGCCATGAATTTCAGCGGTGTGAACTGCCAGCCCAGATGGTTGACGCCATGCACCAACCCGCGCGCCTGCGCGTAGCCCGTGCCCCAGACCGTATCGCCAGAGAGATAGCCGCAGATTGCGACACCCAGGCCGCAACCTGCAGCGAAAAGAATGGGATTGGCTTTCATCCACACGCCGACGCGGCCGGGCATGTGACGTGGCACTTCGATCAGGATGCGCGCGAAACATCCCCCGAACACCCCACCCACGACGCCGCACAAAGGAACACAAAGCCAGTCGGTGAAAGACCCCAGCATTGCAGCGGTTGAACCAAAATAAGTATAATCGCCCAGCATCGCGAGCGACGTCATGCCGCCGATGATCACCGCGCCGATGATCAGGCCGGAGGTGCGCACCTCGAAACTGCGGCTGATCTCCTCGATGGCGAAAACAATTCCGGCGAGCGGCGTGTTGAACGCGGCGGCAACACCCGCGGCGGCCCCGGCGAGAATAAGACCCGGCTGGCGTTTGGGCGTGAGCCTTCCGATCTCGAACATCAGCGACGCGCCGACCTGCACTGTGGGTCCTTCGCGGCCGATGGAACCGCCGACCAGCAATCCCAAAAGCGTCATCAGTATCTTGCCGATGGCGGCGCGCAGGCTGACGAGTCGTGAGCGTTCTTCGGGCGTTTTGAGCCCCCGCGCAGCAATGGCCTGCGGAATGCCCGAGCCACCCGTGTTGGGGAAGTAGCGGGCCGTCATCCATGCGATCAGCCCAAAACCCAATGGCGTCAGCACAACCGCGATGTAAGGCGCATGCCGCAGAATCTGCTGGAAATCGTGCATCGCCATATCGGCGGCGCGCGCCAAGCCGACGGCTGCGACGCCAACGACCAGCGCCCCGCCCGTGAAAATCACGCGCCGCTGCCAGCGCCGCGACAAGGCGCGCAGGAGCCGCACATGACGATGCCTGGGGTTGAGCCACATGCAAAAGGGCTATAACCCATTCAAAGCAATGGCGTCCGCGACGTTTGGAAGCCATGCGAACCTTGCGTAGGCGTAACCCTCTTCCTATATACCCCTCAGGTCCGGCCAGGCATCGGTCTAGCGCAGGATTTGTCAATGATATCAATGGGAACGGTCCGGAGGGTGCTCACGTTAGAGGCCAGGTAGCCGTCCGCCAGAGAGAGGATTTAAAGCAATGGCAAAAGTGATCGGCATCGATCTGGGCACGACCAATTCGTGCGTGGCCGTCATGGAGGGTTCCACCCCCAAGGTCATCGAAAATGCGGAAGGCGCGCGCACCACGCCCTCCATCGTCGCCTTCAGCAATGATGGCGAGCGTCTCGTGGGCCAGCCCGCCAAGCGGCAGGCCGTCACCAATCCCGAATTCACCTTCTTCGCGATCAAGCGCCTCATCGGGCGCCGCTTCGACGATCCCATGACGAAAAAAGACATCGACATGGTGCCTTACAAGATCGTCAAAGCCGACAATGGCGATGCATGGGTGGCCGGCCGCGACAACAAGAAGTTCTCGCCGAGCGAAATCTCCGGCTTCATCCTGCAGAAGATGAAGGAAACCGCCGAAGCCCATCTCGGCGAAAAGGTTACGCAGGCGGTCATCACCGTTCCGGCCTATTTCAACGACGCGCAGCGCCAGGCGACGAAAGACGCCGGCAAGATCGCGGGTCTTGAAGTTCTGCGCATCATCAACGAGCCGACGGCGGCCGCGCTCGCCTATGGCATGGACAAGAAAAACAGCGGCGTCATCGCGGTCTATGACCTTGGCGGCGGCACGTTCGACGTGTCGGTTCTGGAAATCGGCGATGGCGTGTTCGAGGTGAAGTCCACCAATGGCGACACCTTCCTCGGCGGCGAAGATTTCGACCAGCGTCTCGTCGGCTATCTCGCCGATGAGTTCAAGAAAGAAGCCGGCATCGACCTGCGCAAGGATCGCCTTGCCTTGCAGCGTCTGAAGGAAGCAGCGGAAAAAGCGAAGATCGAACTTTCGTCCGCGATGCAGACCGAAGTGAACCTGCCGTTCATCACGGCGGATGCGTCCGGCCCCAAGCATCTGACGATGAAGATCACGCGCGCCAAGCTGGAAGCTTTGGTGGATGACCTCATCCAGAAGACCATCGCGCCGGTGAAACAGGCGCTGAAGGATGCCGGCGTTTCGGCGAACCAGATCGACGAAGTCATCCTCGTCGGCGGCATGACCCGTATGCCCAAGGTTCAGGAAGCGGTGAAGCAGCTCTTCGGCAAGGAACCGCACAAGGGCGTCAACCCGGATGAAGTCGTCGCCATCGGCGCGGCCATTCAGGGCGGCGTGCTCAAGGGCGAAGTGAAGGACGTTCTGCTTCTCGACGTGACCCCGCTGTCGCTGGGCATCGAGACGCTGGGCGGCGTGTTCACGCGCCTCATCGAGCGCAACACCACCATCCCGACGAAGAAGTCGCAGACCTTCTCGACCGCGGAAGACAACCAGACGGCTGTCACCATCCGCGTGTTCCAGGGCGAGCGCGAAATGGCGGCGGACAACAAGATGCTGGGCCAGTTCGATCTTGTGGGCCTTCCGCCCGCGCCGCGCGGCATGCCGCAGGTGGAAGTCACCTTCGACATCGACGCCAACGGTATCGTGAGCGTCACCGCGAAGGACAAGGCGACCAACAAGGAACAGCAGATTCGCATCCAGGCCTCCGGCGGCCTCTCGGAAGCCGACATCAACAAGATGGTGAAGGAAGCGGAAGCGCACGCGGCTGACGACAAGAAGCGCAAGGAAAGCGCCGAAGCCAAGAACCATGGCGACTCGCTGGTGCACTCGACCGAGAAAGCGTTGAGCGAGCATGGCTCGAAGGTCGACGAGGCCGACCGCACCGCCATCGAGAGCGCCATCGCGGCGCTGAAGGAAGCCTTGAAGTCGGACGATGCGGACGACATCAAGACGAAGACCGAAGCGCTAGCGCAGGCGTCGATGAAGCTGGGCGAGGCGATGTACAAGGCACAGCAGGCCGGTGACGCGGCAGCCGATGCAGCTGCCGACGGCGCAGGCAACGGCCCCAAGGATGACAACGTCGTCGATGCGGAATTTTCCGAAGTCGATGACGATAAGAAGGGCGCGGCGTAAGCTGTGTTTGTCGGTCCGGGGGCGTGAACCGATGGTCAAGGACTTGAAGTCATGATGGCAGACCCGCATCTCCTTTGAGGGGGTGCGGGTCTGCCGTTTTTAGGTGGTTGGCGTATGCGATGACAAAGCGGTGTTATTACGAAGTTCTGGGCGTGGAGCGCACGGCCTCCATCGACATCATCAAAGGCGCCTATCGCAAGGCCGCCAAGGAACATCACCCCGACCGCAATCACGGCGATTCCACCGCTGAAGTCCGTTTCAAGGAAGTCAGCGAAGCTTATGAAGTCCTGAAGGACGATCAGAAGCGCGCAGCTTACGATCGCTTCGGCCATGCCGCGTTCGAGCACGGCAATGGTGGCGGGCGCGGCGGCAATCCGTTCGATTTCGCCTCCAGCTTCACCGATATTTTCGACGATCTGTTCGGCGAGTTCACCGGCGGGCGCAAAGCACGCCGCCAGAACCGCGGACAGGATCTGCGCTTCAATCTGGAAATCTCTCTCGAAGAATCTTTCAAAGGCCGCAACGCGCAGATCAAGGTGCCGAGCGCCGTGGCTTGCGAAATCTGCGGCGGCACCGGCGCGGAAGCCGGGCACAAGGCCGAGCAATGCCCGACTTGCGCCGGCATCGGCAAGGTGCGCGCGCAGCAGGGCTTCTTCACCATTGAGCGTACCTGCCCGTCCTGCCGCGGCAATGGCCGCATCATCAAACATCCCTGCAAGACCTGCCAGGGCGCTGGCTTGGTGCAGAAGGAACGCACGCTGTCGGTCGATATCCCGGCGGGCGTGGAGGAAGGCACGCGCATCCGCCTCGCCGGCGAAGGCCAGGCCGGCATGAATGGCGGACCGGCGGGCGATCTCTACATCTTCATCTCGCTTGCCCCACACCAGATTTTCCAGCGCGACGGACACGATCTTTATTGCCGCGCGCCGGTCTCGTTTGTCACCGCATCGCTGGGCGGCGCCATTGAAGTGCCGACGCTTGATGGTGGGCGCACGAAGGTTTCGATCCCTGAAGGCACGCAATCGGGGCGCCAGTTTCGCATTCGCGGCAAAGGCATGCCGGTCTTGCGCGGCGGCGGCATGAGCGGCGATCTTTATGTCGAGCTGACGGTGGAAACACCGGTGAAGCTCACCAAGAAACAGAAAGAGCTGCTGAAACAGTTCGAAGAAGAAGCCGCGCCGGGAAGCCAGCCGGAATCGGAAGGCTTCTTCGCCAAGGTCAAAGAATTCTGGAAGGGCGAAGCCTAAGCTTCGTTTTATCCGAACGCCTTGTTGAAATCCGGGCAATCACCCGCCGTCGCGAAGATCGCATCGTATTTTCCGTCATTGAGCAGCATCTTCACCGCGCGCACGGCCTGCCCGTAAGCGGCGCGTCCCGTGAGCGCGCCGATGCTGAGGCGGCGCACGCCGGCTGCTTTCAATGAGGCGACATCGGGCGCCGCCTTGGTCGCCAATATGTTCACCGGCAGATCGGTCGCCGCCACCACTTCGCGAATTTGCGCGATGTCCGTCATGAACGCCGCGAAGATGCTGTCCGCGCCGGCCTCGGTGTAAAGCTTGGCGCGGCGAATCATCTCGGCCAGCTTCTTGTCGTCCGGCACGAGATTGCGCAGATACACGTCGGCGCGCGCGTTGATGAAAATATCGGCGCCCTTCGCTTTCGCCACCGACTTGATCGTCTTGATCTTCGCCGCGAGCAGGTCGGGCGAATCCGCACCGTCCTCGATATTGAGGCCCGCGACTCCGATGTCGATCAGGTGCAGACAATGTTCGGCAACCTTCGCCGGATCGGAGGAATAACCTGCCTCACTGTCCACGCTGACGGGCACGCTTACCACCCGCAACACTTCCCGCGTGGCCGCAATCGCCACCTCGCGCGACATGCCCTCGCCATCGGCATAGCCGTTCGACCAGGCGACGGCGGCGCTGGAGGTGGCCACCGCTTTGGCACCGGCGTCCTGCACCAGACGGGCGCTGGCGGCGTCCCAGGCATTGGGGAGAACAAGAATCTTGCCCTTGGCATGGGCTTCACGAAACTCCGCGACCCGATTTTGTTGCAAAACCATGCTCTGCCTGCCTTTTCTTTGCGAACCGATGGCGTTCTCGGCCATTGTGTCTGCACAGGTTCCGCCCCGTCCCGCCAAGGGTCAATTGCAGGGAAGGAATAGCTGAAATGCACCGGGGTTTTTGATAGGAAGTCTCATGCCCACCACCACCGCCGAGCATCTGCACTTCCTCAAGGGCCTGCTTGCCCGCCCCAAGAATGTGGGCGCCATCGCGCCCTCTTCGCCCGCGCTATCGCAAGCGATCGCGCGGCAGGTCGATCCTTCAGTGGCTGGGCCGGTGCTGGAACTGGGACCGGGAACCGGCGTCGTTACCGAAGCCTTGATCGAACGCGGCATCGCGCCGGAACGCATCACCGCCATCGAATACGATCCGGATTTCGCCAAGATGGTGGCCGAGCGCTTTCCGCGCGTGAATGTGGTGCAGGGCGATGCGTTCGATCTGAAGAAGACGCTCGGCAACGGAACCGGCGAAAGTTTTGCCGCTATCGTCTCCGGTCTGCCGCTGCTCAACCATCCGGTGGAGCGCCGCCGCGCGCTGATCGAAGGCGCGCTCGCCAAGCTTAAGCCTGGCGCACCTTATGTGCAGTTCTCCTACGGCTTCGAGCCGCCTATTCCCGCGCCTGCCGGATCGAGTGTGAAACGCGCCGCGCTGGTGCTGATGAACCTGCCGCCCGCGCGCGTGTGGGTGTATCGCAAGACGGTTTGAAACGATCTGCAAAAACAAAAAGGCCCGCGAGATTTCGCGGGCCTTTTTTATCCGATAGGACGAGTGCTTATTCCGCCGCTTCCGCCAGGATCGGCGCGGCTTCCAGAACATCCTTGCCGACATGGGCTTCGAACTTCTTGAAGTTGTCGCGGAACATTCCGACCAGCTTCTTCGCCTGCGCGTCATAAGCGGATTTGTCGGCCCAGGTGTCGCGCGGGTTGAGGATCTTGGATTCCACGCCCACCACGGCCACCGGCACGCGGAATTTGAAATGCGGGTCGATGCGCATCTCGACATTGGCGAGCGAGCCATCCAGCGCCGCGGCCAGAAGCGCGCGTGTCGCCTTGATCGGCATGCGCGAGCCGGTGCCGAAGGCGCCGCCCGTCCAGCCGGTGTTCACCAGCCAGCAGTCCGAACCGTGCTCGGCGATGAGATCGCGCAGCAGATTGCCGTATTCGGTCGGATGACGCGGCATGAACGGCGCGCCGAAGCAGGTGGAGAATGTCGGCTGCGGCTCCTTGCCGAGGCCCTTTTCCGTGCCCGCAACCTTGGCGGTGAAGCCGGAAAGGAAGTGATACATCGCCTGCGACGGGGTCAGGCGCGCGATCGGCGGCAGCACACCGAAGGCATCGGCCGTCAGCATGATGACGTTCTTGGGATGACCGGCTCTACCCGTTTCGCTCGCATTCGGGATGAAGTCGATCGGATAGGCGGCGCGGGTGTTCTCCGCATATTTGGCGCTGTCGAGATCGAACTGGCGCGTCTTCAGATCCATGTCGACATTTTCGAGCACGGTGCCGAAGCGCTCGGTGGTCGCATAGATCTCCGGCTCGTTCTCACGCGACAGGCGGATCACCTTCGCGTAACAGCCGCCTTCGATATTGAAGACGCCGTTCTCGCTCCAGCCATGTTCGTCATCGCCGATCAAGGTGCGCGAGGCATCAGCCGACAGCGTCGTCTTGCCGGTGCCGGAGAGGCCGAAGAAGATCGCGGCCTTGCCGTCCTTGCCGACATTCGCCGAGCAATGCATCGACATCACGCGCTTGGGCGGTAGCAGGTAGTTCATCACCGTGAAGACGGACTTCTTCATCTCGCCGGCATAGGAGGTGCCGCCGATCAGGATCATCTTCTTGGCGAAGTTCACGCCGATGACGGTCTTGGTCTTGCAGCCATGTTTGGCGGGATCGGCTTCGAAGCTCGGCAGATCGATGATCGTGAATTCCGGTGCGAAACCCTTGAGCTGCTCCGCCGTCGGGCGGATCAGAAGCTGATGCACGAAGAGCGAGTGCCACGCATATTCGGTGACGATGCGCACCGGCAGGCGATGCTCAAGATCGGCCCCACCATAGAGGTCTTTCGCGTACAGCTCCTTGCCTTCCGCGAATTTCATCATGTCGGCGTAGAGCGCGTCGAACTGCGCCGGGGTCATGGAGCGATTTTCGTCCCACCACACCTGGCTCTCTGTCGAGGCGTCGCGCACGACGAATTTGTCTGTCGCGGAGCGGCCGGTGTGCTGGCCAGTCAGCACGACGAAGGGGCCGTCTTTGGCGACATGGCCTTCGTTCTTGCGGATCGCATGTTCATAGAGTTCCGGAACGGTGAGATTCCAGTTCACGGACTTCAAATTGCGAAAACCCTGTTTCTCCAGGCCGAAAGCCTGTCCGTCAGCCATTGCATACCCCGTGGGATAGGCAGCCCCTGTGCGGGCTGCTCGTTAGTGAATTTTGCGGGCCAAAGTAGCCTTGGCCCTCCCCGGCTTCAACGAAACTCGGGAAATTGGTTTCATCGCGCCTCTATAGTCCCAAGCCTTTGAAAAGGATAGAGGAATTGGTCTGTGGGGCGATCCGTCGCGATTCCCGTTTTCTCGCGGGGAGCCAATGGGTTATAGCCCCTCCATGAGCCTTTCGGACGAGGAGCTGGAGCGCTACGCCCGCCACATCGTACTGCGGCAGGTTGGCGGAACGGGACAGGCCCGGCTGAAGGCCGCCAAGGTCCTGGTGGTCGGTGCCGGAGGCCTGGGCAGCCCGGTGATTCTCTACCTGGCGGCGGCGGGCGTGGGTACGATCGGCGTCGCCGATTTCGACGCGGTGTCGCTTTCCAACCTGCAGCGCCAGATCGCCCATCGTACCGCCGATATTGGTCGGGCGAAGACGGCTTCGGCCCGCGACGCCGCCCAGGCGATCAATCCGCATGTGAACATGCAGGCGCATGATGAAAAGATCACGGCGCAAAACGCGCTGGAAATCATAGGCCCATACGACGTCGTGGCTGACGGCTCCGACAATTTCGAAACCCGATTCCTGATCAACGATGCGTGCTATTTCGCGAAGAAGACGCTTGTCTCCGCCGCCGTCACCGAATTCGACGGACAGCTCGCCACGTTCAAGGCGCATGTGCCAGGCTGCCCCTGCTATCGCTGCATCTTCGCCGAAGCACCACCGGCGGAAACCGTTCCCAATTGCTCGGAAGCGGGCGTGCTGGGGGCCGCGGCGGGCGTGATGGGCACGTTGCAGGCGCTCGAAGTCATCAAGGAAATCACCGGCATTGGCGAAAGCATGACCGGGCGCCTGCTGATCTATGACGCGCTGGCCACGCGTTTTCGCACGGTCAGGGTGAAGTCCGACCCTGAATGCCGTTTGTGCGGAAAAACGCCCTCGATCCGGACGGTTGGTGAACCCGTCCCAGCCTTAACCGCAAGTTAAAATACACTGTCCGATACTGGGCCTCTGCGGGTTGGGGCCAGTTCATGTCACGTGAAGTCCATTACGAAATCTTCCGCCGTCAGGGAGCAAAGGGCGGTTGGGTCATGCATGACGCCGTCAACAAGCGGGACATGGCGATCTCGATCGCGGAAACCCTGATGGCCGACAACCAGGCGACCGGTGTGAAGGTCGTCAAGGAAAGCTTCGACAACGAGACCGGCGCCTACCAGTCGCTCAAGATTTTCGAAGACGGCCACAACAAGATGAAAGAAGAAGTGGCGAAGGAAGACGCGCCGGGCGCCCTTCCCTGCTTCAAGCCGGATGATCTTTATTCGTATCACGCGCGCAGCACGATGGCGCGGCTCCTGGCCGAGCATTTGGGCCGCCAGAGGCTGACCGTCACCGAACTCATCCATCGCGGCGACGCGCTGGAGCAATTGGAAGCGACGGGCACGACATACCAGCACGCCGTGCAGAAGGTCGCGGTGGCGCAAGCCGCATCCACAACCATGCCGGTCCAGCAGATCGTCAAGAAGCTGAACGACCTCGCCACCAAGGCGATGAACCGCGTCTACACTGATGAGAAGCGCGGCTACTTCCCCAAAGCGAAGGAAGGTCAGTTCGCCGCGCTGGCGCAAAAAATCGCGCAGGAAAGCGACAAGACCTATCTCTTTAACGGCGCCATCGCGCATTACCTCGCCGATGCGTCGGGCTGGAATGAAAAGCTTACACGCCTGCTCGCCATCCTGAAGGAAGCGGACAAGAACGAAGACGTCGCTGATGTCCTTCTGGGCACGGTTGATTCCATCGGCGCGGAGATCCTCGCCGGCTCCGCGGCGCTGCACGAACTCATCGGCGAAAGCGAGAATCTCGGCGCGGCCTTGTGGATGCTGGTTCATGTCTTCCTGGGCCAGCCCGCGGAAGGCACCAATTCGGGCATCGCCGCCGTAACGCGACATTTCAAGACGGACACGCTTCCGGCCGCGCGCACCGCCATCGCCGGGCGCATTCTGGCGGAGCTGAAAAGCGTCAAGCGCCTGTGCCCGGATTCGCTGGTGGACGAGCTGAAAACCCTGCGCCGCATCGCCAACAAGCTGGTGCTGGGACAGGGAAAATATCTGAGCCACGAAGAACTCATCGGCGCGTTCACCCTGCGCTCCAAACGGCTGGTTACCAACGAAATGGTCGGCGAGCATCTTCAGGAAGCGGGCGGCGTGAATGAGAAGATCGAGCGGCTTCTGCTGATCGAGGAAAACATCATCGGGGCAGAGAACAAGCGCCAGCTCGCGAAATTCTTTTCGCCGATCATCACCTCGCCGGGTTTCGAGCAATATTACCTGTTCGGCAAACTGCCGGTGATGGAACGCCTGCAGCGGCTTGTGGACTTGCAGAAGCGCGTGCAGCGCTCAGGCTTTCAGGATGTGCAGAAGCAGGAAATCTGCGACGCACTCGACAAGATCGCCTGTGAAGCTGCGGGCCGATCCAAGCTGCTGGAATCCATCGACGCCAAACCGGCTGGCCCGGTGGAAAAAGCCGTCGCCATCCTGCGCCTGATGACGGGCGCAACGATCACGCAAGGGCGGCTGTCGGATCAGGCGCGCACGCTGATCCTGACTTATATGGGCAAACCCGGATTCATGAGCGGCTATGCCGCACATCTGGCCAAAACCAAGGGCGAAGTTCCCAACGCCGACACGGCGATGAACGACCTCATGGCGACGCTGGAAAAAGCCGGTATCGAGATGGAAGCCGGGATGAAGGCGATCGCCGCCTGAGGCTAATGCGCCTCGTCCCAATTGAGGGCGGCGCGTGCATCCACCACCAGCGGAACCGATAGCTGCAGCGCGGGCAGTGACGCATGTTCCATTGTCTGCCGCGCGGTGGCGATCAGCACATCGCATTCCTTGTCGGGCACTTCGAACACAAGTTCGTCATGCACCTGAAGCAGCATCTTCGCCTTCAGCTTTTTCGCCGCCAGCGCGCCCGGCACGCGGATCATGGCGCGGCGGATGATGTCCGCGGCCGTGCCCTGGATCGGTGCGTTGATCGCCGCGCGTTCCGCCCCGCCACGATGGCTGGGATTGGAGGACCGGATTTCGCGGATATGCACGCGGCGGCCGAACAGGGTTTCCACATAACCGTGCTCGCGCGCATATTCCTTGGTGGCTTCCATGTAATCGCGGATGCCGGGAAAGCGCTGGAAGTATTTCTTGATGTAGTCGTCTGCTTCGCCGCGCGCGATGCCGAGCTGGTTGGCCAGGCCGAACGCCGAAATGCCATAGATAATGCCGAAATTGATCGCTTTGGCGCGGGAACGCACGTCGCGCGGCATGCCCTTCACCGGTACACCGAAAATCTCGGACGCCGTCATGGCGTGAATGTCGAGACCGTCCGCGAAGGCTTTCTTGAGCTGCGGGATGTCCGCCATATGCGCCAGCAGGCGCAATTCGATCTGGCTGTAATCCGCGCTGACGAGCTTGTTACCCTTGGCGGCGATAAAAGCCTGGCGGATCTTGCGGCCGTCCTCGGTACGGATCGGGATGTTCTGCAGATTGGGATCGGTGGAGGCCAGACGTCCCGTGCTCGCTGCCGCCAATGAATAAGAGGTGTGAACGCGGCCCGTCTTCGGATTGACATAGGTGGGCAAGGCTTCGGTATAGGTGCCGCGCAGCTTGGCAAGTTGGCGCCAGTCCAGAACCTTCTGCGCGATCGCATGACCTTGCGCCGCGACGTCTTCCAGCACGCCGACATCGGTGGACCATGCGCCGGTCTTGGTGCGCGAGCCGCCGGGAATCTTCATCCGGTCGAACAGCAATTCACCCAACTGCTTGGGCGAGCCGATGTTGAATTCGCCGCCGGCGAGTTTGTGGATGTCCTTCTCCAGCGCCATCTGTTTCTTGGCGAATTCGTTGGAAAGTTTGCGCAGGAAATCCTGATCGACCAGAATTCCCTCGCGCTCCATGTCCGTCAGCACGGGAATGAGCCGCCGCTCGAGAGTCTCATAAACCGTGACCTTGCCTTCGGCGACGAGGCGCGGCTTCAGCAGGCAATGCAGGCGGTACGTCACGTCCGCATCTTCGGCGGAATATTTCGTGGCCTGATCGACGGGCACGCAATCGAAGGCGATCTTCTCCTTGCCCTTGCCGGTGACGTCCGTGAAAGAGATCGGCTTGTGGTTCAGGTTGATCTCGGACAACTCGTCCATGCCATGACCGTGCAACACGCTGTCCAGCACGAAGGAGATGGCGAGCGTATCGTCGAACGGCGCAACGCGGATGCCCCGCTGCAAAAAAACGAGGAGATCGTATTTTATGTTCTGGCCGATCTTGAGGACGGAATCGTCTTCCAGAAGCGGCTTGAGGCGCTTGAGAACCTCCGCTTCGGGAAGCTGTGTGACGACGCCCTTGTCGCCGGAAAGATCCAGGCCATCGCCGGAGCGATGACCGCAGGGGATATAACAGGCTTCGCCCGGCGCGACGGCGAGCGAGACACCGCATAGCGTGGCCTGCATCGCATCCAATGACGTGGTTTCGGTATCGACGGCAAACCGCCCGGCTTCGCGCGCGCGTCCGATCCAGTGATCGAGACGATCCAGCGTCGTGACCCCTTCGTATTTCTGATAATCGATGGCGCGAACGACATCGCCGCGATCCATCACGGCGCCGGGCGATTTTCCCTTTCCCGGCACCAGAGATTTTTCTTCCGCGATCGGCGCGGGCTTCACCGCACTTGCCTTGCCCGGCGCCGGCAAGGATTTCTCCGCAGGATCGGCGCTGGCTGGAACCGAGTCCGGATCGTCGATGCCGTAATGCGCGGCGGCGCGGCGTGTCAGCGTGTTGAATTCCATCGCCTTCAGGAAGCCGATGAGCGTTTGCGGGTCCGGCTCGCGCACGGCGAATTCATCCGGCTGTTCTTTGACTTTCACATTCGCGTCGAGGGTGACGAGCCTCAGCGAGATGCGCGCGTTCTCTGCGTTCTCGATCAGAGTTTCACGACGCTTGGGCTGTTTGATCTCGCCGGCCCGTTTCAGCAGCGTTTCCAGATCGCCATAGATGCCAAGCAATTCGGCAGCGGTTTTCACGCCGATGCCGCGCACGCCGGGCACATTATCGATGGAGTCGCCGGCCAGCGCCTGAACTTCCACAACCTTGTTCGGAAGGACCCCGAACTTCTCCATCACCTCGGCGGAGCCGAGGCGCTTGTTCTTCATCGTGTCGAGAAGCTCGATCTTGCCGTCCACAATCAGCTGCATCAGATCCTTGTCGGAGGATATGATGGTGCAGCGGGCGCCGGCTTCCATCGCCATGCGCGCATAAGTGGCGATGAGATCATCCGCCTCGAAGTCGGCCATCTCGACGCAAGCGACCCCGAAGGCGCGTGTGGCGTCGCGCACCAGCGGAAATTGCGGGATCAAATCTTCCGGCGGATCGGGACGGTTCGCCTTGTATTGCGGATAGATCTTGTTGCGGAACGTCGTCTTGCCGGCATCGAAGATCATGGCGAGATGCGTCGGCGCTTCGGCGCCTTTCATGTCTTCCAGCAGCTTCCACAGCATGTTGCAGTAGCCGGAGACGGCGCCGGTCGGCAGGCCGTCGGATTTGCGGGTCAGCGGCGGCAGGGCGTGATAGGCACGGAAGAGATAACCCGATCCGTCGATCAGGTAGAGATGATCGCCCTTCTTGAGCGGCGACTTGTCATCGCCAGACCCGGCAACGGATTTCGCCATGGATTTTATCTGGCCCTTGCTCAATGCGCATGGGCTCCGGCGCGCAGCACGAAGCGGCGATCGCAATAGGGGCATTCGACATATTTCTCGTCGCCCATCTCCAGATAGACCTTGGGATGGCCGAGCGATCCGCCAATTCCATCACAGGAGACGCGGGTATCATCCACTTCGATGGTCTCGGGCACGTCGACAGGCATGGCGGATTTTCCGTGAAATTCGGGGCGGATCATAGCCACGGAAAGCCCTGCCGCAACTGCCAAGAAATGCTGCTGGAACAAGGCGGTTTCCGTGCCTAGACTCCGTATATGGTCACACTGAACCGCATTTACACCAAGACCGGCGACAAGGGCGAAACCGCGCTTGGCGACGGATCGCGCCTGCCCAAGCATGCCTTGCGCATTTCCGCTTACGGCACGGTGGACGAAGCCAATGCCGCCATCGGGCTGGTGCGGCTTCATACCCATGGCCAGACAGACGCGATGCTGGCGCGCATCCAGAACGATTTGTTCGACCTGGGCGCCGATCTGTGCGTTCCGGAAACCACCAAGCGCAATGAAGGGCGGCTGCGGATCGTGGATGCGCAGGTGGAGCGGCTGGAAAGCGAGATCGATGCCATGAATGCGGAGTTGAAGCCGCTGACTTCTTTCATATTGCCGGGCGGCTCCGCGGCCGCCGCGCATCTGCATCTCGCGCGCACCATTGTGCGTCGCGCGGAACGGCTGATGACGGAACTGGCGGAGCATGAAGCGGTAAACCCGGCGGCGATCAAATATGCGAACCGGCTGTCCGATCACCTGTTCGTCGCGGCGCGTTTCGCGAACGACAAAGGTGCGGGCGATGTGTTGTGGGTTCCCGGCGCAACCCGAGGCGACGCAGGTTAGACGGAAGCCATCGCGACAGCGATGGCCGCGCCGGGAAAGCGGAACGCGCGAAAAACAATCAGCCGCGCATGTCCGAGTGGCGGCCGAAGAGGAATGCCAGGATCACGCCCGGCAGACCGATCACCGCCCAGCTCCAGAAACCCAGAACCGTCTCGATCCATTGCGCGCCCGGTTGCGGGATGGTGCGTGCGATCCAGGCGTGGAAGGTCAGATCGCTCGGCGCGTTGATCATCATCCACACCTGATCGAGTGAGCGCACGGTGATCTCGCCGCCTTTCTCGAGCGACGCGATCACGTCCGCGCCCAGCAGCATCAGGCCGAGCACGATCAGGACAAGACTGAGAAAACGCATCGCGGCTTGCATGAAAACCACCCCAGACGGAGCAACCTAGCCGGGGCGACGGTCACCACACAAGAATGGTGAAACGCCATTAACCATCATTCACACGGTTTGGTTTCCGATTGGCACCGGTCCGCCGCTACTGGCCGGGATAGGGCGTGCCGTCCCGGCGTGTGAATTTGTCGGTGCGGGAATCGATCTGCATGTCGATGTCCGGGTAATCGCAGAAATCGTTGGTCGAGCGCGTGCCGACTTCCAGGCACACCGCATCAGTCTTTGATTTGTTGATCAACTGATGACCGTTCTTGTCGCCTTTCGGAAAGGCGGCGCAATCGCCCGCATGCAGGACATGCTCACCATTGTCGTCCACCAGCACGACTTCGCCCGAGAGCACATAGACGAACTCATCTTCGCCGGAATGCCAGTGCCGCTGGCTCGACCACACGCCCGGCGGAAGCGTCAGCATGTTCACGCCAAAGTCGGAAAGCCCGCCGGCATCGCCCAGGCGCTGGCGCACCCGTTCCATACAAGGCTTGTCGAAGGGTGCCGGATAGCCGCAGCCGCGCTTGGTTTCTGCTTTCGCGATGTCGATCTTGGGCATGGAAATTTCCTCCGGCACAAACGCTAAAACGAAACCGCCCGCGAGACATCTCTCGCGGGCGGATCGACACTATGCAGAAAGTGCAGGGATTAAGACTGCGCCTGCTCCGCGGCGGGTGCCGCGGCTTTCTTGGTGAGGTCTTCGCCCGTGACCTGATCGACGGCCTTCATCGACAGGCGAACCTTGCCGCGATCGTCGAAGCCCAGGAGTTTCACCTTCACGGCCTGACCTTCCTTGACCACATCGCTCGGCTTGTTGACGCGCTGCTGCGCCAGTTCCGAAACGTGGACGAGGCCGTCTTTTGGTCCGAAGAAGTTCACGAAGGCGCCGAAATCCATGACCTTCACGATCTTGCCATCGTAGATCTCGCCGATTTCCGGCTCGGCCACGATGCCTTTGATCCATTTCAACGCGGCCTTGATCGACTCGCCGTCGGCGGAGGCGATCTTCACCGTGCCGTCGTCTTCGATGTTGATCTTGGCGCCGGTCTTTTCGACGATCTCGCGGATCACCTTGCCGCCCGACCCGATCACTTCGCGGATCTTGTCGGTCGGGATCTTGATCTGCTCGATGCGCGGGGCGTGTTCGCCCAGCTGCTCGCGGCCGTGATCCAGGGCTTTGTTCATTTCGCCCAGGATGTGCAGACGGCCACCCTTCGCCTGTTCCAGCGCGACCTTCATGATCTCTTCGGTGATGCCGGAAATCTTGATGTCCATCTGCAGCGAGGTGATACCGTCGGCGGTGCCGGCGACCTTGAAGTCCATATCGCCGAGATGATCTTCGTCACCCAGGATGTCCGACAGAACGACATAGCGATGGCCTTCCATGATGAGGCCCATGGCGATGCCCGCCGTCGGCTTCTTCAAGGGAACGCCCGCATCCATCAGCGCCAGCGAGGTGCCGCACACGGTCGCCATCGAGGACGAACCGTTCGACTCCGTGATTTCGGAGACGACGCGCAGCGTGTAGGGGAACTCTTCCTTCGTCGGCAGCATCGGATGGATCGCGCGCCAGGCGAGCTTGCCATGACCGATCTCGCGGCGGCCCGGGGCGCCCATGCGGCCCGTTTCACCCACACTGTAGGGAGGAAAGTTGTAGTGCAGCATGAAGGTCTGCTTGCCGGTGCCTTCGAGGCTGTCGACAAACTGTTCGTCTTCCGCCGTGCCGAGCGTGCAAACCACCAGCGCCTGCGTTTCGCCGCGCGTGAACAGCGCCGAACCGTGCGTGCGCGGCAGGATGCCGACTTCGGCGACGATCGGGCGAACCGTGACGAGATCGCGGCCGTCGATGCGCGTCTTGGTGTCGAGCACCGCGTTGCGCATGATCTTGGCTTCGAGGTCGTGGAAGAGATTGCCAAATTCCTTGGCGCTCATCTTGCCGTCGCCTTCGCCGACGAAATATTCCGCCGTCTTCTTCTTGATCTCGGCGATGCGGTCGCGGCGTTCGAACTTGACGGGGATCTGGAACGCGCCGGCGAGATTGATGCCGGCAACCTTCTCGATCTCTTCGATCTTCAGGCCCGTGTCGCTGTGCGGAACGGCGCGCGGTTCCTTCGCGGCCTTTTCGGCGAGGCGAATAATCGCGTTGATGGCGTGCTGCATTTCGCGATGACCGAACATCACGGCGCCGAGCATGGTCTGTTCGTCCAGCTCCTGCGCTTCGGATTCGACCATCAGAACCGCATCCGAGGTTCCGGCGACGACCAGTTCCAGCTTGGAATTGACCATGTCGTCGATCGGCGGGTTGAGAACATACTGACCGTCAATGTAAGCGACGCGGGCAGCGCCGATCGGACCCTGGAACGGGACGCCGGAAATCGTCAGCGCGGCGGACGCGGCAACGAGTGCCACGATATCCGGATCGTTCTCCAAATCGTGGGAGAGAACCTGGCAGACCACCTGCGTCTCGTTCTTATAGCCTTCGGCGAAGAGCGGGCGGATCGGGCGGTCGATCAGGCGCGAGATCAGCGTCTCACGTTCCGTCGGCGCGCGTTCGCGCTTGAAATAGCCGCCCGGAATCTTGCCGGCGGCGTAGTAGCGCTCCTGGTAATTCACGGTGAGCGGAAAGAAATCGATTCCTTCCTTCGGCTGCATGGCGCCGACAACGGCGGCGAGCACGACGGTCTCGCCATAGGTGGCGATGACCGCGCCGTCAGCCTGACGCGCGACCTTGCCGGTTTCGAGCGTGAACTTGCGTCCGCCCCATTCGAATTCTTCTTTTGCAATCTTGAACATGTTTTTGTTCCTTCATTCCCCGTCGCCGGATTGCGACAGGCGTGTTTGCGGCGAGTTCTTTCTCACGGACAAACGGATAGTGCGCAGGCCGCGACCATTCGCGACCCACGCTGGAGTGTCTTGGCCTTGATGGAAGACAGCGCGCTCAGCGGCGCAGGCCCAACCGCGCGATCAGCGCCTCATAGCGCTTTCCGTCGGATGCCTTGACGTAGTCGAGCAGACGGCGGCGCTGGGACACCATCTTGATGAGACCACGGCGGGAGTGATTGTCCTTTTTGTGATCCTTGAAGTGCTCGGTCAGGTTGTTGATGCGCTCGGAGAGCACCGCCACCTGCACTTCCGGCGAGCCGGTATCGTTCGGCTGCGTCGCATATTCCTTGATCAGTTCGGCTTTACGTTCTGCGGTAATCGTCATTTTTCTCTACTGCTCCGGTCATCCAAAGTTGAACACGCGAAACGGCCTGAGTTCTCCTTGTGCGAGTTCGGCCAGTGCGACCGGCTCACCCTCGCCCGTGGAGAGATAGACCGTGAGACCTGAGAGATCGTGTTCGTCCGGAAAGGCATCCGTGATGCGGGCGAAAAGATTCGCGCGCATCAAGATCGGATTGCCGCTGCGGAGGCGAACTGCATCCGGACCCGTAACTGCCAGCGCCGGGATGCCGTCCAGCGCGGTAGAAATAGGCCTCAAGTGCTCAAAAGCGGCGGGACTATGCATAAAACCCCTTAGGGTTTCTAGGGGCACGGACTGGCTTTCTGAAAAGCCCCCGACGGCGGTCCGCCGCAACTGGGAAACATGCCCGCAAGTGCCCAGGGCGCGGGCGATGTCCCGGACCCAGGCCCGGACGTAAGTGCCTTTGCCACAACGCATTTCGAAGACCGCGTGGTCGGCATCCGGGGTTTCGAGCAGGCGGGCTTCGTGGATCTGGACATTGCGGGATTGAAGTTCCACGGCCTCCCCGTCCCGGGCCAGGTCATAGGCCCGCTCTCCGTCCACCTTGATGGCGGAATAGATCGGCGGGGTCTGGCTGATCTCGCCGACAAAACCAGGGATGGCGGCTTCGATCGCCTCCCGGCTGGGGCGAGCGTCCGAAGTTTCGGTGACGGCGCCTTCGGCATCGTCGCTGTCGCGGCCTTCGCCCCAGCGCGCGGTGAAGCGGTAGGTCTTCTCAGAATCCATTGCATAGGGAACGGTTTTGGTCGCTTCGCCCAATGCGATCGCGAGGACACCTGTCGCCATCGGATCGAGCGTTCCCGCATGGCCCGCCTTCTGCGCGTCGAAGATACGGCGCACCTGGCCGACGACCTGCGTGGAGGTGACGCCCTCGGGCTTATCCACGATTACCCAACCGTGGACGGCATTGCCCTTCTTCTTACGACTCATCGTCGTCTTCGGCCTTGGCCGCCAGATCGCGCGCGACGCGCTCGGACTTCAGGAGATTTTCGATTCTCTCCGCTTCCGCGAAAGAGTCGTCTTCGACGAAACGCAATTCCGGCGTGAATTTGAGTTCGATCATATGGCCCATCTCGCCGCGAATGAACGCCTTGTGGCGATTGAGCGCCTTGATGATCCGGTCGGCGTTCTGGCCGCCAAGCGGTTCGCAGAACACCGTTGCGTGGCGCATGTCACCCGACGGCTTCACCTGTGTGATCGTCACCGACACACCTTCGAGATCCGGATCGCGGATATCGCCGCGCGTCACGATTTGCGACAGCGCATGGCGCAGCATCTCACCCACACGCAGCTGGCGTTGCGACGGTCCTTTATCGCGTGACGGATGTTGGTGTCGCGGCATGATGACTCCTATTCCGAATATCCGTAGCGCGTGAGCCACGGGCTGAGCAGCGGCATGACAGGCGCAAGCTGCATGGCGTAACGCTGCCACTGGCCCGCGCCCTGGGTGTAAAGCCCGCGCGAAACCTGCGCGGCGCTCGGCGTATCGATGCCGCGCTGGCGCGCACGGCTCGCGAAATCGCGCATGGATTCATCCCATGCAATGCCCATGAAGGCACATACGGCGCGCATTTCCGTTTCCATATCCGCGACCATCGCTTCGTAGCGCAACGCGTGGACGTCGAGGTCAAGCTTTTCGCGATAGCGCTCAGCCAACCGCATCACCGCATCGTAATATTTCGCCGCGCTTTCCAGCGTGACCAGCTCATACATCTGCGCCGTCATGACAAACCGGCGGCGAAAGCAGGACAGGACCACATCGCGCGGATCGCGCAGCGCAAACAGGATTTTTGCCTGCGGAAAAAGCTTTGCGATGAGGCAGAGCAGCACGGTGTTGAGCGGCATCTTGTCCACGAACACCGGCGTGGACGGCGTGACGCCGGCTTCCTCGACGCGTTGCCAATAGGCCTCGCGGGCGGCGGTCAGATCGGTGTGCCGCATATTCGCCAACCGGTCCAGACCGTCCGGCGCCAGGAATGTTCTCTCCGCGTCGATCAGGCAATCGCGCTCTTCCATGGAAACAACATCGCGATGGCTGGCAAGAATCTGCTCCAGCAAGGTCGTGCCCGAGCGCGGGAAACCGACAAGAAATACATGCGTTTTCACCGGCCCTGGCGACGCATCGTTTTTGTGCGCCCGCCATGCATCTTTCGGTGCATCGCGGAAGTAGCGCTCCAACCGGTGGACGCGCGCCAGCGCACGCTCGGTTCCGGCCGCTTCATACACAGGCTGATAGAACGCCTTCAGCGTTTCCTTGGACGCGGCATAAGCAGCGAAAGCCTCTTCGGCCCGGTTCAATCCATCCAGTGCATCGCCCGCGAGAGCTTGCGCGATGGAGCGGTTCACGAGACTTGTGTCCGCCAGCAGCGGTTTCACCCGCGTCAATGCATCTTCGAATTTCTTCTCTTCGACATCGGCCGTGGCGAGCGCCAGCATCGCCGCCGTCTGGCGCGGGTCGACCTGCAAGGCGCGCGCGGCATAGCCGCGTGAGGCCTTCGCTTCGCCGCGCTGTGCCGCGAGATTCGCCAGATGCGACAAGGCTTCGGCATTGCGCGGCTCGGCGTCCAGCACGCGCTCGAATTCGCGGGATGCCTTGGCGATTTCGCTCATCGCTTCCAGCGCACAGGCCTTGTTGAAGCGAAGACGCGCATTTCCTGGTGAAAGCTTCAAAGCGGCGTCGCAGGTCTCGACCGCTTCGCGGAACAGTCCGTTGCGCTGCTGGCACAGGACCAGCGCCGTCAGCACATCAAGACTGCGCGGTGCCAGGCCGCGCGCACGCAGCGCCAGCTCCAATGCCTTCGCATCGTTGCCGGTGTTGACGGAGGCATAGGCAGCCAAAGTCAGAAGCTGTTCGTTCTCGATGCCGCGCGAGACCGCTTCCATGCCGAGATGGCAGGCGCGCGCCATGTCGCCCATGCGCATCGCATCGCCGGCGGCCCGCATATAACGCTGAAGATCCATGGATGAACTGGCGGAAGGCGCGGCCATGCGTCACCTGCGATGACGGGGCGAAAGGCCAGCGCGCGTCAAAGCGCGCGCTGGATCGTTTCGACCTCGAAGCACTCGATCACGTCGCCCTTTTGCAGCTCCTGATAGCCCGCAAAGGCCATGCCGCATTCCTGGCCGGTCTGCACTTCGCGCACTTCGTCCTTGAAGCGCTTGAGCGTGGAGAGTTCGCCTTCGTGTATGACAACGCTGTCGCGGATGAGGCGCACCCTGGCGCCGCGGCGCACGACACCTTCGGTGACACGGCAGCCCGCAACCTTGCCCACCTTGGAAATGGTGAACACTTCCAGTACTTCGGCATTGCCGAGGAATTTCTCGCGCGTCTCCGGCGCAAGCATGCCCGAGAGCGCCGCTTTCACGTCATCCACGACATTGTAGATGATGTTGTAGTAGCGGATCTCGACACCGTCGCGCTTGGCGCGTTCGCGCGCCTGTGCGTTGGCGCGCACGTTGAAGCCGATGATCGCGCCGCCCGAAGCGTGCGCGAGAATGACATCGGATTCGGTGATCGCGCCGACGCCGGACTGCAGAACCTGCGCGCCGACTTCATCGGTGCCCAGCTTGTGCAGCGCACCCTGAATAGCTTCGACCGAACCTTGAACATCGCCCTTGATGACGAGCGGCAGCAGACGCTTCTCGCCTTCCTTCTGCGTCTTGAGCAGCTGGTCGAGCGATTGGCGCGCATTCGTCGCATGGCGCGCTTCGCGGCGCTTGCGGGCGATATATTCCGTAACTTCGCGGGCACGGCTTTCGTCGGTTACGACCACGAATTCGTCGCCCGCTTCCGGCACGCCCGAGAGGCCGAGCACTTCGACCGGCGTGGAGGGACCGGCGGACGGAATGGTCTCGCCGCGATCGTTCACCAGCACGCGCACACGGCCCCATTCGGAACCGGCCACGACGATGTCGCCGGTCTTCAGGGTTCCGCGCTGCACCAGCACGGTGGCCAGCGGGCCGCGGCCCTTGTCGAGCTTGGCCTCGATGACGGCGCCCTCGGCGGTGCGGTTGGGATTGGCTTTCAGGTCCAGAACTTCGGCCTGCAGAAGAATGGCCTCTTCCAGCTTGTCGAGATTGGTGCCCTTGGTCGCGGAAACATCGACCGACAGCACGTCGCCGCCCAGATCTTCGACCTGGATTTCGTGTTGCAGCAGTTCAGTCTTCACGCGGTTGGGATTGGCATCGCCTTTGTCGATCTTGTTGACGGCGATGATCATCGGAACATGCGCGGCCTTGGCATGGCTGATCGCTTCTTCGGTCTGCGGCATGACGCCGTCGTCGGCGGCCACCACAAGAATAACCAAATCCGTGACCTTCGCGCCGCGCGCGCGCATCTGTGTGAACGCGGCATGGCCCGGCGTGTCGAGGAAGGTGATCTTCTGGCCGTTCTTCAACTGCACCTGATAGGCGCCGATATGCTGGGTGATGCCGCCCGCCTCACCCGCGACCACATCGGTCTTGCGCAGCGCATCGAGCAGCGAAGTCTTGCCGTGATCGACATGGCCCATGACGGTGACGACCGGCGGACGCGAAACCATTTCGGCGGTGTCTTCGTCGGAGATCTTCAATCCTTCCAGCACGTCGGATTCGGCGACGCGCTTGACGGTGTGACCGTATTCGGTCGCGACCAATTCGGCGGTGTCGGCATCGATCACGTCGTTCGCCGTCGACATCATGCCGTTTTTCATCAGCACCTTGATGACATCGACGGTGCGGCGCGCCATGCGGTTTGCGAGTTCGGCGACCGTGATGGTTTCCGGAATCGTGATGTCGCGCGGGCCCGCCGGACCGGCAACCTGCTGCTGGCCTTTGTTGATGCGCTGCAGGTGGCGCTTATAAGCGGCAACCGAGCGGGTGCGTTCGCTGCCGTCATCGGACAGAGCGCGCGTGACGGTGAGTTTCCCGCGGCGGCGATCGTCGCCGCCCGGCTTGCGCGCGGCCGGCGCCTTGGGCGCAACCTTGCCGCCCGGGCCAACCTTCTTCGGCGCTTCGTCTTCTTCTTCGTTGACGCGGCGCGTGCGCGGCGCATCGGCACTGGCAGGCGCACCGGGACGTGCCGGCTCCGCCTTGCCGCCATCGCGGCGCGCGGCTTCTTCTTCCGCATGCTTGCGCGCAAGTTCTTCGGCAACCTTGCGTTTGTCTTCTTCAGCCTTGCGGCGGAGCGCAGCTTCGCGCTCCTGCTTCAGCTTGGTTTCTTCTTCGTTTCTGCGGCGGGCATCGTCTTCCGCCTGGCGACGCGCTTCTTCCTCATGCACGCGCGCATCGGCGAGCGCCGCGCCGCGGCGGGCCTTCTCTTCTTCCGTCAGCTGGCGCAGGACGACGCCGGGACGGCCCGCATCGCGCGCGGGCGACGGCGCAGCCGCGGCCTTCGCGGCAGGCCGCACCTCTGTTTCAGCCGCCTTCGCCTTCGCAGGGGCGGCGGGCTTCGCCGCGGCGGTCGTGGGATGGGTGGTGCGCTTCTTCTCCACCACGACCGCCTTGGTGCGGCCATGGCTGAAGCTTTGCTTGACGGTGGACGTTTCCGTCTTCTTCAGCGTGAGCGTCTTTGCGGGACGCTTCGTATCGTTGGTGTCGCTCATGCAATTCCTTCATGCGCAGGAGTCGAACCTGCGTCCACAGTAACGGAGCGGAATCCGGCAAGCCGGCCCGCTTCGAAGATCAAACGATCGGTAAGCGCGCCCGCTTTGAGGGCGGCATGTATCACATTCTCGCGGCCCAAGGCCAAGCTCAATTCGGCGCTGGAAAGGCAATCCAGAACAGGCAGATCGAGGCCGCGCGATTTCGCCATGCCCAGAACCTTGCGGCGTCCGTCGGCGGCGCCATCGCTGGCTTCGATCAGAAGCGCGGGCGCGGGTTTGGAATCCAGCGCGCGCGCGACATTGTCGAAACCGGTCACCAGCGCGCCGGAACGGCGCGCCATGCCCAGATCGCCGGTCATGCGCTGCACGATCAGCTTTTCGACCAGAGCGGGAAGTTCCGCGGAGGCCTTCACATTCGCCTTCGCCGCCTTGGAGAAATGGTTCTTCGCGATCGCGCGTTCAAGGATCGCGCGGTCCGCGCTCACCCAAATTCCGCGCCCCGGCAATTTCGCCGCGATGTCGGGAACCACATCGCCATCGGGAGAGACAGCGAAGCGGATGAGCTGCGCTTCCTCGCGCACCTCGCCCGTGACGATGCACTTCCTTTCGCGCATCGTCTCACTGTCCTCTTCGATGGCCATCGTCAGATTCAAGCGTCTTCCTCGCTCGCCGTTTCTTCTTCGGCAACTTCCTCTTCAACGACTTCCGGCTCTTCCTCGATCCAGCCCATCTTCACGCGCGCCTTCATGATGATGGCGTTGGCGTCTTCAGCGGTAAGGTTGAAGCCTTCCAGGAAGCCCGGGACGCGGATGCGTTCCTTTTCCTTGTTGGTCTCGTAATAGCCGATGAGATCGTCCGTCGCGCAGCCCGCGAGATCCTCGACGGACTTCACTTCGTTCTCGCCCAGCGCGACTGCGATGGCAGGGGTTACGCCCGGCACATCCAGCACGTCGTCTTCGACGCCGAGCGCCTTGCGTTTGTCGTCCATTTCCTTGTTCTTCGCCTCAATGAATTCCAGTGCGCGGGTCTGAAGCTCCTGCGCGGTTTCTTCGTCAAAACCTTCGACGGCGGCCAGTTCGTCCAGCGGCACGAAGGCAACGTCTTCGATCGACGCGAACCCTTCCGACGCCAGCAACTGCGCCACGGTCTCGTCCACATCGAGCGAGTCCATGAACAGCGTTGTGCGTTCGGCGAATTCCTTCTGGCGGCGTTCCGATTCCTCGGCTTCCGTCATGATGTCGAGCTGCCAGCCGGTGAGCTGCGAGGCCAGGCGCACATTCTGGCCGCGGCGGCCGATGGCGAGCGAGAGCTGCTCGTCCGGCACGACCACTTCGGTGCGGTGCGTGTCTTCGTCGAGCACGACCTTGGAGACTTCCGCCGGCGCCAGCGCGTTGACGATGAAGGTCGCCGCTTCGGTGGACCACGGAATGATGTCGATGCGCTCGCCCTGAAGTTCCTGCACCACCGCTTGCACGCGCACGCCGCGCATGCCGACGCAGGCGCCGACGGGATCGATGCTCGAGTCTTTGCTGATCACCGCGATCTTGGCGCGGCTGCCCGGATCGCGCGCCACGGCGCGGATTTCGATGATGCCGTCATAGATTTCCGGCACTTCCTGCGCGAACAGGCGCACCATGAATTGCGGATGCGAGCGCGACAGGAAGATCTGCGGCCCGCGGGTTTCGCGGCGCACGTCATAGATATAGGCGCGGATGCGGTCGCCGGTGCGGAAGCTCTCGCGCGGGATCATCTCGTCGCGGCGGACAACGCCTTCGGCGCGGCCCAGATCGACCACCACCGAACCGAACTCCACGCGCTTGACGATGCCGTGAACGATTTCGCCGATGCGATCCTTGAATTCCTCGAACTGACGCTCGCGCTCGGCGTCGCGCACCTTCTGCACGATCACCTGCTTGGCGTTCTGCGCGTTGATGCGGTTGAAATCGACCGGCGGCAGCGTCTCGGCGATAATGTCGCCGACCTGGGCCGCGGGATTGCGGGCGCGCGCATCGGCAAGGCTGATCTCGATCTTGTCGTTATCGACGAGCTCGACGACGTGCAGATAGCGCGACACATGGGTCTCGCCGGTCTTCGGATCGATGTCGACCTTGATCTCGTTCTCGGCGCCGTAATGGGCCTTTGCCGCGCGCTGCATGGCTTCTTCCATCGCGGCGATGACGACCGCCTTCTCGATGTTCTTGTCGCGGGCAACAGCGTCCGCGATCTGCAGCAATTCTGTTCTGTTGGCGGCAATAGCGGCCATGATCGTCTTCTCCTATTGAGCCTTTCGGGCTTTCAAATCTTCAGCAATGAGTTTGTCTGTCAGAACCAGTTTCGCTTCCGCGATGCCGCGGAAGGGAAATTTGAATCGGGTGCCATCGGCTTCGAGCATGACATCGTTGCCATCGAGGCCGAGCAGCAGGCCCTTGAACTTCTTGCGGCCGGCCTCGTTGGCATTGACGAGTTCGATCTTGGCTTCATGGCCGGCCCAGCGCGCGAAATCGGATTGGCGCGTCAGCGGGCGGTCGATGCCGGGCGACGAGACTTCCAGATCGTATTCGCCTTCGATTGGGTCTTCCGCTTCCAGGAATTCGGACAGCGCACGGGAAAGCTTGGCGCAATCGTCCACATTCATCGTGCCGTCCGGGCGCTCGGCCATGATCTGCAGGGTCTTGGATTTGCCGGCCAGCAGGCGCAGGCGCACGAGCTTGTACCCTGCGGCTTCCACCGCGGGTTCAAGTATCGGCTGCAATTGCGACATCGCCGTGAGTATGACCGTTCTCCATTCCAACAGATAAGAAACGACAAAAGCTTCTCCCGCGCGGCGATCCTTTCGGACCGCCACACAACAGTAAGTTCTGTTGTCTGGGATGGCCGGGGATATACCCCTCGAAACCCATGATTACAAGGTCAGGCCCGGCAAAACCGCAGGAAAGCCGGGATTCCGTGGAGTTGCTTGGCCTCGTAGCGGGTCTGCGGCCAGTCGGCGGGGCGCTGATGCCAATCGGCAGCGCGTGTCGCCATCCATTTAAAAGAAGGATGGGCCATGAGGATTTCCAGCGTGAACTCCAGAAGCGGCGCGTCATCGCTGCCAAAGCGCAGTTCCGCGCCCGGTTTCATCACGCGGGCGAGCTGATCCAGCATTTCGGTTTGCAGGAAGCGGCGCTTGTGATGGCGCAACTTGGGCCATGGATCGGGGAACAGCACGAACACGCGGCCGAGTGATGCATCCGGCAGCGCCGAGATGATGTCGCGCGCATCGTCCATATAGAGACGGATATTCGGCGCGGGTTCGTCTTCGATCTTCGACAGCAGCTTGGCGACACCGTTCACGAACGGCTCGGCGCCGATCAATCCGACGCGTGGATGATTCACCGCCTGCCAGTGCAGGTGTTCGCCCGCGCCGAAGCCGACTTCGAGCCAGACATCATCGATCTCGACATCACCTCCCCCTTGTGGGGAGGTCGGAGAGCGAAGCGATCCGGGTGGGGGGCTTTCGTTTGCTACACTTCCCCCCACCCGAAATTCGCTACGCGAATTGTCGGCCTCCCCACGAGGGGGAGGCGATTGGAAGTAATGCCTCGGATCTAGTCCCGGCTGAAATTGCGGCGTCAGCTTCGGCAGCAGCGTTTCGAGCAGCTGCTCCTGGCGGACGGAAAGGGATGGGCCTTTCCGCCGTCCATAGAGTTTGCGGCGATGACGTTCGGCGTGTTCTTCGCCACTCACATCAGAATGCAGATTTGATCTGATTCGCGAGATCGGTCTTTTCCCACGAGAAGCCCCCGTCCTTATCCGGCTCGCGGCCGAAGTGACCGTAGGCCGCCGTGCGCGCATAGATCGGCTTGTTGAGATCCAGATGTTCGCGGATGCCGCGCGGTTTCAGATTCATGATCTGCGGAAGCAGGGCTTCGATCTTCGCTTCATCGACTTTGCCGGTGCCGTGCGTGTCGACATAGACCGACAGCGGTTCGGCAACGCCGATCGCATAGGCGAGCTGGATCGTGCAGCGATCCGCCAATCCTGCGGCAACAACATTCTTCGCCAGATAGCGCGCCGCATAAGCGGCCGAGCGGTCCACCTTGGTGGAATCCTTGCCCGAGAACGCGCCGCCGCCATGCGGGGCCGCGCCGCCGTAAGTATCAACGATGATCTTGCGGCCCGTGAGGCCGCAATCGCCATCCGGTCCGCCGATTACGAAAGAGCCGGTCGGGTTGATGTGCCAGATGGTCTTGTCGTTGATCCATGCCGCCGGCAGCGCCTGACGGATGTAAGGCTCCACGATCTTGCGGATGTCGTTCGACGTCTGGTCTTCGCTGGTGTGCTGCGTGGACAGAACGATCTGCGTCGCTTCCACCGGCTTGCCGTTTTCGTAGCGCAGCGTGACCTGGCTCTTCGCATCCGGCTGCAAGGTCGGTTCCTTGCCGGCATGGCGCGCATCGGCGAGCAGCTTTAAAATCTTGTGGCTGTAATAAAGCGGCGCCGGCATGAGCGCGGGCGTCTCGGTGCAGGCATAACCGAACATGATGCCCTGATCGCCCGCGCCTTCATCCTTGTTGCCGGACGCATCGACGCCCTGCGCGATATGCGCGGATTGCGCGTGCAGCAGCACTTCGACCTGCGCGGTCTTCCAGTGAAAGCCTTCCTGCTCGTAGCCGATATCCTTGATCGCCTGGCGCGCGACCTCTTCGACTTGCGCCGGGCCGACCGATTTGGGACCGCGCGTTTCGCCCGCGATGATCACGCGGTTGGTGGTGCACATCGTCTCGCACGCCGCGCGGATATCCCATGGGCTCATGCCGACCTTGGGGCCTTCGCGGAAGAACAGATCCACCACTTCGTCGGAGATGCGGTCGCTGACCTTGTCCGGATGGCCTTCGGAAACGCTTTCAGACGTGAAAAGATAGTTCTGCCGCATCGAGCAAAGCCCTTGTTCTGGAAGAAAAGCGGCGCGACTTTTTGCAAGGAATCGCCGGGGGGTCAACTGAAAGCTCACCGCCCCCGCCAGACAGGGCCCAAATCTGTCACAACCCACGGAAACGGCGGCCGGAACCCGCCCCGCTTATAGGATAAAGCGCGACAGATCCTGATCCTTGGCGAGATCTTCCACGCGATCTTTCACATAAGCCGCATCGATCGTCAGCCTTGTGTTGGAGTTGTCCGTCGCGGTGAAGCTGATCTCATCCAGCACCCGCTCCATCACCGTGTGCAAGCGGCGCGCGCCGATGTTCTCGACGGTAGCGTTCACTTGCGCGGCAATGTCGGCGATGGCTTCGATGCCGTCATCGGTGAATTCCAAGATCACGCCTTCGGTGCCCATCAGCGCGATATATTGCTTGATGAGGCTGGCTTCCGGCTCGGTGAGGATGCGGCGGAAATCTTCGCGCGACAGCGCTTTCAATTCCACGCGGATCGGCAAACGGCCCTGCAGTTCCGGAAGCAGGTCGGACGGCTTGGCGGTGTGGAAGGCGCCCGACGCGATGAAGAGGATGTGATCGGTCTTCACCGGGCCGTGCTTGGTGGCGACCGTGGTGCCTTCGATCAGCGGCAACAGATCGCGCTGCACGCCTTCGCGGGAGACGTCGCCGCCGCCGCGCATTTCGGAA
>Ga0207657_10000444_pt1 | contig 43862 bp, 47 predicted proteins | sample KBSC33metaG_FD_184316 | JGI IMG/M metagenome (GOLD analysis project Ga0207657, IMG submission 184316) | Corn rhizosphere microbial communities from Kellogg Biological Station, Michigan, USA - KBS C3-3 metaG (SPAdes) (version 2) | ecosystem: Host-associated > Plants > Roots > Rhizosphere > Soil ... | reverse complement strand
CGGCCAGACGACGCACTCACCGGCGGAGAGCGGGTAGTCGGTCCCGTCGAGGTCGAGCACGAGGTCGCCCTCGAGCACGAAGAGGATGTCGAGCCCGGCGTGCGTGACCGGGCTGTCCTTGCTGTGCGGTGGGAGCGAGGCGTGCAGGAGCTCGAGGTTCGTCCCCGGGATGCGCATCGCGACCAACTCGACGCCGTTGCCGCGTTTCATGCGCACCTGGTCGTCGGGCCGGATGAACCGTGGGCTCGACTGCCGCAGCGAATACCCGAGAAGCGACGCCAGGTCGTGCCCGAGCACCTCGGCGACGGCGGCCAGGCGGCCGACCGCAATGTCGGACTCTCCTCGTTCGACTGCCCCGAGGAAGGACGCCGAGAGCCCTGAGCTGCCGGCGACCTCCTTCAGGGACAAGCCCCGCCGGCGGCGCAGCGTGCGGATCACGTTGCCGATCTGAGGCCCGTTCACCGGCAGGAGGCTACCGAAGCCCGGGTTGCATTCGAACGATATTTCGGTCATTGTTGCGAGATTCTGGTTCACGAGCGGTTGCCTGCCTCCCCCCGAAAGGAGCGTCTTCGTGAGACGTGAGCTTCTCTTCTCGATCGCCGGCGTCCTCGCCGTTGCTGCTGCGACGGCCACGACTGCCAGGACCACGACGACGGCGTCCGGCACGCTGCGCATCGCGATCACCGGCGCGCCGGATCCGTTCGATCCGGCGCTGCTCGGCGACAACCGCTCGATCGAGCTCGCGCAGAACGTCTACGAGGGCGTGCTCGGTGTGAACGACCAGGCACAGATCGTGCCGGCCGTGGCGAAGTCGTACACGGTGTCGGCGAGCGGGCTCGTCTACACGTTCCACTTGCGGCGCAACGTCAGGTTCCAGAACGGTGACCCCGTCACGGCGCGTGACTTCGCGTACACCTACAACCGATCTCTGCTGCCGGCGACGGCATCCGGCACGAGCTTCTTCCTCGCCGACATCAAGGGCGCGGACGCGGTCCTCAATGGAAAGGCGAAGACGGCGACCGGCATCAAGGCCGTCGACGCGTACACGCTGCGGATCACGCTCGCGCACAAGGCGGGATACTTCGCCGCGGAGATCAGCCGGTGGCCCGCATGGGTCGTCGACTCGAAGGTGATCGCGAAAGACGGGAAGGGATGGATCGCTCCGGGCAAGAACATCGGCTCCGGCGCGTACCGGCTCACGGGCCAGGTCGGCGACTCGCAATACACGTTCTCCGCGAACCCGACGTACTACCTGGGAGCTCCGAGCGTGAAGCAGGTGAAGGTGTCGGCGGTCGGCGACTCGACTGCGGCTGTCGCGCGCTACCAGGCCGGGGAGTTCGACGCAGTCGTCGGCCTCTCTGCTGCCGCGATCCTTCAGGTCAAGGCAAACCCGACGCTCCGCTCGCAATTCCACAGCACACCGATCGAGCGGACGGTGTGGTTGGCCATGAACAACAAGAAGCCGCCGTTCGACAACAAGCTCGTCCGGCAAGCGTTCAACGCGGCGATCGACAAGAACGCGATCATCAAGATCGCCCTCGCGGGTGTCGGCACCCCTGCGAACGCCTGGCTGCCACCCGGCATCCCCGGCAACGTCAACGCGCAGCACAGCGCGTCGACGTACGACGTCTCACGCGCCCGCGACCTGCTTGCCAAGGCTGGATACCCGGGCGGCAAGGGCTTCCCGTCGGTCGCGCTGCACTACGGGATCAACTACGGCGAGTACGCGCAGGTGTACGAGCTGATCCAGGCGCAACTCCAGAAGAACCTCGGGATCAAGGTCGGGCTCAAGGAGCTGCCGATCAACGCCTTCAACACCGAGGTCGACAACAAGAAGACCCGGCCGCTCCTCTGGGGCTACACCTTCGGCTTCGACTATCCGGACGCCCAGGAGCTCACGGAATACCTCGGGATCGGAAGCGCGCCCTACAACTACGAGGGCTACACCAACGCGCGGTACGACGCGCTCATCGCAAAGGCGAACGCGGACTCGAACCAGAAGCGGCGCGCCCAGCTGTACGCGCAGGCTGAGAATATCCGCCTCGCCGACGCCCCGATCGTCCCGCTCTACTTCGTGAATCAGAACTGGCTGGTGAAGCCGAACGTGTCGGGCTTCGGCTACAGCCCGCTGTACATGCATCCGTGGCGGCAGGTGACGATTCACTGACCCGTGATGTGCGATAGGGAGCCGTGGCCCTCTATCTGACCCGCCGACTGCTGACGCTGATCCCGGCGTGGATCGGCGTCACGCTGCTCGCGTTCATGTTCGTCCACTCGATTCCCGGCGGCCCCTTCGACACCGGGGCCGTCCGGCCACCCGCAACGCGCGCGATTCTCGAGTCGCACTACCACCTCGACCGGTCACTTCCGGTGCAGTACGTGCTCTACATGAAGAACGTCGTGACCGGCGACCTGGGGGAGTCGATCGTCCAGCCCGGGTTGCGCGTGTCGACCGTGCTCACGCAGCGCTTCCCGACGTCGGCCGAGCTCGGCGGCGCCGCACTCCTCGTCGCCCTCGGTATCGGCGTCCCGGCCGGGCTGCTCGCGGCGACGAAGCGCAACCAGCTGCTCGACCGGGTCGTGATGGTGGGCGCGACGATCGGCTACGCGATTCCGAACTTCATCCTGTCGATCCTGTTCATCCTCGTCGTCGGTCTCGACCTGCGCCTGCTTCCGCTCGGGGGGTGGGGAAGACCGTCGCAGGTCGTTCTGCCTGCCCTGGCGCTCGGCCTGCCGTGGGCGAGCTTCGTCGCGCGGCTGACACGCGGAACGGTGATCGGCACGCTCGAGCAGGACTACATCCGCACCGCGCGCGCGAAGGGCGCAGGCCCCGCCCGCGTCCTCGTGCAGCACGCGTTCCGAAACGCCCTGATGCCGATCACGACTGTCACGGCGTTGCTCATCGCCGAGCTGATCACGGGCAGCCTCGTGATCGAGAGCATCTTCTCGATCCCCGGCATGGGGCAGTACCTCACGAACAGCGTCCTCGGGTCCGACTACACGATGACGCTCGGGCTGATCATCTTCTACGCGACATTGCTCTTCGCGGCCAACGTCGTCGTCGACCTGTTGTACGTCTGGCTCGATCCGAGGATTCGGTATTGAGCGCCTTGTCGACGCAGGTTGCCGACCGGCGTGAGCCGTGGGACGACGTCCGCACCCCATCACAGTGGGCTGAGGCATGGCGGCGCCTCCGCAAGCAGCGCATCGCCATGGCGTCGCTCGTCTTCCTCGTCGTCGTCGCCGTGGTCGCGGTCTTCGCGCCTCTCCTCACGACGTCTGGTTACAGCGAGATCGGCTTCGACCCGCTCGAAGCGCCGCGCTGGGCGCACATCATGGGCACCGACGAGCTCGGGCGCGACACGTGGAGCCGCGTTGCGTACGGCGCGCGGATCTCGATGCTCGTCGGGTTCGGGAGCCAGGCGATCGCGCTGGCGATCGGACTGCCGCTCGGCGCCGTGGCCGGCTTCTACGGGCGGTGGCTCGACGCGCTCTTGATGCGCGCGACGGACATCATGTTCTCGCTTCCGAGCATCCTCGTCGCGCTGCTCTTCGTGACTGCGTTCGGTACGAGCGTCGAGGTGCTCATGCTCGCCATCGGGTTCGCGACCTGGCCGACGCTCGCCAGGCTCGTGCGCGCGGAAGTCCTGCGCACGAAGCAGCTCGAATTCGTCGAGGCGGCCGACTCGATCGGGTGTTCGCCGTCTCGCGTGCTGCGGGTGCACGTGCTGCCGCACACGACGGGCCTCGTGATCGTTCAGATCACGTTCGCGATCTCACAGGCGATCTTCACGGAGGCGTTTCTCAGCTTCATCGGTCTCGGCGCGCAACCCCCCGCGCCGAGCTGGGGGCGTCTCCTCGTCGACGGCTTTCAGTACCTGCAGACGTCGCCGCATCTCGTCATTTTCCCCGGCGCCGCGCTGTTCCTGACGATCCTCGCGCTGAACAGCCTCGGCGACGGGCTGCGCGACGTGCTCGACCCTCACCGACCCAACTAGACCAAGGAGGCCTAACGTGGCGACAACTGTGCTCTGGCCCTGGCGGATGCTCGTCAGCGGCGTCTTCGAAGACGGCTGGATGAACGCGACCGGCGACGAGCGGGTGCAGGCGTATCGCAAGCTGATCGCGTACCACCGCGAGTGGCAAGCGCTCGGTGCGCGGCTCATCTGCACGATGGACGACCTGACGAGCGCCGGTCGCCCGGGGAGTGATCGGGCGAACTTCTACGAGGTGTGGGAGATCCCGTCGCCCGACAACGTGCACGACCTGCTCGAAGGGCTGTGGTCGAACAAAGACGGACTCGCGCTCACAGCTCACTTCTCGCTTCGCATCTCGGTCGGCAAGCCGATCATCAGCATGGAGCGGGACCTCGGTGGCCCGCAGCGCGCGACGGTCGCGCAGGCCGAGGGCGAGATGCCGGTGATCCCGTGACGCGCCGCTTGACAGGCGGAAGCGGCTTCGAGGCGACGGCGGGCTACTCGCGCGCCGTCCGGCACGGCGAGCACATCTCGGTCAGCGGGACGGCAGCGCTGGGGCCTGACGGCGCGCTCTACCCGGGCGACGCCTATGCGCAGGCGGTCGAAGCGCTCGACCGCGCCCTCGCCGCTGCGGTCGAGCTGGGCGCGACCCGCGAAACGGTGCTTCGCACGCGGCTCCTGCTCGCACCCGACTGCGACTGGCAGGCGGTCGTCCGGGCTCATCGCGAGGCGTTCGACGGGGACGGGCCTGCAAATACGACCTATTTCGTCGCCGGGTTCATCCCGCACGGGGTCCTCGTGGAAGTGGAGGTCGACGCGGTCGCTGCGAGCATTGAGTAAGCGATCGGTTAAATCGGTCCATACCTCGGTATAGGGAGAACCAGCTTGCGCGTTATGCCGAATAGGAGTACTGAGAGATTCGAGACGATGCCAACTGCGGACACCACACTCCAGGTCACCGAGCAAGAGATCGTCGAGCGGTGGCGGGCACAAGAGCTCGAGCGGGCCGGATTCCCCGAGGACATGGCCAACGAGCTCGCGATGCGCGCCGACGTCGATCTTCATGCGGCGATCGACCTGATCCGGCGCGGGTGCGCGCCGGAGCTCGCGGCCCAGATCCTGCTCTAGGCAGATCCGGCGCCAGCCGATGCCGACGGGCAGAATCTGCCCGTGCTCGGTTACATCCCCTCGCCGCATACCGGCGTCGTCGATCTCGGTCCCGTGCAGCTGCACATGTACGGGCTCACGCTGCTCGTCGCGATCCTCGCCTGCATCGGCCTGACCGGTCGCCGCTGGGTTGCGCAGGGCGGCGAGTGGGACCTCGTCACGCGCGTCGCGGTGTGGGGCGTCGCGTTCGGCGTGATCGGGGCGCGTGCCTACCACGACGTCACGTCGTGGAACGAGGTGCCGACGCCGAAGTGGCAAGGCATCTTCGAGGTCTGGAAAGGCGGGCTCGGCGTGTGGGGCGGGATCCTTCTCGGCACGCTCGTCGGCGCGATGATCGTCCGCCGGGCCGGCGCGAGTGTCTCGCTCTTCATGGACGCCGTCGCCCCCGGCCTGCTCCTCGCGCAGGGAATCGGCCGCATCGGCAACTGGTGGAACCAGGAGCTCTACGGCAAGCCGACCAAGCTGCCGTGGGCGCTGAAGATCGACCCGGCCCACCTGCCCGCCGACCCGAAGTACCTCGCGTACTCCACCTTCCACCCGACGTTCCTCTACGAGCTGATCTGGGACGTGGTCGGCGTCCTCGTCCTGCTCTGGATCGGCCGCCGGTTCAAGACGAACCCGCCGAACCTGTTCGCGCTGTACGTCGCCTGGTACTGCTTCGGCCGCTTCTTCGAGGAGCTGCTGCGGATCGACCCGGCGCACCACATCGCCGGCCTCCGGCTGAACGCGTGGGTGAGCATCCTCGTGTTCGTCGCTGCGGTCGGCTATTTCGCCCTGCACGAGCGCCGCCCGCGGCGACCGCAGGAACCGAAGCGCCGCGAGCCGCCCAAGCCGGCGCACTCGATGACGATCCCCAAAGGCCGCGTCCGGTAGCGCGACTACCCTCCCGGGCATGCCCGTCGCCGTGCGCGAGCTCGAGCTGGACCTGGACGCATTCGAGGGGCCGTTCGACCTGCTCCTCTCGCTCGTCCTCCGCGAGGAGATCCCGCTCCGCGAGATCGACCTCGCGGCGATCATCGTCACGTTCGTCGAGCATCTCGCCGACAAGGGCGAGCTCGACCTCGACGCGTGCGGCGAGTTCCTGATCCTGATCAGCGCGCTGCTCGAGCTGAAGGCGCGCGCGATGTTCCCGGAGGAGGACGCCGAGCTCTCGGAGCTCGAGCCCGAGGAGGCAGCGGAAGAGCTCGCGCGCCGGCTCGCCGAATACCGGCGTGCGAAGGAGGCGGCCCGGTTCCTGCGCGAGCGGCTCGACGAGCGGCGCGACGTGCATTTCCGCCTCGGGCCGGCGCCGCTCGCGCCGGTCGCCGAGCGCAGGCTCGCGCCGCAGGAGCCCGAGCTGCTCGCGGCCGCGCTACGCGCGCTCGCCGTCGAGCCGCCGGAGCCCTCGGTCGCCCACATGGCGCTCCGCTTCCCGCCGGTCTCGCAGTTCCTCGACCGCTGGCGGGCGCTGCTGCTGCGCCGGTCGCGGTTCGACTTCGACCAGGAGGTCGCCGGGCTCTCGCGCGTCGAGATCGCGGTCGCGTTCCTGGCACTGCTCGAGCTGCGCAAGCAGAACGAGATCGCGATCGCGCAAGCCGCGCCGTTCGCCCCGATAAGGATTTCCCGCGCCGACGCCGAAAGGAGCCTCTCTTGGAACACGGTCTCCGCCTGATCACCACCGACGCCACGCCCGCGCTCGAGCTCGCACGGACGCTCGAGGCGCTGCTCGTGGTCGCCTCCCAGCCGCTCCCGGTCGACGAGCTCGCGGCGGCCGCCGAAGCGGATCCGTCCCAGGTCGAGGAGTCGCTCTCGATCCTCGAGCAGCGGTTCTCGGAGGAGCGGAGCGGGATCGTGCTCGAGCACGTCGCCGGCGGGTGGGCGTTCCGCGCCTCGAAGACCGCGTCGGACGCGTGTGCCCGGCTGTTCGAAAAGCCGGCCGAGCGCGGACTCTCGCAGGCTGCGCTCGAGACGCTTGCGATCGTCGCGTACCTCGGCCCGGTGTCGCGTCCCGAGATCGCGCGCATCCGCGGCGTGAACGTCGACGGCGTCATCGCCGGTCTCGTCGAGCGCGGGCTCGTCGCCGAAGGCGGCCGCGACAACGAGTTCGGCGCGATCCGCTATCGCACGACACCGCTCTTCGAGCGCATCTTCGGCCTCGAGTCGCTCGCCGCGCTGCCGCGCGTCGAGGACCTCGGCGCCGACGTGGACGAGATCCGCGGCCGCCTCGAGGCCGTCGCGGAGAAGCGCCCGGCCTAGGCCCGTCGCTACCGTGACCGTCGTGGAAGTCACGGAGCAGACCTGGGAGACGGAGGTGATCGAGCGCTCGCACCGCGAGCCGGTCGTCGTCGACTTCTGGGCGGAATGGTGCGGGCCGTGTCGTGCGCTCGGGCCGATCCTCGAGGAGGCGACGGCCGCAGCAGGCGTCGCGCTCGCCAAGGTCGACACGGACGCGAACCAGAGCCTTTCGCTCGACTACGGCATCCGCGGCATCCCGGCCGTGAAGGCGTTCCGGAACGGCCACGTCGTCGCCGAGTTCGTCGGCGCGATCCCGCGGTCGTACATCGACGCGTTTCTCGCCGAGCTGACGAAGCCGGGCATCGCTGAGACGACCGACGACCCGGAGCTGAAGGGAGCGCTCGACGACGGCGAGTTCGAGAAGGCATTCGAGTTGTTGCTCGAGCGCAAGGACCGCGAGACGATGGTCGCGCTGTTCGCGGAGCTCGGTCCCGAGCACCCGCTCGTCGTGCAGTACCGGCGCCGGCTCGCGGCGGCGTTGTACTAGGACTCCGGTGTGAAGGCGATCTGGTTCGAGCGGCTCGGCGGGCCTGACGTGCTCGAGGTTCGCGACGTCCCGGACCCCGTGCCGGGCGACGGCGAGGTGGTGGTGACCGTCGAGGCTGTCGGCGTCAACTATCGCGACGTCTACGAGCGCACGCGTGAGCATTACGGCGTCGATCCGCCCGCGGTGATCGGCGCCGAGGCCGGCGGCACGAGCTCCGACGGCGAGCGGCTCGTCTGGAACGCGGTGCCCCATAGCTATGCAGAGAAGGTTGCAGTGCCGCGCACGCAGGCGGTCGTCGTCCCCGACGGCGTTGCGACCGATCTCGCCGTCGCAGTCCTGTTGCAGGGCATGACCGCTCACTACCTTGCGCACGATTCGTATCCGATCCGGGCCGGGGATCGCGTCGTCGTGCATGCAGCCGCCGGTGGCGTCGGGCAGCTGTTGACGCAAATCGCGAAGCTTCGCGGCGGCTACGTGATAGCGACGGCGTCGTCGGAGGAGAAACGCGCGCTCGCGCGGGAGCTCGGGGCCGACGAAACGCTGTCGTACGAGGAGTTCGTCGAGCACGCGAACGACCTGAGGGTGGCTGCGGTCTACGACGGCATCGGCAAGACGACGTTCGCCGCCGGTTTCGACGCGTTGGCACCGACCGGGCGGATGATCCTCTACGGCTCCGCGAGCGGCCGGCCGGAACCGGTCGATCCGCACACGCTCGAGTCGAAGGGCTCGCTCTATCTTCAGCGTCCCACGCTCGGGACCTACACGCGGACGCCCGATCTGCTCGAGGCGCGTGCAGCGGACGTGTTCCGGCTGGTGGCGGTGGGCGATCTGAAGGTGGAGATCGGCGGGCGGTATCCGCTCGCGGAGGCGCGCCGCGCGCACGAGGACCTCGAGGCGCGCAGGACGACGGGGAAGCTCCTGCTCGTCCCGTAGCCTCCCGGCGTGCGCCTGAACGCATTCATCGCGCGCGCCGGGGTCGCCTCGCGACGGAAGGCCGACGACCTGATCAAGGCGGGCCGCGTCACGGTCAACGGCGAGCCTGGACAGCTGAACACGTTCGTAGGCGCCGAGGACGACGTCCGCCTCGACGGCAAGCCGCTCACGAAGCAGCGCGTCGCGTACGTGCTGCTCAACAAGCCGGCGGGCGTCGTCACGACCGCCCGTGACCCGCAGGGGCGGCGCACCGTCGTCGACGTCGTCTCGCATCCGGCTCGCGTCGTGCCCGTCGGTCGGCTCGATGCGGAGACGACCGGCGCGCTGCTCCTGACGAACGACGGTGACCTGGCGCACCGGCTCGCGCACCCGCGCTACGAGGTCGACAAGGTGTACGAGGTCGCGTGCTGGTCGCAGCCGACCGACGACGATCTCCAGCGGCTGCGCGAAGGCGTCGAGCTCGACGACGGTCCGACGAGCCCGGCCGAGGTACGTCGCCTCGACGGCGCGCAGATCGAGCTGGTCCTCCACGAAGGGCGCAACCGCCAGGTTCGGCGCATGTTCGAGGCTGTCGGCCACCGTGTGAAGCGGTTGCACCGCAGCCGGTACGGCCCGTTGACGCTCGAAGGCCTCGAGCCCGGCGCGTGGCGCGAGCTCGAGGCCTCCGAAGTCGAGCGTCTCCGCTCGATCGCCCGGCCGGAACCGGGTTCTCGGAACTCGTAGGAGCTACTGAGATGCGAGCGTGTCTGCTCGCTTCAGCAGCTCCTTCACATGTGCCAGGCCGCTCTGGATCTCGCCGTTGCTCGGCATGTGGCCGGCCGCGGCGTTCGCGAGCGTTTCCTTGATTTGCGCCGCCGCCTGGTCACGGTCGTCGGCGAGCTGCTGAAGCGTCAACTGCTCCGCGGCGTACGCGGAGTCGTCGCTTGCCGAGCCGGAGGACAGCGCCTTCGTGTCGGCGAGCAGCGTGTCGGTCGCGAACTGACCGACGCTCGAGTTGATCTGGGCGTACCCCTTCGCCAGGTCGGCGGTCGCGGCGAGCGCGGCCGGCACCGATGTCAGCGCCTGCGTGATGACGTGACCGTCCGACTGGTAGTCATCGGTCAGGCCGAGCAGATGCAGCATCGTCGGCCTGAGGTCGGTCTCCTCCACCCACGTCCCGGTCTGGCTTGCCTCAGGGACGGTGTTGGTCGACTCCGGGTCGTGCGCCTGGTTGCTGTCGACCGGCTGTGGCCCGTCGACCCCATGGTTCGCGACGCCGGGCCCGACGATGGCGGCCCACGTGACGTCGATGTTCGGGCTGTAGTAGCCGTGGTCGTATGCGAAGCCGTTGTTGATGCTGACGTTCGCTCCCGAGGTCGAGAAGAAGTAGTCCGGCTTCGGGAACAGCGTGTACGTCGGCGTTCGCAGCGAATCCGCCGTTTGCATGTGCAGCACGCGCTGCTCGAGCGCGCCCGCCTGGTACTGCGCGATCTTCTCGTTGTCGGCGCCGCTGTAGGCGTCGTGCGGGTTGATCATCGCGGCGGTGTCGCGTTCGAGCTGGCGGACCGTCGGGTCGTTTGCCGCCGGCCGGCCGTGCACGTAGAGCGCAAGGCCCTGCGGCTCGGCGTCGAACTGCGTGGTCTTCGAGGCGGTGGTCGAGAGCAGGCCCTTGATGTTCGCCTGCAACTCGCCGATCTGCCCCGACGCGTAGTTGCACGGTGTGTTCACGCCGTCGCACCCGGCCGGGGTCGGCTCCGTCGCACGGCCGACGTTCGCACCCGCGAACTGGTCGTTCTCTTCGGCGCTGATCACGAACAGCGTGTTCGCCGGCGTGATGCCGTCCGCGGCCAGCCGCTCGAAGAACGTCTGGAACGCGGCGTCGTAGTGCTGGGCGTTCGTGACGTAGCACGCGTCGCCTGGGCCGAGCGGCGTGCCCGCTCTCGCCGGCGTAGCCGACGTGCAGCCGGTCGTGGTGTCGGCCTTGTGCTCGTGCAGGTCGGAGATGTAGCCGTAGGTGACCGGGATGCCGGCCTCCTGCATGTCCGCGATCAACGCGAGCGACTGCGTCGCCACCGGGTTGAACCCCGGGAAGCCGGGACGATGGCTGAACGGTTCCTGGATCTCGTTGCCGTTCAAGTCGACGAGGTTCCCGGCCGCGTTCGTCACCTGGTAGCTGCCGTGGAAGACGTTCGGGGTTCCCGCCCCGAGTTGCGGGTTGACGTACCGGGCGCCGAACAATGCCTGGTAGCCCGTATAGCCGCCGGGCTCGGTCGGCAGAAGATCCGGAGCCGCCGACGCTGACGGCGTCGTCTGCCCGAACTTCACCGCCTGCGCGTCCGCGCAGAGTGCATCGCCCTTCGCACAGTGCACCGCCTCGCCGATGTAGTCGGCGATCTCGGCGTCCTTGAAGGAATCCGGGTCGGCGGTGAACTGCGCGACCTCGGGCGAATTGGCGCCGAACACCGTCGGCAGGTCGCCGGCAGCGTTCTCGAGCACCATGTTCGCCGTCGAGAAGTTGCCGACCGTGCAGCCCGCGCGGGTGAACGGCACCCACGGCGCGGGCGTGGTCTTGCTCGTGTCGCCGATCGTCGCCGGGACGTGGTCCGAATAGACCATCGACGGCGTCGTGTCGTGGCCCGCGGTCGGCGGGTTCTTCGTGTCGACGACCGGCGACGTCCAGTAGGTGAATGACGTCGCAGCGTCGGTCGACCCGTCTGGGTTGTACGTCTTGTACGAGTTCGACACGGGCTGGCCGTGGCGGTCCCCGTACAGGCCTGTGTAGATCGACAGGCTGTCGTCCGCCGTATGGGCGATCAGCGGCGTGTGCGCGTTCGAGAAGACGGTGCCGTTGTCTTTCAGGAAGTTGAGCAGATGCGGCATCTGCTCGAGGTCGGACGGGACGTTCGGGTTGTCCCGTGCAAAGTGGACGTTGTCGAAGACGATGTTGATCACGTGCGAGATGCCGTTGCCTAGGTCACACGACGTCGACGCCGCAGTGCTTCCGTGTGTCGCGGACTTGCCGCCGGCGTCCGCGGTTTTCGATAGTGCTGCGACGCCCGCAAGCGCGATGGTCACGGCGACCAATCCGAGCGACAGCAGGCCGCGGCGACCGAGAGCACGTTTCATCTATCTCCCCCTTCGTCGATTGGGCGACTCCGGAGGCGGAGATTAACGGGCCACGAAACCCATGCGTTCGTACATGTGGTGAAGAGTGGGAGCCGACGTTGTTTGCGCCTTGTCCGCGCCGATTCGCAGGAGCCGCCGCAGCTCGCCCTCGTCGGACCGGAGCTCGGTGTAGCGCTCCTGAATCGGCCTGAGCAGCTCGACCACGGCCTCGCCGACGCCTGCCTTCAGGTCGCCGTAGCCCTTGCCTTCGTACTCGGACGCCACGTCGGGGATCGCGCGTCCGCTCGCGACGGCCAGGATCTCGAGCAGGTTCGAGACGCCGGGCTTCTCGTCGGGTGCGTAGACGATCTCGCGTCCCGAATCGGTGACGGCCGTCTTGAACTTCCTGTTGATCGCGTCCGGCTGGTCGAGCATGAGCACCGTTCCTTGAAGCGACCCGCTCGAGGTCGACATCTTCTTGGTCGGCTCCTGCAGGTCCATGATCCGCGCGCCCACCTCGGGGTACACGGCGCGCGGCACCGTGAACGTCTCGCCGTAGCGCGAGTTGAACCGCTCCGCGACGTCGCGCGCGAGCTCGAGGTGCTGGCGCTGGTCGTCCCCGATCGGGACGATGTCGGTCTGGTAGAGCAGGATGTCGCCGGCCATCAGCACGGGGTACGTGAAGAGGCCGGCGGACACGAAGTCCTTGCTGTCGCCCTTTTCCTTGAACTGCGTCATGCGGCCGAGTTGCCCGAACCCGGTGACGGCCGAGAGCAGCCAGGCGGCTTCGGAGTGCGCGGTCACGTGGCTCTGGCAGAAGAGCGTGCAGCGGTCCGGGTCGAGGCCGACCGCGAACAGGAGCGCCGCCAGGTCGAGCGTCCGGTCGTGCAGGTCCTGCGGGTCGTAGTCGACCGTGATCGAGTGCAGGTCGACGATGCAAAAGATCGCCTCGCCGGGATTGTCATCCTGGGTCGTGACGTACTGGCGCATGGCGCCGATGTAGTTGCCGATGTGTTTGGCACCCGTCGGTTGGATGCCGGAGAAGACACGCATGTCAGGTCACCTCGTTCGTCGTCGTTGTCGCGCCGAGTCGGGTCAGCGGACGAGGCGGCCTCTAGCGCAGGGCTCCGCCTCGCCCGCGGCGCCACGACCAACGGAAACGGGAGGCGGAAGTCACTCCTGGCACGATAGTGGAAATGGCGGTCACATCGGCGACCTGGAGACCGGATTCGTGGCGGGAGCGGCGCGCGCTCCAGCAGCCTGCGTGGCCCGACCCCGAGGTGGCGTCGGCCGCCGTCGCGCGGCTCAAGTCGTCGCCGCCGCTCGTGTTCGCCGGCGAGGCGCGGGCGCTCCGAGAGCAGCTCGCGAAGACGATCGACCGGCGCGCGTTCCTGCTTCAGGCGGGCGACTGCGTCGAGTCCTTCAACGAGCTCTCGACGATGCGGATTCGCGAGAAGCTGAAGATCATGCTGCAGATGTCCGCCGTGCTCACGTACGGCGCCACCCTGCCGGTCGTGAAGGTGGGGCGGATCGCGGGGCAGTTCACGAAGCCACGGTCGGACGAGTTCGAGGTCGTCGACGGCGTCGAGATCCAGTCGTTCCGCGGGCACATGGTGAACGGCGACGAGGCCACGGCCGAGGCGCGCATACCCGATCCGCAGCGGATGCTGGAGGGCTACAACCAGTCGGCGTCGACGCTCAACCTGCTGCGCGCGTTCACCAAGGGCGGGTACGCCGACCTGACGCAGGTGCACCTCTGGAACAAGGATTTCGTCGCGTCGTCGCCGGAAGGGCGGCGGTACGAGGTCCTCGCGATGGACATCGAGCGCGCGCTCGCGTTCATGGCGGCGTGCGGCATCGATCTTGCGGCGGAGCGGCGCCTCCACGAGGTCGATGTGTTCACGTCGCACGAGGGATTGCTGCTCGACTACGAGGAAGGCTTGACGCGGGAGGACTCGCTGACGGGCGACTGGTACGACTGCTCTGCGCACCTGCTCTGGGTCGGCGAGCGGACGCGCGGACTCGACGACGCGCACGTCGAGTTCTTCGCGGGCGTGCACAACCCGCTCGGCGTGAAGCTCGGCCCGGCGGCGACCGCCGATGACGTGGTCGGGCTGTGCGAGCGGTTGAACCCGCTGCGCGTTCCCGGGCGGCTGACGTTCTACGCGCGCATGGGCGCGGACCACGTCCTGGATCTCCTGCCGCCGCTGCTGCGCGCCGCGCGCGACGAGGGCCATCCCGTGCTGTGGGCGTCGGACCCCATGCACGCGAACACGATCCGGACGGCGGACGGAGTCAAGACGCGTCGCTTCGACACGATCATGCGCGAGCTGGAGGGGTTCTTCGCCGCCTGCTGGCAGGAGAACGTGTGGCCGGGCGGTGTCCACCTCGAGTTCACGGGCGAGAACGTGACGGAGTGCCTCGGCGGCGCCGACGACGTGGTGGAGTCTCAGCTGTCGACCCGCTACGAGACGCTCCTCGACCCGCGCCTGAACGCGCGGCAGTCGCTCGACCTCGCGTTCCGCCTCGCCGAGCTCATGCGGCGCTAGGGGCGGTAGCGGCGCTCACCTGACGGCGTGCGGACGTACACGTCCCAGGCGTAGTACTCGGAGAACGCAGGCGGGACGTGCGCGATGCGATGCGCGTAGTGCAACACGGCGTCGACGTACAGCGTCGAGTGGTTGTAGCGGAGCAGCGCACGGCGCTCGTCGTGGGCGGCGCCGTTCGCGGCGAGGTAGTTGGCCGCGCCGAGGATCGCGTCGTGCGGATCGTGAACGTTTCCGCCAAGGCCGTACGCATGCCAGGTCGCCGGCAGGAACTGCATCGGACCTTGCGCGCCGGCCGTCGACGCGTTCTGCACCTTCCCGTAGGCGCTCTCGACGAAGTTCACAGCCGCGAGGACCTGCCAGCGGACCCCGAAGCGGCGCTGGCCTTCCCGATACCACGCGAGGAGGCGTGACTTCGCCGGCGCCGCGCCGACCCGGATCCGTGCCTTCAGCGGCGGGCTCTTCGCGGCGAGGCGCTGCAAATCGCGGCGCGCGAGGACATCGTCCCGCTCGGCGGGGGCGAGCCGGACGACCGCGGCGGCGACCCGCGCGTTCCGGCCGAGCGAGCGGAGCAGCGACTGGCGGTCGCGCGCGAAGCGCGGATCGCGCGTCGCTGCGAACGCGCGCTCGTCGGCGTGGAGCCGGCGGACGATCGCGGGAGGTGCCTGCATGGGCGGGGTCCTGCCCTTCCCGGCAGGCGTTCCAACCTGGACGCGACCCGCGCAGGCCACGACCCACGGGCGGAGCGGCGCACTCAGGTTCAATGGCGGTCATGCGCATCGCAGTCATCGGCACCGGATTGATGGGGACGTCCGTCGCGCTCGCGGCGCGGCGGCGCGGCGAGGACGTCGCCGGCTGGGATCCCGACCCCGACGTGCTCGCCGGCGCGGGCGGACGTGACGCGCTCGAACCGGCGGACAGCCTGGAGCGCGCGCTCGAGGGAGCCGAGCTCGTCGTCGTGGCCGCGCCGATCGGCCAGCTGCCCCAGACCGTCGCCGCGGTGCTCGCCGCGACGACCGACGCGACCGTGACCGACGTCGGCTCGACGAAGGCCTCGGTCGTGCGCGCCGCGAACGGCTCGCCGCGGTTCGTCGGCGGACATCCCATCTGCGGCTCCGAGGCGCGCGGCCCGGATCACGCGAGCGCTGCGCTCTTCGAAGGCGCCACCTGGTTCCTGACCCCTGTCGCGCACACCGAGCCTGCACGGCACCGCACAGTGCACGCGTTCGCGACCGCGCTCGGCGCGACGCCCGTCGCGATCGACGCCGACGCCCACGACCGCCTCGTCGCGATGACGAGCCACGTGCCGCACGTGCTCGCGAACATCGTCGCCAACCAGACCGGTGCGTCGCGCATCGAAGGCCATGAGCCGCTCGCACACGCGGGCGGCTCGCTCCGAGACATGACGCGGATCGCCGGTGCGAACCCACGCATCTGGGTCGACATCTACCTCGACAACGCCGACGCGATCCGCGTCGCGCTGCAAGAGCACCGTCGCAGGATCGAGCAGGTCGAAGCCGCGCTCGACCAGGGCGACGCGGGCTTCCTCGCGCGCTGGATCGGCGAGGCGTCGCAGAGCCGCCGCCGGATGCTCGAGCGCGAGTACCCGGATCCCGGAACGCTCCAACGCGTCCGAGTGCACGTGCCCGACCGCCCCGGCGTGCTCGCCGGCATCACGCAGGCCCTGGGCGCCGAGCGCATCAACATCGAGGACTTCGAGCTCCACCATGTCTCGCCCGAGCGCGGCGGCACCCTGACGCTGCTCGTCGCGGGCGAAGCCGAAGCCCAGCGCGCAGCCGCGCTCCTCGAGAGCCAGGGCTACAGCGTCGTGGTCTCGGCGGTGATCGATGCTGATTGAGCCCGCCGCCGCGCTCGAGGGCCACTTCGCAGTCCCCGGCGACAAGTCGATCAGCCACCGCGCGCTGCTCGTCGGCGCCGTCGCCGACGGCGAGACGCGCATCCGCGGCTTCGGCCGCTCCGCCGACACCGAGTCGACGCTCGCCGCGGTGCGCGCGCTCGGTGCCGAGGTGCACGACGCCGAGACGGTGACCGTGCACGGCGCAAGCCTGCACGGACTGCAGAGTGCGGCGGTCGACTGCGGCAACGCAGGCACGCTCGCGCGGCTCGTCACGGGCCTCCTCGCGTTCCAGCAGGGCGAGTTCACCCTGACCGGGGACGGCTCGCTGTCCTCCCGCCCGATGGAACGGATCGCCGGCCCGCTCCGCAGCATGGGCGCGCTGATCGAGACCGACGACGGCCACCTGCCGCTCACCGTCACCGGCGCGAAGCTCAGCGCGATCGACTACGAGCTGCCGGTCGCGAGCGCACAGGTGAAGTCCGCCGTGCTCCTCGCCGCGCTCGGCGCCGAGGGCCGGACGACCGTGATCGAGCAGACCCCGACTCGCGACCACACCGAGCTGATGCTGCGCGAGGCCGGCGTACGCGTCACCACGAGGCCGAACTCGGTCAGCGTCGACCCGCCGCAGAGCCTCAGGCTCGACGCCGTCGACGTCCCCGGCGACTTCTCGTCGGCGGCGCCGTTCGTCGTGGCCGCCACGATCGTGCCCGAGTCGCGGATCACGATCCACGACGTGGGGCTCAACCCGAGAAGGACAGGGCTCCTCGACGTGCTCGACCGCATGGGCGCGCGCGTCGGCATCCTCACGCGCCGGAGATTCGGCCAGGAGCCGGGCGGCGACCTCGAGGTGCGCGCCGCCGAGCTGACCGCGACCGAGATCGACGCACGCGAGGTGCCGCTCCTGATCGACGAGCTGCCGCTCTTCGCACTGCTCGCGGCGCACGCGCGCGGCACGAGCCGTGTCCGCGGTGCGGGGGAGCTGCGGCTCAAGGAGTCCGACCGGATCGACGCCCTGGTCGACGCGCTGAGGGCGCTCGGTCTCCGGGCCAAGGCGCACGAGGACGGGTTCGAGGTCACCGGTGTTCCCAGGCGGCCCAGGGGCGGCCGCATCGACGCGCGCGGCGACCACCGGATCGCGATGCTCGGCGCCGTGGCGGGCGTCGCGAGCCGCGAGGGAGTCGAGATCGAGGGCTTCGAGAGCGTCGGAGTATCCTTCCCCGGCTTCCACGACCTCCTGGAACACGTGACCCGAAGATGATCGTCGCCATCGATGGACCGGCCGGAGCCGGCAAGAGCACGGTCGCCCGCGACCTCGCGGCCCGGCTGGGCTTCCGCTACCTCGATACCGGGGCGATGTACCGCGCGCTGACCTGGCTCGCGATGCGAGAGGGGTTGCCGCTCGCAGAGCCGGACGCGCTCGGAGAGCTGGCGCGCCGAAACCCCGTCGCCTTCGACGAGGCCGGCCGCGTCTCGATCGCGGGCGCCGACGTGACCGCGGCGATCCGGCAGGCGCGCATCGACCGCATGGTCTCCGTCGTCGCGCGCCACCACGACGTGCGGGAGGTGATGCGCGAACGGCAGCGCGACCTCGGCCACCAGGGAAACGTCGTGATCGAGGGGCGGGACATCGGCACCGTGGTCGCCCCGGACGCCGAGGTGAAGATCTACCTCCAAGCCGATCCCGACATCCGCGCGCGGCGCCGGCAGGCGGAGCGCCCCGACATCGGCGCGGACGCCCTCGCGACCGACCTGCGTGCACGCGACAAGCTGGACCGCGAGCGCATGCAGCCGGCCGAGGACGCCGTGCTGATCGACACCACCGATCTCGAGGTCGACGACGTCGTCACCCAGATCGAAGCGCTCGTCCGCGAGCGCGCGCTCGCGACGCCGTGAACTCCGCCGACGTCGTCTGGGCGATCGGCCGCATCTACATCGGCTGGCCGGTTCGCCTGTTCACGCGGGCCCGAGCGGTGGGCCTCGAGAACGTCCCGAAGACCGGCGGCGCCGTCTACGCGATCAACCACCTCCACTGGATCGACATCCCGCTCACCGGGCTCCTCTCGCCGCGCACCGTGTGGTTCGTCGCGAAGGCCGAGGCGGCGAACTACCCGGTCGCCGGTGCGTTCCTGCGCATGCACGGAGCGATCGCGATCCGCCGCGGCGAGTCGGACCGCGAAGCCGTGCGCCGGATGCGCGACGAGGCGCGTGCCGGCCACGTGATCGGACTGTTCGTCGAGGGCACGCGGCAGAAGAGCGGACGCCCCGGCGTCGCGCAACCGGGCGCGGCGATGGTCGGCATGCAGGAAGACGTGCCGGTCATCCCCGTCGCGATCTACGGGACGCAGTTCTGGAAGCCGGGCAACTTCCGCCGCTGCACCGTGGCGTTCGGCGAACCGCTCCACTTCGAGCACCTGCCGAAGAACGGCAAGGGCTATCGCGAGGCGACCGCCGTGATCGAGCGGCGCATCCACGAGCTCTTCGACGAGCTGGAACGGGCCGAGCGATGAAGCTCGCCGGAACCGTCGCGATCGTCGGCTTCCCGAACGTCGGCAAGTCGACGCTCGTCAACCGCCTCACCGCGACGCGCCAGGCGGTCGTGCACGAGACGCACGGTACGACGCGCGACCGCAAGGAGCTGCTGTGCGAATGGAACGGCCAGCAGTTCCTGCTGATCGACACCGGCGGCATCGACATCGCCGACTCGAACCCGATCACGCGGCAGATCGCGGCGCAGGCGCGGCTGGCGATCCGCGAGGCCGATCTCGTGCTCTTCGTCGTCGACGCCCGCATCGGTGTGACGCCGGGGGACGAGGAGCTCGCGCAGATCCTGCGCGAGTCGAAGAAGCCGGTGCTCGTGCTCGCGAACAAGATCGACGACCCGTCGCAGGAGGCGCTCGCGCTCGAGTTCCACCGTCTCGGGTTCGGCGAGCCGTTCCCGGTCTCGGCCCTCCACGGCTCGAACACCGGCGACCTGCTCGACGAGATCCTCGCGCTGCTCCCCGGCGAGTCGACGCGCACCATCCCCGGCGACGACGCGATCCGCGTCGCGATCCTGGGACGCCCGAACGTCGGCAAGTCGTCGCTCTACAACCGCCTGGTCGGCGCGGAGCGCGCGATCGTCTCCGAGGTTCCGGGCACCACCCGAGACACGATCGACACGATGATCGCGCGCGGCGAGCGCACGTTTCAACTCGTCGACACCGCCGGTCTTCGACGCAAGCGCAGCCAGCGACAGGGAATCGAGTACTACTCGGAGCTGCGTGCGCTCGCCGCCGCGAGGCGGGCGGACGTGGCGCTCGTCCTCATCGACGCGAGCCAGGGAATCGTCGAAGGCGACATCACCGCCGTCGAGGTGGCGCGCAAGGCCCACTGTGCGACGCTGATCGTGCTCGCGAAGTGGGACATCAGCGAGATCACGATCGAGGAGGTCCGCCCGGAGCTCCAGCGCCGCCTCCGCCAGCGGCCGGACTTCATCACGGTCTCGTCGATCAGCGGCCGCGGCGTGACGCGGCTCCTCGACAAGGTCGCCGAGCTGTACGACCGGTACGTGCAGCGCATCTCGACCGGTGAGCTCAACCGGTTGCTCGGCGAGCTGAAGGCGGAGCGGCAGCCGCCGTCGAAGGGCAACCGGCGCCTCAACCTGCTCTACGGCGCGCAGGTCCAGACCCGCCCGCCGCGCTTCCGGTTCACGGTCAACGACCCGGGCCTCGTGACGCGCGACTACGGCTACTGGGTCGAGAACCAGCTCCGCGACCGGCTCGGCCTGGAGGGCGTGCCGGTCGTCGTCGACTTCCGCCGCCGCTCGTAATGCGCGCGGTCGTCGTCGGCGCGGGGGCGTGGGGGACGGCGGTTGCGCATCTTCTGCGCGGGCGCGGGCACGACGTCGTCGTCGCGCGGCGCGACACGCTCGACGACGCGCCGTACGCCGAAGCCGACCTGGTCGTCCTCGCCGTGCCGAGTCACGCGTTCCGCGAGGTGCTCGAGCGCGTCGGCGGCGACGCGCCGATCCTCTCGCTCGCGAAGGGCCTCGACCCGTCGACCGGCGAGCGGCTCTCGACGCTCGTGCGCGATCGGCCGGTCGCGGTGCTCTCCGGGCCGAACATGGCGGAGGAGGTGCTCGCCGGCCTCCCGGGCGCGACGGTGATCGCGTCGCAGGACGACCGGCTCGCGCTCAGGCTGCAGGAGGCGCTCACCTCGCTCGCGTTCCGCGTCTACGTGAACGACGACGTCGTCGGCGTCGAGCTCTGCGGCGCGGCGAAGAACGTGATCGCACTGGCGGCGGGCGGCGTCGACGGGCTCGGGCTCGGCGACAACGCGAAGGCGGCGCTGATCACGCGCGGGCTCGTCGAGATGGCTCGCCTCGGTGAGGCCTTCGGCGCGGAGCCGGAGACGTTCTCCGGCCTCGCCGGGATGGGCGACCTGATGGTGAGCTGCTTCCACCCGACGGGGCGAAACCGCCGCGCGGGCGAGCTGATCGCGCGGGGCGCCACGCCCGAGGCAGCGCGCGCCGAGATCGCGCAGGCCGTCGAGGGCCTGACCACCGCGCCGGTGCTCCGGGATCTCTCCCGCCGCATCGGCGTCGAGCTTCCGATCACCGAAGGCGTCTGCGCCGTCATCGAGGGGCAGCCGCTGCACGAGCTCGCGGCCAGCCTCATGGGACGCCGTCCGACCGAAGAGTAGGATCAGCGGAGATGAGGTTTCGTCTGGCCGGGGTCGCCGTCCTCGCGGTGCTCGCTGCGGGCTGCGGTGGAGGAGGGGGCAGCTCGTCGAACGACGCCGAGTCGATCGTCCCCGCCGACGCGCTCGCGTTCGCGACGATCGACACCGACACGTCGTCGGCGCAGGTCTCGAGCGCACTCACGATCCTCGACAAGTTCCCGATCGAGCCGCGCGCGGAGCAGCAGCTGCGCGCGTCGATCAAGGACAGCGGCGTCGACTTCGACGCGTTGACGTCCTCCGCGGGCTCCGAGGTCGACTTCGCGGTCATCAACGCGAACGGTGAACAGGTACCGGTCGGTCTCGCGAAGCCGAGCGACGAGAAGGCGTTCGACGCGCAGCTCGACAAGAGCGAGTCGAAGCACACGACGATGGACGGTTGGACGGTCTTCGCAGACAAGCAGGCGACGCTCGATGCGTTCAAGAGACAGTCCGGTGCGGGCAACATCGGCGACGACGCGGCGTATCAGGCGGCGATCAAGTCGCTCCCGTCCGACGCGATCGCGCGCTTCTACGCCTCTCCGGCCGCCGAGGATGCGCTGCTCAAGGCCGCGAAGCAGAACCTCCCGGCGGCGTCGCTCGGCAAGCTCGCATCGGCGAAGTGGTTCGCCGGAGCTCTGACGTCGCAGGACGGCGCCTTCAAGCTCGAAGTCCACACGAAGGCTGCGAGCACGCAGGCGCTGTCGAAGAGCAACCCGCTGACGAGCAAGATCCCGTCCGGCTCGATCGTCGCCCTTGCGCTCAACGGTGGCGGAGCGGCGAAGACGCTGCCCGCGGCCACGCAGGAGCAGCTGTCCGTCCTCGGACAGCAGATCGGCATCGACCTGCCCGCGCTCATCTCGGTGCTCAACGGGCCTGTGATCGCGTACGTCCGGCCCGGCATCCCGCTGCCCGAGGTGACGATCGCCGCGCGCCCGGCGAACCCGCAGAGCGCGGCCGCGGCGATCGGCGGCCTCGTCACCCGGTTCGCAACCGGCGCAAAGGCGGTTCCGAGCAAAGTCGACGGCGGCACGCTGAACAAGCTGAATCTCGGCCCGGTGTCCCTCTACTACGGCGTGAACGACGGCCAGCTCGTCGTCACCGACAGCAGCAACGCGCTCGCCGAGTTGAACGGCAGCGTCGGACGCCTGAGCGGCGACGCGGTCTTCAAGGAGGCGAAGGACGGCGCCGGGATGGCGGATGACACGCAGACGTTCGTGTACCTCGACATCAAGGACGCGCTGCCGGCGTTGTCCGGGTTCGCCCAGCTCGGCAACCAGAGCCTTCCACCCGAGGTCGAGAACAACCTGCGCCCGCTGCGCTCGGCTCTGCTCTTCGGCTCGAGCGACAACACGATCGGGTCGTTCGTGGTGTACGTCAAGACGGCGTAGGGCTTCGGTACCCTGAGGCGCCAGTGGCCGCGCGGACCTTCCTGTTCACGTCGGAGTCGGTGACCGAAGGTCATCCGGACAAGATCTCCGACCAGATCTCGGACGCAGTCCTCGACGCGGCGCTCGCGAAGGACCCGGGAAGCCGCGTCGCCTGCGAGACGCTGATCACGACGGGCCTGATCGTCGTCGCGGGCGAGCTGACGACGACCGAGTACATCGACATCCCGCGCATCGCGCGCGAGACCGTGCGGGGCATCGGGTACACGCGTGCCAAGTACGGCTTCGACGCGGAGACCTGCGGCGTGATCGTCACGCTGGACGAGCAGTCGCCCGACATCGCGCAGGGCGTCGATACGGCGTACGAGCTGCAGCACGATCCGGGCGACGACGATCCGCTCGACCGGATCGGCGCAGGCGACCAGGGGATGATGTTCGGCTACGCGTCGAACGAGACGCGTGAGCTGATGCCGCTGCCGATCATGCTCGCGCACCGCATCGCGAAGCGCCTGTCGGAGGTCCGCAAGGCGGACGTGCTCCCGTACCTGCGCCCGGACGGCAAGGCGCAGGTGTCGGTGCGCTACGAGGTGGACGCCGACGGGCGGCAGACGCCGGTCGAGATCGAGCGGGTCCTCATCTCGACGCAGCACCGCGAAGGGCTCGATGCGGAGAGCATGATCAAGCCCGACCTGATCGAGCACGTGCTCCGGCCGATCCTGCCGCGCGATCTGTACGACGAGCGCCGCTGGGAGCAGCCGGGGTTCGTCTACGTGAACCCGACGGGCAAGTTCGTGATCGGTGGCCCGATGGGCGACACCGGCCTCACCGGGCGGAAGATCATCGTCGACACGTACGGCGGCGCCGCGCCGCACGGCGGCGGCGCGTTCTCGGGCAAGGACCCGACGAAGGTCGACCGGTCGGCGGCGTACGCGGCGCGGTACGTGGCGAAGAACATCGTCGCGGCGGGGCTTGCCGACCGCTGCCAGATCCAGGTGGCGTACGCGATCGGCGTCGCCAAGCCGTTCTCGATCCTGGTCGAGACCTTCGGGACGGAGAACGTGCCGGTCTCGACGATCGAGTCGCTCGTGGGCCGGCACTTCGACCTGCGCCCGGCGGCGATCCTGCGCGACCTCGACCTCAGGCGGCCGATCTACGCGAAGACGGCCGCGTACGGCCACTTCGGCCGCGAGGAGCTCGACTTCACGTGGGAGCGGACGGACAAGGCATCCGCGCTCCGCGCGGCCGCGGGCCTCGGCGACCGCGAGCCGACCGTCGTCGACTAGGGCAGCCGGCGGTCCCAGCTCCGCTGGGGACAGGCCGGGACGGATCTGTTGCACGTCGGACGCGTCCCGAAAGGCGCGTCACGACGCGGGCGTCAGCGTCTGACGAACAGGCCGCCGGCGGCTTTCTCGCCGATCGCCTTCTCGACGCCGCCGACCGCCACGCGGAACTGGCCCGCCGCCGGCTCCGCCGCTCTCAGCTCGACGACCTCGCCGGGGACGAGACCCTCGTCGTAGAACCAGTGCAGGAGCTCGCCGTCGTGCTCGGCGAGGCGCACGATCGTCACCGACGCGCCCGCGGGCACGTCCGACAGGGCCTCGAGCTCGCGGTTCTCGGCCTGCTCGAAGTCGGGATCGACCGGCCAGCCGTGCGGGCACCGCTCGGGATGGCCGAGCTTCTCGTCGATCCGCTCGATCATCTCGTCGGTGAACGTGCCGCCGAGCTCGTCCGCGTGGACGTGCGCCTCGGCGGCGGTATAGCCCATGAAGTCGGTGAGGAGCCGCTCGATCACGCGGTGCTTCCGCACCACCTTGCGGGCGCGCTCGGCGCCCTTGTCTGTCAGGAGCGCCTCCTTGTGCTCGCCCCGCTCGACGAGCCCGTCGGCCTCGAGCCGCTTCAGCATCTCCCCCGCCGATGCCCGCGAGACACCGAGCATCTCGGCGACCCGCGAGGCGATCGCCTGCGTCGTCCGCGACCCCGCCGGCCGGTATTCGCCGATCGGGAAGGCGAGGAAGTAGATCGTCTCGAGGTACTCGTCGACGCCGTGGTTGGCCATGGCGCCGATCCTAGATGGTCGATCGCGATCAGCCGGCTTCGGGTACGCTTGTAAGGTCACCCTTACATGAGTACGACACAGACCCTCATCCTCGGCGCCGTCGCCGGCTTTACGATCTACGTCGGCCTGCCGATCGGCCGTCTGAGCGACGTCTCGCCGAAGATGCGCGCCGCGCTCTCGGCGATCGCGACGGGGATTCTCGTGTTCCTGTTCTGGGACGTCGTCTCGCACGGTGTCGCGCCCGTCGAGTCCCACCTCGAGGACCACAAGTGGGCCGCGTTCGCCGGCTACGCGTCGCTGCTCGGGGTCGGCTTCGCCGCCGGCTTGATGAGCCTCGTCTACTACGACAACTGGCTGAAGAACAAGCGCTCGACACCGCTCGTCGGTCCCGGCGCGGCCGCGGTCGACGAGTTCGAGCACCACGGCTGGGTCGAGAGCCTGACGCCCGGCCGGCGCCTCGCGCTCCTGATCGCAACGGGCATCGGCCTCCACAACTTCGGCGAGGGGCTCGCGATCGGCCAGTCGGCCGCGGCCGGCGAGCTGAGCCTCGCGCTGGTCCTGATCATCGGCTTCGGCCTCCACAACACGACCGAGGGCTTCGGGATCGTCGGTCCGATGTCCGGCGAGGCCGAGCGCCCGAGCTGGGGCTTCCTCGGCCTGATGGGCCTGATCGGCGGCGGCCCGACCTTCCTCGGGACGCTGATCGGGCAGGCCTGGGTGAGCCCGGCGCTCGAGGTCGTGTTCTTCGCGGTTGCCGGCGGCTCGATCCTCTACGTGGTCGTCCAGCTGTTCGAGGTCTGCCGGCGCTTCTCGATGCCGACGCTCGTCGCCTGGTCGCTCCTGCTCGGCTTGCTCCTCGGCTTCGGCACCGACTGGGTCCTGGTCGCGGCCGGAGCCTGATCTACCTTAGGCGTCCTTGCACGCCTTCTTCCACGCGGTCGCGGTCTTCATCCACCACCTGCGTCAGGTGCAGTGGACTCCGCTCGGGCTCGCGCTCGCCTGTCACATCACGAAGCTGCTGTTCCGCGCGCGCGCCTGGGAGAACATCATCCGGGCCGCGTACCCGAACGACCGGCTGAGGTACCGCGCCGCGCTCGGCGCGTACACCGCCGGCGTCGGGGTCAACTCGATCGCGCCGGCCCGCGGCGGCGACCTGATCAAGCTGTACCTCGTCAAGCACCGCATGAAGCAGGCGACGTACCCGACGCTCGCCTCGACGCTGATCGTCGAGACGATGCTCGACTTCGTCGTCGCCGGCTGCCTGATGATCTGGGCGCTGTCGATCGGCGTGCTCCCGACGCATCAGGTCTACTCGCGCATCCCGACGGTCGACTGGAAGTTCTTCCTGAAGCACGAGACGGCGACCGGGATCGGGCTGGCGGTGATCGCGTTCGTGCTCGTCCTGCTCGCGCTCGCCGCACGGCGCCGCGTCGAGGACTTCTGGGACCGGGTGCGGCTCGGCTTCGCCGTCCTCGGTAACCGCCGCAAGCTCGTGCTGGGCGTGCTGCTCCCGCAGGCGATCTCCTGGGTGTTCCGGATCGCGTCGCTCTTCTTCTTCCTGCGGGCCTTCCGCGTCGACGCGACGATCCACAACGCTCTCCTCGCGCAGGTCGTCGACTCGCTCTCGACGCTGTTCCCGGCGACGCCCGGCGGCGCGGGGACGAAGCAGGGCCTGATCGTCTACCTCTTCCGCCACTCGACGATCTCGCGCACGCTCCTGCTCGCGTTCAGCGTCGGCATGAACATCGCGATCACGGTGACGAACCTCGTGCTCGGCGTCGTCGCGCTCGCTCTGATGGCGCGGACGCTCTCGTTCAGCACGCTCCGCCGCCGGGCGCGCGCCGACGAGCAGCCCGTCGAGTCCTAGTGCCGTTCGCGGAGGTCTTTCCGCTCGTGACCGCTCGGGCGGTCGCGCGGGCGTTCACGTACGAGGTGCCGGAGGACGTCGGAGTCGGTGCGATCGTCCGCGTTCCATTCGGACGTTCGCGTGCGCGCGGCATCGTGACCGAGCTCGTCGAGGCCCCGCCGGACGGCGTCGAGGCGCGTCCGATCGAAGCGGTCGTCGGCGAGCTGCCGCCGACGCTCGTCGAGCTCGCGCTCTGGCTCGCCGACTACTACGGGTCGACGCCCGCGCGAGCCCTCGCACTCGTCGCGCCCGTGACGCCGAAGCGGCGGAAAGAGCAGGCGCCGCCGGCGGAACGGCAGGCGCTCGGCGGCGAGGCGGAGCCCGCAGAGCTCTCGGAGACGCAGCGCGCCGCGATCGCCCGCATCATCGACGGCGGCCCCGGCAACGTGCTGCTCTACGGCGCGACCGGATCCGGGAAGACCGAGGTCTACCTGCAGGCGAGCGCGACGATGCTCGAGCGAGGCTTCGGGGCGATCATCCTCGTGCCGGAGATCGCGCTCGCACCGCAGACGGTCGGCCGGTTCCGCGCGCGGTTCGGCAACAGCGTCGCCGTCCTCCACTCGGCGCTGACCGACGCCGAGCGCCGCGACGAGCGCGAACGCATCGCGAGCGGCGAGGCGCGCATCGTGGTCGGCGCGCGCTCGGCGGTGTTCGCGCCCATGCGCGGGGTCGGGCTGATCGTCGTCGACGAGGAGCATGACCCGTCGTACAAGCAGGACTCCGATCCGCGGTACGACGCGCGTACCGTCGCCGCGAAGCGGGCGGCACTCGAAGGAGCGGTTGCGGTGTACGGGTCGGCGACGCCGCGGCCGGAGTCGTGGGCGGCGCTCGAGCGGATCGAGCTCGGCGGCCGCCTCGGTGCCTCGCTGCCGCCGGTGCGCGTCGTCGATCTGCGCCGCGAGGCCGGCTATCCGCTCTCGGCTCCGCTGCTCGACGCGCTGCGGCGCGTCGCGGAGAACCGGACGAAGGCGATCCTGCTCCTGAACCGCCGCGGTGTCGCGCCCGCCCTCCACTGCCGCGCGTGCGGCACGACCATCCGCTGCCCGAACTGCGATGTCGCGCTCGTCCTGCACGGCGACTCGTCGATGCGGTGCCACCACTGCGGTTTCACGCGCGAGGCTCCGCCGCTGTGCCCGACGTGCGGCTCCCCCGACCTGGCGCGGCTCGGCGCCGGGACGCAGAAGCTCGAACGCGATCTCGCCCGCGAGCTGCCCGACCTCGAGCTGATCCGTCTCGATGCGGACGCGATCGCGAAGCCCGAGCACCTCGCCGCATCGCTCGCGCGCTTCGCCGCGTCGAAGGGGGCGGTCCTGCTCGGCACGCAGATGGTGGCGAAGGGTCACCACTTCGAAGGTGTCGAGCTCGCGGCCGTCGTCGACGTCGACACCGGCCTCGGCCTGCCCGACTTCCGCGCCGAGGAGCGCACGTTCCAGCTGATCACGCAGCTCGCCGGGCGGAGCGGCCGCGACGCGCCGGGTCGCGTGCTCGTGCAGACGTTTCAGCCGGACGCGCGGCCCGTCGTGTACGCCGCCCGCCACGACGTGTCGCGATTCCTGACGGAGGAGCTCGAGCGGCGGCGTGCGCTCGAGTACCCGCCGTTCGCGCACCTCGTGCGGATCGTCGTCACCGGCCCGTCGATCGAGCTCGTCGTGCGGGCGCTCGACGAGCTGAAGGCGGGCGTGGCGGGCGCCGAGCTGCTCGGGCCGGCCGCGCTCCTGCGGCTCCGCGGCAAGCATCGCGCGCAGCTCGTGGCCAAGACGACGCAGCCGCGGCGAATCGCGTCGCAGGCTGCGCATCTGCTGTCCGCCGCGGCGCCGGCGATGCGTCGGGCAGGATTGACGGCGGTGGTCGACGTCGATCCGCAGAGCTTGTAGGGATGGCAAGGCGCCGCCCGGAAGACGTGATCGGCGAGTGGGGGATCCGTGACGTCACGCCTGCCTCTGCCGTCGAGCGGGAGAAGCTGCTCGCAGAGGTCGAGCTCAACCCGCTGGCGAACCGGCCGCTCAAACGGCGCATCCGACGCTTCCGCGCCGAGCCGGACCGCTACCTCGCCTCGCTCGGCGGGCCGCTGCCGTTCATGCGCCGGCTGCGGCAGATCGACGACGAGATCGACGCGCTCACGGCGCGACTGGCGGAGGCATACGCGGGGCGCACGGACGCGGCGTCATGGCGGCGCCTCGCCGAGCGCTGGGACTTCGGCGAGGTGAACGACCTGATCGAGCGCCACAACCGCTGGTACCCGGTCGAGGCGCGGCTGCCGATGGATCCGCGGACGCGCGACTACGTGAAGATCGGCGGCCGCTCCTACCGGCGTGAGCCGCTCGACGCGGGTTGGATCCTCGAACGCTTCCCGGCCTAGCGTCACTACACTGGCGCCGCTGTGGCACACGACCACGACCACGAGCACGACCACCACGATCACGAGCCCGACGACGTCGAGACCGAGGAGGAGGCGCAGGAACGCGCCGAGACCGAGGCCCGCAAGCAGCTCGCGCTCGCGCAGATCCGGCAGTACGGGGATCCGGCGCTCCGCCTGAAGGCGCACGAAGTCGACGACTTCGACGATGACCTGCGCCGGCTCGTCGAGCGGATGATCGCGCTGATGCACGACGCGCAGGGCGTCGGCCTCGCGGCGACGCAGGTCGGGGTGCTCCGGCGACTGTTCGTCTACGAGCCGGACGAGGAGGGACCGCGCGCGCTCGTCAACCCGGTCGTCGCCGAGCGCGGTGACGAGACGTCGTCCGACGAGGAAGGCTGCCTCTCGCTGCAGGGCGTGCGTGTGCCGGTCGACCGGGCGACGCGCGTGGTGCTCGAGGGCAAGGACGAGCACGGTGCCGACGTTCGCGTCGAGCTCGACGAGTACGCCGCGCGCGTGGTGCAGCACGAGCTCGACCACCTCGACGGCGTGCTGATCATCGACCGCACCGACGACGAGCACCGCAAGAACGCGCTCGCGACGCTGCGGCCGCGCGCCGTCCTCCGGTGAGGATCGGCGTCGCCGCGACCGCGCCGCTCGGGGCCGACGTGCTCGAGCGCCTGGCCGTCACGCACGACGTCGCGTTCCTGCTCACGCGGCCGGACGCGCCGCAGGGACGCGGCCGCAAGGTCGCCGCCCCGCCCGCCAAGGAGTCCGCCGAAGGGCTCGGCATCCCGGTGCACCAGCCGGCCAAGCCGGAGCTACCGGAGGCGGTCGACCGCGTCGTCGTCTGCGCGTACGGCCTCTACATCCCGCCGCGGCTGCTCGAGCAGTCGCTGTTCCTGAACGTCCATCCGTCCCTCCTCCCGCGCTGGCGCGGGGCGGCGCCGGTAGAACGGGCGATCCTCGCCGGTGACGAGGAGACCGGCGTGACGATCCACGAGACGGTCGCGGAGCTCGACGCGGGGCCGATCGCCGCGCAGGAGCGGTTCGCGATCGGCGACGACGACGCAGGCCGGGTGTTCCTCCGCGCCGGCGAGGTCGCAGCGCGTCTGCTGAACGACGTGATCGAATCGCCACGGTTCGAGCCGCAGGCGGGCGAGTCGACGTACGCCGAGAAGATCACGCCTTCGGACCGCGAGCTCGAGCTGACCGATCCGCTCGACGCCTGGCGGCGGATCCGTGCCCTCTCACCGCACATCGGTGCACGTGCCGAGTTGCACGGGCGCCAGGTGACGATCTGGGCCGCGCACCTCGAGGACGGGACGCTCGTGCCCGAGGTCGTCCAGCCGGCCGGGCGCAACCGCATGAGCTACGACGAGTTCGTCCGCGGCCTGCGGTGATCGCGCCCGCGCGTCGCGCCGCGTTCGACGTCGTCCTCCGCGTCTTCGAGCAGGAGGCGTATGCGGACCGTGCGCTCGCGAGCGCCGTCGAAGGGCTCGACGATCGCGACCGTGCGCTTGCACAGCGGCTCGCCTACGGCACGGTGCAGCGCATGCGCACGCTCGACTTCGGGATCGAGCAGCTCGGGAAGCGGCCGGTGCGCAAGCTCGACCCGCCCGTACGCGCGTCGCTGCGTCTCGGCGCCTACCAGCTCGCGTTCACCGACCAGGCCGACCATGCCGTCGTCGACGACGCCGTCGAGCTCGTCCGTGCCGCGCGGCGCGAGCGCGCGGTGCCGTTCACGAACGCCGTCATGCGGCGGCTCGCACAGGGCTTCCGCGGTCTCGTCGCATCACTGCCGGAAGGCCCGGTCAAGGAGTCGTATCCCGACTGGATCGCGGAGACGTGGGCGCGCGACTTCGGCGACGACGTGGCGCTCTCGCTGATGCGCGCCCAGAACGAGCCGCCGAACCTCGAGGTGCGCGCCGACGAGCCGGTGGGGGAGGCGACCGATGTTCCGGGCGCGTACGTCGTCGACCGCGTCGATCCGGCGCGCATGCGCCCGATGAGTCGCTCCTCGCAGCTCGCGGCGCTCGTCGTCGGCTCGCAGGACGGCGAGCGGATCCTCGACTCGTGCGCGGCGCCCGGGGGCAAGACGACGATGCTGCGCGGAGAGGTCACTGCCGTCGAGGTTCACGCCGGCCGTGCGCAAGCGCTCGCGAAGACGGTCGGCCCGAACGTGCGCGTCGTCAACGTCGACGCCCGTGAGCTCGACGAGAGCGGGTTCGACCGTGCGATCGTCGACGCGCCGTGCTCCGGGCTGGGTGTCCTCGCGCGCCGCCCGGACCTGCGCTGGCGCGCGCAGCCGCTGCCGGAGCTCCAGCTCGAGCTACTGCGGGCCGCGGCGGAGCGGACGAAGCCCGGCGGCACGGTCGTCTACTCCGTCTGCACGCTCAACGCCGACGAGAACGAGGCAATCGTCGATGCCTCCGGGCTCCTCATCGAGCCGCTCGGCGGCGAGTGGCCGCAGTACGCGCACCCGACAAGGCCCGAGTTCCTGCTCACGCGACCCGACCGCGACCGCACGAGCGGCTTCTTCATCGCGCGCCTTACGATCCCGGCATGAGCTGGACGGAGTGGGTGCGAGGCGCCGAGGTCGAGCCGTCGCTGTACGGCGCCGACTTCGCGCACCTCGGCGACCAGGTCGACGCACTGCTCGCCGCCGAGTGCCGCGTCTTCCACTTCGACGTGGGCGACGGGCATTTCGTGGAGCCGATCACGATGGGGCCGATCGTCCTGCAGTCGATCTCGCCGCGCGTGCACGAGCGCGGCGGCGCGATGGACGTGCACCTGATGGTCGAGAACCCCCGGAAGTACTTCGAGCCGGTCGCGAAGGCGGGCGGCGACAGCGTCACGTTCCATTTCGAAGCAGTGGACGACGTGCCCGCGACGATCGCCGCCGCGCGCGCGCAAGGACTCCAGGCCGGGGTCGCGTTCAATCCCGAGACGTCGCCGGACGATGTCGCCGAGGTCGCAGGCGAGGCGGACGTCGTGCTGTGCATGAGCATCCATCCCGGCTACTCGGGCCAGCCCTTCCAGGACGCGGCGTTCGGGCGCGTCGCGCGGCTCCGCGAGCTGCTGCCGGAGCGCGTGCACATCCAGGTGGACGGCGGCGTCGGCGCGGCCAACATCGCGGAGCTGCATGCGTGCGGCGCGACGCTGCTCGTCGCTGCATCGTCGATCTTCGCGGCCGGCGATCCGCCGCAGGCGTACCGCGGTCTCGTGCAGGCGCTCGGTTGACGCTCGCGCGCGCCGTCGAGCTCGCGCGCGCCGCCCGCGACCGTGCATACCCGAAGCCGACGGTCGGTGCGGTCGTCGTGTCCGACGGAGAGGTCGTCGGCGAAGGCGTCACGGAGGCGCGCGGCCGCCACGCCGAGGTGGTCGCGCTCGCGGCCGCCGGTGAGCGGGCGCGCGACGCGACGTTGTACGTGTCACTCGAGCCGTGCAACCACCACGGCACGACGCCTCCGTGCACGGACGCGATCCTCTCCGCGGGGGTGGCGCGGGTCGTGTACGGCGCGGCCGACCCGAACCCGAAGGCAGCCGGCGGTGCGGCGCGACTGCGGCGCGAGGGTGTCGACGTGGAGCTCGTCGACTCGTTCGAGGCGCGCGCGCTCAACGAGGCGTGGCGCACGTGGGTGGCGAAGGGTCGGCCGTTCGTGATCTACAAAGCGGCGGTGACACTCGACGGGCGCGTGACCGTGCCCGGGGAGCGGTGGGTGACGGGCGAGGAGAGCCGCCGCGCCGTGCACGAGCTGCGGGCGCGCGTCGACGCGGTCGCCGTCGGCGGTGGGACCGCGCGGGCCGACCTGCCGAGGCTGGATGCGCGCGACGTCGAGACGCCGCGCGGACAGCCGCGCCGACTCGTGTTCTCCAAGGGCCCGCTCCCGGACGGGCTCGACCTGGAGCTGCGGAGCGGGTCACTCGACGACGAGCTCCGTGCGCTCGCCGAGGAGGGCGTGCAGTCGCTGCTCCTGGAGGGCGGCCCGACGCTCGCCGCGTCGTTCCTGGAGGCCGACCTGGTCGACAAGATCCTCCTGTTCACGGCGCCGACGCTCGTGGGGGCCGGGCCGGGTGCGCTCGCGGCTTCGCTACCCTCCCCGCGCACGCTCGTTCGGCTGTCCGCGCGGCAGGTCGGGGCAGACGTGCTGCTCGAAGCCTATGTCCACGACTCCTGACTCTCAGCGCGCCGACGACCAGATCGTGACGCACCTCAGCCACTGGCTGACGCGCCAGCTGGGGAACGACGAGCTGCGGCGCAAGGTCGCCGAGATCGACACGGACGAGCTGGCCCCAGGCGGCCGCGAGGCCGTCCGCGAGCTGCTCGCGGAGCTCGGGACGACGGCCCCAGGCGAACGCGCCCAGCTCGAAGTCCTCGTCCGCGAGGCGGTCGAGACGCTCGTCTACGGGGACTGACGTGTTCACCGGGCTCGTACGCGAGGTCGGCACCGTCCGCTCGCTGGCTGGTAGCCGCCTCGTGATCGAGACATCGATCGCCGCCGAGCTCGGCGACTCGATCGCGGTCGACGGCGTGTGCCTGACGGTCGTCGCGACCGGCGGTGGCACGGTCGCGTTCGACGCCGTGCCGGAGACGCTCTCCCGCACGAGCCTCGGCGAGCTCGCAGCCGGAGCGGGCGTCAACCTCGAGCCGGCGCTGCGCGTCGGCGACGCGCTCGGCGGCCACTACGTGCAGGGCCACGTCGACGGCGTCGGCGCGTTTCGCGGCATCGCCGACGGCTTGCACTGGTTCGACGCGCCGCCGGAGATCGTGCGGTACGTCGTCGAGAAGGGCTCGGTCGCCGTCCAGGGGACGAGCCTCACCGTCGCGGCGACCGACGGCTCGGGGTTCGCCGTCGCGCTGATCCCGCACACGCTCGAAGTGACGACGCTCGGCCGGCTCGAGCCGGGTGCGCACGTGAACCTCGAAGCCGACGTGCTCGCGAAGTACGTCGAGAAGCTGACACGACGGTCGTGAGCGAGCTGCGGACCGAGCGCCTCGTGCTTCGGCAGTGGCGTGAGGAAGACCGCGCGCCGTTCGCGGCGCTCAACGCCGATCCGATCGTGATGGAGCACTTTCCGTCGACGATGACGCGCGAGGCGAGCGACGCGTTCGTCGACTTCAACATCGCCGCGATCGCCGACCGAGGGTGGGGGCTCTGGGCCGTCGAGGCGGACGGGGAGTTCATCGGTTTCGTCGGCTTGAACGAACCGAGGTTCAGGCCGGGTGTCGAGATCGGCTGGCGGCTCGCGCGCGAGGCCTGGGGCCACGGCTATGCCACCGAAGCCGCGCGAGCGGTGCTCGCATTCGCGTTCGACGAGCTCGGGCTCGCTGAGGTCATCTCCTTCACGAGCACGACCAACGTCCGGTCACAGCGCGTGATGGAGCGAATCGGCATGACCCGGGATCCGGCGGATGACTTCGACCACCCGAACGTCACGGATGAGCGGCTCCGGCGACACGTTCTCTACCGAGTTGCCCGCGGCTAGCCTTCCCTCGTGACCGTCACGACGCCGTTCGCCACGATCGAGGAGGCCGTCGCGGAGATCCGCGAAGGCCGGATGGTGGTCGTCGTCGACGATCCCGGCCGCGAGAACGAGGGCGACCTGACGATCGCCGCGCAGTTCGCCACGCCGGAGGCGATCAACTTCATGGCGACGCATGCCCGCGGGCTCATCTGCCTCTGCCTCACCGAGGATCGTGCCGACGAGCTGGCGCTGCGACCGATGACCGATCACAACGAGGCGCCGCTCGGCACCGCGTTCACGGTCAGCGTCGAAGCGCGCGAAGGTGTGACGACCGGCATCTCAGCCGCCGACCGCAGCCGGACGATCCAGGTCGCGATCCATCCCTCGTCGACGCCGCACGACCTCGTGCAACCGGGGCACGTGTTCCCGCTCCGCGCAAAGCCGGGCGGCGTGCTCGAGCGGATCGGCCAGACGGAAGCGGCGGTCGACCTCGCGCGCCTCGCCGGGCTCACACCGGCCGGCGTCGTCTGCGAGATCATGAACGCCGACGGGACGATGGCCCGCGTCGACGACCTCGTCCCGTATTGCGAGCGGCACGGCTTGAAGATGATCACCGTCGCCGAGCTCGTCGAGTACCGCCGCCGGCACGAGAAGCTGGTCGAACGCGGTGCCGAAGTCCGCTTGCCGACGGAGTACGGCGATTTCCACGCCGTCGCGTTCCGCGAGAAGCTCACAGGCAAGACGCACGTCGCGCTCGTGAAGGGCGACGTCGACGGCGCGGAGAACGTGCTCGTCCGCGTCCACTCCGAATGCCTCACGGGCGACGTGTTCCATTCGCTTCGCTGCGACTGCGGCGAGCAGCTCGAGCATGCGCTCGCGCAGATCGAGAGCGAGGGCAGCGGCGTGCTGCTCTACATGGCGCAAGAGGGCCGCGGCATCGGCCTGCTCAACAAGCTGCGCGCGTACGAGCTGCAAGAGCAGGGGCTCGACACGGTCGAGGCGAACGTCGAGCTCGGCTTCCCCGCAGACGCGCGCGACTACGGGATCGGCAACCAGATCCTCGCCGACCTCGGGCTGACGACGATCCGGATCCTGACGAACAACCCGAAGAAGCTGACGGGTATCGACGGCTTCGGCCTGACGGTCGTCGAGCAGGTGCCGATCGAGGTCGTCCCCGGTGAGGAGAACCGCGCGTATCTGGCCACCAAGCGGGCTAAGCTCGGTCACCGCCTGCATCACCAGGATCTGAAGAACCTCCCCGACCACGAACCGGAGCCGCCCGAATGAGCGAGACCGACCAGCAGCCGCCCGACACCGACACGCCGGAGCCACAGTCCGACCCGTTCGAGGGCTGGCCGGCCGCCGAGTCGTCGGCGGTGATCGAGGACGCGCCGGCGGACGGCGTCAGCGTCGAGCACGTACGCGGCGAGGTGCAGGTGCCGGACGGCTTCGCCGTGCTCGAGGGCACACCGCTCGGCAAGCGGCGCTCGGTCGCCGTCGTGGTCTCGCGATTCAACGGCGGCGTCACGGACAAGCTGCTGCAGGGCGCACTCGACGCGCTCACCGAGGCCGGTGTCTCGCAGGACTCGATCACCGTCGTGCCCGTGCCGGGCGCGTTCGAGCTGCCGCTCGCGGCGATGGCGCTCGCGAAGACGCGTCGCTACGCGTGCATCGTGGCGCTCGGCGCCGTCGTGCGCGGTGAGACGCCGCACTTCGACTACGTGGCGTCGGAATGCGCTTCGGGGCTTCAGCTCGCCGGGATCGAGACGGGGGTCCCGGTCGCCTTCGGCGTCCTGACCGTCGACACGGTCGAGCAGGCCGAGGCTCGGATCCACAAGGCCGCCGAGGCCGTGCGCTCGGCGCTCGAGATGGCCGATCTGTTCGCCCGTCTCCGGGCAAGCGCGCGCGAGTAGTCGCTACACTGCGGCCCGCGATGAGCAAGATCTGCGCAATCTGCGGCAAGAAGCCGGCGTTCGGAAACAACCGCTCGCACTCGATGGTGGCCACGAGGCGCCGCTTCGACCCGAACCTGCAGCGAGTCCGGATCTTGCTGAAGGGCTCGCCGACCCGCGCGTACGTGTGCACCCGCTGCCTCAAGGGCGGCAAGGTCACCAAGGCCGTCTAGCTCGGTAGCTGTACGAGCCACGGCGTCCCGGTCGCGCTCGCGTAGCCCCATCGCGATACGTCCGGCTCCCGGCGGCAACCGCTACGCGCCGGTTAGGGTCTAATCGGAGCCGTGGCTGACGACCTGACGTTGGAGCTCGAGCACGGCCGGCTCACGATCGCGCGAGAGGCTGTCGCGGAGATCGTGGCCGAGACGGCTCTCGGCTGCTACGGCGTTGTCGGGCTCACCGCCGGCTCGCGGGTCGCCCGGGTGTTCCGCCGCGAGGGAATCAGCGTCGACGGCCCCGCCGGCGGACTGCGCATCGAGCTGCACGTCGTCGTCGAGCACGGGCTCAACCTGACGGAGGTCGCGTCGACGATCCGCTCGCAGGTCGCGTACGAGCTCGAGCGGCTCACCGGCTTGACCGTCGCTGCGGTCGAGGTGCACATCCAGCGGGTGAGGCAGTCCGCATGAGAGAACGCGCGCGCCGGCTCGTCGCAGGTGCACGCGCGGCGATCGAGGCGAACCGCCGCCGCATCGACGACCTCAACGTGTACCCGGTGCCGGACGGCGACACGGGCACGAACCTGACGCTGACCGTGCGCTCGATCGACGAGGCGCTTGCCGAGGACGGCCCCGACGACCGCGCCGGGCTCGCGCACGAGATCTCCCGTGCGGCGCTGATGGGCGCGCGCGGCAACTCCGGCGTCATCCTCTCGCAGATCGCGCGAGGCGCCTGCGACGCGCTCGCCGAGACCGACGACCTCGCCCGCATCTTCCGCTCCGCGAGCGACGCCGCCTATCGGGCCGTGAAGAAGCCGGTCGAGGGCACGATGCTCACCGCGATCCGCACGATGGCCGATGCGGCCGAGCAGGGGGGAGACCTCGACGCGATCGTCGCGCGCGGTGACGAGACCGTCGCGGCCACGCAGGCGATGCTGCCGATCCTGACCGAGGCCCGCGTCGTCGACGCCGGCGCCGCCGGGCTCGTCGAGATCGTTCGCGGCGTCGAGGCCGCCCTGAGCGGCCGTGTCCTGCCGCCGCCGCTCGAGCACGACGGCGAGCTCGGGCTCGACGCGATCCACCGGGAGCTCTCCCGCTACCGCTACTGCACCGTCTTCGTCGTCGAGGGCGACGATCTCGACTCCGACGAGCTCGAAGGCCGGCTCCAGGAGCTGGGCGACTCGCTGCTCGTCGTCGGCGACCGCACTGCGTTGAAGGTGCACGTGCACACCGACGATCCGGGTCGCGCGCTCTCGCTCGGTACCGCGCGCGGTGTGATCGGCGGAATCGAGATCGCGGACATGCATGCGCAAACGCACCAGCGCGAGAAGCGGCTTCTCCATTCGGTACCGGATGCGGAGCCGGCCGCGTGCGGCGTCGTCGCGGTCACGGCCGGCGGCGGCAACCGCGCGCTCGCCGAGAGCTTCGGCGCCGAGGTGGTCGACGGCGGGACGACCATGAACCCCTCGACGTCCGACCTCCTCGCCGCGATCGACCGGGTGCACGCTGCGGAGATCGTCCTGCTCCCGAACAACGGCAACGTGATCATGGCGGCCGAGCAGGCAGCCGCAACCGCAGCGAAGGCGGTTCGCGTCGTTCCGACGCGGTCGATCCAGGCAGGGCTCGCCGCGCTCGTCTCCTTCGATCCGACGCTGACGGCCGCCGGGAACGCAGCGGCGATGCAGGAGACGCTGGGCGGTGTGGTGACCGGTGCGGTCACGATCGCGAGCCGCGACGTGCAGCTGAACGGAGTGGCGGTCCAGGCAGGGAAGTGGCTGGGTCTTGCGGAAGGTGAAGCCGTGGCGGGCGGCGAGACCTTCGACGAAGCGGCACGGGCCGTCCTCGCGACGCTGCTCCGCGAGCCGCGCGGCGTGCTCACGCTCCTCACCGGGGAGCAGGCGCCCGCGCTCGATCGGCTGATCGAGGACGTGCGCGCCTCGCACCCTGATCTCGAGCTCGACGTTCACGACGGCGGCCAGCCGCACTACCCGCTCCTCCTGGCGGCCGAATGAATCTCGCCTACTGGCCCGGCCTAGGTGGCGGAACTTCCTCGTTCGCGGAGGTTGGGCCTGTCCTCCAGGCTCGTGGGATTGCGAGTTACGTGGTCGACCCGCGTTATGGAGATCGCACCGACTGGGATCTGGAGTCGCTTGCCAGCGAGCTGATCGCGACCGGGGCCGACGCCTACGTCGGCCATTCATGGGGGGCTGCGATCGCAGCGCGCGCGGCTGTACGCGAGCCGCCCGCGGCGCTCGTTCTTCTGGACGGCGGATTCATCTCTCCTTCGGAGTTCGCGCTCTTCGGTGCCAAACCGACGCTCGACGAACGAGTGGCCGAGATTCGCGAGGAGCATGCTCGCTACCGCTGGCCGACGCGCGAGGCGTATCTGGAGTTCGCCCGCTCCGAGAGCACTCGCTGGAACGCGACGATCGAGGCAGATGCGCTGGAGAGCATGAGGTACGAAGACGGTGAGGTTCTGCCGCCGTTCGACGCAGACGAGCTCGAGTTGATCGTGCGCGGCTACGAGAGGTATGACGCGCCGTCGACGCTTTCGGCGCTCCCGGCCGACGTGCGGGTGCTCCTGGTCGCGGCAACACCGCCTCCCGAACGCGCGGACGGCCACGCCGACCTGCTCGAGCGTTTCCAGGATCTTGTGCCACGAGGCGACGTTCGGCAGGTCGAGTCAGGCCACGACGTGATCTGGGGCCTCGGGCCTGCGCTCGGTGAGCTCATCGCCGACTGGCTGTTCGCGGAGGTACGTGCATGACGCCGGTTCGCGTCGCCATCGTCGAGGACAACGATGTCTTCCGCGAGACGCTCGAGCTCGTCTTCGGCATGCGCGACGAGGTCGAGGTCGTCGGCAGCGCGTCATCCGGCGACGACGCGCCCGAGCTGGCGCGGCGCCTGACGCCCGATGTCGTCCTCATGGACTATCGGATGCCGGGACTGAACGGTGCCGAGGCGACGGGCGCCGTCCTCGAGGCCGCGCCCGAGACGAAGGTGATCTGCCTGACGGCCTCCGTCACCTCCGAGGAGATCGACGAGGTGCTCGCCGCCGGCGCGATCGCGTGCATGACGAAGGACGGCGACTTCGACCTCCTCGTGCGCAAAGTGTGTGAAGCTGCGTCGGCGTGACGCTGACCGCCGAGAACACCGCCGTCGTCCTCGACTCGACCGCCGACTTCCCCGACGCGCCGGAGCGGTACCCGAACTTCCGCGTCGTCCCGTTGTACGTGCGCTTCGGCGACGAGAGCTTCAAGGACTATGTCGAGATCGACGCGCAGGGCTTCTACGAGCGGCTCACGACGGCCACCGAGCTGCCGACGACGTCGCAGCCGACGCCCGCCGACTTCCTCGCCGTCTACGAGGAGCTGGCGCCGAAGTACGAGAACATCCGGTCGCTGCAGATCTCGTCGACGCTCTCAGGCACCTTCGCGAGCGCGCAGAGCGCGGCTGAGCTGCTCGGCGGCGACCAGGTGCGTGTCGTCGACACCCGCACGGTGTCGGCGTCGCTCGCGATGCTCGCGATCGGTGTGCAGCGGCGCCTGGAGCGCGGCACGACCGACGAGGAGATCGACGCGTTCGTCGAGGAGTACGCCCGCTCGCACCACCTGCTCTTCACCGTGAACACGCTCGAGTACCTCGCGAAGGGCGGCCGCATCGGCAAGGCGGCCGCGTTCGCCGGGAACCTGCTGAACGTGAAGCCGATCCTGACGATCCGAGACGGCGAGGTCGTGCCGCTCAAGCGGGTTCGCGGCAACCAGAAGGCGTTCCAGGAGTTCAAGAGCATGTTCGAATCGACCTCGACCGACTCGCCGCACCTCAAGGTCGGCATCGCGCACGCCGCCGCTCCGGAGCGGATGGAGGCACTGCGCAAGATGGTCCGCGACGTGAGGCCCCAGGCGGAGATCGAGATGGCGACCACGCTCGGTGCCGTTGTCGGGACGCACGCCGGTCCTGGCACGGTGGGGTTCTTCTGGTACGACGATCCCCTGTGATGTGGCCGATGACATTGCCCGCGTACTGGTTCGCGGGCCAGGGAGCCGGCGAATGTCGTCGGTCGCATCACTAGTGCCCACGCCGACCTCCGACCGCAAGGCGCCCGCCGACCACGCCGAGCCGTCCGACGCGCCCTTCGACGCGATCCTCGTCGTGTCGTTCGGCGGCCCGGAAGGGCCGGACGACGTCATGCCGTTCCTCGAGAACGTCACGCGCGGACGCGGCGTGCCGCGCGAGCGGCTGCTCGACGTCGCACACCACTACGAGCTCTTCGGCGGTATCAGCCCGATCAACGAGCAAAACCGCGCACTGATCGCCGCGCTCGAGCCCGAGCTGCGCGCACACGGGATCGATCTACCCGTCTACTTCGGGAACAGGAACTGGCGGCCGTTCATCGCCGACGCGATGGCCGAGATGCGCGACGACGGAGTCCGGAACGCCCTCGCATTCCTCACGTCCGCGTACAGCTCCTACTCGGGGTGCCGGCAGTACCGTGAGAACCTCTTCGACGCCCAGCAGTCGGTCGGTGCCGATGCGCCCGCCGTGTCGCGGCTCCGGATGCTCTACAACCATCCGGGCTTCGTCGAAGCGAACGTCGATCACGTCCGCGAGGCGCTTGCGCAGGTCCCGGACGGGTCGCACATCGCGTTCACGGCGCATTCGATCCCCGTTGCGATGGCGCGAAACTGCGCGTACGAGGCGCAGCTGCGCGAGACCGCGCGGCTCGTGGCCGAGGCTGTCGGCGTCGAGCGCTGGCACGTCGTCTACCAGTCGCGCAGCGGCCCGCCGCAGGTGCCGTGGCTCGAGCCGGACGTGTCGGACCAGCTTGCTGCGCTGAAGGACAACGGCGCTCCGGGCGTCGTCGTCTCGCCGATCGGGTTCGTCTCGGACCATCTCGAAGTGCTCTACGACCTGGATGTCGAAGCACGCGAGACGGCCGACGGCATCGGCCTGCCGTTCGCTCGCGCTGCGAGCGCCGGCACGCATCCGGCGTTCGTCGCCGCGATCCGCGAGGCGATCGCCGAGCGGCTCGCGCCCGGCACACGGAAGCGCGCGCTCGGCCGCTTCGGCCCGAGCTGGGACACGTGCGCGCCCGACTGCTGCCGCCCCGGCAACGGCCGGCCTTCGCCCTGGGACGCGTGATTCGCTGGCCCGATGTGGTTGCGCGACGGCTCGAGCGCTCGTCGCTCGCACCGCGCGCCGACAGCCTGGTCGAGGTCGTCTCCGAGCTCGGAGGCATTCAGGCCCAGCTCCAGTCGTCGGCGGAGCTCCAGCTCGCCGCGCGCGTCGACGGGATCGCCCAGCAGGATGTCCGCGCGGCGCTCTGGGAGAGGCGCGAGCTCGTCAAGGCGTGGACGCTGCGCGGGACGCTCCACCTGCATCCGGCGACCGAGCTGCCGCTGTGGCACGCCGCTCGGCGCGCGGTGTCGGTCGCCGACCAGAGCCTGCCGGCCTGGCGTGACCCGACCGGCGAGGATCACCCACCGCTCGACGCCGAGCAGGTCGCCGCGGTCCGCGTTGCGGTGCGCGACGTGCTCGACGGCCGCTGCCTCCTGCGGGAGGAGATCGTCGAAGAAGTCGTGGCCCGCGTGGGGCCCGAGCCGCGTGCCCGGCTCGCGTCAGGCTTCGCGTTCTTCCTCGGCGAGCTTTGCCAGGGCCCGCCACGGGGCGCGAAGGTCACGTTCGCTCGCCCGGACCAGTGGGTCGAGGGCTGGCACGAGCCGGACGAGCCGGAGGCACTGCGCGAGGCCTGCCGCCGGTTCCTCCACGCGTACGGTCCGGCGCGCCCCGCCGACTTCCTCGAATGGTTCGGCAGCGGTCGGCTCGATGCGGCCGGCGGTCGCGCGCTGTTCGACTCGCTCGACCTCGACGACGTCGACGTGGAGGGACGGGCCGCGCACGTCCTCGCCGGCGACACGTCGTTCCCGGAAGCCGAGCCGAGCGTGCGGCTTCTGCCCGAATACGACGCTTACGTGATGGGCTTTCGCGAGCGAGACGTGCTCGTGCCGCCGCGCGTGCGCGAGCTGGTCGCCACGCGTCCGCGGGGCCGCTACGAAGGCCCAGCCGGCCTCCGCCTCCTGCTGATCGACGGCATCACCGCCGGGGTCTGGGACCGCGCGAAGCGGGGCAAGCGCCTCGAGGTGAACGTCGCGCCGGTGCGCGCGCTCTCGAAACAGGAACGCCGCGAGCTCCAGACCGAGGCAGCGCGTCTCGGCGCCTTCCTCGGCCTGGAGCCCCTGCTGACGATCGGCTAGCCGCTCTCGCGTACCGGCTCGGGCAGTTCCTTGCGCTTCAAGAACAGCACAGTCTCCGCCCAGCTCGGCATCCACCAGTTCGCGGGGCCGAGCAGGCGCATCAACGCCGGCACGAGGAGCGCGCGGATCACGGTCGCGTCGAAGATGATCCCGGCCGCGAGCCCGATCGCGAACTCCTTGATCTCGAAGCCCGGGCTGGAGGAGAGGACGAGGAACGCGAACATGAGGATCAGCGCCGCGCTCGTCACGAGCTTGCCCGTGCGGGCGAGCCCGAGCTCGATCGCCTTCTCCGTCGATCCGGTCTCGTCGTACGCCTCGCGCATCCGCGTGAGCATGAAGACCTCGTAGTCCATCGAGAGGCCGAACAGGAACGCGAAGATCATCAACGGGATCCATGCCGTGATCGCCTGCGTCGCCGTGATGTTCCAGAGGCCGGAGCCGTGGCCCTCCTGGAAGATGAACACGATGATCCCGAACGCGGCCGCGAGCGAGATCAGGTTGAGCAACGCGGCCTTGATCGGCAGCACGATCGACCTGAAAGCTCGCGCGAGCAGGATGAGCGTGAGGATCACGACGAACGCGAGCACGTATGGGAAGTTCCCGTAGACCGCGTGGATGAAGTCGCGGTCGACGGCGGGTATGCCGCCGAGGGTGGCGGTCGTGCCGGTGAGTGCAGCGTTCGCCCGGTCGACGACGTCCTGGATGTTCGACGCAGCGCCGTCGATCGCCGGGAACGCCTCGACCATCGCGTCCTGGCCCTTGTGCCAGCCGGGGCCGTTCGGGGCGCTCGCTCCCGCGATCCCGTCGACGTTCCGCAGCTTCGCCGCAATCGTCTGCGGGTCACCGCCCTTCTGGACGAGCACCTGGAACGGCTTCATCACGCCCGGCGAGATCTTCGCGTCCGCGAGCATCTGCCGCCCGGCGATCGCGGTCCCCGTGCCCGGGAAGTTCTTCAGCTCGGACTCGTTCGGGTTCAGTTGCGTGCCGATCCCCGCGAGGATCGCGACGATCACGAGGCCGATGACCGCCACGATCGCCGGCCTGCGGGTGACGAACCGCGCCCAGCGGCCCCACGCACCGTCCTCCGGGTGCCCGCGGTCGACGAAGCGCTTGGGCAACAGTCGTACGCTGTTGATGCGCGTCCCGGCCACCGCCAGCATCGCCGGCAGCAGCGTGATCGCGGCGATCACGGAGACCGTCGGGATCAACATGCCGCCGATGCCCATCGACCGGATGAACGGCAAGGGCAGGATGACCAGCGAGAGCAGGCCGACGGCGACCGTCGAGCCTGAGACGATCACCGAG
>Ga0207657_10000443_pt1 | contig 43872 bp, 46 predicted proteins | sample KBSC33metaG_FD_184316 | JGI IMG/M metagenome (GOLD analysis project Ga0207657, IMG submission 184316) | Corn rhizosphere microbial communities from Kellogg Biological Station, Michigan, USA - KBS C3-3 metaG (SPAdes) (version 2) | ecosystem: Host-associated > Plants > Roots > Rhizosphere > Soil ... | reverse complement strand
CCGGTTTCCCGTCGCTACACCTCGTCGCATGAGCCAAGCCGCCCGCATCCTCGCCGCGCTCGCCGCCGGGCTCCTGCTCGGCATCCTCTTCGCCCGCTTTTCCTGGTCCGGCCGTTCCGCCGACCTCGTCGAGCCGGTCGGCCAGCTCTGGCTGAACGGCCTTCGGATGACGATCGTGCCGCTCGTCGTCGGCCTCCTCGTCACCGCCATCGCCGAAGGCGCGGAAGCCGCGCGGGGCAGCCGCGTCGCCGGCCGGTCCTTCGCCTTGATGTTCGCCATCCTGTGGTTCTCGGCGATCCTCGGGGCCGTCATGGTTCCGCTCCTCCTCGGCCTGTTCCCGATGCCGGGCCACGCCGCCGAGGCGCTGAAGTCGGCGCTGAGCAGCGCCAAGCCGGTCGACGCGGTGCCCGGCTTCGCCGATTTCCTCCGCTCGATCGTGCCCTCCAACCCCATCTCCGCAGCGGCCAACGACCAGATCCTGCCGCTCGTCGTCTTCGCGACCGCCTTCGCCTTCGCCCTGACGCGTATTCCCGCCGAGGGCCGGGCGCAGGTGGTCAGCCTGTTCCGCGCCGTCGCCGAGGCGATGATCGTGGTGGTCAACTGGCTGCTCTGGCTCGGCCCGATCGGCGTCTTCGCCCTGGCCTATGTGGTCGGGGTCCGCGCCGGCGGCGGGGCGTTCGGCGCCCTCCTCCACTACATTGCCATCGTCTCCTCGGTGGGCCTCGTCATCCTCATCCTCGCCTATCCGCTCGCCGCTTTCGGCGCCCGCCTGCCGCTCGGCCGCTTCGCCCGCGACGTCGCCCCGGCGCAGGCGGTCGGCTTCAGCACCCAGTCCTCGCTCGCGACCCTGCCGGCGATGCTACGGGCCTCCGAGAAGCTCGACGTCCCCGTCGCCGCCTCCGGCGTCACCCTGCCGCTCGCCGTCGCCCTCTTCCGCGCCACCGGGCCCGGGATGAACATGGGCGTCGTCCTCTACGTCGCCCATTGGTACGGCATGCACCTCGGGCCGACGGTCATCGCCATGGGCGTCGTCGTCGCCGCGATCACCACGTTCAGCGCGATCAGCCTTCCCGGCCAGGTGAGCTTCGTCACCAACACCGCTCCGATCGCGCTGGCCATGGGCGTCCCGCTCGAGCCGCTGGCACTGCTCATCGCCGTCGAGAACATCCCCGACCTGTTCCGCACCGTCGGCAACGTGACGATGGACGTCGCGGTGGCTGCAACCGTCGCGCGCCGCGGCGGTTTGTCGGCGGGTGACTCCTCCGAACCCACCGACCGACTCCTCGCCCCGGAATCCTGAGCAGTCCGGCCCGACCGTCCCGCCGCCGGGCGCAGAGGGCATCGCCGGCGCCCTCCAGCGCAACATCCTGGCGCTCGAGCGCCGCCGCCGCGAGGAGGCTGCCGCGGCTCCCCGGGAAGAGCGGGTGGCCGCGGCGGTCACCGATTTCACCGGCTCGATGGCGTTCGTCTACATCCATCTCGCGCTCTACGGCTTCTGGATCGTCGCCAACCTAGGCTGGATAGGCATGAAGCCGTGGGACCCGAGCTTCGTCGTGCTGGCGATGGTCGCCTCCGTCGAGGCGATCTTCCTTTCGACCTTCGTCCTCATCACGCAGAACCGCATGGCGGCGGCCGCCGACAAGCGCGCCGAGCTCGACCTCCAGATCAGCCTGCTCGCCGAGCATGAGGTGACGAAGATCGTCAGCATGGTCTCGGCCATCGCCGCCCATCTCGGCGTCGAGGAGCGCGAGGATGTCGAGGAGCTGAAGCGCGATGTCGCCCCGGAAGCCGTCCTCGATGCGATCGATTCCACCGAGCGCCGCCCGCGCGGCGATCTGGGCGAGCGGGCCTAGCTGTTCTGGTAGATCCAGGCGAGCGGCGAGACCGTCGTCGCATGGAAGGCGGTGACGAGGAGCCAGAAGAGGAGGCCGCCGCCGAGCGCGATCCAGCCCGGCGCCGCGTCCCGCCACTTCGCCCGGCCGCACAGCAAGGCCGCGAAGGGGAGGAGGGAGGTCTTCGCCTCCCACGCGCCCCAGCTCTGGCCCTGCACCGCGCGTTTCTTGCGGTCCTGGCCGATCGACCCGCCGATCGCCAGGATCAGGATGCCGGCGGCGACGATCAGGTTGCGCGCCGACCACCAGAGCGAGAGGTGGACCAGCGCCCACAGCGCGAAGGCCATGTTCATCGGATGCCGGGTGATGGCGAAGACTCCCGTCGCCGGCCGCACCGGCGGCCTGGCGGCGCCGGGATGGGGGAAGGCGGGATTGCGCACCAGCGAGCCGGCGAGGAGGATCGAGGCGACGAGCATCAGCCCGCTCGCGACGATCCACCACCATCCCGGCGCGATCCACACCGGCATCGAATTGTCCGCCGTCCGCCAGGAGACGATCACCCACAGCAGGGTCAGCGCGGCGACGATCGAATAGGCGCCCGCGAACCCCGCTTCGCCGAGATGGCCGACGAGGGTCCGCCGCAGCGGATGGGACAGCGCGAAATGGCTGCCGACGAAGGCCAGCACCGCGAGCGCGAGGCTGGCGAGCGCCATCAGTGGTCGTACGCCTTGGGAAGCGGCCCTTCCGGGAGCGTCCGGTAGCGGTCGCGCAGCCGCGTCTGATGGTTGGATAGCGGCTGCTGGATGCCGTCGATCAGCACGAGCTGGGGCGCCGCCCCGTTCTCGAGCGGGTCCTTGTCCCAGACCACGACGTCGGCGCGGCGGCCCGGGCGGAGCGAGCCGATCTCGCCGCCCATGCCGACCGCCTCGGCCGGCGCGGAGGTGATCGCCTCCAGCGCCTGGCCCCAGGTCAGCCCGGTCGCGCCCGGCAGCCGCCCCACCGCGACGAGGTTGCCGGCATATTGCGGCTCCTGCCGCGCCTGGCGCGTGTCGTTGTCGCCGATCATGCCGATCGAAACCTTGACCCCCGCCGCCCGCATCCGGCCGATGTTCGACTGCGTCGATGCGAGCTCCTCGAAGCTCCCGGGCAGGTCGTCCAGCGCCGAGGCGATCACCGGAACCCCGGCCGCGGCGATGTCCTTGGCGACCGTCCAGCCTTCCGCCGCGCCCACGAGCACGAGGCGCAGGCTCGGAAAGTCCCGCTTCAGCGCCAGCGTCTGGAGAATGTCGCTCGCCCGCTCGACATGGACGAGGAGCAATTGCCGCCCCTGCAGCACCGGCACGAGGGCCGCCGCGTCGAAGCGGGTGAGGAGCACGTCGCTCGGGCGCGTCCGGCCCGCGCTGGTCAGCGTGTTGTCCGGCTGGTCCTCGAGCGGCAGGCTGCGCTGGTCGTTGGCCGTCGCCGCGCGCGGCGCGGCCGTCGCGCCGACTCCGGTGCGGCGGCCGAGGTCGGCCGCCTCCCGCAGCGCGTTGCGGAAGAGGACGTGCGCGGCGGCGCGGCTGCCGCCCGCCGCCTGCGTCCCGTCCTCGCCGAACTCGACGAACTGGAACAGCCGCGCGCGGGTGATCGGGTTCATGTCGGCGCCGAGGTCGATGACGGCGCCCTGGCCGGCGAAGATGCTCTTCGCGGTCGACGGCGCGACGATCGCGCGCGTCACGCCGCCGGCGCGGTTGACCGCGATCGGCAGCGCCTTGGGGTTGATCGCCGGCGCGACGTCGATCGCGGCGCTGAACGGGGAGTTGCGCGCCGACACGTCGTTCGCGCCGTCGACGGCGTCGACCTCGGCGAGGCCGAGACGCGAGAAGCCGGCGACGATTCCCGGCGTCACCCACTTGCCCGTCGCGTCGACCACCTGCGCCCCCGCCGGCACCGCCACGCCGCGGCCGGCGGCGACGATCCGCCCGTCGCGGATCACGACCGTGCCGCCCTCGATGGGCTCCGATCCGTCGCCGACGGCGACGGTGCCGCCGGTGATCGCGACGGTCTGCGCGCCCGCCGCACCGGCGAGGAGCGAGAGGAGGAGGGCGGCCGCGCCCTTCGCGAAAGCCGTCTTCACTTCACGTCCCCTTCGCCCGGCTGGCCGAGCTCGAAATCGGTGACCGGGCGCCGCCGCGGATCGTTGGCGTCGTACATGAGCGCACCGTCGATCCACACCCGCTCGGGCCGGGTGTAGACGCTCAGGGGATTGCCGTTCCACAGCACGACGTCGGCCATCTTGCCGGGCCTCAGGCTCCCGGTCTTCGCATCGATGCCGAGCGCCTTGGCCGGATTGTAGCTGAGCCAGGTCCAGACCACTTCGTCGGGGACGTCGATGCCGATCCGCCGCCCCGCCGCCTGCGCCTTGCCGGCCTCCTGGTAGAGGCGCTGGATGCCGTTCGGATCGTCGGAATGCACGATCGTGCAGGCGCCGGCATTGTGGACGAGGGGGATATTCTCGTTGATCCCGTCATAGGCTTCCATCTTGAAGCCCCACCAATCGGCCCACATCGCGGCGCAGATGCCGTTGGCCTTCAGGAGGTCGGCGATCTTGTAGGCCTCGACCGCGTGGTGGAAAGCCGCAACCTTGTATCCGAACTCCTTCGCCATATCGATGACGATCGCCATTTCGTCGGCGCGGTAGCAATGGTTCTGGACGAGGATCTCGCCGGCCAGCACGCCGCGCAGCGTGTCCATGCCGATGTCGCGGGCGGGCATCTCGCCGCCATCGCGCTCATATTTGTCCCAGCGGCGCTTGTACTCTGCGGCCCGGGCCCAGGTCTGACGGTCGACGGCGATGTTTCCCATCCGCGTCGCCGGCGACTGGTTGCGGCTGCCGTAGACCCGTTTGGGGTTCTCGCCGCACGCCATCTTGAGGCCGTAGGGCGCGCCGGGGAATTTCATTTGCTGCACCGTGCGCGCCGGCACGTTCTTCAGCACCACCGAGCGGCCGCCGAACAGGTTGGCCGAGCCCGGCAGGATCTCGAGGCTGGTGACGCCGCCGTTCATCAGCGCCCGCGTGAAGCCGGGGTCCTGCGGCCAGACGCTGTGCTCGGCCCAGACTTCGGGCTTGACCGGCCCCGTCGCCTCGTTGCCGTCCTGGTGCGCCTCCACGGCGGGCGAGGGATAGTCGCCGAGGTGGGAGTGGATGTCGATCACTCCCGGCGTCACCCATTTGCCGCGCGCGTCGATCCGCGTGGCGCCTTCGGGAATCGGCGTGTCCGCCCCGCCGACCGCGCGCACCACGCCGTCGGCGAGGATGACGACGCCGTTGTCGATCCTTCTGCCTTCGCCGTCGAATACGGTGCCGCCGACGATCGCGGTGAGCACCCCCGGATAGGCTCGGTAGGTCGAGGGGTAGGGATCGTGCGAATAGCTCTTTGGCGGCGCGGGCGGCGGCGACGCCGCCTCGCGTTGCGGCGGCGCGGCGCCGGCGCAGCCGACGAGCGCCGCGATGGCGGGGGCGAAGAGCCAGGACTTACTGGACACCGTGCATCCACTTCTTGAGCAGCGGGGAAAGGAGAAGGAGGAAGAAACCGATGCCGGCGGCGACGAGGCCGATCTTCCAGAACACGCCGACATAGGTCTGCATGCTGACCTGCAGGTTCGTGACCTGGCCGCCGACCGTCTCGACGCTCGCCACCTGCGCGACGACGCCTGCGACATATTGCGCGCAGGAGATGGAGAGGAACCAGACCCCCATCATCAGCCCGACGATCCGCGCGATCGACAGCTTGGTGATCATCGACAGGCCCACCGGCGAGATGCACAGCTCGGCGAGCGAGTGGATGAGGTAAAGGCCGGCGAGCCACCACAGGGACACCTTAAAGTCCGGCCCCGCGAAGCTCGTGCCCCAGACGAGGAACAGGAAGCCGGCGCCGACGCCCATCAACGCGATGGCGAACTTGACGGGGATCGACGGCTCCTTGTTCCGTCGCGCGAGGCCGGTCCAGAGCATGCTCATCACCGGCGCGAACAGCACGATCGAGATCGGGTTGAAATTCTGCGTCTGCGGTGCCGACAGGTTGAACAGGCCGAAGACCGAGAGGTTGGTGTTGCGGTCGGCGAACAGGGTGAGGGAGGAGCCGGCCTGCTCGAACAGCGTCCAAAAGACGACGTTGAAGGTGACGAGCACCATCGCCACCACCATCATCTGGAATTCCTGGCGGCTGCCCTTGATGAAGGACCAGATGAGGATGCCCGGCACGCCGATCAGGAAGGAGCCGAACAGCAACTTGCCCATCAGCGGCAGCGACAGGATGTAGCCGCCGATGCCCTGGCCGGGAGGCGGCTTGGGCGCGTTCATCAGGTTGGTGAACAGGAAGTAGAAGACGGGCACCGCGCAGACGGCGAGGATGTAGATGAGCAGCGCCTTGTCGCCGCCTTCCTTCTGCGGCGGCTCGCCATATCCGGCAAGCCGGCCGCCGTCATATTGGATGAGCGACCAGGAGAAGAGCATGCCGGCGGCGGCGAGGCCGAAGCCTGCCCACCAGCCGAACAGGTCGGCAAGGATCGGGCAGAGCAGCTGCGATCCGATCGAGCCCATGTTGATGCCCATGTAGAAGATGGTGAAGCCGGCGTCGCGCCGCCGGTCCCCCTGTGCGTAGAGGGCGCCGACCATCGTCGAGATGTTCGGCTTGAAGAATCCGTTGCCGATCGAGACGAGCGACAGGGCGATCAGCATGATCGCGACGAACAGGGGGCTCCTGTCGCCGCCGCTCTCGAAGCCGCCCTTGGCGATCGTCTTGGCGACCGCGCCGGAGCCGGCCGGATCGAGCAGCGACACGCTGCCGTCGTCGTTGCCGCGGATCTGGAAGCGCTTGCCCTGGTCGACGAGGTAGCGGACCTCGCCCTTCCCGCTCGACGGCCGGTCGGCGTAATTGGTGACCTGCACCTCGTAGCGCTGGCCGCCGATCGTCGCATAGGGCTTGGCGGTGTCGCCCCCGAAGCAGAGGGTGAAATAACCCACCGCCATCATGATCGCCCCGAACTTCACCGCGCGCTTGGAGCCGAGATACTGGTCGGCGAGGAAGCCGCCGATCAGGGGCGTGAGGTATACGAGCGCCGTGTAGCCGCCGTAGAGGCCGGTCGCGGCGCGGTCGCCGAAGATGAAATGCTTGGTGAGGTAGAGCGTCAGCAGCGCCCGCATGCCGTAATAGCCGAACCGCTCCCACAGCTCGGTGGAGAACAGCCGCGCGAGCTGGCGCGGGTGGCCGAACCACGTCTCCTTCTCGGCGGGATTGACGTGGCTGATGTCGGGCTCGGCCGGATTGTCGATCGTCGGCGTCTTGACCATGTGCGAGCTCCTCACCAGCCGACCGTCTGAACGCGGACGAGCCGGGGCAAACTAGCGGCGAAAACGCCGCTGTGAAGCCGGATTGTTGCGCCCTCGCGAAAGCCTGCTAGCGCGGGCGCCGCCATGCTCAACGACCTCTCCTCGCCCCTCGCCTTGCTGGAGACCCGCCGCTCCGCCCGCCCCCGCGACCTCGTCGAGCCGGGGCCGGACCCAGAGCAGCTGCGCGCGATCCTGACGATCGCCTCCCGTACTCCGGACCACGGCAAGCTCCACCCCTGGCGCTTCGTCCATGTGCCGAAGGCCGCGCGAGGCGCCTTCGCCGCCATGCTCGAGGCCGCCTACCGCGCCGGCAGGGAAGGGGAGCCGGGCCGTCTCGAGATCGAAGCGGCGCACCGCTTCGCCCATCAGGCGCCCGAGCTCGTCGTCCTCCTCTCCTCGCCCAAGGAGAGCGCCAAGATCCCGCTCTGGGAGCAGCAGCTCTCGGCGGGTGCGGCGGCGATGAACCTCCTCCTTGCCGCCCACGCGCTCGGCTTCGCCGGGGGCTGGGTGACGGGGTGGGCCGCCTATTCGCCCGACGTCCTCGCCGCACTCGACGGACGCGAAGGCGAGCAGATCGCCGGCTTCCTCTTCCTCGGCGCCCCGGGGGTGGAGCTGGAAGAGCGCCCGCGGCCACCCCTGAGCGACCTCGTGACCGAGTGGCGCCCGCTCGACGCTTGACTGCCGCACCGTATTAGTACACTGATGCTCCGACATGGCTGCTGAAGAACGTCCCGTCTACCTCCGCCTGCGCGACTCGATCGCGGCGATGATCCTCGAAGGCCGGGTCCGCGACGGCGACCCGCTTCCCTCGGTGCGCAGCCTCGCCGCGGAGCACGGCGCCAATCCGCTGACCGTTGCCAAGGCCTACCAGACGTTCCAGGACGAGGGCCTCGTCGTCGTCCGCCGCGGAGTCGGCATGTTCGTGGCCGCCGGTGCCGCCAGCCGGCTGCTCAGCGCCGAGCGCGAGGAGTTCCTCACCCAGCGCTGGCCGGCCATCGTCGCGCAGATCCGCCGCCTCGGGCTCGAGGTCGAGGATCTGCTGGACCGCGCCGACGCCTGAGGAAACCAACCCCGTCGCGCCGCATTGAGCGGCCATGGCGGCCGACAGCGACCTCGTCACTCTCCATGCCGAAATCCTCGCGGTGCAGGCGGCGCTCATCGCCGTTTCGCGCCGCCTCGCCGCCGCCCGGCCGGAGCTCGGCCCCGCCGTATGCGCGGCCTTCGAGGATGCCGAGACGATCATGTCGGGCCTGGCGATGCGCCTCGATCACCCCTCCGGGGCGACTCTCGAAGCCCTGCGCATCCTCGGCGAGATGCGCGACGCGGTGATCAGGGACGAGGCGCTCTGCGCGCCGCGCGGCGCCTCCTGATCCAGGGCGGGTGCATCCGCGGCGCCCCGGTTTCCGTACCTCCCCGTGCAGCCTGACCAAGAGCTGTCACAACGGAGGAATCAATGACCCGAATTCACCTTCTCGCCGCCGCCGCGCTCGGCCTTGCCGGCGCCGGCGTGGGACTCGCCAACCCGATGGTCGGCGGCGCCGCCATGTATCCGACCAAGACGATCGTCCAGAATGCGGTCAATTCGAAGGACCACACGACCCTCGTCGCCGCGGTCAAGGCCGCCGGCCTCGTCGACACCCTCTCCGGCCCCGGCCCCTTCACCGTCTTCGCGCCGACCAACGCCGCCTTCGGCAAGTTGCCCGCCGGCACGGTCGACACGCTCGTCATGCCCGAGAACAAGGACACGCTGACCAAGGTCCTGACCTACCACGTCGTCTCCGGGCGCCTCACCGCCGCGGATATCGCGGGCAAGATCCGCGCCGGCCACGGCACCGCCACCCTGACGACCGTCGAGGGCGAGCCGCTCCAGGCCCGCATGCAAGGCAAGTGGCTGGTGCTGACCGACGCGAAGGGCGGCACCTCGCGCGTCACCACCGCCAACGTCATGCAGTCGAACGGCGTCATCCATGTCGTCGACACGGTGCTGATGCCCTGATCCGGCCCGTGGCCGCCCTTCTCCCTTGGGCGGCCGCGGCAACCGGCGGGAGCGGAACGATGCTCATCCTCGCGCCCCGGCACGTTCCGCTCCCGTACGGTCTTCCGCCCGCCTTCCCCTCGCGCTCTCCAGGGTGCATGCTCAAAGACATGGACGCACTGCGGGGATCGGAGGAAGGGCGGGCGCTCGGCGCCACGCTCGGCGCCGTCGCCGCCGGGGATCGCGCCGCGATGCGGGTCCTCTACGAGCGGACTTCGGCCAAGCTTTACGGCATTTGCCTGCGCCTCCTCGGCAGCGAGGCCGAGGCGGAGGAGGTGCTCCAGGAGACCTATGTGACCGTCTGGCGCAAGGCCTCGGCGTTCGACGCCGCCCGTGCCAGCGCGATCACCTGGCTCGCCGTTCTCGCCCGCAACAAGGCGATCGACCGGCTTCGCGCCCGCCGCGCGCCGGCCGACGACCTCGACGCGGCGCTCGACGTCGCCGACGAGGCGCCGCTGGCGCCCGAGCTCATCGACCGGCAACGCGACGGCCAGCGCCTCGCCCATTGCCTCGGCGAGCTAGAGGAGAAGGCGGCCGCCGCGATCCGCGCCGCTTTCCTCGACGGCCTCTCCTATCCGGAACTGGCGGCGCAGCAGGGCGTGCCGCTGCCGACGATGAAGAGCTGGATCCGCCGCGGCCTCCTTCGGCTAAGAGGGTGCCTCGAGCGATGAGCACCCGCCCGCCTCTTTCCGCGGAAGACCGCGACCTGCTTGCCGCCGAGCTGGCGATGGGCCTCCTCGACGGCGACGAGCGCGCCGAGGCGGAAGCGCTCGCGGCCAGCGATCCTGCCTTTCGTGCCGCCGTCGCCGACTGGACCCGCCGGCTCGCGCCGATGCTCGACGACATCGCTCCTGCCGCGCCGCCGACGGACTCGTGGCCGCGGATCGAAGCCCGCATTGCTCCGGCGCCGTCGAACGTGATCCAGCTCCGGCGCAGGGTGAACCTGTGGCGCGGCTATTCGCTCGCGGCGACCGCCATCGCCGCCAGCCTGGCGCTGGTCGTCGCCACCCGCCCTTCCGCCCAACCGACACCGGCGACGCCGCAGACGCTGGTGGCGATGATGCAGTCCGATGCCGGCCCCGCCCGCCTCGTCGCGACCTACGATCCGGCCACGCACCGGCTGATCGTCGCCCCCGCCGCGGGCATGGCGCCGGCCGCGGGCCATGCCCACGAGCTGTGGCTGATCCCCGCCGCCGGCGGCAAGCCGCACCCGATGGGCATTGTCTCGGCGACCGCGCCCAACAAGATGGACGTGCCGATGCCGATGGCCGCCGATGTGCGCGAAGGCGCGAGCTTCGCCGTCTCGGTCGAGCCGCCCTCGGGCTCCCCGACCGGGGCTCCGACCGGCCCCGTCATCGCCCAGGGCAAGCTCACCCGCGCCTGATTGCATCCGCGCCTCCGCACCCCACGTAACTAAGGCGGTATCCACGCAAGGAGCTCGTTTTTCCGTGACCGACCTTTCCCGCCGCACCCTCCTCGGCTCCGGCCTCGCCGCCGGCATCAGCCTTCTCGTCTTCGCGCGTGGCTCGGGCCCCGCCGAGGCCGCCATGACCTTCCAGGTCACCCACCCGGCGCAGGAATGGCGCAGGATGCTCGGCGCCGAACGCTACGCCGTGCTGCGCGAGGCGCACACCGAGCGGCCCGGCTCCTCGCCCCTGCTCAAGGAGCATCGCCGCGGCACCTTCGTCTGCGCCGGGTGCGCGCTCCCGCTTTTTTCCTCGGCCACCAAGTTCGAGAGCGGCACCGGCTGGCCCAGCTTCTGGCAGGCGCTGCCCAATGCGGTCGCGAAGCGGACGGACCGCAGCTTCGGCATGGAGCGTACCGAGATCCTGTGCCGCCGCTGCGGAGGCCATCTCGGCCACCTGTTCAACGACGGTCCGAAGCCGACCGGCCTGCGCTATTGCATGAACGGGCTCGCGCTCGCCTTCCGGCCGGCCTGAGCCGATGCTCCTCATCCTGCTCGCTTACGTCGGCGGCGCGCTGACGATCCTCAGCCCGTGCATCCTGCCGGTGCTGCCCTTCGTCTTCGCCCGCGCCGACCGGCCGTTCCTGCGCAACGGGCTTCCGCTGCTCGCCGGCATGGCGCTGACCTTCGCCGCCGTCGCGACGGTGGCGGCGGTCGGCGGCGGCTGGGTGGTGGCGGCGAACCAGGCCGGGCGGTGGATCGCGCTCGGCCTCCTCGCCCTGTTCGCGCTGACCCTGATCTTCCCGTCGCTCGCGGACCGGGCGATGCGGCCGCTGGTCGGCTGGGGCTCGCGGCTCTCCGAGGCCGCCGAGCAAGGCACCGCGCCCGGCAGGGAGCGGATCGGCCCCTCGCTGCTTCTCGGCGTCGCCACCGGCCTCCTCTGGGCGCCCTGCGCGGGGCCGATCCTCGGCATCATCCTCACCGGCGCGGCGCTGTCCGGCGCCACGCTGGGCACCAGCTTCCTCCTCCTCGCCTATGCGCTCGGCGCGGCGACCTCCCTTGCCCTCGCGTTGCTCGTCGGCGGCAGGGTCTTCAAGGCAATGAAGCGCTCGATCGGCGCCGGCGAATGGGTGCGTCGCGTGCTCGGCGTCCTCGTGCTGGCCGGCGTCGCGGCGGTCGCGCTCGGCCTCGACACCGGCTATCTCGCCCGCCTCTCGACCGTCCAGACGTTCAGCCTCGAGGACAAGGTCGCCCGCAGCCTCGGCGCCGCCAAGGGCAGCCGCTCGACCGCCGTGATGGGCGGGCCGGACGGAGCGCTCAAGCTTCCGGACGAAGGCGCGATGCCGCCCCTCGCCGGCGCGGCGCAATGGCTGAACGGCGCGCCGCTCACCGCGGACCAGCTCAAGGGCAAGGTCGTCCTCGTCGACTTCTGGACCTATTCCTGCATCAACTGCCTGCGCGCCATCCCCTATGTCCGCGCCTGGGACGAGCATTACCGCAAGGACGGTCTCGTCGTGATCGGCGTCCACACGCCCGAATTCGCCTTCGAGCGCGACCCGGGCAACGTCGCGAACGCCATCAAGGAGCTCGGCATCCGCTACCCGGTGCCGCTCGACAACGGCTCGGCGATCTGGAACGCCTTCCACAACAATTACTGGCCCGCCTCATATTTGATCGATGCGAAGGGTCGCATCCGCTACCACCATTTCGGCGAAGGCAATTACGACGTCACCGAAAGCGCGATCCGCCAGCTCCTCAAGGAAGCCGGCCGGACCGGCCTCGGCGCCGCCGCCCCAGTCCGGGCGCAGGGCGTCGGCGCCCAGGCGGCGATGGGCAGCCTCGCCAGCCACGAAACCTATGTCGGCTACGCCCGCGCCAAGGGATTCGCCTCGCCCGGCGGGCCGACGCACGACGCGGCGGCGGACTATGCGCTGCCCAATCTCGCCTTGAACCAGTGGGCGCTCGCCGGCCGCTGGACCGTCTCGGGGCAGGATGCTCGGCTGGAGAAGCCGGCCGGCCGTATCGCCTACCGCTTCCACAGCCGGGACCTGCATCTCGTCCTCGGGGCGCCAGGCGGGAAGCCGGTCCGCTTCCGCGTCACCATCGACGGCGCCGCTCCGGGCGCCGACCACGGTCTCGACACGGACGCGCTGGGGAACGGAGTGGTGAAGGAGCAGCGCCTCTACCAGCTGGTCCGACAGCAGGGCCCGGTCCGCGATCGCACCTTCACGATCGAGTTCCTCGATCCTGGGGTGCAGGCCTTCGCCTTCACCTTCGGCTGACGCAAAAAAGGGCGGCGACAGCTTCGCGCCGTCGCCGCCCTCGTTGCCCGGGCTGGGGTTACGCCAGCTTGTCGGCGTAAAGGAAGCGGCCGGGGCCCATGCGCTGCAGCACTTCCTGGAGGCTCGCATAGGGCAGGGCGAAGCAGCCCTCGGAGCGGCCGAGCTTGCCGTGCTCGCTGAGCACCTCCGGCTCGGCATACCAGGCACTGTGGACGACGATGGCGCGGGCGTAGGCGTTGCTGTTCGATGGATCCAGGCCGGCGACGCGCAGCGAACGGCCGTATTTGCCCGGATAATAATCCCCGGTGACATAGGCGCCGTTCGAGCTCGCCTCGGAGCCGATCGCGTTGGAGAAGCGCTCGACGAAGCCGCTGTGATCCGGATCGGAGCCGCGGCCGTGGGCGACGAGATGCTGGGTGACCCGGCCGCTGTTGGTGTCGAGCAGGAAGAAGCGGTGCTCGCGCGACGCCTTGCTGAAATCGGCGATCGCGACCACGTCGGTGCGGGTCAGCACGCTACGGTGCCGATCGAACGAGGCGCGGGCGCGGGCAAGCAGGCCCGGCTCGATTGCCGGGTCGACGACGATTCGCGGCCGCGCGGGGACGGCCGCGGCGGCGCCCTCGGCCGGTGCGTGACGGACGAGCTCGGACAAAGTCGACGAGCGCGCTGTGGTAGCGATCATGCCGGCCGCAACGCCGGCGCCAAGCAATTGCCTGCGAGACAGTTCCACTGGTGAAAACCCCTCCGCTGTGGCCTCACCATATAGGGAGAAAGTGCTTACTTTTGAATGAATTGGGCGGGAGAAATCGACCCGGGCCCTTCGGTTCACCGCGAGTCGGGCACGACTCGTTTGGTTAACGCGGAAGGAAGGGAACGGAGTGCTGCTGCGCTTGCCCGCCGAGCGCGCGATACGCAGGCTCCGTCATCCTGAACTCCTTTCAGGGTCAGCAGGTCATGCGACGGGGGGCGGAGACTGGATGCTGAACCAAGTTCAGCATGACGGAATGAGGCGACATCGAGGCCCGCGCCTTTTCGAAGCCGTTACACCTTCTCCGCGTAGAGCAGGCGGCCCGAGCCGAGCCGGACCATCGCCTCGGCGTGGCTGACGCCGGGGAGGGCGAAGCAGCCCTCCGAACGCCCGAGCTTGCCGAAGCTCTCGACCATACGCGGCTCCGCATACCAGGCGGTGTGGACGACGATCTGGCGGGCGAGCGCATTGCTGTTCGACGGGTCGAGCCCGTCCAGCCGCAGCGAATAGCCGTACTTGCCCTGGTAGGCGTCGCCGGTGACGTAGGCGCCCTGGGACGTCGCTTCGCTGCCCATCTCGTTCGAGAAATATTGGAGGAAGCCGAAATTGGCGGGGTCGGAGCCCTTGCCGTGGGCAACATGGTGCTCGGTGACGAACCCGGAGCGCAGGTCCATGATGTAGAAGCGGGGGTCGCGCGAGAGGCGGCTGAAGTCGGCGATGCCGATCACGTCGTCCTTGCGAATGCGGTCCCGCCGGGCGGCCAGTGCCGCCAGGGCCCTGTCCCTCAGCACCGGGTTGATGGCCGGCTGCGCGGGCCGGGCCTGGGCGAACGCCCGCGCGGGGAGGGCGAGGCCCGCTCCGGCCGCGACCGCCGCTCCCAGAAAATTCCTGCGCGTGAAACTCACACCGTCTCCATCTCGCCAAAGGCGGCACTGTCGCCCAATCGGACCGCATTCTCAACGATCTGCTTGCCGCTTCGGGTTCAACCCGTCCCGCGTTCGAATCCGCTCGCCGCAAAGCGGTCCGGAACCGGGACGGGCCGTGGCGCGTCTTTTTCGTTATGGACGCGTTCCATCGCCTCGCCGTCAAACCCGGTCTCCCGCCTATGGAGGCGAAGCTCGTCGACGCGCTGCCGGACGGCGAGGGCTGGCAGTTCGAGCCCAAATGGGACGGCTTCCGCTGCCTCGCCTGGCGCGACGGCGGCGAGGTCTACCTCCAGTCCAAATCCGGCAAGCCCCTCGGCCGCTATTTCCCGGAGATCGTCGACACCATCCTCGCCATGCGGGCCGACCGCTTCGTGCTCGACGGCGAGTTGATCATCCCGGTCGGCGGCCACCTCTCCTTCGACGCGTTGCAGCTGCGCCTCCACCCCGCCGAAAGCCGCGTCAAGAAGCTCGCCGCGGAGACTCCGGCCCAGCTCATGCTGTTCGACCTCCTGTTCCACAAGGAGACGAGCTACCTCGACGTGCCGCTCGAAGTGCGCCGCCCGGCGCTGGAGACGGTGTACGGCGCCGAAAGCCGCGACGACCTTCTCCTTTCCCCCGCCACCACGGACTGCGAAGTGGCGAAGGCCTGGCTGGCCGAAGCGGGCGAGGCGCTCGACGGCGTCGTCGCCAAGCGCCTCGACGGCCCCTACGAGCCGGGCGAGCGCGCGATGCTGAAGGTCAAGCAGGCGAAGACCGCCGACTGCGTCGTCGGCGGCTTTCGCTACGGCACGGGCAGCCGCGAGGTCGGCTCGCTCCTCCTCGGCCTCTATGACGAGGCGGGGAAGCTTCATCATGTCGGATTCGCCTCGACCGCAGGGATGGAGGACCGCCCCGCGCTCACCCGCAAGCTGGAGGCGCTGGCCGGCGGCCCGGGCTTCACCGGCGACGCCCCGGGCGGCCCGTCGCGCTGGTCCACGGAGCGGACCGGCGAATGGGAGCCGCTGCGCCCCGAGCTGGTCGTCGAGGTGCGCTACGACCATGTCACCGGCGGCCGCTTCCGCCACGGCACCAAATTCCTGCGCTGGCGACCGGACAAGGCCCCGGAGCAATGCCGAAAGGACCAGCTCCAGCCCGAGGCGCGCCCCGCCGCCCTTGCACCTGCGCTCGGAGCGGCCCGATGAGCGAAGAGGCCTTCGTCGAGGGAGTGCGTCTCTCCAACCCGGACAAGATCCTCTATCCGGAGCAGGGCATCACCAAGGCGGTGCTCGCCGATTACTATGTCGCCGTAGCGCCGCGCATGCTCCCGCACGTCGCGAACCGCCCGATCACGATGGTGCGCTGCCCCACCGGCCGCGGCGCCAAGTGCTTCTACCAGCGCCACGCCGGCTCCGGCGTCCTGCCGCAACTCGGCGAAGTGACCATCCCAGGCTTCGAGGAGCCCTATCTCTATATCACCGACGCGGCGGGCCTCGTGGCCATGGTCCAGATGGGCGTGCTGGAGATCCATCCCTGGGGCGTCACCGTCGACCATCCCGACAAGGCGGACCGCATCGTCTTCGACCTCGATCCCGCCGAAGGGCTCGGCTTCGAGGCTGTCATCGCCGCCGCCCACGAGGTGCGCGAGCGCCTCGCCGCGCTCGGCCTGACGAGCTTCGTCAAGACGACCGGCGGCAAGGGCCTCCACGTCGTCGTCCCGGTCGAGCCGACCGCCGTCTGGAAGGAGGTGAAGAGCTTCGCCAAGGGCCTCTCCGCGGAGATGGCCGCCGCCGCCCCGGACAAGTACCTCACGAAGATCTCGAAGGCGGAGCGGGAAGGCCGCATCTTCATCGACTATCTCCGCAACGACCCCACTTCCACCGCCGTCGCACCTTATTCGACGCGCGCCCGCCCCGGCGCACCCGTTGCGATGCCGATTGCCTGGGAAGAAGTGAAGGCCGGCCTCGATCCCTGCGATTATCTTGTGACGACCGTCCCCACCCTGCTCGCTAAGCGGAAAACCGACCCGTGGGCGGAGATGCTCACGATCCGCCAGCGGCTTCCGGAGGCGCCGCGGGGCTAGGGCTCTCCCGGGCCCTGCAAGTACAGGTAGCCGGGGTCGAACTCTGCGGCGCGCTCGAGCGCGGCGCGCTCGAGGATCTTCACCCGTCCGCCACGATATTCGACGATGCCGTTCTCGCGCAGCTCCTTGAGGACGCGGTTCACGTGGACCGAGGTGAGGCCGAGGCATTCGGCGATGTCGGTCTGGGTGAGCGGCAGTTCGTAGCCGGTCTCGTCGGCCATGCCGATCATCGCCAGCCGCTCGCGCAATTCGCAGAACAGGTGCGCCGTCCGCCCCCGCGCGTCCCGCCGGCCGAGGGAGAGCGTCCATTCCCGGTCGATCGCCGCGTCGAGATTGGTGCCGAACCAGTAGATGTCGTGGAGCCGCGGATGGGCCTGGAACAGGCGCTTGACGTCCTCGTGCCGCGCGATGCCCATGCGGCATGCCGACAGGGTCATCACATTATGGTCGAGGCGCTTCAGCGTATAAGCGTGCATGTCCGCGAAATCGCCGGCGACATGGAGCTCGGTGATCTGCCGTCCCCCGTCGCGCAGGTCTTTGAAGCGGCACAGCATGCCGTCGATCAGCAGGCTGCTGAACCCGAGCGGCTCGCCCGCGCGGACGATCACGCGGTCGGCGGGAAATTCGCGCACCTCGGAGATCACGGCGCGGATCGCCGCTTCCTCGTCGGGGCTGATCTCGAACCGGGCGCGCAATTTCAGGAGGTGGGTCTCGATCATGGGCCCGCTTCTACACGCAGAGAGACCGCATCGCGATACTCCACGGTGGCGAGCAGATTGCGGTCGGCGTCGAATATCTCGATGCGCCCTTCGAAGTCGATGCGGCCGTGCGCCACCTCGTCCTGCAAGATGGAGCGAATGCCCTGGACCGCCTGCGCCCGCGCGGCGTCGAGGTCGGGAAGGTCGATCCCCTCCTCGTCGCGGCTGCAGTCGGTGCGGTTGTAGACGTCGAGGAAATAGAGCGGCATGGCGGACCAACGCGGCGGCGGCGCGCGCGGTTGCGTCCTTGCCGCCCGCGCCGGACTCCCTATCTCCGGCCGGAAGGAGACGAAAGCGATGGCGGAGCAGCAGGCAATCCTCGCCGGCGGGTGCTTCTGGTGCACCGAGGCCGTGTTCAACGACGTGATCGGCGTCACCCGCGTCGAGAGCGGCTATACGGGCGGCCGCGTCGCCAGCCCCACCTACAAGCAGGTCTGCGGCGGCGACACCGGCCATGCCGAGGCGATCCGCGTCACCTTCGATCCCGATCGTATCTCCTACGGGGAGATCCTCGACATCTTCTTCGCCACCCACGATCCCACTCAGCTCAACCGCCAGGGCAACGACGTCGGCACGCAGTATCGCTCGGCGGTCTTCCCGATGTCGCCCGAGCAGGAGGACGAGGTCCGCGCCGCCATAGCGCGGGCTCAGCCGGACTGGCCGGCGCCGATCGTCACCACGATCGAGCCGCTTGGCGAGTGGTGGCCGGCCGAGGATTATCACCAGGATTATTGGGAGGGCGAAGGGCAGCGCAATCCCTATTGCCTGGCCGTAATTCCGCCCAAGCTCCGGAAGCTGCGCAAGAGCTTCGCGGCCCGCGCCAAGGGGGAGGCAGCCTCGGCCTGAGCGGCGCTGCTCCCCGGTAAACTCCCATTGCACCACGGAAATTTCCGTGCGAGCTTGCCCTGACGAGCCGGTGCCGAAGCCGGCCGCTTCGCAAACGGGGGTAAACAGCATGAATATCCTGAAGGCCGCGGCGCTTGCCGCGCTCGCCGCCGCGACCGTCCAGCCGGCGCTCGCCAAGAAGCCGGAAAAGCACTACGTCGTCGTCAACGAGGAGGTCGGCGTGCCCGTCTTCCCGCACGACATTACCGATCGTCCCTATGAGGTGATCGGCCCCGTCAAGGCCGGCGTGCGCAAGGCGACCATCTTCAGCAAGGAAGCCTCGCAGAAGAAGATCTATCGCGAGCTCTGGGAGCGGGCCGAGAAGCTGGGTGCCGACGCCGTCATCAACGCCAAGTACGGCGATGCGCACATGACGGCGATGAGCTGGGGGCAGACCAACGCCACCGGCACCGCGATCCGCTTCAAGAAGTGACCTCCGCCGCGCCGGCCGGTGCCGGCGCGGCCGTTGCTGAGGGGGAATCCCACCCATGATGCTCCCGATTGCCGCAGCGCTGCTGCTCGCCCAGGCGAGCCCTGCGTCCGCCGCCCCGCCGCCCGCCGCGCCGCAGCTGGTCGTCGCCGCGCCCGCCGCGCCGGCCGATCACCCCGGTGCCATCGTCCTGCCGAAGCAGACATTGGTGCGCCTCATGGTGCTCAACGAGGTGAACGGGCACCAGGCGAAGCCGGGAACCCGCTTTGTCCTTCGGGTCGACGAGAATGTCGTCGTCGGCGGCACCCTCGTCATTCCGGTCGGGGCAACGGCCTGGGGAGAAGTCACGCAAGTCACCGACAACAAGGCGCTCGGCAAGCCTGGCTCGGTCGCGGCACGGCTTCTCTACGTCGAGGCGAACGGGGAGCGCGTGCCGCTCATCGGCGAGGAGCAGTCGCGCGCCAATCCCGGCGGCGACAAGGTGGCGATGGCGTCGGCCGCCTTCGGCCCCTTCGCGCTCCTCACCAAGGGCAATGTCGGCAAGCTCAAGGCGGGCTTCATCTTCAACGGCTATGTCGCGGCGGACTGCCTCTTCGATCCGGCCGCGGGGAAGTTCCTGCCGGCCGGTCCGGCTCCCGCCCCCAGCGCGCCGTGACGGCGCTGATCGCGCTTTTCCTTCTTGCCGCGCAGGCGGAGCCACCGGCGCCGGCCGCCGCGCCGCCGGCCGCGCCCGCCGCCGCGGGGCCGGTGCTGAAGGCCGGGACGCCGGTCCTCACCCGCACCCTCGACCGCCTCAGCTCCCGCGACGCGCGGCAGGGCGACCGCTTCCGCATCGCCGTGGCGCGCGACGTGCTGGTGGACGGCCTCGTCGTCATTCCCGCCGGGACACTGGGCTACGGCGAGGTGCGCCGGGTCGTCGAGAAGGGGATGATGGGGAAATCCGGCAAGCTCGAGATCGTGCCGCTCTTCGTGGAGGTCGCCGGCGCCCGCATCGCTCTCGACGGCGCCGCTGCGGACAAGGGCGAGTCGAACCTCGCTCCGGTGGTCCTCGCCTGGCCTCTGGTCGGGTCCGGCCTCGGCTTCATCAGCGGCACCCACGCGGTCATTGCCGCGGGTACCGACCTGCCGGCCCGCATCCACGCCGACCTGCCGCTGCGCCCGGCGCGCTAGGGCCTTCCTGCCCTTCGTCGAGAGGTTCGGCACTTTCGTCGCCAGTGGAAAGACGGGTGCGGCCATGCTCCCTAGTCACGCGCCGTTGCGTGGGAGGAGAAGAGACAATGCGATTTTCGATGGTCTTGGCGCCGGCGGCGCTGATTGCGGCGGCGCCCGCGGCGGCGGTAAATCCCGCTGATGCGGCAATCAACGCGATGTACGAATCGATCGCGGCCGGCGTCGCCGCCAATTCGGGCGAGGGGGTCGTCGCGGCCTTCGCCGACGAGGCGGTGGTGCTCGACGCGCGCCCGGGCCCGCCGGCCGAGGGCCCTGCCTTCCGCGCCGCGATCCAGAAGATGGCGGAGCGGCTGAAGGCCGACGGCGTGCAGGTGAAGGCCGACTATCGCGTCACTCGTCGGATCGTCTCCGGCGACATTGCTGTCGACACCGGCTTTCGCCGCCAGACCATGGCGGTCACCAAGCCGGACGGCCCGCAGCCGGGAACGCAATATCACAAGTTCCTCGTGGTCGCGCAGCGCCAGCCGGACGGGCGCTGGAAGATCGTCCGCGACGCCAGCCTGCCCGCTTCGAAGGAGGCCTGGGACGCGGCGCCGCGCGTCGACGGCCTCAAATATGACGGCTGAGGATCAGCCCGCGACGGGGGCCGGCATCGCCGCGGCGGCGGCCTTCTCGGCCTCGGCGCGGGCGCGGTTGGCGTCGCTGCGCTGGGCGCGGGCGGCCATCGCCTCCCAGGCCTCGGCGGCGCGCAGGCAACGTTCACGGACATTGGCGAGATTGGTGGCCAGCGCCTCCTTGCGGGATTCCTCGGCGCGGGCGCGGTAGAAGTCGAACTGACTGGACATCGAGCGCTTTCGTTTCGTCTCTGTAAGCGAGTCGCCGCCTAGCACGTTCGCGCCGCGGCGGCGAATCCGGGGAGGCGCGCCGGGGGTGGGCTTTCGCGCCCGCCGCGCCTATCTGGCGGGCGCGATGGAAGCGGATTTCGACCTCGGCAAGCCGGCCTCCCAGGCCCGGATCGTCGTCGCCATGTCGGGCGGCGTCGACAGCTCCGTCGTGGCCGCGCTCGCCGCCAGGTCCGGGGCTGAAGTGATCGGCATCACCCTCCAGCTCTACGACCACGGCGCCGCCGTCGGCCGCGCCAAGGCCTGCTGCGCCGGGCGCGACATTCAGGACGCGCAGGCGGTCGCGGCGAAGCTCGGCATCGCCCATTACGTGTTCGACTACGAGAGCCGCTTCCGCGACAGCGTCATCGCCCGCTTCGCCGACGAATATGCCCGCGGGCGGACGCCCATTCCCTGCGTGTCGTGCAACCAGGGGGTGAAGTTCACCGACTTGTTGAGCCTCGCCCGCGACCTCGGCGCCGATTGCCTCGCGACCGGCCACTATGTCCGCCGCGTCGCCGGCCCGCACGGGCCGGAGCTGCACCGCGCCGCGGATCCGGCGCGCGACCAGAGCTATTTCCTGTTCGCCACCACCCGGGCCCAGCTCGATTTCCTGCGCTTCCCGCTCGGCGGGCTGCCGAAGCCGCTGGTCCGCGACATCGCCCGCGACCTTTCGCTTGCCGTCGCCGAGAAGCCGGACAGCCAGGACATCTGCTTCGTACCCAACGGCGATTATGCGGCGGTGGTCGAGAAGGTGCGGCCCGAGGCGGCGCAGCCGGGAGAGATCGCCGATCTCGACGGCCGGGTGCTCGGCGTCCACCGCGGCCTCATCCACTTCACCGTCGGCCAGCGGCGCGGGCTGGAGATCGGCGGGCAGGCCGAGCCGCTCTACGTCGTCCGCCTCGAGCCGGAGGCGCGGCGCGTCGTGGTCGGGCCGAAGGCGGCGCTGGCGGTGCGGGCGGCGCGGCTCTCCGGGCTCAACTGGCTGGGCGAGGGGCAGCGCGACGGCCTCGCGGCCAAGGTCCGCTCGATGGCGAAGCCCGCGCCCGCGCGGTTCGACGGCGAGGCGATCCATTTCGCGGCCCCCGAATATGGCGTCGCCCCGGGCCAGGCGGCGGTGCTCTACGAGGGCGATCGCGTGCTCGGCGGCGGCTGGATCGAAGAAACATTCGCCGCGCGGGAGGTGGAAGAGACCAGGCAGCCGAGCGTGGCGGCTTAAAGCCGATCAGTTCCATTACGCTATGCACCGCCCGCGGACGTGCTAAGCTGGCCTCGCCGCGGGGCGCGGCGGTAGCGGGGGGCGAGTGAGGCGGCTTCTGGCCATCGATCTGCCGCATCGGCTGGCGGCGCGGGTGCCGCGGCCGGTGACGGAAATCGCGACCGGCGCGGCGATCATCGTCGCCGTCGCCGCCGCGCGCGCCCTGCTCAACCCGCTGATCGGGGAGGGCGTCCCCTTCGCCTTCACCTTCCTGGGCGTCGTGCTCGCCACCCTGCTCGCCGGCTGGCGCGCCGGGACGGTGGCCTTGGTCTTGGGAACGATCCTCGTCTGGTATTTCGTGCTTCCCGTTCGAGGCAGCTTCGCGCTCAGGGACCCGCAGATGGTCTGGTGGCTGGTGCTGACCGTCGCCACCCAGGCGCTGATCGTCGTCGCGCTCGGCGTCTACCAGGCGGAGATGCGGCGCGGGAAGAGCGAGCGGACGCGGCGGATCAACTTCCTCGGCCATGCCCTCAGGGAAATGGACCACCGCACCCGCAACAATTTCCAGATCGTCACCAGCTTGCTCCAGCTCCAGGCGAACCGCTCGGCGAGCGAGGAGGTGAAGGACGCGCTGCGCGAGGCGGCGGAGCGGCTGCAGGCGGTGGCGGCGGTCTATGCCGCGCTGGCGCCGAGCAGCCAGGGCCTCGCGACGGTGCGCCTCCAGGACCAGCTCGAGGAGATTTGCAGCCAGATCCGCCGCGGCATCCTCCCGGAGGGAATCGTGCTGGAGACGCAGCTGGAGCCGATCCTGCTGCCCCACGAAGCGGCGGTCGCGGTCGGCATCATCGTCAATGAGCTCGTCACCAACGCCTGCAAGCATGCCTTTCCGGACGGCCGCGGGTCGATCGTCGTGCGCTGCGCCCGGGACGGGAACGTCGCCCGGATCGAGGTGGCCGACGACGGACGCGGGATGCCCGCGGGAGCCGGGCGCAAGACCGGGCTCGGGACGCGGCTGGTCGGCGCCTTCGTGCAGCGGGTGCGCGGGGCGAGCGAGGTGCGCTCCTCCGAGGCCGGCACCGTCCACATCGTCACCGTCCCGCTCGCCTCGTGAGGCAGGTCAGCGCCGGCATCCTCCTCTACCGGCTGCGGGGAGGGGAAGCGGACGTGCTGCTCGCCCGGCCGGGCGGCCCCTTCTGGCGCGGCAAGGACGCCGGCGCCTGGATGATCCCCAAGGGCGGAATCGCCCAAGGGGAGACGGCGCTGGAGGCGGCGATCCGCGAGTTCGAGGAGGAGCTCGGCAGCCCGCCGGGAGGCACGCCGGTGCCGCTCTGCACGGTCCGGCAGAAAGGCGGCAAATGGGTCGAGGCCTTCGCGCTGGAGGGGGAGTTCGATCCCGCCACCCTGGCGAGCAACAGCTTCAGCCTAGAATATCCGCCGCGCTCCGGCCTCTACCGGGATTTTCCGGAAGTGGAGGAGGCGCGCTGGTTCCCGCTGACCGAGGCGCGGGCGATGATGCTGCCGAGCCAGCTGCCGATCCTAGACGCGTTGGAAGCGCGGCTCAGTCCGGGTCGAACAGGTGCGGGTGGCCGCGCGGCTGGCAGCGCAGATACTGGTTCGGCGCCCTGACCCGGCCGCCGAGCGCCGCCGCCGCGTGCCACGGCCAGCGCGGATCGTAGAGGAGGCCGCGGGCGAGGGCGACGGCATCCGCGTCGCCGGTGGAGACAATCGCCTCGGCCTGCTCGAAGCCGGTGATGAGGCCGACCGCGACCACCGGGATGCCGACCGCCTGCTTCACGGTGCGGGCGAGCGGCACCTGGTAGGAGGGGCCGACGGGAATCTTCTGCGCCGGAGTGAGGCCGCCGGAGGAGACGTGGATGGCGGCGCAGCCCCGCGCCTCCAGCGCCTGGGCGAAGGCGATGGTCTGCTCGACATCCCAGCCGCCTTCCGCCCAGTCGGTGCCGGAGACCCGCATCGAGACCGGCCGCTCCGCGGGAAAGGCGGCGCGCACCGCGTCGAAGACTTCGAGCGGGAAGCGCAGCCGATTCTCGAGGCTTCCGCCATATTCGTCGTCGCGGCGGTTGGAGAGCGGGGAGAGGAATTGGTGGAGCAGATAGCCGTGGGCGCCGTGGAGCTGGATGGCGTCGAGGCCGAGCCGCGCCGCCCGCCGCGCCGCCTCGGCAAAGGCGTAGCGGATGCGGGCAAGGCCGTCGCGATCGAGCGCCACGGGCGGGTTCTCGTCGTCGAGGAAGGGCAGGGGCGACGGCGCTACCGTCTGCCACCCGGTCGGCGCATCCGGAGCGATCTGCGCGCCGCCCTGCCACGGTATGCGGGTGGAGGCCTTGCGGCCGGCATGGGCGAGCTGGATGCCGATCGGCATATCGGACCAGCGGCGCACGCTGTCCAGCACCCGCCTCAGCGCCGCCTCGTTGGCTTCCGACCAGAGGCCGAGATCGTCGGGCGAGATGCGGCCCTCCGGCGTCACCGCCGTCGCCTCGATCATCAGCAAAGCCGCGCCCGAGAGGGCGAGGTTGCCGAGGTGGATGAGGTGCCAGTCGGTCGCGCTGCCTTCGCCGTCGGCCGAATATTGGCACATCGGCGCGACGACGATGCGGTTGGCGAGGGTGAGGTCGCCGACCTCGAGCGGCTGGAACAGGGCGCTCGGCATCAGAGGTGCATTTCGCCTTCCATCACGGTCACGCACCTGCCGCCGAGGATCACCCGGTCGCCGGCGCGCCGGCAGCGGACGGCGCCGCCGCGGCGGCTGGCCTGCCAGGCGGTGAAGCTGTCGCGGCCCAGGCGCTCGCACCAGAAGGGGGCGAGGGCGGCGTGGGCGGAGCCGGTCACCGGGTCCTCGTCGACTCCCCAGGCGGGGACGAAGACGCGGCTCACCACGTCGTAGCCGCCGTCCCCCGGCGCCGTGACGATCGCCATCAGATCGATGCCGCGCAGCGCCGCCATGTCGGGCGCGCAGGCGCGGACCGCCGCCGCGTCGGGAAGGAGGATCACCGCCGTCGCCTCGGTGCCCTTGTAGCTGAGATGGACCTCGCCGGTCGGCGTACCCAGCGCCGCAAGGAGAGCCGCATGGTCCTCCCGTCGGACCAGGGTCTCGGGCAGATCGAGGGTCAGCGCCTCGCCATCGCGGCCGACTTCGAGGATGCCGGAGCGGACGGTGCGGAAACGGATGCGGTCGGTTTGAATGAGGACATGGCCGCTCGCAAGCGTGGCGTGGCCGCACAGCGCCACCTCGCACGTGGGCGTGAACCAGCGTAGCTCGTAATCGGCTTCTCCGTCCGCACAGGGCACGGTGAAGGCGGTCTCGGAGAGGTTGTTCTCCTCGGCGATCGCCTGCATCGTCGCGTCGGGCAGCCAGGCGTCGAGCGGCATCACCGCCGCGGGATTGCCGGAGAAGGGGCGGTCGGTGAAGGCGTCGACCTGGACGATGCGGTAGGCAGTCATTTCTCTTCCTTGACCTCGCTCAGGAGATCCGTCTCGACCAGGGCGTTGCCGGGATGGTCGACATGGCCCTCCGGATCGGGGTGGATCAGCACCTCGCAGCCGGGGAATTCGGCCTCGAGCTTGTGCTCGACCTCGTCCATCACCTTGTGGACCTCGGCGACCGTCATGTCGGGATCGACCCAGACGTGGAACTGGACGAAATCATGCATGCCGCTGGAGCGGGTGCGAAGGTCGTGGATGCCCTTCAATTCGGGATGGCGCGCCGCCACCTCGATGAACCGGCGGCGCTTCTCCTCCGGCCATTCCTTGTCCATCAGCTGGTCGATCGCGTCGGAGGACGCGCGCCAGGCATTCCAGATCAGCCAGCCGGCAATGGCGAGGCCGAGGACGGGGTCGGCGCTGTGGATGCCGGCATATTGGTCGAGCAGCAGCGCGACGATGACCGAACCGTTCAGCGCGAGGTCGCTGGAATAATGGAGATAGTCGGTCTGGATCGCGACGGAGCCGGTCCGCGCGATCACGCGCCGCTGGTAGAGCACCAGGAACATCGTCGCCGCGATCGCGATGAGCGAGGCGGCGATGCCATATTCGGCATGGGCCGTCGCCGCGCCGTGGGCGAGCCGGTCGACGGCGCGCCAGGCGATGCCGAGCGCCGAGAAGGTGATGACGCCGATCTGGAACAAGGCCGCGAGCGCCTCGGCCTTGCCGTGGCCGAAGCGATGATCGCGGTCGGCGGGCATGGCGGCGAGGCGGACGCCGTAGAGCGTGATCAGTGAGGTTACGAGGTCGAGAACGGTGTCGGCGAGGCTGCCGAGCATCGCAACCGATCCTGTCGCCCAGGATGCATAGGCCTTGAGCAGCAGCAGCAGCGACGCCATCGACACGCTGGCCAGCGCGGCGCGCCGGGTGAGGTCGCCATGGGCCTGGTGTTGGGGGTGGACGTCGTTCACGGGTAGAGCAGGCCTTCGCTCCAGCCGCCCCCCTCGGCGCGGGTGAACAGCCGCCGCTCGTGGAGGCGGTGCGGGCGGTCCGACCAGAATTCCATCCGCTCGGCGGCCACCCGCCAGCCGGACCAGCGCGGCGGGCGCGGCACGTCCCCGCCCTCGAAGCGGGCGCGCGCGGCCTCGTAGCGGGCCTCGAAGGCGGCGCGCGAGTCGAGCGGGCGCGACTGGTCCGACGCCCAGGCGCCGAGCTGCGAATCGCGCCCGCGAGAGGCGAAGTAGGCGTCGGCCTCGGCCTCGCTCACCGGCGCCACCGGGCCTTCGACCCGCACCTGCCGGCGGAGCGACTTCCAGTGGAACAGCAGGGCCGCGCGGGGATTGGCGGCGAGCTCCTCGCCCTTGCGGCTGTCGAGGTTGGTGTAGAAGACGAAGCCGCGCGCATCGTGCCCCTTCATCAGCACCATCCGCACCGACGGGCGGCCCGCCGCATCGGCGGTGGCGAGCGCCATCGCGACCGGGTCGTTGGGCTCCGACGCCTTCGCCTCGGCGAGCCATTCTTCGAAGAGGGCGTCGGGATCGGTCACGCCCGCCCTTTGCCGCCGCCGGGCCCGGGGCACAAGCGGTACGGATGCCGGAAGGGCGCTCGATCCCGCTGGACAAGCCCCGGCCGGCGCGGGAAGAGAGCCGCGCCTTTCGAGCCCGGAGTCCTCAGCGATGTCCCTTCGTCCCCTGACATTCTGCCTCGCCGCCCTTCTCGCCTCCACGACCGCTGCCGCCGCCGCGCCGCCCGCGGACGACGAGGCGGCGTTCCGCGCCACCTACAAGGAGCTGGTCGAGACCAACACGACACTGTCGGCGGGCAGCTGCACGCTCGCCGCCGAGCGGATGGCGGCGCGGCTTCGCGCGGCCGGGTTTCCGGCGAGCGACCTCCACCTGATCGTCGCGCCCGACCATACCAAGGAAGGGAACCTCGTCGCGGTGCTGCCGGGACGCGATCCCGCCGCCAAGGCGATCCTGCTCCTCGCCCATATCGACGTCGTCGAGGCCAACCGCGCCGATTGGGAGCGCGATCCGTTCACGCTCGTCGAGGAGAACGGCTATTTCTTCGCCCGCGGCTCCTCGGACGACAAGGCGCAGGCGGCGGTGTGGGTCGACACGCTCGCCCGGATGAAGCGCGAGGGCTACCGGCCCAAACGCACGATCAAGATGGCGCTGACCTGCGGGGAGGAGACGGCCGGTGCGTTCAACGGCGCGGAATATCTCGCCGCCAACCACCGCGACCTGATCGACGCCGAGTTCGGGCTGAACGAAGGCGCGGGCGGGCTCCTCGACAAGTCCGGCAAGCCGATCATCCTCAACATCCAGGCCGGTGAGAAATTCCCGCAAAACTACCGGTTCGAGGTCACCAATCCCGGCGGCCACAGCGCCCGGCCGGTGAAGGAGAATGCGATCTACCGATTGTCCGACGCGCTGATCAAGCTGCGCGCCTATGATTTCCCGATCGAGGCGAACGCCGCGACGCGCGGCTATTTCTCGGCCATGGCCAAGCTGACCGAAGGCCCGGCGGGGCAGGCAATGGCCGCCTTCGCCGCCAATCCGTCCGATATGGCTGCCGCCCAGACCATCGCCGCCGCCAACCCGAGCTGGAACGGCATCCTCCACACCACCTGCGTCGCCACCATGCTGGAGGGCGGCCACGCCACCAACGCGCTGCCGCAGCGCGCCCGCGCCAACGTCAATTGCCGCATCTTCCCCGGCACCAGCGTCGAGGAAGTTCGCCAGGCGCTGGAGCGGGTGGTCGGCGACGACAAGGTGAAGATCACCACGCTCGAGACGCGCAGCAAGGTCTCCGCCCCGCCGCCGCTGACGGACCGGGTGGTCGGGCCCGCGCGGCAGGTCGCCGCCGAGATGTGGCCGGGCGTGCCGCTGGTGCCCGTCATGTCCGCCGGCGCGACCGATGCCTCGTTCATGACGCCGGTCGGCATCCCGACCTACGGCCTGTCCGGCTTTTTCTCGGACGCGGAGGGGAGCCACGCCCACGGCCTCAACGAACGCATGGGGGTGAAGTCGCTGCTGGACGGCCGGCGCTACCTGTACCGGCTGGTGAAGCTCTACGCGGACAGCTGAGGGATGGCCGCGGAGGGCACGGTTGGTCCCGTAACAAGAACGGCTGAACGGCTGAGGGGAGCAGGGGCAGGGGAGGATCGTTCCTCCCCTGACATGAAACACCAACGCACCCGCTTCGCCCCCGCCGCGCTGCTCCTGGCAGCCGCCGCCTTCCCGTTCACCCCGCTCGCCGCGCAGGACACGCAGCCGGCTCCGCCACCGCCCGCCACGCAGCAGCCGCCGGCGCCGCCGGTTGTCGACGTTCCCGCCCCGCCGCCCCCGGCCGCCACGGCTCCGGCGCCCGCTCCGGCCCAGACCGAACGCGCTCCCGCCCCGGCCACCGCCGCGGCAACCGCGCCCCGCGCGGCGCCCCTCCGCGTCTCACGCCCCGCGCCGCGCATCGTCACGCGCGCTCCCGCGCCGGCGCCGGTCGCCGCGCCGGCCGTGACGACGACCACGACCACGACGGCGCCGCCCACCGTCGCGGTCACGCCGCCGCCGGCGGCCGTGCCGTCGACGATGACTCCCGAGACCATCCCGGCGGCGCCTTCCACCGGCGTCGACACCGTGCCCCCGCCGGCGCCGCGCCAGCAGCAGCCGAGCCTCAACCAGCGCACCGCCACCTGGCCGTGGCTGGTGCTCGGCGCGCTGCTGATCGCCGCCGCGGCTTTGCTCTTCGCGCGCCGCCGCCGCCGCGACCGCGCCGACGTCTATGAGGAGACCTATGTGCCGGAGGCCGCTCCGGTGGCCGTCGCCCCCGTCGCCGCAGCCGCGGCAGTTGAGCCCACCGGCGAGCCGGACATTTCCTTGCGGATGCGGCCGGTCCGCGCCGGCGTCGCGGGTGAGGACGCCCGGGTCGAGTTCGAGCTCACCGTCGACAACCGCGGTTCCGCGCCGGCGCGCGACGTGCGCGTCTCCACCTGGATGCTCGCCGCGGGATCGAGCGAGGCCGAGCAGGCGCTGATCGAGCCGCGCGGCGCCGCCGACACGCCGCCCGTCACTCTCGGCGCCGGCGAGGCGCGGACGCTCGAGGCGCACGTCGCGCTGCCGACCTCGGAGATTGCGGGCGACGCGGTGCTCCCCGTCGTCGTCGCCGACGCCCGCTACCTTCGCGCCGACGGCTCCGAGGCGCATGCCACCGCCCGCTTCGCCGTGGGCGTGCCGGATGGCGAGGAGCTCGCGCACTTCGCGACCGACAATCCGTCCGGCCTGCACGAAGGCGTCGTCGCCCACGCGCTCGGCGAGACCGAGCGGACGTAACGAAAAGGGGCGGCCCCTCGCGGAGCCGCCCCTCGTTTCGTCGATCCGGATCCGTCGCCGACGGACCCGAAATCTTACTTCAGCTCGACGGTCGCGCCGGCTTCCTCGAGGCGCTTCTTGAGCTCCTCGGCCTCGGCCTTGTTGACGCCTTCCTTGACCGGCTTCGGCGCGCCCTCGACCAGGGCCTTGGCTTCGCCGAGGCCGAGGCTGGTGATCGCGCGGACTTCCTTGATCACGTTGATCTTCTTGCCGCCGTCGTTGACGAGGATCACGTCGAACTCGGTCTTCTCTTCCTCGGCCGGAGCCGCGGCGGCGCCGCCGCCGCCCGGGCCGGCGACCGCAACCGCCGCAGCGGCCGAGACGCCCCACTTCTCCTCGAGCGCCTTCGCGAGGTCGGCGGCTTCGAGAACGGTCAGCTCGGAGAGCTGGTCGACGAGGGAATTGATGTCTGCCATGTTAAGTCTCCAGTTCGTTTTCAGATCGTCACCCCGGACTTGATCCGGGGTCCGCCTTCCTTCTCTGCGAAGAAAGGTGGATGCCGGATCAAGTCCGGCATGACGGTTGGGTCGTCAGTCGTTACGCGGCTTCCTTGGCCGCATAGGCGCCGAACACGCGGGCCAGCATCGCACCCGGCTCGTTGATGGTCCGCGCGATCTTCGTCGCCGGGGCCTGAATCAGGCCGACGAGGCGAGCGCGCAGCTCATCGAGAGACGGAAGCTCGGCCAGCGCGCGCACGCCGGCCACGTCGAGGACGGTATCCCCCATCGCGCCGCCGACGATCTCGAACTTGTCGGTCGTCTTGGCGAAATCGACCGCAACCTTGGCCGCGGCGACGGGATCCGTCGACGTGGCAAGCGCGGTCGGCCCGGTCAGCAGGTCGCCGATCGGGGCGTAGGTGGTACCCTCGAGCGCAATCAGGGTGAGCGTGTTCTTGGCGACCTTGTAGCTGGCGCCCGCGTCGCGCATCCGGTTCCGCAGGTTGGTCGACTGTGCGACGGTCATGCCCAGATTGCGGGTCACGACGACGACGGCCGTCTCCTGGAACGTCTGCTTGAGCTGGGCGACCTGCTCGGTCTTTTGAGCTCGATCCATGCTTTCACTCCAAACGGCCCGGCCTCGCGGCCGGGCTTGAACAGGCAGCACGGTTTGAGGCCGCGCTGCCGGCGATTGTCCGAAGGGGATCGGTTGACGGCCCGACTGGCAGGCAGACCCGGGCGCCGAAGCGGACCCGGTGAAAACTCTTTCCCCGTCTAGGCTGGAGATTAAGGGGAAGCCCCCGCCAGCTGTCTCGGACGGACCCGGCGGAAGGCAAGCCTGCCGTCGAGCGAAGCGGCGCCTATACAGGAACGCGCCGCGGAATCAACCGTGGGGCAAATCAGGCGTGAGGATCGCAGGCGAGGTGGAGCCGCCAGCCGAGCCAGGCGGCGCCGAGGCTCATCACCGAGACCATCAGCAGCGTCTCGGCGACCGAGACGCCGAGATGGATGAGCGCGGTGAGGATGATCGCGGCGACGACCATCGCGCCGGAATTGACGATGTTGTTCGCCGCCACGGTGCGGGCGGTCTGCGACTTGGGGACGGTGGTGGTGAGGAAGGCGTAGAGCGGCACGACGAACATGCCGCCGGAGACGGCGACGCCGAACAGGTCGAACATCACCCACTTGCCCTTGGTCTCGCGCACGAAGTCGGCGAGGTGGAGCAGGGTCGCACCGGGCGCCGGCCAATTGTGGACGTTCCAGTAGAGATGGACGACGAACAGCCCCATCGCGATCGCCGCGCCGGGCGCGTAGAGGGCGAGCACCCGGCCGCCCAGGAGGCGGTTGATCAGCACCGATCCGGTCGCGACTCCGACCGAGAAGATGGCGAGGAAAAGGGTCGCGACCTGCTGGTCGGAGCCCAGCACGTTCTTGACCAGGGGCGGGAACTGGGCCGCGAGGATCGCCCCCATCGCCCAGAAGAAGCTGATCGAGACGATGGCGAGGAACAGGCGCGGGATGTGCAGCGTCGCGTTGACCAGGGTGATCGACGAGCGGACGATGTGCCAGTCCATCTCGGCGACCGGCGCGTCGGGCGCGGGCCGGGCCGGGGGGACCATCCCGCCGACCACCCGGCCGATCAACGCGACGACGAGCACGCCGAGCGCCGCCCACTTGCCGTGCCAGGTCCCGTCCGGCGCCTGAACCACCAGGATTCCCCCGACGATCGTCCCGCCCAGGATGCCGATGTAGGTGCCCGCCTCGATGAGGCCGGTGCCGCCGAGCACCTCGTCCTCGTCGAGATGCTGGGGGAGGATCGCATATTTGATCGGGCCGAAGAAGGTCGAGTGTACCCCCATGGCGGTCAACGCGACGAGGAGCAGCGGCACGTTGTGGATGAGGAGGCCGGCCGCGCCGAACAGCATGATGACGATCTCGGCCGTTTTCACCCACCGGATCATCCGCGCCTTGTCCATCGCGTCGGCGAGTTGTCCGGAAAGCGCGGAAAGGAGGAAGAAGGGAGCGATGAACAGCGCGCCGGCAATGGCGCTGAACGTCGCTTCCTGCGCCTCGGAGCGGTAGATGCCGTAGATGACCAGCATGACCATCGACGTGCGGAAGAGGTTGTCGTTGAACGCCCCCAGGAACTGGGTGACGAACAAGGGCAGGAAGCGCCGCTTGCGCAGCAGGTGGAGCGAATCCTGCAAGGTTCAGATGACCGCTGGGCGCGTGCGCGACGACATGGGGGCCGGGTCATAGCGGCTAAAGCCTTCGCGTCAAAGGCGTCTGCGGCGAGGCGCGGGACGGCGGCCGGCGCGAGGGCCAACTGCCTCTCCCCTTCCGCCGCCGGAGCCGCTAAGGCCGTCGGCGCCCCCGATGCTGACGCTGCCCAACATCCTCACCCTGTCGCGGATCGTCGCCGTGCCGCTGCTCGTCGCCTTGCTGTGGCGGCCGGGCTGGTTCGAATATGCGCTGACCTTCGCCCTCTACTGCCTCGTCGGCATCACCGATTATTTCGACGGCTATGTCGCCCGCGCCCGCGGCGCCGTGTCGCGGCTCGGCATCTTTCTCGATCCGATCGCCGACAAGATCATGGTCGCCGCCGTGATCGTCATGCTCGCCTCGACCCGCGTCCATGCCGACCCGGTGATCGACGGGCTGCACATCGTCCCCGCCCTCGTCATCCTCATCCGCGAGATCGCGGTGTCGGGCCTGAGGGAATTCCTTGCCGGCCTCCAGGTCTCGGTGCCTGTGAGCGCCCTCGCCAAGTGGAAGACGACGCTGCAGCTCGTCGCGCTCGGCGCGCTCATCCTTGGCGGCGCGCTGCCGCAATGGCCGTGGGTCCACCTCGTCGGCCTCGTCAGCCTCTGGGCGGCGGCCGCTTTGACCATGGTCACCGGCTGGGACTATCTGCGCACCGGCCTGCGGCACATGGACTGAGGCCGCGGCAGGGCCCGGGCGGTCGCCCCGCCCTTGCATCGCACCGCCTTCGGCCTAAAAGCGCCGCCGTCACCCCGGACGCCTCGGAAAGCATCGCGAATGGCCACCAACACCTCCGCCTACAAGATCGTCGATCATGCCTATGACGTCGTCGTCGTCGGCGCGGGCGGATCGGGGCTGCGCGCGACCATGGGCGCCGCGGAGACGGGGCTGAAGACCGCCTGCATCACCAAGGTCTTCCCGACCCGCTCCCATACGGTGGCGGCGCAGGGCGGCATCGCCGCCTCGCTCGGCAACATGGGCCCCGACCATTGGCAGTGGCACATGTACGATACCGTCAAGGGATCGGACTGGCTCGGCGACCAGGACGCTATCGAATATCTCGTCCGCGAGGCCCCGGCCGCGGTCTATGAGCTCGAGCATGCCGGCGTGCCTTTCTCCCGCACGTCCGAGGGCAAAATCTACCAGCGCGCGTTCGGCGGCATGATGCAGAATATGGGCGAGGGTCCGCCGGCGCAGCGCACGTGCGCGGCAGCGGACCGCACCGGCCACGCCATGCTCCACGCGCTCTACCAGCAATCCCTCAAGTACGACGCCGACTTCTTCATCGAATATTTCGCGCTCGATCTGATCATGGACGGCGGCGAGTGCCGCGGCGTCATTGCCCTGTGCATGGAGGACGGCTCGATCCACCGCTTCCGCGCCCATGCGACGGTGCTCGCGACCGGCGGCTACGGCCGCGCCTATTTCTCCGCGACCTCGGCCCACACCTGCACCGGTGACGGCAATGCGATGGTGCTGCGCGCCGGCCTGCCGCTCCAAGACATGGAGTTCGTCCAGTTCCACCCGACTGGCATCTACGGCGCCGGCGTGCTCATCACCGAGGGCGCGCGCGGCGAGGGCGGCTATCTCACCAACTCCGAGGGCGAGCGCTTCATGGAGCGCTACGCCCCCTCGGCCAAGGACCTCGCCTCGCGCGACGTCGTCTCGCGCTCGATGGCGATGGAGATCCGCGAGGGAAGGGGCGTCGGCAAGGACAAGGACCACATCTACCTGCACCTCGACCATATCGACCCGAAGATCCTCGCCGAGCGGCTGCCCGGCATCACCGAGACGGGCAAGATCTTCGCCGGCGTCGACCTGACGCGCCAGCCGCTGCCGGTCGTGCCGACGGTCCATTACAATATGGGCGGCATCCCGACCAATTATCATGGCGAGGTGGTGACGCTGAGGGACGGCAATCCGGACGCGGTGGTGCCGGGCCTGTTCGCGGTCGGCGAGGCGGCATGCGTGTCGGTGCACGGCGCCAACCGCCTCGGCTCGAACAGCCTCATCGACCTCGTCGTCTTCGGGCGGGCCGTCGGCCACCGGGTCGGCGACATCCTCAAGCCGGAGACGCCGCACAAGGCGCTGCCGGCCGGCGCGGACGAGATGGCCATCTCCCGCCTCGATCATTTCCGCTTCTCCAAGGGCGGCAGCCCCACCGCCGAGATCCGCAACCGGATGCAGCGTACCATGCAGGCCGATTGCGCCGTCTTCCGCACCGAGAAGACGCTCGACGAGGGCAAGACGCGGATCGACGCCGTCTACAAGCAGATGGAGGACGTCTCCGTCACCGACCGCAGCCTCGTCTGGAACACCGATCTCGTCGAGACGCTCGAGCTCGACAACCTCATCGGCCAGGCGGTGGTGACGATGCATTCGGCCGCCAACCGCAAGGAAAGCCGCGGCGCCCACATGCATGAGGATTATCCCAAGCGCGACGACGCCAACTGGATGAAGCACACCATCGCCTGGTTCGACGGCTGGGGCGGCAAGGGCGGCGGCGTCCGCATCGACTACCGCCCGGTCCACGATTACACCCTTTCCGGCGAGATCGACTACATCAAGCCCAAGGCGCGGGTGTACTGAGGCGGCGGCGCCTCCGCCCGCCCCCGGCGGTGGGGAGGACGGCATGGCAAGGTGGCTTATCACGGCGGCGCTGGCGGTCCTCGCGGCGCCCGCGGCGGGTTCCCCGGCGGGGTACATGCTGATCCCCGGCAGCTTCGCGCCCGGGCGGCAGCCGGACGGAAACACCGTCGTCATCGATGCACCGGCCGGCCTGATCGTCGTCGACACCGGCCGCCACCCGGAGCACCGGGCGAAGATCCTGGCCTATGCCAAGGCGCGCCGGCGGCCGGTCGCGGCGATCGTCAACTCGCACTGGCACCTCGATCATACCGGGGGCAACGCGGCGCTCCGCTCGGCATTCCCCCGCGCGCCGCTCTACGCGAGCCGGGCCATGGAGGGCGCGCTCACCGGCTTTCTGGCCAACAGCCGGCGGCAAGCGGAAGCCTTCCTCGCCTCGGGACGGGCGAACCCGGCACAGGCGGAGGAGATGCGCGGCGACTTCGCGACGATGGATGCCCCCGCCGCGCTGCGGGCGAGCGTGCCGGTGACGCAGTCCCGGCTGCGCCGCGTCGCCGGGCGGCTGCTCCACGTCAACCTTGCCCGCAACGCGGCGACGGCGGGGGACGTATGGCTCTACGACGACGCCGCCGGCGCGGTGGTGGCGGGAGACCTGGTCGTCGCCGCGGTGCCGTTCCTCGACACCGCCTGCCCGGAAGGGTGGCGCCGCGCGCTCGGCGACATTGCCCGGACTCGCTTCCGCACCCTCTATCCCGGCCACGGGGCGCCCATGACCCGGGCACAGTTCGATCGCTGGCGCGCCGCGTTCGGCAATCTGCTCGACTGCTCCGCCGGCCGCCGCAGCGACGCCGAGTGCAAGGGGGGATGGATGCGCGACGCGGCCGCGTTCGTGCCACGCGGCGAGGAAGGGCGCGTCGACGGGCTGCTCGATTACTACCTCAAGACTCGGCTCCGCTCGGCCGCCGGCCGCCGTGAATATTGCGCCACGTGACACGCACGGCGTGAGCAGGCGGTGCAGCCGCCGTGCACGCGGCTAGGTCATCGCTTGCACCTCTATGGGCGAGCCATTTGCCCCCGCTCGACATCGCTTGACGCGCCTTCAGTCGCGCCCGCCAAAGGGCCGAAACAGGAGGACGCGCATGAGCTTCATTTCCCCAAACCGGTCGCCGTCGGTGAAGCTGGCCCTGGCGATCGTCATCGGCCTCATTCTGTCGGTGCCGCTCTTCTCGGTGTGGCTGATGGTCTACGACCGCGAGCACCAGTCCGCCGAGGCCAAGGCGAGCATCGCCGAGGGCTGGGGCGGGCCGCAGACGCTCGCCGGGCCGCTGCTCGTCATCCCCTATCGCACCCAGTCGACCGAGAATGTGGTGGAGAACGGCAGGCAGGTCACTCGCACCCATGAGGTCTGGCAGCAGCTCACCCTCTCGCCCGAGACCGTGTCGCTCGCGACCGACATGCGCCCGGACGTGCGCAAGCGCTCGATCTACGAAGTCGTCGTCTACGAGGCGGCGGTGCGGGGCAAGGCGCGCTTCGCGATGCCGGCTGACCTCTCCCGCTTGGGTGTCGCGCCGGCGGACCTGGCGCTGGACCGGGCGGAGCTCCGCTTCGGCATCAGCGATCCGCGCGGGCTGGGGCCCAATCCGGCCATCGTGGCGGGCGGCCAGGCGCTGCGACTGCAGCCCGGCGGCGGCACTGCTGCGACCGGAGGCGGCGGCTTCTTCTCCTGGATCGACGCGCGGAACCTCGCGACGACGCCGATGCCGGTCGACTTCGCCTATGTGGTGCGCGGCAACGGCAGCCTCTCGCTCGCCCCGGATGCCGGCGAGACCTTGTGGCAGCTGCGTTCCGCCTGGCCGAGCCCATCCTTCCAGGGCGGGTTCCTTCCGGCGAAGCCGCAGGTCGGCGCGCAGGGGTTCGACGCCCGCTACCGCATCGGCAACCTCGCCCTCGGTCGCTCGCTGGTGGCAAAGCCAGGGGACCGCAAGGACGACGGAGGCGAAGCGGGCGCGACCGGCACCCGGCTCGCCGGCGTCAGCCTGATCCAGCCCGTGGACGTCTATTCGCAGGTGAACCGCGCCGCCAAATACGGCTTCCTGTTCATCGGCTTCACCTTCACCGCCTTCCTGCTGTTCGACCTGATCGGCGGCGTCCGCGTCTCGGGAGTCGAGTATCTGCTCGTCGGCGCCGCCCTGGTGCTGTTCTTCGTGCTGCTCCTCGCCTTTGCCGAGGTGATCGGCTTCACGCCGGCCTATCTCGTGGCGGCCGGGGCGATCGTCGGGCTGGAGACTGCCTATTCGGCGGCGGTGCTCGGTAGCTGGCGGCGGGCGACATTCGTCGGCGCCTTGCTCGGCGCTCTCTACGTCATCCTCTACGTGCTGCTCAGCCTCGAGGCCTTCTCGCTGCTGATCGGCTCGCTGATGCTGTTCGTGGCGCTGGCGGCGGTGATGTACCTCACGCGCAACCTCAACTGGGGCGGCAAGGCCGCGGCCGAGGCCGAAGCCTAGGACGCGACCGCGAGCAGGGCCTGGCGGATCCGCGCCATGTCCGCCGCGAAGAGACCGGAGAGGGTGGCGTCGTCGAGCGCCGCCCTCTCGACGATCTGCGGCATGGTAAGCCCGATCCGCAGCGTCGCGCCCCATCCGCCGTCGGCGAGGCGGACGCATTTGACCGGCTGGCCGAGACGGACGCCGTGGCCGAGCAGCGCCTTGTACCAGCCGGTGGCGTCGTCGAGGCCGGCGCCGCCGCCGGCGAGGCCGGAGAGGTCGAGGGTCGAGAGGGTACGCATCTCGACGGGGTGGGTGTCGGCGGTCTCCTTCTCGCCCGGCGCGTAGGGCGCGACGCGTCGCGCGGGGCTGCGCTCGACGATCTCGTCGCGGACCGCCCGGTGGAAGGTGAGGATCACTCGCTCGGCCGCCTCGGCCGGAAGGCGCTGGAAGCGTTCCAGCTCGAAGATCGACGCCTCGAGGCGGAGGAGCAGCCCGACATTGGCGCTCTCCTCCAGCCGCTCTGCGCCGGGCCAGCCCCCCGGCCATTCCCCGCGCCGGAAGACGGTGGCGAGCCCCTCGGGCAGAGCGGGCGCTCGCCGGCGGAAACCCGGGGGCACGAGCGCGAATCCGCTGAACGGCGGGCCGCCCATGAACTTGGAGCCCGTCACGAACACGATCGCGTCGCGCGCGAGATACTCGCCGATGGCGGCGGAGGTGATCCGCGCCTGGCAGGCGTCGACGACGAAGCTCGCACCCTCGCCGAATCGCTGCCGCAGCCGGTCGACATCGTCCAGCGCCGGAAGGATGAGGCCCGTCTTCGACCCGTGCACGACATGGACGAGGACGTGCCGCCCTTCCCTCCGAGCGGACTCGGCGCACGTTGCGATCGAGGCGGAGATGTCGGCGGATAGCCGCGCCCGCCCTTCCGGGTCCCGCACCGGCACGTCGGTCAGGGCGACCTCTCCAAGGCCCGGCACCGGCTCTCCGGCGCGAGTCGCGACCCCGAGCGCGGTGGTCGCCGCGAAATAGCGGCCGTAGGCGGAATGGATGCAGCCGCTTCCGACCTCGTCGGCGCCGAGCAGGATGTTGTGGGTACCGTTGGCGCCCCGCCCGGCGACGCAGGCGAGCGCGGCATATTCGAGGTCGGTCCCCGACGGCGCGAAGACGATGTCGACGTCGTCGGGGAGCGCATAGGCGGCGCGGATGCGGCCGCGCAACCGCTCGAGCCGCTCGCCGTAGGACAGGCCGGAAAGGTCCCCGCCAATCTCGGCGAGAACTTCGCGAACATGATCGAACGCCGCCGGCGAGATGTCGTTCGCGGTCGAGGAGGCGTAGGCGAGGACCGGGCTCGGGCGCGGCGCGGAGTGATAGCGGTTGAGGCCGGTCGCCGGGTCGAGGACGAGCCTTTCGTCGCCCCCGACGGTCATGAGCCGCACTGCCTCGTCGTCGTCGATCCGCCTCATTCCACCCCCGGCCTTGGCCAAAGCTTGCCGCTTCTCTATGTCCGCCGCGCCCGCTCCTCTGGCAAGGCTGCCTTCGTGACCGCGACCGTTCCGACGCTTACCATCCCCGCCGAGGCGAAGAAGCGCCTGCGCATCCTGTTCATCGCCAAGCATGCGCTCTGGGAGGGCGGCCTGCACCCGGAGGACGGCAACCACGCCCTCTACCATGTCGAGGTGCGCGAGATCCTGCGCGGCCTGGGGCTCAACCTGCAGGTCGCCAACAGCTACGACGTGCTGTTCGACAAGCCCGACGTCGACTTCGTCTTCCCGCTCCTCAACCGCGGCGGCTTCCTCAATTCCGAGATGATGCTCCCCTTGCTCTGCACGCGGGCGCGTATCCCCTTCCTCGGCGCCAGTCCGATCCTGAGGGGCCTCGCCGACGACAAGCACCTCTCCAAGCTTGCGGCGGCGGCGCGCGGCTTGCCGACCGCGCCGTGGGCGATCTACCGCCGCGGCGCGCCGGTGACCGAGGAGAAATGTCCCGAAGGCGCGCGGCTGGTGATCAAGCCCAACGCCTCCTCGGCGAGCTGGGGCGTGCGCGACGCGTTCGACTGGGCCGGGGCGGAAGCCGCCATCCACGCGATCCACGAGGAGGGGCACGACGCGATCGTCGAGCCGTTCCTGACCGGCAGCGACGTCGAGGTGCCGGTGATCACCGTCGCGGGCGAGCCCGTCGTCCTGCCGATGCTGATGTTCGAGCAGGCGGACCCGACTCACCTTCGCACCTATTACGAGAAGCGCGACCTGGTGGAGCGGCGCCAGAAATACCGGCTGGTGCCGTTCGAGGATCCACGCTGGATGCCCGAGATCGCCCGCCACACCCGCCGCATCGCCGAGGAATTCCGGCCCTTCGACTACGGCCGCTACGAATTCCGCATCGACCGCGAGAAGGGCGAGCTCAACTTCCTCGAGCTCAACCTCAACGCCAACCTCTGGTCGCAGAAGGTCTACGGTCGCGCCGCCGAGCTCGCCGGGATCAGCCAGGAGCAGCTGATCGAGACGATCCTCGCCGAGAGCCTGCGCCGCCACGGCCTGCTCGGCGGTTGAGCCGGGGCGGGGGAGCCGCTATCGCGCGTCCCAAGCAAAGGATGTGACCGATGGCCGAGTTCGCCCTCCCGAAGAACAGCAGGATCCAGGCGCGGGGGAAGACCTACAAGATCGAAGGCGCCGCCGGGCGGGTGAGGCGCTTCCGCATCTACCGCTACGATCCCGATACGGGGGAGAATCCGCGCTACGACATGTTCGAGCTCGACCTCGACCGGACCGGGCCGATGGTCCTCGACGCGCTCCTCAAGATCAAGAACGAGGTCGACCCGACCCTGACCTTCCGCCGCTCGTGCCGCGAGGGCATCTGCGGCTCCTGCTCGATGAACATCAACGGGCGCAATGGCCTCGCCTGCACCACCGCCATCGAGGACTATTCCGGCGAGATCCGGATCACGCCGCTCCCGCACATGGACGTCATCAAGGACCTGGTGCCGGACTTCACCCACTTCTTCGCCCAATATGCGTCGATCGAGCCGTGGCTGAAGACCAAGACGCCGGCGCCCGCGGGCAAGGAACGGCTGCAGTCTCCCGAGGACCGGGCGAAGCTCGACGGCCTCTACGAATGCATATTGTGCGCCTGCTGCTCCTCGTCCTGCCCGAGCTATTGGTGGAATTCCGACAAGTTCCTCGGCCCCGCCATCCTCCTCCAGGCCTATCGCTGGCTCGCCGACAGCCGCGACGAGCTCACCGGCGAGCGCCTCGACGAGCTCGAGGACCCGTTCCGTCTCTATCGCTGCCACACGATCATGAACTGCGCCAACGTCTGCCCCAAGGGCCTCAACCCGGCCAAGGCGATCGCGGAGACCAAGAAGCTGCTGGCGGAGCGGGCGGTCTAACTCCCTCCCTTGCCAGTGAGGGGGATTCTCAGCACTGCTCGGCGCGAATGACCGAGCGCACTCTCCACCCCCTCATCCGCCACGCGCCGGATCCGGAGCACCCCGGCTGGTGGACGTGGGATCTGCCCGACGACCGCCGCTACAACGCGACGCTCGGCAAGCTGCTCGTCCGGGGCGAAGGCGAGGGGCGCGCGCGGTGCCGGATGTTTCCGGACGAGCGGCAGGCGAACCTCGGCGACGTCGTCCACGGCGGCGCGATCCTGACCTTCATCGACATGGCGATGTTCGCGGGAGGCTATGCGGCGGGGGCGGCGATCGGGCCGGCGGTGACGCTAGACCTCTCCGCCCGGTTCCTCGCCCCGGCGAAGCTCGGGGCGCCGCTCGACTGCGCCCTCGAGGTGCTGCGCGAGAGCCGCAACCTCGCGGTGATGCGCGGCCTCGTCGAGCAGGAGGGGGAAACGGTCGCCGCCTGGTCCGGCACGCTCAGGAAGCTGGCGCGGCGGTGACGTCGGTCTCCGCGCGCTACCGCGAGCTGCTCGCCGCCGGCGAGCTGAGGCCGGACGAGGACCAGGAGCGGGCCGTCGCGGTGCTCGACCGCGTCGCCGCGGAGCTGTCGCGCAAGCCGAAGCGGGGCCTCTTCGCTCGGCTCACCGGCGAGGCGCCGGCGCCGGTGCGCGGCGTCTACCTGTGGGGCGGCGTCGGGCGCGGCAAGTCGATGCTGATGGACCTCGCCTTCGCGTCGATCGAGGAGCCGAAGAAGCGCCGCGTCCACTTTCACGAGTTCATGCTGGAGGTGCACGAGCGGCTGCGCGTCGAGCGGCTGAAGGAGGAGGGCGATCCGATCCCGCCGCTGGCGCAAGCGATCGCGGCGGAGGCCCGGCTCCTTGCCTTCGACGAGATGGTGATCAACAACAGCGCCGACGCGATGATCCTCTCGCGCCTCTTCTCCCACCTGCTCGAGCAGGGGGTGACGGTGATCGCCACCTCGAACCGCGCCCCGCGCGACCTCTACCTCGGCGGCCTCAATCGCGAGTTGTTCCTCCCGTTCATCGACCTCGTCGAGCGCGAGATCGACGTGGTGGCGCTGAACGGCCCGACCGACTTCCGCCTCCACCGCCTCGCCGGCCTGCGGACCTGGTACGTGCCCAACGGGCCGGCGGCCACGGCGGCGCTCAGCGAGGCCTTCTTCCGGCTGACCGACTTCTCGGTGGAGGACCGGGCGAAGGTCCCCGCCGAGGACATCCCGGTGCCCGGCGGACGGACCCTCCACGTCCCCAAGAGCCTCAAGGGAGTCGCCGTCTTCTCGTTCAAGCGGCTGTGCGGCGAGGCGCGCGGCGCCGCCGACTATCTCGCCGTCGCCCGCCGCTACCACAGTGTGATTCTCGTCGGCATTCCGGTGATGGGGCCCGAAAACCGCAACGAGGCGGCCCGCTTCGTGACGCTGATCGACGAGCTCTACGAGCACAAGGTCAAGCTCCTCGCCGCCGCCGACGCCGAGCCCCAGGGCCTGTACCCCGCGGGCGACGGCGCCTTCGAGTTCCAGCGCACGGTGTCGCGCCTCATCGAGATGCAGTCGCAGGACTATCTCGCCGCCGGCCACGGCGAGGAAGGTTGACGACGCGGCGGCGCGGGTCCAGCTTCCGCCGCTTCCTGAGGGGGAACGTCTTGATGCGCCTTGCCGCCCTGCTGGGTCTGAGCCTGCTCTCCACCGCCGCCTTCGCCGCCGAGCCCGCCGACGGGTGGCAGGCGAAGGGCCGGGAGATCTACAGCCACGCGATCGAGGTGCCGACGGTGCAGGGCAGGGGGAGGGTGCCCGAGCTCGCCCGCTACCTCGCCGACCAGTATCGCGCCTCCGGCTGGGCGGAGGGGGACATCCACGTCCTCCCGTATGACGGCGATGCGGGCGACCACACCGCCGCGCTGATCGTGCGCTGGCCCGCGGCCAAGCCTTCGGGGAAGAAGCCGATCCTGCTCATGGCGCACATGGACGTGGTCGAGGCGAAGCCGGAGGATTGGTCGCCGGGGCTCGACCCGTTCAGGTTCGTCGAGAAGGACGGCTATTTCTACGGCCGCGGCACCAGCGACATCAAGGAAGGCGTCAGCGCCGTCACCACCGCCTTGCTGAAGCTGCGCGCGGGCGGCTTCCAGCCGACGCGGGACATCGTCGTCTTCTTCACCGGCGACGAGGAAACGAGCGGCAATGGTGCCCGGCTCGGCGCCAAGGAATGGCGCAAGTGGACCGAGGCGGAATTCGGCTTGAACTCGGACGGCGGCGGGGGCGGCTTCACCGCCGACGGACGCCCGCTCGGCTTCACGCTCCAGACCGCCGAGAAGACCTTCGCGATGTACACCCTGACCGTGCGCAACAAGGGCGGCCACAGCTCAAAGCCGCGGCCGGACAACGCCATCTACCAGCTCGCCCACGCGCTGGAGAAGCTCGAGGGCCACCGCTTCACGCCGATGCTGAACGAGACCACCCGCGCCTATTTCACGGTGCGGGCGAAGGGCGACAAGGGCCCACTCGGGGACGCGATGCGCGCGTGGCTGGCGAACCCGGACGACGGCAAGGCCGCCGATTTCATCGAGGCTTCGGCGACCGAAGTCGGCCTCACCCGCACGCGTTGCGTCGCGACGCGGCTCGAGGGCGGCCATGCCGACAATGCGCTGCCCCAGCTCGCCCGCGCGACCGTCAACTGCCGGATCATGCCCGGCGTCGAGCCGGCGGCTGTCCGGGACGAGCTGGAGCGCGCGGTCGCCGATCCCGGCGTCAAGGTCGAGCAGACCAGCAACCCGCCCATGTCGCTCGCCTCGCCGCTGCGGCCGGATGTGGTCGCCGCCTATACCGCCTCGGTCCATAAACGGCACCCCGACGCGCCGATCATCCCGGAGATGAGCACGGGCGCCAGCGACGCGCGGCCGTTCCGGGTGGCGGGC
>Ga0207657_10000440_pt1 | contig 43988 bp, 58 predicted proteins | sample KBSC33metaG_FD_184316 | JGI IMG/M metagenome (GOLD analysis project Ga0207657, IMG submission 184316) | Corn rhizosphere microbial communities from Kellogg Biological Station, Michigan, USA - KBS C3-3 metaG (SPAdes) (version 2) | ecosystem: Host-associated > Plants > Roots > Rhizosphere > Soil ... | reverse complement strand
GCAGCATGCGTGCATGGTCTGCGGCTGGGATCCCGCGCTCGCCGCAAGTGCCGACGGCGTGCCGCCGCCGATCCTCCGCTAGTCAGAGCGCGACCCGCGACGATCCGCACGCGCTCACGGCGTCGAGGATCGCGCTCCAGCGCATCGCCTCGTCTTCGACCCACTCGGCCAACCGGTCGACCTCGAGCTTGCCGAAGAGCGGCAGGCCGAGCCCGTGCGCCCGTTGTCGCAGCTCGTCGGGATCGGAGCTGTGGAGGGCGATGCGGAGCGAGGGCTGCGTCGCGCTCAGCCGCAGCGCGGCTTCGACTCCGTCGAGCCGCGGCATGTTCAGATCGAGGATCGCGACGTGCAGCGCCAACGCGCCCGCGACGCGTACCGCCTCGACACCGTCCTGGGCCGCGACGACAGAGGTGACGCCCGGGAGGCCCAGCACGAGGGACCCGTAGAGGATGCGTTGCGATTCGTCGTCGTCGGCGACGAGCACCCGCACGGCCGGCGAGGACGCTGCGCGCGCGCTCACGCCGCTTGCCTTCGCTCCGCGGGCTGAACGTGCAAGATCTCGAGTCCGAGGACGCCGCGCGGGGCGACCACGTCGACGCGGGCGCCGGCGCGGCGTCCGACGAGCGCCCGCCCGACGGGCGCCGCGAGCGAGATGCGGCCGTTGCCGATCCCGGGCTCGATGACGCCGACGAGCTCGTACTCGGCCACCCGGTCGCTCTCGAGATGCCGGACGCGCACCGAGCTGCCGACCCCGACGCTGCCGTCGCGCGGCGGCTCCGCGATGCGCGCTGCCGCGAGTTGCGCCTCGAGCGTCGCGATCCGTGCCTCGAGCTGGGCCTGCTCCGCGAACGCCTGGTCGAAGGCCGGGTTGTCGCCGAGGTGCCCGTCCTGACGGGCGTGCTGCAGGCGCTCGCTCAGCTCCCGGCGGCCGTCCGACCGCAGTCGTTCGAGCTCCTCGCTCAGGAGCTCGTATCCCTGGGCGGTGATCAGCGACTCGTCGACTGTTGCGGGCCTTGTCATCTCGCACTCCCTTTCGTTCCGTGGGGTGGAGCGAGACTCGCCCGCCGGGAGTGCGGTCGCCATTGGGCCACGGCCCCATTTCGGTCGTCGCGTGGCCGCACCCGCCGGGATTCGAGTCGCTGGGGTCGGAGCACCGCTGAAATCGGGTCGTCCCCCGATGGCGGCGCCGCCGCGCCGGGGCGACTCTGGGTGCACCATCTGGGTGCACCGTCAAGAGGAGGGGCAAATGCGCGGAACGATGATCTGTGGAGTCACCGACAGCGACGAGGGTCGCGGTGCGGTCGAGCTGGGCGTCGAGCTGAGCAAGCGGCTGGGGCTCCGCCTCGTGCTCGCCCACGTCGCCCCGGGCTTCTACCCGAGCGAGGCAGTCGAGGACGGCGCCGAGAGCGTCGTCATGAAGGGAGACAGGATCCAGGCGGAGCGTCTGCTCGCAGACCTCGCCGAGGAGTACGGCGTCACCGAGACCGCCGAGCGCCGCTCGGGCGTCGGCGACCGGGGCGCGCTGCTGGGCCAGATCGCCGCCGAGGAGGCCGCCGACGTGATCGTTGTCGGCTCACGTGCCCGCGGTTGGCGGGGCGGGGGCCTGCAGAGCCGCCTCGCCCAGGAGCTCAGGGCGGCGACGCCAGTGCCGATCCTGATCGCGCCGCCCAGCTCCGGGCGGCGGGCGAGAGCGCTCGCGGTGAACGGCGCCCGGCGCTAACGTCGAGCGTGTGACGAGCCGCACCCCTTCGACGCGCACCCCGTCTACTCACACCCTGTCCATCTACTGGCGTGCCTTCGCGGTCAACGTCGGCTTGCTGGGCTTCATCGCCGTCCTGCTCGTCGTCACGCCGGTGACGATCAGCGCGCCGATCAGGATCGAGCAGGCGGTGATCGTCGGCCTCGGCCTCGCCGTCACGCTCGCCGCGAACGCCTGGTTGCTGAGGCGGGCGGTCGCGCCGCTCGAGCGGCTGGCGCAGCGGATGGAGACCGTCGATCTGCTCCGCCGCGGGCAACGGCTCGAGGTGCACCGTGGCGACGAGATCGGCCGGGTCGTGAGCGCCTTCAACCGCATGCTCGACCGTCTCGAGAGCGAGCGTGCAGCGAGCGCCCGGCGCGTTCTCGCGGCGCAGGAGGCCGAACGCGTCGGGATCGCGCGCGACCTGCACGACGAGGTCGGGCAGCTCTTGACCGGAGTCCTGCTCCAGCTCAACTCGATCGCGGATGCAGCTCCCGGCCATCGCGACGAGATCGACGAGGCCAAGCAGGCGGTCCGCAGCGCCCTCGGCGAGGTGCGGCGCATCTCGAGCGAGCTTCGCCCCGAGATGCTCGAGCATCTCGGGCTCGTGAGCGCGCTCACGGAGCTCACGACGTCCTTCCAGCGCTCGTCCGGCGTCCAGGTCGAGCGTCGCTTCGATGCATCGCTGCCGGCCCTGGCTGCCGACACGGAGCTCGCCGTCTACCGCGTCGCGCAGGAGAGCTTGACGAACATCGCTCGACACGCGCAGGCGAGTCGCGTGACGATCGGTCTCGAGTCCGGCCCCGGCCGCGTCGTGCTGCGCGTCGTCGACGACGGCCGCGGCTTCGACGGCGTGCCCGCGGAGAACGGGGGCCTCCGCAGCATGCGCGAGCGGTCGCTGCTCGTCGGCGGCGCGCTCGCGATCAAGCCGGCTTCCCGTGGCGGCGTCGAGGTCCGCCTCGAGGTGCCGGCCGAGGCGCGGGCGGCCGCACCGGCGGGAGCCGCGGGCCGATGACAATCCCGCTCGTCACGCGGATCCTGATCGCCGACGATCACGCGATCGTCCGCTCCGGGCTCAGGAAGGTCCTCGACGCGAAGCCCGACCTCCAGGTCGTGGCGGAGGCCGAGGACGGCGCCGCGGCGGTCGAGCGGGCGCTGCAGGACGACGTCGACCTCGCGATCCTCGACATCTCGATGCCCCGCATGACCGGGATCCAGGCGACGGCCGAGCTGCACAAGCGCAAGCCGGAGCTGAAGACGCTGATCCTCTCGATGCACGACAGCGAGCAGTTCCTGTTCGAGGCCCTGAAGGCAGGAGCGTCCGGATACGTCCTGAAGTCCGGCGCCGACACCGACATCGTCGACGCCTGCCGGGCGGCCATGCGCGGCGACTCCTTCCTCTACCCCTCTGCGGTGGCGACGCTGGTGCGCGACTACGTCGAACGCGGCGGCCGCGGCGAGGAGCAGTTCGACGTGCTGACGCCGCGCGAGCTCGAGGTGTTGAAGCTCATCGCGGAGGCGCAGACCTCGAAGCAGATCTCGGAGACGCTCTTCATCAGCGTCAAGACGGTCGAGCGGCATCGCCAGAACATTCTCGACAAGCTCGGCATGCGCGACCGCGTCGAGCTGACGCGCTACGCGATCCGTCGCGGCCTGATCCAGGCGTAGAGATCCAGGCATAGATCAGCGGGCGGAGAGGGCGCCGGCGCGGCCGGCCGGCGCACGGAGCGCGAGCAGCTGCGCCTCGAGCCCGGAGCCGATGACGTCGAGCAGCTCGGCGCGGGCTCCGACGCTCTGCGTGCGCCGGTAGCGCGTCCATTCGCACACGGTGGACAGGCGCTCGGCCACGAGCCGTCTCGCGGCGCCGCCCTCGATCCAGCCGTCGGGAACCCAGTACAGGGGGATGTCCTTGGCGAGTGAGCGCACGCGACCGTCCGGCGGGATGCCGGACGCCGCGAGCCGGCCCGCCACCTGCTCGGCCCAGGCACGCCAGGCGTTGCTTGCGGCGGCCAGCCACTCGGCGAGCTCGTCGCCGGGGTCGTCCGTCAGCGTCCAGCGAACGTGGTCGCCGACGACCGCGAGGTCGAGCAGGTCGCGAAGCTGCCGTTGCAGGTCGTCTTCGGCCCGGTGGTCCATCACTGGGCAGACTCGCTGGATCGCACGATGACGACGGGGCAGGCGGCGTGCTGGGCGCACTGCTGGCTGACGGACCCGAGCAGGAGCTGCGCGAAGCCGCCGTGTCCGCGGGAGCCGACGACGAGCAGATCCGCCTCGCGCGACTGCTCGACGAGGACCGCGCCTGCCGTGCCCTCGACGAGGCGCTGCTCGATCTCGACGCCCTCGGTGCGGGGGAGCGCCTCGCGCACGATCGTGTCGAGGGCGTCGACGGCCGCCGCGCGAAGCTCCGAGACGTCGACGCCGCCGGCGGGCACGGCGCTCTCGAAGCCGATGTAGCCGTTGTACCCGTACTGCCAGGCGTTGACCGCGCGCAGCTTCGCGTTGCGAAGCCGCGCCTCCTCGTACGCGAAGGCGAGCGCCGCCTTCGCGCCGTCGGAGTGGTCGACGCCGACGACGATCACGTTCATCGCTCCGCACTCGGACGCGCACGCTCGTGTCGCATCGCGTGCCCCGTGTCGACGCGGTACACGGCGCTTGCCGGCTCGCGCTCTGCCGCCCAGTCGTCGATCGCCTGCAACGCCTCGTCGATGCTCTCGCCGCGGCGGCCCGGGGTCCGTGCGTGCACGATCCAGCGCCGATCCCCGAGCTGCACGAGAAAGGAGTGATAGGGGATGAGGTGCTCCGACAGGGCCAGTGCGTCCCAGCGGTCGGCGATCTCGATCTCGATTGCCGTCGCCGCGTCTCCGCGTTCGGCGATTCCCACTCCCGACACCGCGCGCTCGCTCATCTCCGACTCCTTTCGGTTGCCTGTCTCCAGGGTGTCACCGGGGTCGTGCTTCGGCTATGAGGGGAGCACCCGATCGGACGCGCGCCGCGACCTCATTCGCGGCTCGTGTGGCCCGAGCGAGCCCCGAGCGCTTCGATCAGCGACGCGAGCGGAGGCGATCGGGCCTGACGGGATCGCGGCCCTCGACGTCCGCTCCCTTCGAGGCCTCGTCGGCGTCGGAGACGAGTCCATCGGAGTCGGCCCGATCCGAGTCGGGCCCATCCGAGTCGGCCGGATCCCGGTCAGGCCGATCCCAGTCAGGCCAATCGGGGTGGGCGGGCGCTCCGCCCTCCCATTCCCAGCGTAACAACGGGTCGTGTGCCATCTCAGTCCGCTCCTCGCGATCCGAGGCCGAACCGGAGGATACCGCCGACGGGCTCGGCCGCGCCCCCACCGAGGCCGGACTCGCCGAGGTCGAAGCGGGCGATGCCGCCGGCGACGTCGTCGCGCTCGAAGCTCGTGTCGGCGCCGGGGGGCACGACGACGACGGGGCACGGGGCGCGCTTCGACACGTCGAGCGAGATGCTGCCGAGGCTCGACGAGCGCGGGCCGTGGGAGCCGACGACGATCAGGGCGGCCTCCGTCTCCTCGGCGACCGCGACGAGCCGGTCGGCAGGGTGGCCGTGCTCGACGATCCAGCCGGCGCCGCGATCGGCCCCGCGATCGGCCCCGCGATCGGCCCCGCGATCGGCCCAGCCTGCGCCGTTGGCCAGATGCTCGAGCCGGCCCGCGGTCGCATCGACCGGAGCCGCCGGCGGACCGTCTTCGAGGACGCGCACGAAGACGAGGCCGAGGCCGAGCTTCGAGCTCAGGCCGCGCGCAACGCGCGCCGCACCCCGTGCGGACTCCGAGCCGTCGATGCCGCAGACGATCGAACCGGGCATGTCGTTCTCCTCTCGTCGTTTCGCAGAGGATCGCGTGGCCCGAGTGCTGCCGCCATCGGGCCCTCAGCCCATCTCGAACCGGCACGCGCCCCCATCAGGCGGGGTGATCAGGCGGGGTGCGCTACCGCGTGGGCTCGGCGCTGACGAGTGCGTAGAGGCTGTCGTGCTCCTCGCGGCAGGCGGGGCAGCCGACGAGGTGGGCGTGCAGGCCGGGAATCTCCGAGTCGGCGTCGACGCCGGCGAGCTCGAGCTCGACGTACCGGTCGAGCTCCTGGAAGCAGACGTCGCAGCCGACCTCCTGGTCTGCCGGCCCCAGCAGACGACCGACCGCCTGCCCGATCTCCGAATGGTCCATCACTCTGCCTCCAACCGATCTTCGAGCGCGAGCCCGCGCTCGGCTAGGTGTTTGCGCAGCTTCCGCCGCGCGTCGTGCAACGTCTTGTAGAGCGCACCGCGGTTCGTGTTCAGGCGCTCGGCGAGAACGTCGATCGGCACGCCGTTCAAGGCGAGCGCCACGAGCACGGTGCGCTGGTGCGGCGTCAGCACCTCGGTGACGGCTTGCTGCACCGCGGCGAGAAGCTCGCTCTGCTCGGTGGCGGCCGCGGGGCCGAGCGTGGCGCTCGAGTAGGCGTCCCACCCTTCGGGCTCGAGCGGGATCTCCCGCCCCTGCCAGGCGCGCTTTCGCAGCTTGACCGCTGCTTCGAGCAGCGCGAACTTGTACGCCCAGGTCGTGAAGCGGCTGGCGCCGCGAAAGTCGTCGAGCCTCCTGAGGACGCTGAGCAACGCGTCCGCGGCGGCTTCGTTCGCGATCTCCTCGAGCTCGTTCCCCCGCAGGTGGGGCAGCGTCTGCTGACGGCGGCCGACCTCGAAGCGGGCTGCGCGGAGGAGGAGCGCATGGAGGCGCGCGACGGCGGCCTCGCCCTCCTCGCCGTCCGCACGGAGCGCGCGCAGCCACTCGCGCGACTCGACGTCGGGCGGCGGCGAAGGCGGCGCGACCAGCGGGACGGCGGGCTCCACGGCCTGAACCGTAGCGCCCTCGAGAATGGTCACGCGGTACCCGACTCGTCGAGCGGAGCGAGGATCCGGGTCGCGAGGTGGGGTGGGCAACCACGCTCGACGAGTCCGATCAGTGCGTGCAGGTCGAAGCGGGGATCGCCCGCGACCTCGGCGGCAAGCGGAGCCGGGAACCCTGCGTCCGCGAGCTGCCGGCGGCGCCAGCGCGCGACCTCGTCCGGAGCCTCGGCCGGTGTCGTCTTCGTCTGCATGTCAAGTTGGTGCCTGCGAGACGCGGGTCCTTACCCCTGCTACGAGCCGGGCTTCGTGACCATCAATACGACGATCGCCGCGATCAGGAGGAGCGAGACGACGTTGAGCGCGCGCGCCGGTCGATCGTCGAGGAGCGCACCGAGCTCCGGGCTCGCCGTTTCCCGCCCGGTCTCGGCGACCGCGAGCTTCCGGGCCTGCTTCGGGCGCTGTCCGCCGAGGCCGCCGAGGACGAGCGCGGCGACGAGGAGCGCGATCGACGCCGTGATCCAGCCGGTGCCGTAGCCGAAGCCGTCGAGGTGGACGAGCCAGAGACCGCAGCCGAGGGCGAGGATGGTTCCGAGCGCAAGCGCCACCGCGCCGACGCGGGCAAGCCCGAGCAGGAGCGCGATCTCGCTCGGAGCCCGTCGCCGCCGTGCCGCCTCGAAGGCGACGCCGGCGACGGCCATGCCCGAGACGAGCAGGAAGGCGCCGAGGAAGTGCAGGAGGAGGGCGAGGTCGTGCATGTGTCGGTCCGGTGTCCCGTCCCTGACGCTACCGCTCGTCCGCCCCGAGGGGGAGTTCGGGGCGGACGAGCGGCGTGCGTGGTGGTGCTACCGGAAGCGAGCCGCGAACTGCTTGACGATGCCGTCGGTGAGCATGTCCGACATGTGCAGGATGTGGTTGTGCACCTTGTCGTAGGCGGCGACGTCGGCATTCCACTTGCCCTGGAGCCGCGCCACCGCCTCGGCAGTCGTCAGCTTCAGGTGCATGTGCATCTCGGCCTTCATCGTGCCGAGCTTCCAGTACCGCGGGTTGACGCTCGCGAGTGTCGCCGCGATCTGATCGGCGTTCGCGGTCCAGCGTTCCTGCGCGTCGGCCAGCTTCGCCTGGTCGCCGGCCTTGGCGGCCGCGACGACGTCGGCGGCGATCAGGATGTGACTCCGAAGCTGCCGGGTGAGCAGGTCACCGGCTGCGCTGCCGTAGTACGGCTTGATCGCGTTGCCGATGTCGGTCTGGTTGCGGAGGAGCCGCGCGACGGTGGCGTCGGTGTCCGGCGTTCCCGCCTCGAGGCTGATGATCGCGAGGCGCGTCCACGTGACGTGGTCTTCCCAGAGCTTGCGCATGTCGGTGCGTAGCGCGACCGCCTTGGTCGAGAGCGCCGGCATGTTCGTCTGCATCGCGGCCGGCGCGCTCGAGTGCGTCGCCGGGTTGCCGTGGGCCTGTGCCATGTCCATGCCGTTCGAGACGGCGAGTGCGGCGAGCGCTGCGACGAAGGCGACGAGCGCCGTCAGGGGCAGCGGGATCGGGCGCGCGGCCCGTGATCTCGTCATGTCAGTGTTCCTTTCGGTTGGAAGCGGATGAAGAGCGACGGTCTCCGGACGAGGCTGGCGGCGGTCACGAGGCCGACCGCCTCGACCGCCTTCGTGACGACGGCGAGGCCCTCGACGGCTTCGACCTCCGGGTGGAGGACCGGCATGCCCGTGGTGAGCACGAGCACGTAGCTTCCGATCAGGCCGGCGAAGACGGCGACCGCCGAGCCGAGGGCGAGCTGCGAGGGGTTCCTCGTCAGGACGACTGCGAGCAGAGCCAGCAGCACGGTCGCGACCACGAAGCCGACTCCGGCCCCCGTCCCCTCCTCGAAGTGAGCCGGCGCGAGCGCCGCGTGAATCCCGGCGCTCACCGCGCAGGCGAGGACGACGATGCCGGTGCGCTGCACCTGTCCCCGCATCGGGGCCTGGTCGTTCCCGCTCCCGTAGGGCACTGCTCCTCCTCGTCCGTTCGGTTGGGAGGGTTCGTGCCGTCGAGGCGCTCGTCCTTACCCGGGCCTCACGCTGGGGAGCTCAGGGACCTCGACGCTGCCGGCGCTTGCGTAGCTTCCGCGTCAGCTCGACGACGGCCGTGACGCCGAACGCGATCCCGAGCGCGACGGCGAGCGCGAGGAGCGGCCGATCTTCGAAGACTCGCCCGCCGTAGTACCCGAGGAGAACGGCGTACGACGCCCACGCGCACGCCGCGATTGCGGCGATCGGGAAGAAGACGGCGGCCCGGAAGCCCGTCATGCCGGCGGTGAACGTGGTCGCGGTGCGGCCACCGGGGACGAACCGCGCGATCAGGATCAGGTACGGGCCCCGCTCGGCGAGCTGCTTCTCGGCCCAGCCGAGGGCGCGCTGCGCGCGGGCGCCGCGGAAGAGCCGTTCCCGCGCCGGGCGGCCGAGGCCGCGCCCAAGCAGGTAGGCGGACGAGTCGCCGACGAACGCGCCGATCGCCGCGGCGGCGATCACCGTCCCGAGATCCAGGTCCCCGAGCGCCGCCAGCACGCCGCCCGTGATCGCGAGCGTCTCGCTCGGCACGACCGGGACGAGCGCGTCGAGCGCCGCGATCCCGAGGATCACCGCGTACGACCACGGCGTCGAGAGCAGATCGACGAGCGCCTGCGTCATCGGGCGGCGATCGCCTTCCGCCAGCGGAGCGTGCGGAGCATGACGGCGATCGCAGTCAACCCGAGCGCGAGGTTGACACTCATCAGGACGAGCTTCATCCCGACGCTGAAGCTGAGCACGGCAGAGGTGGCCGCCTTGCCCGCGAACAAGTAGACGACGAGCCCCTGCTCGGTGCCGATGCCGCCGGGCGTCAGGGGCAGCACCGTCGACAGGCTCTGCGTGACCTGGACGAGCAGCGAGTTGTGGATCGTCGCCGGCAGCCCGAACGCCCGCAGCAGCCAGTAGATCGTCGCCAGCCGCAGAGCCCAGTCCGCGACCTGCCAGACGACGACGCGTCGCAGATAGAGGCTGGGCCGGCGGAGGATCGCGCCGCCGTCGCGGAGCTGGCGGGCGAACGAGCGAAGCCGGCGTCGCAGCCAGAGCGCGGCGACGACCGCGCACACCGCGGCGGCTGCACCGAGCGCGAGTGCGAGGTGCGGATGCCGGCCGGCCCACGACCAGTCGATCGAGCGCAATCGAGGTACGACGTCGAGGTCGGGCAGGACTCCGAGCTGCAGCGCCCACACGAAGAGGGCGGTCGACGCGACGAGGTCGAAGAGCGTGTCGACGGCGAGCGTCGCGACGAGCGTCGGATAGGCGGCCCCTTCGATGCGATGCTTGATCAGGTAGAGCTTGAGGACGTCGCCGCCGCGGGCCGGGAGGACGGCGTTGACGGCAGCCCCGGCTGCGTACGCTCCGAAGACGCTCCGCCACCGCACGTTCGTCTCCGGATGCGCCGCCGCGAGGATGTTCCGCCACGAGCGTGTGCGCGCGACGAGTCGCGCGGTGTGCAGCCCGCCCGCGGCCGCGATCGCGCCCCAGCCGATCGACCCCAGGTGGTCCCTGAGGACGTCGGCTGCGTGGAAGAGCTGGTTCGTCATCGGCCGCCCGGAGGCGGGGGCATCATTGCAAGCGAGAGCGGTTATCATTAAGGCCCGTGCAGGGCGCAGCCGACACGAGCTCCTGGTCGGAGACGACGATGCGCGTGCTGCGCGCGCGAGGGAGCCGCAACGGGGGCGCCAGGCGGGCCGTCATCGAGCTGCTCGGGCGGCAACAGTGCTGCCTCACGGCACAGGAGATCTTCGATCGCCTGCGCACCGAGGGCCGCCGCGTCGGGACAGCGAGCGTCTACCGGGCGCTGGAGCAGCTGACGAAGGACGGCTTCGTCCAACGGGTCGACCTCGGTGAGGGCACGTCGCGCTACGAGCCGATCCATGCGGACGGCGCGCACCACCATCATCTCGTCTGCGATGCCTGCGGCAGGGTCGAGGCGTTCGCCGACGAGGAGCTCGAACGCGCGCTGCACAAGATCGCCGGGAAGACGGGCTACTCGCTCGGCCACGACGTCGTCCTGCGCGGCGCGTGCGACGAGTGCGCCCGCGCGTCCTGAGCGACGAAGCTGGGGCGCCGCCTGCGCGTAAATGGGCTCGTGCCCCGATGGCCGGGTGCACCCGCGGCAGCGACGCTGCAAGAGAACACGCGCGCCCTGCACGCGCCCGGAGAGAAAACCGGAGAGAAACCCGGAGAGAAACGAGGTATGACATGCACGCGACCCTCGACCGCGTCTCGCCCGCCACGCCGGCGCCTGCGACCGGCCGCACCCCCGGGGCGACGATCGTTGCCGCGGTCGAGCCTTCGACTGCACGTGCGACCGCCGCGGCGGCTTCACGGATCGCCCGCGAGCTCGATGCGCCGCTCGCGTTCGTGTACGTGCGACCCCGCATGCCGGCGTTCCTCGGACATCCCAATTACCAGCGCCGGCTGACGCGCGAGCTCAATCGCGGCCGGCACGCGCTCGATCTGGCGCTCGCGGCTGCGGCCGACGCAGGCGTCATGGCGCACGGGGAGATCGTCGAGGGCGATGCCCCGCAGCGGATCCTCCAGTTCGCCGCCCATCGCCGGGCCCGCCTGCTCGTGATCGGTCCCCGCCGGCACACCGCCGGCAGAAGCGTCTCGCGTCGCGTGCTGCGAGCGGCGGAGATTCCCGTCGTCGTCCACCCGCCGGCGACGTCCGGCAGCCGCACGTCGTCGTGAGCCGCACGGAGCCGGAGCCGCTCGACGACTCTGCTGCCACCGTCGAGTTCGACGGCACGCGAATCGTCACGCGGCCGGGCGTCGTGATGACACCGCGGCCCGGTACGACCGCGCTCGTCGACCTCGCGGTCGAGTGGATCGGGTCGCGTCCGGCGAGGGTCGCCGACGTCGGCACCGGTACGGGTGCGGTGGCGATCGCGCTGGCGCAACGTGTGCCGGGTGCACGGATCTGGGCCACCGACGACGACGACGCGGCGGTCGCGCTCGCCCGGGCAAACGTGCTTCGCCACGGGCTGCAAGCCCGGGTGGAGGTGCTGCTGGGCAACCTGCTCGAGCCGGCGCCGGGCGGGCTCGACCTCGTCGTCGCGAACTTGCCCTACCACGCAGCAGCCCGTTCACGAGACCCGGGTGCGAGCGCCTTGCGCGGTGAGCCGGCGCATGCGATGTACGCCCGCGGCGACGGGCTACAGCCGAATCGCGAGCTGATCGGGGCCTGCCGGACGCAGCTCGATCCCGGCGGAGCGCTCGTCATCCAGCTCTACGGCTCGGTGTTGTGCGCGGGCCGCGGCGAGCTCGACGAGCTGCTTCGCGAGATGGAGGCGAGAGCGGCCGACGGCTGGCGGGCGCGCGCGGCAGCAGCCGCAGCAGGTACTCCGCGTACGTGGGCTCCGTGGCGCGCAAGCGGGCCACTAGGCTTCGCATCGGTGCGATCATCGACCGTCTGAGCGACCTCCAGCAGGAAGCAAACGCGGCGCTCCTCGAGTCGGAGCGCGAGGCGCGACGCCGCGCCGAGCAGGCGGTGGAGCGGATCGGCGGACTGCAAGCCGTGACCGCCGCCCTGTCGCGCGCGGTGACGCCGGCTGCGGTGGCTGACGTTTTCGTCCGCGAAGGAGCGGCCGCCGCCGGGGCGAGCGGCGGCTTCATCCGGCTTCTGAGCGCCGACGAGCGCAGCCTCGAGGTGCAGGCGGCGACCGGCTACACGAGACGATTCAAGGAGTCGTACGGGAACCTGCCGGTCGACAGTCCCTTGCCGGGCGCCGAGGTCTTCCGCACGGCGACCGAGCGCTACTTCGAGTCGGCGGCCGCCGGAGCAGCGGCGCCGGAGTTCGCCCGCGAGCACGAGGCGACCGGCCACGAGGCGATCGCGTTCCTGCCGCTGCAGGAGGGCGGCCGGCCGATCGGCGTGATGGCGTTGAGCTTCGCCGAGCCGCGTGCGTTCTGCGCCTCCGAACGCGAGCTACTGCGACTCCTCGCGGATCAGTGCACGCAGGCGCTCGAACGGGCGCGGATGTACCGGCGAGAGCGGGAGGCACGCGCGACGGCGGAGCTGGCCGTCGAGCGCACGATGCAGCTGCAGTCCCTCGCGGCCGCGCTCGCCGAGGCGCTGACTCCCGCGCAGGTCGCGGAGGTCGTCGTCACGCAGGGCATCGCGAGCGTCGCCGCCGACGCAGGCGCCCTCCAGCTCCTGAGCGACGACGGAAAACGGCTCGAGGTCGTCTGCGGGCTCGGCTCGGACCGGGAGCTGATCGACGAGGCGTGGCGCTCCTTCTCGACGAGCCTGAAGCTGCCGAGCACCGATGCCCTGCACACGCTCGCGCCCGTCTTCGTCGAGTCGGAGCGCGACGTTCGCGAGCGCTACCCGCGGCTGCACGCAGGCCCGGGTGCGAGGGCCGGCGCGCACATCCCGCTCGTCCTGCCCGGCGGCCCGCTCGGGGTGCTCTTTCTCGGCTTCAGGCAGCCGCGGCGGTTTTCGGAGTCGCAGCGCTCGTTCGTGCTCGCGCTCGGCCGCCAGTGTGCGCAGGCACTGAAGCGCGCTCAGCTCTACGAGGCCGAGCTCGAGGGACGGAGCGGCCTCAGCCGGCTCGTCGAGCGCCTGCGCGAAGGCGTCATCAGCGTCGGCCGGCACGGCCGCGTCGAGTTCGCCAGCTCCCAGGCGCGCGAGATGCTCGGACCGGCGTCGCTCGTCGAAGGCAGGCGGGTGCCCGACACCTGGCTCGGCTTTCCCCTTCGAAGCTTCGCCGCCGACCTCTTCCGCGCCGGCGCGGACATCGTCGAGGTGCAGGTCGGAAGCCGCGACCGCGAGCGCGTGTTCGACGTCACGGGGATCCCGGCGGCCCGCGCCGATTCGGCGCTCATCGTCATCACCGACGTCTCCGAGCGGGAGCGGCGCTGGCGCGTCGAGCGCGAGTTCGTCGACAACGCGGCCCACGAGCTGCGGACGCCGCTGGCCGCGATCACGAGCGCGATCGAGAGGCTCCAGGCCGGCGCCCGCGACGTGCCGGAGAAGCGAGACCGTTTCCTGGGCCACATCCAGCAAGAGTCGACCCGGCTCAACCGGCTCGCCTCTTCGCTCCTCATGCTCGCGCGCGCGCAGACGCGCGAGGAGGCTCCGCGACGCGAGGAGATCGCCGTCCGCGCCCTGCTCGAGGAGCTCTTCGCGGGTATCGAGGTGGCCGAAGGCGTCGACGTCGTCGTCGACTGCCCGGCCGGGCTCGTCGTGTCGAGCAACCGCGACCTGCTCGAGCACGCACTGCTCAACCTCGCGAGCAACTCCGCACGCCACACGGTCAGCGGCCGGATCCGCGTCGTTGCCCGACTCGAGGATGGCGGCTCGACGTCGATCGAGGTCGAGGACACGGGTGCCGGCATCAGGCCCGAGGAGCTCGACCGGCTCTTCGACCGCTTCTACCGCGGGCCGACCGAGGAGAAGCGCTCCGGCTTCGGCCTCGGCCTGCCGATCACCAAGGAGGCCGTCGAGGCGTTGGGCGGGATGATCGAGATCGAGTCCGTGGCGGGCTCGGGGACGAAGGCCCGGATCGTGCTCCCTCCCGGCGGGGAGGCGCCTGCATGACGGAGCGCATCCTCGTCGTCGAAGACACCGAGGCGATTCTCGATGCCGTGACAGACGCGCTCACCGCGGAGGGATTCGAGGTGCAGGGCATGTCCGACGGCGCGGCGGCCCTCGCGGTTGCGCGGGCGGAGCCGTTCGACCTGGTGATCCTCGACCTCATGCTTCCCGGACTCTCGGGAACCGAGATCTGCCGCCGGCTCCGGGCCGAGAGTCCCGTTCCGATCATCATGCTCACCGCTCGCGACTCCGAAGCCGACCGCGTCCTCGGTCTCGAGATCGGCGCCGACGACTACGTCACGAAGCCGTTCTCGGAAGTCGAGCTCTTGAGCCGAGTCCGCGCCATCCTGCGCCGGCGCGAGCTCGACCGCCCCCGTGACTCGACCGTGCGACGGCTCGGCGGGCTCAGCCTGGACGTGGTCGAGCACGAGGTTCGGGTCGACGGCGAGCCGGTTTCGCTGAGCCCGTCGGAGCACAAGCTGCTCGCCCTCCTCGCCGAGGAGCCGGGGCGGGTCTTCACACGCCGCGAGATCATGCAGCACCTCTGGCAGAGCACCTACGTCGGGGACGAGCGCGCCTGCGACGCCCACGTCTCGACCCTTCGCAAGAAGATCGAGCGCGACCCGACGCACCCGGAGCGGATCGTCACGATCCCGGCGTTCGGGTACAAGCTCGTCGCGATCTAGCGCCGGTACGAACCGCTCGAAGCGTCGCCGCTCGTCTCGGCGTACTCCCACCAGCGGAGCGGCAGCCAGTCGCCCGCGACGAAGGCGTCGACGACCGCTCCGCCGCCACCGCCGACCGACACCTCGGTGCCGGCGGGGTACGTCGTGCCGGAGACGCCGACCACCGGCACGAGGAGCTTCACGACGCGCACGCGCGCCTCGATCCGGATCCCGCACGCCTGCCCATGGAGGAAACGTAGCGTGTGAGCGAACGCTCACAGCCTCGCCACGACACGCGCGGACTCGTGCCTGGAACCGTCACCAACTCCCGCGTACCGTGCGTCCAATGCCGGCAACCTGCACGCAGAGCACAGGACGGCGCGCGTGAGCCGACGCCGTCTCGCCGTGCCCGGTGTCCTGCTCGTCGCGCTCGCCGCGGCGATGTGGGGCACCGACCCGATTCTGCGCAAGCCGCTGGGCGGCTCGACGAGCGCGACGACGATCGTCTTCGGCGAGCACGTGCTCCTCGTCGTCCTGACGCTGCCGCTCCTCCTGCCCGCGCTCCGCGCGGTCTTCAAGGCCGGCCCGCGCTACGTCGCAGCTGCGATCGCAATCGGCGCGGGCGCCTCGGCCGCCGCGACGATCCTCTTCACCGAGGCGCTCTTCAACGGCGACTTCATCACGCCGGTCGTGATCCAGAAGATCCAACCGCTCGTCGCCATCGCTGCTGCCGCCGCGATCCTCGGCGAGCGCCCGCGCTCCCGCTTCGCGTGGTTCCTCCTGCCCGCTCTCGTCGGCTTCTGGCTCGTCAACCAGCCGCACCCGCTCGACCCGCAGACGAAGGGGCTCGTGCCGATCCTGGAGGCGCTCGCCGCGGCGATCCTCTGGGCGCTCGGGACCGTGCTCGGCCGCTACCTCGGCCGCGAGCTCGAGTTCCAGCACATCCTCAGCCTCCGCTTCTTCTTCGGGCTCGTCGCGAGCGCAATCGCCTTGCCGCTGCTGGGCGCACGGGCGTACGCCGGTGCGCACGACAGCCTCTGGATCGCCTACCTCGCCGTCGTCACAGGGCTCCTGGCGCTCGGTCTCTACTACTACGCGCTGAAGCGCACGCCCGCCGTCCTCGCCTCGCTCGCCGAGCTCACCTACCCCGCGATCGCGGTTGTCGCCGGCATCTACGCGTACAACTCCCACCTTCGCTGGACACAGTGGCTCGGCGTCGCGACGATCCTCGTCGTCGTCAGCCTCCTGCCGGTGCAACGACGGCGCAAGCTCGTCGCGGTCGCGAGGCGAAAGCCCTCGCTCGCCTCGGCGTAACGCGTCGTCACAACGCGTCGTACGAGGCACGCACGCCGCGCGAAACGCATGTGAGCGAATGCTCACCGGACCCGCACCGCATCGGCCACGCCGTGCCTCGATCCGCCATCGACGCGTGCATAGCGTGACAGGTGCTGCTGACAAAACGACTTCGTCTGCGAGGTGGAGGTGCCATGAGGGCCGTTGTCTACCAGGACCCGTTCAAGGTGACGATCGAAGACGTTCCCGATCCGACGATCGAGAAGCCGACCGACGTCATCGTGCGCGTCACGTCGAGCGCCATCTGCGGGTCGGACCTGCACATGTACGAGGGCCGTACCGCCGCCGAGCCGGGGATCGTCTTCGGCCACGAGAATCTCGGCATCGTCGCCGAGGTCGGGAACGCGGTGACCTCGATCGAGAAGGGCGACCGCGTCGTCATGCCGTTCAACGTCGCGTGCGGCTTCTGCCGGAACTGTCTGGCGGGCTACACCGGCTTCTGCCTGACCGTCAACCCGGGCTTCGCCGGCGGCGCCTACGGCTACGTCGCGATGGGGCCCTACAGAGGCGGGCAGGCGGAGTACCTGCGCGTGCCGTACGCCGACTTCAACTGCCTGAAGCTCCCGGCGGGGTCGGAGCACGAGACCGACTTCATCATGCTCGCCGACATCTTCCCGACCGGCTACCACGGCTGCGAGCTCGCCGACGTCTCGCCGGGAGACACGGTCTCGGTCTTCGGCGCAGGCCCGGTCGGGCTGATGGCGGCCTACTCCGCGCTGCTCCGCGGCGCCTCGAAGGTCTTCGTCGTCGACCGGATCGCCGAGCGGCTCGCGAAGGCGAAGGAGATCGGGGCGGTCCCGATCAACTTCGAGGAGGGCAACCCGAGCGAGCAGATCAAGGAGCAGACGGCCGGCGAGGGGACCGACAAGGGCATCGACGCCGTCGGTTACCAGGCCCACGCGAGCAAGGGCGGCGGCGAGGAGCCGGCGACCGTGCTCAACTCGCTCATCGACACGGTGCGCCCGACCGGGATGCTCGGCGTCCCGGGGCTCTACGTCCCCTCGGATCCCGGCGCGCCGAGCGAGGACGCGAAGAAAGGGCTGCTCCTCGTCTCGATCGGCAAGTTCTTCGAGAAGGGGCTGCGCATGGGCGTCGGGCAGTGCAACGTCAAGCGCTACAACCGCCAGCTCCGCGATCTGATCGTCGCGGGCCGCGCAAAGCCGAGCTTCGTCGTCTCGCACGAGCTCCCGCTCGAGGAGGCGCCGCACGCATACGAGAAGTTCGACCAGAGGGTCGAGGGCTACACGAAAGTCGTGCTGCACCCGTGAACACGGCGCCGCAGCAGTCCTTTACGTGCAGCGACACGAGCACATCAACGCTCCAACGACTGGAGGTTCGCGAATGGCCACGACACTGAACCGCACGAGGCACGGCGTGACGCTCGACCGCGCGCGCCATGTCATCGAGAGTGCCCGCCGAAAGGCGGAGACGATCGGCGTCGACATGAACATCGCCGTCGTCGACGGCGGAGGGAATCTCGTCGCATTCGAGCGCATGGACGGAGCGTGGCTCGGAAGCATCGACATCGCGCAGGGCAAGGCGTACACGGCCCGCGCGTTCGACATGTCGACCAGGGACCTTGCTCCGCTCTGCCAGTCAGGCGAGTCGCTGTTCGGCATCCACGCGAGCAACGGCGGCCGGCTGATCGTCTTCGCCGGCGGCATCCCGCTGGAGGAGGACGGACAGGTCGTCGGCGCGATCGGCGTGAGCGGCGGCGCGGTCGAACAGGATCACGTCGTCGCAGAGGCCGGCGCGGAAGCGTTCTGACGCACACACGGATACACGAGAGGAGACGAAAACGATGGCGATTGATTTCACGCTCACCGACGCGCAGAAGGATCTTCAGCGGACCGCGCGCGAGTTCGCACAGGAAGTGCTGAAGCCGGTGGTCGGCGCCGCGGACGCCGAGCCCGACACGCAGAAGGCGTTCCAGATGATGCAGCCTGCGTACCAGCAGGCCTACAAGCTCGGCTTCGCGTACGGGTTCATCCCGAAGAAGTACGGCGGCCCCGGGTACTCGAACCTCGACTTCCAGATCGTCGCCGAGGAGATCGGCGTCGTCGATCCGGGCTTCGACTGCATCCTGCTCTGCAACGGGCTGGCGCTGCTGCCGCTCATCTGGTACGGGAGCGAGGAGCAGAAGCAGAAGTGGCTCACGATGGCGCTGAACGACCCGACCGGGAACTTCATCGCCGCGTGGAACACATCCGAGAAGGGTGGCACCGCGAACTTCGACCATCCCGATCCGAAGGCCGGTGTCGGTCTCACCGCGGATCTCGAAGGCGACCACTACGTGCTGAACGGCCGCAAGTACTGGCCGTCGAACTCGGGCGGCTGGGACCTCAAGGGCGCCGACATCAATGTCGTCGTCGCTCGCACCGACCGCTTCGCAGGCGGCAAGTCGGGACTCTCCTGCATCATCGTGCCGCGCGGAACGGAAGGCGTCACGTACGGCCAGCCGCTCGACAAGATGGGTCAGCGGGTCAACCAGAACAACGACGTCCACTTCGACAACGTGCACGTGCCCGCCGAGAACGCGTTCGCGATCGGCGACGCCGACCTCGCCATCAGCCGCGCCTTCACCTGGTCGGGGCCGATCGCCGGCGTCGCGGCCGTCGGCACGGCCCGCGCGGCCTACGAGTACGTGCTCGACTGGTCGAAGACGTACACCGCCGCAGGCACCGACCCGATCATCAACCACCAGATCGTCGGGTACACGCTCGTCGACTGCGCCATGCGGCTCGAGGCGGCGCGGTACCTGTGCTGGAAGGCTGCGCACTACGCCGACCTCTACGACACCCAGAGCCACGCGATCGGCGCCATGGCGAAGATCTTCGGCGGTGAGAACGGCGTGCAGATCGTCTACGACTGCATGCGCGTCATGGGCGTCAACAGCTACGACCGCAATAACCACCCGCTCGACAAGATCATGCGCGACGTCCTCTGCTTCCCGATCTACGACACCGGGAACATGGGCATGCAGCGGCGCAAGATCTGGGGCATGCTCGCGCACCACGACTTCAACCCGCGCATGTTCCTCGAGAACAAGGAGTTCGTGTTCACGAAGGAGATGGAGGGCATCGGGACGGTCACCGCACCCGAGCTCGCGAGCGCGGCCTTCTGAGGTAGCTCGCAGTAGAGAGAACGCGGTCGGCGGCGTTCGTCGTGCACGTGAGACGGACGCCGCCGCCGGCAACCGGCGGACGAGCGAACGAAAGGACGATCGAACAATGACACAGGCGAAGACACAGACCACGGGGAAGGTCCGGGCACTGCGGGCCGAGCGACGGGCCGAAGCGGTCTGGGCGGGCAGCCTCTTCGAGGGCAGCGGCACCGTCTCCGGCGGCAGCGGCGCGTTCGGCGGCCTGCCGATCACCTGGGCGTCGCGCACGGAGCGGGCGGACGGGCGGACGAGCCCGGAGGAGCTCCTGGCCGCGGCTCACGCCGGCTGCTTCTCGATGGCGTGCTCGCTCGTTCTCGCCGAGGGCGGCACGCCGCCCGAGCGGCTGACGGTAGACGCTACTTGCGTCTTCGAGCAGGTGCCGGACGGGTTCTCCGTCACGGCGGTCGACCTCGACGTGCGCGGTCGCGTCCCCGGGCTCGACGCACGGCGCTTCCAGGAGGCGGCCGAGCGGGCGGCGCAGCTCTGCCCGATCTCGAAGGCGCTGCAGGGGAACGTCGAGGTCAGGCTGAACGCTCGGCTCGAGTCGTAACCTCCTTACGCGGTCGCTTCGTCGCCCCGCTGCCGCTTCGCGAGGAAGAGCGCGAAGCGACCCTGGGAGGTTGCGAGGAAGCGAGCGACCTCCTCCTCGAAGCGGGCGAGCTGCACCCGCGCCTTCACCACCTGGTGGAGGGCTGTCTCCTCGGGATCGCAGACGTGACCGGAACGTTGCCCCGACGAGAGCAACGCCCCACACCCGGGGCAAGGCAGGTAACCGATCACTGTCCTCTCCCCAGCGTACCCCCGCCGGACGGGACGCGGCCCGCAGCTGTGAGCGAACCCTCACAGCATCGCCATCGCATCGCCGCCGCCCCGCCTGGTTCGGCCATCGGCCCGCACCTACCGTTGGTAGTGCCCCAACCTGAAGGAAGAGAAGGAGAGGCGGATGCTCGAGACCCGGTACCTGATCGTCGGCGGCGGCCTGACCGGCGACGCGGCCTGTCGAGGGATCCTCGACGTGGACGCGGATCCGGGCGCGATCCTGCTCCTGTCCGCCGAGTACCACCCGCCGTACGCGCGGCCGCCGCTCTCGAAGGCGCTCTGGAAGGGCGACGCCGAGAGCACGATCTGGCGCCTAACCGCGAACCTGGGCGTGCACGAGCGGCTCGGCCGGAGGATCGTCGAGCTCGACCTCGACGCGCACACCGCGGCGGACGACCGGGGCGACAGCTACGCCTACGAGAAGCTGTTGCTCGCAACCGGCGGCCGCCCGCGCCGGCTTCCCTTCGGCGGTGACGACGTCATCTACTTTCGAACCCTCGACGACTATCACCGGCTGCGCAGGCTCGCCGACGCCGGCGCGCGCGTCGTCGTGATCGGCGGCGGCTTCATCGGCTCCGAGCTCGCGGCTGCGCTTGCGATCCACGGCGCTCCGGTGACGATGGTCTTCCCGGAGCGCGGCATCGGCGGGCGCATCTTCCCCCCGTCGCTCTCGGTGGCGCTGAACGACTATTACCGCGACCGCGGGGTCGAGGTGCTTGCCGGCGTCTCGGTGACCGGGATCGACCGCGGACAGGTGACGCTCGGGGACGGACGGACGCTCGCCTCGGACGCGGTCGCCGCCGGGCTCGGGATCGAGCCGAACGTCGAGCTCGCACACGCCGCCGGCCTGCCGGTTGCGAACGGGATCGTCGTCGACTCGCTCGGTCGCGCCGGCGGACGTGACGACGTGTTCGCGGCCGGCGACGTCGCGGTCTTTCCCGACGCCACGCTCGGAGCTCCACGGCGGGTCGAGCACGAGGATCACGCCAAGAGCCACGGCAGGAGCGCGGGCGCGAACATGGCAGGTGCCGAACGGCCCTACGACCACCTGCCGTTCTTCTACTCCGACCTGTTCGACCTCGGCTACGAGGCGGTCGGTGTGCTCGATGCGCGGCTGGACACCCTCTCCGACGTGGACGAGGTCGACGCGAAAGGCACGGTCTACTACGTCGACGCCGAGCGGCGGCCGCGCGGCATCCTGCTCTGGAACCGGTTCGGCGAGGTCGACGCGGCGCGCGAGCTGATTCGCGCCGGCGAGCCGGTCGAGCGGAGCACGCTCGCGGGGCCCGTGCGATGACGACGGCGCCGCTGCAACGCCTGAGCGAGCTCGGGCAGTCGGTCTGGATCGACTACCTCTCGCGCGACCTGATCGACAGCGGCGAGCTCGCACGGCTCATCCGTGAGGACTCCGTCGTCGGCATCACGTCGAACCCGACCATCTTCCAGCGTGCGCTCGCCCAGGGCGACGCGTACGACACCCAGCTACGCGAGCTCATGCCGTCGGGCCTCGGCCCCAAGGATCTCTTCCTCGCGCTCGCCTGCACCGACGTCGCCACGGCCTGCGACGTCCTGCGGCCGGTGTGGGAGCGAAGCGGGGGCCGCGACGGCTACGTGTCGATCGAGGTCGATCCGAATATCGCCTACAACACGGCGGCGCAGGTGGCGGAGGCGGCTCGGCTCCACGAGACGATCGCCCGGCCGAACGCCTACGTGAAGATCCCCGCGACGCGGGCCGGCGTCGCGGCGATCGAGGACTCGATCGCGGCCGGGCGCTCGATCAACGTGACGCTGATCTTCTCGCTCGAGCGCTACGTCGAGGTCGCGCGCGCGTATCTGAAGGGGCTCGTCCGGCTACGGGCGGCCGGCGGCGACGTCGCCACGGTTCGCTCCGTGGCGAGCTTCTTCGTCTCGCGGGTCGATACCGAAACCGACCGGCGGCTCGACGCGCTCGGCGCGCCTCGCGAGCTGAAAGGCAAGCTCGGCATCGCGAACGCGCGACTGGCCTATGCCCGCTACCGCGAGATCTTCTCGGCGCAGAATCCCTCCTGGCGGGAGCTCGCAGCGGCCGGAGCGCGGCCCCAGCGCTGCCTCTGGGCCTCGACGTCGACCAAGAACCCCGAATACCGGGACGTGCTCTACGTCGAGGAGCTGATCGGCCCCGAGACGGTCAACACGATGCCGGAGGAAACGCTGCGGGCCTTCGCCGATCACGGCGTCGCAGCGCCGACGCTCGAGCGCGGGCTCGCGGCGGCGCAGCTTCTGCGCGAGCGGCTGGCCGGCGCCGGGGTCGACTACGACGACGTGGTCGGCACGCTCGAAGCCGAGGGAATCGAGAAGTTCGTCGCCTCCTTCGCCGACCTGCTCGCAGGCCTCGACGCGAAGACGAGCGCGCTCGGCGCGACGGTCGGAGCGAGACGATGATCCCTGTCGCCGTCGGCGCCTTCGAGATCGTCGCCGCCGACCACGTCGGCGACCCCGGGACGACGGCGCATCTCCCCGCCTTCGACTCGGTGTGGAGCCCGCAGCCCACGAGCGTGCAGCTCGACGGTGAGACGCTCACCGCCGGCGAGCGCTCGCTGCGGGTGGTGTCGATCCCCGAGCACGCGCTCTCCCCCTTGCGCGAGCTCGGGGTCGACCCAGTCGTCGATTCTCGGCAACGGGAGAGCCAAAGGAGAGAGCCATGGGCATGATCGTCGTCGGCGTCGACCACTCGGACGGCGCAAAGGCTGCACTCCGCTTCGCCCTCGACGAAGCGCGCTTGCGAGGCGCAACGCTCCGCGCCGTGCACGCCTGGCGGTTCGGCTATGTCGACGCGCCTGGGATCGAGGCCGGCGGCCCGATGCTCGGCGTCGAGCTCGGCGATCTCCGGCGCGGCGCCGAAGCCGCGCTCGAGGCGACGCTCTCCGACGTCCTCCCGGCGGACGGCGGCGGGGTCGAGGTCGAGCGCCGTGTCGTCGAGGGCTCGGCGGCGGGCGTGCTCGTCGACGAGTCGCGCGACGCCGAGCTGCTCGTGGTCGGGTCGCGCGGGCTCGGCGGCTTCCGCGGCCTCCTGCTCGGCTCGGTCGGTCAGCAGTGCGCCCACCACGCCGCCTGTCCCGTCGTGATCGTCCCGCACCCGCACCGGCACGCGTAGGCAGCGGGCGCCCGATGGCCTTTCAGCTCAAGCGCGCCTACGACCCGCCCGCTCGCTCCGACGGCTACCGGGTGCTGATCGACCGGCTCTGGCCCCGCGGCGTCTCGAAGCAGGGAGCGGACCTCGACGAGTGGGCGCGCGAGCTCTCGCCGAGCAACGGGCTGCGCCGCTGGTTCGGGCACGACCCCGCGAAGTTCGACGAGTTCCGGCGACGCTACCGCGACGAGCTCGAAGCCCACGACGACAAGCTGCGCGATCTGCGCAGTCGGGCGCGCAAGGGAACGGTGACGCTCGTCTACGGCGCGCGCGACACCGAGCACAACGACGCGGTCGTGCTCGCGGAGCTGCTTCGCAGAGGCGCGCGCAACCGCGGCGGGTAGGAGGGAAGCGTGTTCGAGGTCATCGGCGTCGTGGGCATCGGGCTCTCGATGCTGGCGTACCTGCCGCAGGTGGTCCACCTGGCGAAGGAGCACTGCTCGGCGGGTGTGAGCAGCCGGGCGTGGACGATGTGGCTCGTCAGCAGCGTGCTCATCGGCGTGCTCGCCGTGCATCGCCACGACGCGGTCTTCGTCCTGCTCCAGGCCAGCAGTCTCGCCTCGGCCGCGGCCATCCTCCTCCTCGGGCGCCGCTATCGCGGGCTCGTCTGCGAAGCGCACCTGCGGTCGATTCCCGAGCGCTGGCTCGGCACGGAACCCGATCGAAGGGCCTGATCGATGCGGCCGACGGTCTTCGTGGCCGGCGCGACGGGCGTGCTCGGCCGGGCGCTGCTGCCGCGCCTCGTCGCAGGCGGCTACAACGTCCGCGGGATCGCCCGTCGCGCCCCGTCGGCTCCGCTTCCGGCCGGTGTCGAGCTGCTCGAGGCGGATCTGCTGGGGGCGGATCTACTCGGGGCGGGCGGCCTGCACGATCTCGTTCGGGGCTGCGACGCCGTCGTCCACATCGCCACCGCGATCCCTGCGGACGGGACCGCTCCCGGCGCGTGGGATCTCACCGCCCGCCTTCGCACCGACGGAACGCGGCGACTGCTGGAGGCGGCGCTCGCGGGCGGTGTCGAGCGCTACGTGCAGCAGAGCATCGTCATGGCGTATCGCGACGGCGGTGGGGCCTGGCTGGACGAGCAGGCGCCGCTCGACGATTCGCCGGAGCGCGCAGCAACGTGCGGACCGGTGATCGAGATGGAGGCGATCATCCGCGAGGTCGACCCGCAGCGTCTCGCCTGGACGATCCTGCGCGGCGGCTCGTTCGTCGGCCCGGGAACCGGGCAGGACGTGCTGATCGACGAGCTCCGGCGGGCGCGGGCCGTCGTTCCCGGAGACGGCTCGAGCTACTTCGCGCCGGTCGACGTGACCGACATGGCTTCGGGCGTCGTGGCCGCGCTCGATCGCGCTCCCGGCGGATCGACGTTCAACATCGTCGACGAGCCGCTGCGCTACGGCGACTACGTGGACAGGCTGGCAGACCTGACGCGTGTCGCGCGGCCGCGACGCGTGCCGGAGCTGCCGCAGCGACCGTCCTGGCGCTGCACGAACCGCGCCGCCGCTGACGCCCTCGGCTGGCGGCCGTTCGCCGGCATCTGGCCCGCGCCCGCGCGGCACGCGACGTGAGCGCGCGCTCACAGGATCGCCACGAGATCGAGAGACGAGCGCCTGGTGCGCCCATCGGGCCGCGCGTACCGTGGGATCAGGTCCGGTATCCCCACGATCCTCGAAGGAGATGGAGATGGACGCACTCGATCCATACGCCACCGTCCTCGCCGTCCTCAGCGTCGCGCTCCTGCTGATCGCGGCCGGTGTCGGCAAGAAGCAGCTCGTGTGGAAGCAGCGGAAGCCGCTCCCCGTGCGCAGCCGCCGGCGCAGGTCTTGACTCCCTCCGACGCCGTCTTCGCGGGGGGCGCCACCGTCGTCTGGAGCGGGGATCTCCCGCGCGGGTCGGGTGGGCTTCGGCTCGAGCGCGGGGCGGGCGGCGAGTTGCCGCTCGTCTGGCCCGGAAGCCCCGAATTCGGGTCCGGCGCGACGACCCCGGAAGAGCTCGCGGCGGCAGCGTACGCAACCTGCTTCACGATGACCCTCGCGTACTCGCTCGTGCGAGCGGGCCACGCGCCGCGCACGATCGAGACCGCTGCGCGGGCGACGTTCGGCCTCGTCGGCGGGGCCCGGCGGATCCGCAGCGCAGAGCTCGAGCTCGCCGTCGACGCCGACGGGCTCGACGAGCCGGAGCTCGGCGAGCTGACCGAGCAAGCGGGCCGTCACTGTCCGGTCTCGAACACGCTCCGAGCAGGCGGCGTCCTCCTCGAGGTGCGGGCCCGTCTCGGTACGGCTGCGCACCTCGCGGGTACCTGACCCCGCGCGAAGCGGGTAAGGCCGACGCGGCGCAACGTACGAACACGACTGTGAGGGGAAGCGGGCGCATCGACGGCTACCTGCCGATTCGCGACTACGCCGCGATCGGCGACGGGCGCACGGTGGCGCTCGTCGGCCGCGACGGCGCGGTCGATTGGCTTTGCCTCCCGGATCTCGATTCGCCGAGCGTGTTCGGCGCGCTCCTCGACGACGAGCGCGGCGGGAGGTTCACCCTTGCTCCGGCGAGCGCGTACGAGGCCGAGCGTCGCTATCTGCCGGACTCGAACGTGCTCGAGACGACCTTCACGACGGTCGGCGGTACGGTGCGCGTCACCGACGCCATGACCCTGCCGCACGGTGGCTTGACTCCGTACCGCGAGCTCGCACGGCGCATCGAAGGCCTTGACGGCGAGGTGGCGATGCGGTGGCGCGTCGAGCCGCGCTTTCGCTACGGGTCGCGGGCTCCGCGCTTCGCGCGCCACGGCGGCACCCCGGTCGCCGCCGACGGCCGCGACGCCGTCGGTGTCTCGAGCTGGGACGCCGGCGAGGTGGAGGTCGGTGCGGCACACGTCGGCGGCAGCTTCTCGACCCGCGCGGGCAGCAGCAGCCTGCTCGCGCTCGGCGTCGCCCACCAGGAGCCGCTCGTCTTCCCACGCCGTCGCGAGGTCGACGAGCGGCTCGACTCGACGGTCGCGCACTGGCGCGACTGGGCCGCCGGGCGCACGTACGACGGCCCCTGGCGCGACGCCGTGATCAGGAGCGCGCTCGCGCTCAAGCTGCTCGTCTTCGCTCCATCCGGAGCGATCGCCGCCGCGGCGACGACGTCGCTGCCGGAGCAGATCGGCGGCGGGCGCAACTGGGACTACCGGTTCTCGTGGCCGCGCGACTCCGCGTTCACGCTGCAGGCACTGCTCTCGCTCGGCTGCGACCGCGAGGCACGCGCGTTCTTCTCCTGGCTCCTCCACGCTTCGCAGCTCACGCACCCGCGCCTGCACGTGCTCTACCGTCTGAACGGCGGGGCACGCGCCGACGAACGGACGCTCGACCTCGCCGGCTACCGGCGGTCGGCTCCGGTACGCGTCGGCAACGGCGCCGCGACACAGCTGCAGCTCGACGTCTACGGCGAGGTCTTGACCGCGGCCGCGCTTTTCGCCGAGCACTCCGGTGGGCTCGACCGCGACCACGGGCGCAGGCTCGCGGAGATCGCCGACCTCGTCGGCAGCCTCTGGCGCGAGCCCGACGCCGGCATCTGGGAGGTGCGCTCCGAGGCGGAGCACTTCACGCAGTCGAAGATGATGTGCGCCGTCGCGCTCGACCGCGCGGTCGCCCTCGCAGAGGCCGGATACCTGCCGGCAGAGAGCGTCGGCCGCTGGCGGGAAGAGAGCGCCGCCGTACACGACTTCGTCGAGACGCAGGGCTACTCGGAGTCCAGGCAGAGCTACGTCCGCGCCGCCGGCGGGGAAGCGCTCGACGCGTCCCTCCTGCTCGGCGTGCTCGCACGTTACGACCGCCCGGACGCACCCCGTCTCGCCGGCACCGTCGAAGCCGTCGCGCGCGAGCTCGGCCACGGCCCGCTCGTCCACCGCTACCTCGGGGACGACGGCCTGCCCGGAGAGGAGGGCGCCTTCCTCGCCTGCTCGTTCTGGCTCGCCGAGGCGTTCGCGCTGCAGGGCCGTTTGCCGGAGGCGATCGCGCTGATGGATCAGCTCGTCGCCCTCGCAAACGACGTCGGACTCTACGCCGAGGAGGTCGATCCGGCGAGCGGCGCGTTCCTCGGCAACTTCCCGCAGGGACTGTCCCATCTCGCGCTCATCAACGCCGCCGTCGCGATCGCCGAGGCGACGCCGTGATCTGGGGCGCGCTCGTCGGCGGCTTCCTCGGCACGGTCGTGCTGACGACGACGCTGCGCGCGGCCGGCGAGCTTGGCCTGACGCGGATGGATCTCCCGTTCCTGCTCGGGACCGCCGTGAGCGAGGACCGCGTGCGCGCGAAGCTCATCGGCTACGCGCTCCACTTCGTGTTCGGCCTCGTCTTCGCGGTCGGCTACTACGCCGTCTTTGCGGCGATCGACGAGAGCGGGGCGCTGCTCGGTGCGCTGCTTGGGCTCCTGCACGCGCTCTTTGCGGGCACGGCGCTCGTGAACGTCATCCTTCCGGCCGTCCATCCGCGGATGGGCACGGGCTTCGACGCTGCCGGCGAGTCGCCGCTGCTCGAGCCGCCCGGCTTCATGCTGGGCAACTACGGGCGGCAGACGCAGCTCGCGATGATCGTGGGGCACGTCGCCTACGGCGCCATCGTCGGCGCGTTCTCGTCACTCGCAGCATGAGGACCGTGTGAGCAAGTCCTCACAGGATCGGCATCGCATCGGGCTGGCCGTCGCCTGTTCGCTCTCGTACGATCGCTCGTAATGACCTTCGAGGACTGGATCTTTTCGATTCACCTGTTGTTCGCGGCTACGCTCGTCGGCGCGCTCGTCATGACCTGGATCGTCGTCGTCGCGCTCCGCTCGGTCGACACGGCCACGCTGACGTTGGCCTTCAACCGGGTCATGTCGGTCGGAACGGTCGCGATCATCCTCGGTCTCGTCGGCACGATCGCGCTCGGGATCTGGCTCGCGATCCTGCGCGTCGAGTTTCACCCGTGGGACGGCTGGGTGATCGGGGCGATCGTTCTCTGGGTGATCGCGACGGGAGCGCTCATGCGCTCGTTCGGCGAGTACGCGAAGCCGGCCGCGAAGGCGAGAACGCTCGTCGCATCCGGCGGGAACGACGCGAACGCCGAGCTGGCGGCGCTGAACCGGGCGTCGACCGGGCTCGTGCTCCGCGCCGTCGCCTCGACGGCGATCGTGCTCATCGTCATCGACATGATCTACAAGCCGGGTGCCTGAGATGCTCGCGGCCATTCGCGGTCCTGGTCAGGACTTCCCCGTCTTGCTGCATATCGTCGGCGCGACGGTCGTCTTCGGCGCGCTGCTCGCAAGCGTGGTCTCGATCGCGTTTGCGCGCGGGGAGGTCCGCCTGTTCCGGGTCGGGTACTTCTCGCTCCTCCTCGTGGGCGTCCCGGCGCTCATCCTGATGCGGCTCAGCGGGCAGTGGATCTACCAGAAGCAGCGCTGGGACGACGTGCCGGACAAGTTCCATCCGACCTGGCTCAGCATCGGCTTCGTCGTCGCCGACTGGGGAGCGCTCGTTCTTCTCGTGGCGCTCGTGCTCGGCGGCATCGGCCTCCGTCGGCTCCGCCGGGGCGACGCGAACGGTGCGACCCTGCTCAAGGCGACGACGGTCCTCTCGCTCGTCCTCATCGTCGGCTACGTCATCGCGGTCTGGGCGATGACCGGCAAGCCCGCTTAGACCGTAGCCCTGCGCCGCCAGGTGAGGACCGCGCCCGCGGCGGTGAGCAGGGCGGAGCCGAAGAGGACGGCTGCGCCGGCACGCGCGAGCGGCGTGCTGCCGACGAAGACGCCGATGGTCAGCGCTTCGACCCCTGCGGCGAAGGCGCCGGCTTCGACGAGTCCGAGCCGGCGCGGATAGAGGGCGGTCTGCTTCGGGCGCGGGCCAGGCGGCCACCACACCCAGAGCGAGAGCGCGAGCAGCTTGCCGACGTGACCGACGACGACGCCTCCCGCCCAGCCGACGAGGAGCAGGACGACGTACCCGGTCACGAGGCGCGTGCCGCCGGCACCGGCCGCGGCCGCCAGTCCGAATCCCGCTGCCTGGGCGAGGAAGAACGCTCCCGCGACGAGGTGGGCGAGCGGCGCCTCGAGCGTCGCGCGGCGCGTCCTCGCGACGCGCACCATCAGCGTCCCGAAGCGCGCGAGCGCGAGTGCGACGATGCCGCCGCCTGCGATCGTCAGCGTCCGCTCACGCGTTCCGATCCCTGCGAGCAGGAGCCAGAGACCGCCCGTGAGCGTCGCCTCCTCGACCGGCCAGGCGCGCCGCGGCGCCGTCGGCGCCTGCGCGAGCATCGGGCCGAGATTGCGGCCGACGGTCAGGATCAGGAGCGCGATCCAGCCGAGCAGCGCCACGTGCAGGTGGATCAGGAGCCAACGTGCGTACGACGCAGCGCCGAACGGAACGCCGCGCTCGAAGATCAGCGCGCCGAGTACGAGCGCCGCGACGACGTGAGCGCAGGAGAGCGCCACACCGAGGCGGCTCACGATCAGCAGGCGTCCCCGCGGCGCGCGCACGACGAGCGTCAGCAGCTCGGCCAGCACGATCGCGAGGCCGCACGTGACCATCGCCGCGCCGATCCTGACCACCCACTCGGCGTCGCGCCCGAGCCCGGCTGCGACGAGGAAGCCGCCGGCCAGCAGCGGCAACGCAAGCCAGAGCGCCCGCTGCGACGGCAGGTCGTTGCGCAGCATCACGGGCAGCAGGTGGAAGCAGGCGGCGCTGACCGCGAACGGCAGCACGCCGAGCGCGAGCAGGTGAACGGCCAGCACCGGCGCCGTTGCGAGCGGCCGGCCGCCGGCGAGGTCGCCCGCGGCAGCGACGGCGGCGGCCGTCGCGCCGAGCCAGCCGGCAAGCGCCACCGCGAAGTAGGCGGCGAGCAACCGCTGCGAGACGGGGCCGCCGACTGCTCGCCGCTCGGTCAGGGGCAGTGGACGGGTCGTCACGGGCACCGGGCTTCCGGATAGGGCACCCTCGGAGAGATACGGCTCAGGCTACGCGGCCACCGCCCTGGCCGGGCTGGGCCCGATAATGTCGATCCGGACGCGGATTGAGCGCAAGGAAGGAGTAACGATGTCCGAGTTCGTGACGGTGACTGGCGCAGCCGAGGTCGCCGAGGGTGCGCTCGCTGCGTTCGACGTCGGCGGCGCGCGGGTCGCGATCGCGAACGTGGGCGGAACGCTCCACGCCTTCGGCGATACGTGCACGCACCTCCAGTGCTCGCTCGCCCAGGGCGACCTCGACGGCACGGTCGTCACGTGTCCCTGCCACGGCAGCCGGTTCGACGTCACCACCGGAGCACTCTTGCGGGGACCCGCTCAGGTGCCGGTGCCGAGCTATGCAGCGCGCGTCGAGGACGACGTGCTTCGAGTAGAGATCTGAAGCTCGAGGGAAGCTCGTTTCGTCGACCTCGTAGATGATTTGGATCACCGCCGTTCAGTTCGACGCCTCGGGTCAGGACGAGCACGCGCACATCCGCGCCGTCCGCTGGCGCGACGCGGAATCGCGGCAGCAGGGTCAATCGACCGTCGCGGAGATGATCGACTTGATCCGGGCGCAGACGCTCGTGTACGTCAGCGACGACACGTTCGAACGCACGGCGCTCGTCCGCGTGGTCGACGCGAAGATTCCCTACCTTCGCTCGTGGGCGCACGGCAAGTGGGGAAACGACCTGCTCGCATTGCCCCGCTTCGAAGGCTGACGCCCGCCCCGCAGTCGGATGGGGTGTGTGGTCGCCGAAGATGGACGGCAGCCCCGATAACGCGTTTCGACCGTCGCGCCGAGACTGGCATGAAGGAGAGGATCACGGGGCAGGAGAGGAGCGGAGTGGTGGACCGGCCGTGCAGCAGCTGAGCGCGACCCGCAGCGAGCTGATCGCGCGGCGTCTCCAGATCGGCCTGGCGACCCAGGGCCGAGACCTGTTGAAGGAGAAGCGGGCAGCTCTCATGGTCGAGTTCGGGCACCTGAGCACCGGCGTCCTCGAGGCGGTGGAGACGCTGGGGCGTCGCGCGGCGGAGGGTGCCGGCGCGTTGAGGAACGCGGTCGCGTTCGACGGCCCGGAGGCGGTCGGCTCGGCGGCGATCGCCGCGTCGGGCGACATCGAAACGCGTCTGTCGCTCAGGATCGTCGCCGGCGTCCCCGTCGTCGAGCTCGAGCACGATCGGATCTCGCGCGCGCGCACGGGTCGCGGCTACGGGCTCGTCGCAACCTCTCCACGCATCGACGTCGGCGCCGCGGCCTTCGAGAAGCTGCTCGATCTCCTGCTCGACGTCGCGGGCGCCGAGCTCAGCCTGCGGCGGCTGGCCGGCGAGATCTCGCGGACCACGCGTCGCGTCAACGCGCTCGAGCATGTGGTCGTGCCGCGTCTCGAGGAGGAGCGCGACGCGATCGAGATGGTGCTCGCCGAGCGCGAGCTCGAGGATCGCATCCGGCTGCGGCGCGCACGCGCGGCTGTCCACCGCAACCGGCATCGCGAGGCCGCGGCATGAACGACGAGCGCGAAGCACACACCGCCGGAGCAATCGGGTCGGTCCGGCAGCTGGAAGGGGCGCTCGACGCAGCCGCGACGACGCGTGCGTCGTCGGACACACGTCTCGCAGACGCGCGTGCCGAGGCGTCGCGACTGCTCGACGCCGCCCGCGCCGACGCCGCCGCTGCCGTTGCGGAACGACGGCGCATCGTGCTCGCCGCTGCGGAGGACGACGCGGCTGAGATCCACCGCCGGGGTGAAGAGACTGCGGCTCGTGTGCGCGCAGACGCGCAGAGCAGCCGTGCCGCAGCGGTTGACGCCGCACTTGCCTTCGTGCTGCCGGACGTCGACGAGAGCGAGGCATGAGCACGTGCTCGTCGAGATGAAGAAGGTGCAGATCGTCGGCCGCAAGGAGCACATCGAGGCGGTCCTCGGCCGCCTCTACGGGCTTGGCCTGCTCGAGCTCGGCGCGGCCCCCGAGGAGCCGGCCCTCGAGCTCGCGCCGTTTCCGGGCGAGGATGCCCGTGCGGCGCGGGGTCAGGCGCTCGGCCTGGTGCTCGCTCAGCTCGAGGGCCTGCTCGAGCTCGCCGGCGACACGGGCACGGCCGTGGAGGCATTCGAGGCGACGGCGCCGGACGACATCGGCAGCGAGCTGAAGGCGCTCACGCCGCGCGTCGAGCCGCTCGCGGCGCGGATCGAGGAGCTCCGAACCGAAGCGGCCGTCCTGCCCCGCTACATCGAGCCGCTTCGCCGCCTGCTTCCCCTCGTCCCCGAGCTGGCAGAGCTCGACGAGGACGAGATCCGGGCTCTCCAGCTCGAGGCGGTCGCGCTCGTCCTCAACACGGGTGACGAAACGGTCGTCGACGTCCTGCGCGAAGCGCTTCGGGTAGAGCTCGGAGAGCGCTTCGTGCTCGTGGCGGCCCGGGTCGACGCCGACGCGATCGGTTGTGTGATCGTCACGCCGCGAAGCTCGGACGAGAGCGTGCAGGCCGTCCTCGGCCGCGAGCGGGTGCGTCCCGTTCCGCTGCCGCCGCGCTACGAGGATCTCTCGTTTCAGGGTGCGGTCACCGCGATGGAGAGCCGGCTGCGCGAGATCCCGGCCGAGCTCGAACAAGCGCAAGCAGAGCTGCGGGCGCTGCTTGCGCCGCGCGTCGCGGCCTGGCGCGCAGCGCGCAGGCGACTCCTGGCCGACATCGAGCAGCTCGAAGCCGTCGCGAAGGCCGGTGCGACAGGGCGTGCCTTCGTCATCGTCGGCTGGGCACCGAGTGAACGTGTGCCGGAGCTGCGCCTCGAGCTCGAACGCGCCGCGAGCGGCGAGCTCGTGCTCGACGACCTCTCGACACCCCCCGAAGCAGAGCCGCCGGTGCTGATGCGGAACCGCAAGCCGGCCCGGCCGTTCGAGTTCCTCGTGCGCTTTCTCGATCTGCCGCACGCCGGATCGCTCGATCCGACCGTGCTGATGGCGCTCGTCCTGCCGCTGATGGTCGGCGTGATGGTCGGCGACATCGTCTACGGAGCCGTGCTGCTCGTCATCGCGCTCTTCGTGCGGAGGCGCTTCGCCGCCGACTCGGCGACGGTTCGCGACCTGACCCGCGTGTTCGTCGCCGGAGCGCTATGGGCGATCGTCTTCGGCGTGCTCTTCGGCGAGGCGCTCGGCGACGTCGGCCACAAGCTCGGCCTGCCCGCGCTCTGGCTCTACCGCGGCGGCACCGACGCCGTCCAGCCGTTGCTCCTGTTCTCGCTCGCGTTCGGGGCCGTTCACGTCGTGCTCGGGCAGCTGCTCGGCCTGTGGCAGTCGGCGCGCGCACGCAGGACAGTGGAGCTCGTCAACCGCTTCGGATCGCTCCTCGCCCTCGGCGGCGTCCTCGTTCTTGCCGGTGTCGCCGCGGACCGCGTGCCGGGCGGCACGCTCGCAGGGCTCGGGGCGGGAGGAGTCGTCGCGGTCGGCGTCGTCCTCCTGATCTCCGGTCGAGGCGCGCTCGGGCTCGTCATGGGGCCGCTCGAGCTCGTGGGCACGCTCGGCAACGTCCTCTCGTATCTGCGTCTCGCGGCAGTCGGCCTGGCCTCGACCTACCTGGCGACGGTCGCGAACGAGCTGTCCGTGATCGCCCCGATCTGGCTGGGCGTTTTCATCGGGATGTTCTTCCACGCGTTGAACCTCGGGCTTGCCTCGTTCAGCCCGATGATCCAGGCGCTCCGCCTGCACTACGTCGAGTTCTTCAGCAAGTTCTACGAGGGCGGAGGAAAGCCGTTCCGGCCGTTCGGTGCACGCGCGGTCTCGTAGCGTGCAGACACCACAACAGGAAGGACAGAGATGCAACACGGACTGATGGCACTCGGCGCGGGCCTCGCGGTCGGCCTCGGCGCGGTCGGAACGGGGCTCGCGCAGGCGCGCATCGGCGCCGCCGCCATGGCCGCGATCGCGGAGAAGCCCGAGCTGACCGGGCGCGCGATCCTGATGGTGGCGATCCCGGAGACCATGATCATCCTCGGCTTCGCCGTCGCCGCCATGATCATCGTCCTCCTCTGAGTGGACCGATGGCCCTCTCCGATCTACTCGCGGGCCTGCAGGCGGAAGCCGCCGCCGAGGAGGCCGTGCTCGAAGCCGAGACCCGCGCGGAGGTGACTCGCATCGGAGAACAGGCGCAGGCCGAGGCGCGCCTTCTCCGGGAGCAGGCACTGCAAGCGGACGAGGACGAGCTGCGTCGAGAAGCGGAAGCGCTGCGCGCGCGGGCGCGGCTCGCCGCCGCCGCTGCCGTGCGACGAGCCCGCGAGGATGCGTTCCACGAGCTTCTCGTGGAGGTGCGCGCGCGGCTCGAAGCGCTTCGCGAGAGCGCGAGCTACCCGGCGCTGCTGCGAGCGCTGCTGCGCGAAAGCCTGAGCGCACTGCCCGCTGCGACATCCCTGCGGGTCGACCCGCGCGACGAGCGGTTGGCCGCGGATCTGGTCGCGGAGCTCGACGCCGAGCTCCAGATCGTCGCGACGCTGGAGACCGCGGGCGGGGTGGAGCTGACCCGCGGCGAGGATCGCGCGGTGCGAAACACCGTCGAGGACCGACTTGCGAATGCAGAGCCCATGCTGAGACTGCTCTTCGGTCGAGCGCAGCACGTCGAGGCGCCGTGATCCTCAGATCCTCCGCGGCCGACTTCGCGTACGGGAACACGCGCCTGCGCGCGCGCAAGGGCGAGCTGCTCGGAGCCGCGGCTTACGAGGCGCTGCTCGGTCGCGACCTCGCTGCATCGCTCGAGTTCCTTGCCGGTACGGCCTATCGCGCGGAGATCGAGGCGGCGCTCGCCGTCACCGACGGCAAGCCCGCGCTCCACCTGGCGCTCAGCCGGCACCTGGCGCGCATGCTCGGCGACCTGCGCGCTTTCTATGAAGGGCGGAGCGGTGACCTCGTTGAGCTGCTGCTCTCCCGTTTCGACCTGCACAACCTGTTGACGCTCCTGCGCGGGCAGGTGCGCGGTCGACCGCCGGAGCAGACCCTCGCGAACGTCGTTCCGCTCGGCGCTCTCGGCGGTGCGGAGGCGCAGGAGATCGCGCGACAGCAGGAGCTCGCGCGGGCCGTCGAGCTGCTCGTCTCCTGGCGACTGCCGGATCCCGACGGGGCTCGAGCGGTTGCCGCCGCCTGGCCGGAGTACGAGCGCACCGAGGACCTCGCGGCGCTCGAGCACGCCTTGACGGCGGGCCACGCGCGTCGCCTCGAGGAGGCCCTGCAAGCCGCGGGGCCCGATGCCGACTCGTTGCGCGAGCTCGTCGCGCGCGAACACGACGCGGTCAACGTGCTCGTGGTCCTCCGCCTCCGCTTTGCGCTCCAGCTCGACGAGCTCGAGGATCTCCCGCCCGCACCGGCCGCCGGTCGTTTTCTCGCCGGCGGCAGGATCGCCGAGGACGCGCTCGAGGATGCGCTCCGCCAGCCGACGCGGGCCGAAGCCGTGGCGAAGCTCGTCGACGCAGCACGCCGTGAGGACTGGCGCGCGCCGCTCGAGCACATCGCCACCGGCGGCGACCTGCCCACGTTGCAGCGTGAGCTCGAGGTGAGTCGCGTCCGGTGGGCCGTCGGCCTTTTCTTCCGCGGCGACCCGCTCAGCTTCGACGTGCCGATCGCGTACACGGTCGCAATGGAGAACGAAGTGCGGAACCTGCGGCTGCTCGGCGAAGGCGCGGCCGGCGGACTGCCGGCGGCAGCGCTCCGCGCGCAGCTCATCGTGCCGCGAGGCGGGCAATGGGACGCCTGATCGTCTTCACGACCGCCGAGCTCGAGCCGGGCTACCGGCTGGCCGGCGTTGCCGCACGAGCGCTCGCCTCCGCCGACGAGACGGCAGAGCAGCTGCACGAGCTGCTCGACCGGCCGGGCGAGTCGGAGGAGGGAGACGTCGTTGCCGTGCACGAGCCGTTCTTCAACGAGCTCCCGGCGGGGCTTCGGCGGCGCATCGACTCGCTCGCCTCGCCGCTCGTCATCGCTCTGCCGGGCGGCGAGGACGCCTCGGTCGAGGCAGAGCGGCGCGCACAGCACCTGCGGATCCTCTGGGAAGCCGTCGGCTACCAGATCACCTTCGACCGGGACGGCGACACGGAATGACGGACACGACGATCGAGAGCGAGCCGGTCGCGGGGGAGGTCGGCAAGATCCACGGCGTGGCGGGACCGGTGGTCGTCGCGAAAGGCCTGACGGCGACGCGCCTGTACAACGTCGTCGAGGTCGGACATGCCGGCCTGGCGGGCGAGGTGATCCGACTCGACGGCCCCGACGCCGTCATCCAGGTCTACGAGGACACGTCCGGGCTCGCCGCCGGCGAGCCTGTGGTCGACACCCGCGAGCCGCTCCGGGCGGAGCTCGGGCCGGGCCTGCTCGGCTCGATCTTCGACGGCACGCAACGCCCACTGACCGTGCTCGCGCGCGAGGGCGAGAACCCCTGGGGCAGACCGATGATCCCGCGCGGCCTGTCGGCGCCGGCGCTCGACCGCGAGCGAAGCTGGGACTTCGAGCCGGCCGTCGGCGCCGGTGAGACGGTCGGAGCGGGGGACACGCTCGGCACCGTGCAGGAGACCGCGCAGTTCACGCACCGGATCCTCGTCCCGCCGGGCGTCGCCGGCACGGTCACCGACGTCTCGAGCGGCGCCGCGCGGAGCGAGGACCCCGTCGTCTGGATCGACGGACGCCCGCTGGCGATGCTCTCGAGCTGGCCGGTGCGCCGGCCACGGCCGGCGGCGGCGAGGCTTCCACTCGACACGCCGTTCGTCAGCGGTCAACGGTCGATCGACACGCTCTTCCCGCTGGCACGCGGCGGCACCGCAACCATCCCCGGCGGCTTCGGCACCGGCAAGACCGTGCTCGAGCAGTCGCTCGCCAAATGGGGCCACGCCGACGTGATCGTCTACGTGGCCTGCGGCGAGCGTGGCAACGAGCTGACGGAAGTGCTCGACGAGTTTCCGCAGCTGACGGATCCGCGCACGGGCGCGTCGCTGATGGAACGGACGATCCTCGTCGCGAACACGAGCAACATGCCGGTCGCGGCGCGCGAGGCGAGCATCTACACGGGCATCACGATCGCCGAGTACTTTCGCGACCAGGGCTACCACGTCGCGTTGATGGCGGACAGCACGAGCCGTTGGGGGGAGGCTTTGCGGGAGGTGTCGAGCCGGCTGGAGGAGATGCCGGCCGAGGAGGGCTATCCCGCCTACCTGGCGACACGGCTCGCCGAGTTCTACGAGCGTGCCGGCTCCGTCGTCTGTCTCGGTCGCGACGAGCGCTCGGGCTCGGTCTCGATCGTCGGCGCCGTCTCTCCGGCAGGCGGCGACTTCTCCGAGCCGATCACGCAGCACAGCCTGCGCCTCGCCGGGACGTTCTGGGGGCTCGACACCACGCTCGCGCGCCAGCGGCACTTCCCGTCGATCAACTGGAACCGGAGCTACACGCTCTACGAGCTCGAGGACTGGTTCGACCGTGAGGTGGACCCCGGCTGGAGCGTTCAGCGTGCCTGGGCGCTCGACCTCCTGCAGCGCGAGAGCTCGCTGCTCGAGATCGTGCAGCTGCTCGGCACCGACTCGCTCGCGCCTGCGGAGCGCGTCGTCCTCGAGAGCGGCCGCCTGCTGCGCGAGGACTTCCTCCAGCAGTCCGCGTTCGACGACGTGGACGCGTACTGCGCGCTGGGCAAGCAGTACACGATGCTCCGCGTGATCCGTGCCGCCCACGAGGCGATGGAGGCCGCGATCGGACGCGGGGTCGCGATCGACGCGCTCGCGGACGCCGGCACCCTCCTCGAGGTCGCCCGCATGCGCTCCTGGCCGGAGGACGAGGCGGCCGAGCGCGCCGGCGGCCTGATCGAGCGGGTACGCGCCGAACTGGAGGACCTATGAGCAAGCGGGGAGAGAGCTTGCTCACCGTCGAGAACCGGACGGTGTCCTACGCGGCGGGGCCGCTCCTCTTCGCGCAGGCCGAGGGGGTCGGCTACAACGAGCTCGTCGACGTGGTCGCGCCGGACGGCGGGATCCGGCGCGGCCAGGTGCTCGCGATCGACGGCGACCGGATCGTCGTTCAGGTGCTGGCCGGCACGGCGGGCCTCAACCTGCCCGACACGAGCGTCCGCGCCCGCGGCGAGGTGGCCCGTACGGCCGTCGGGCTCGATCTGATCGGCCGCATCCTCGACGGCTCCGGCCGTCCCATCGACGGTGGACCGCCCGTGCAACCCGAGGCCTACCGCGACGTCAACGGGTCGCCGATCAACCCGGTCGCCCGCGACCATCCGAACGAGTTCATCGAGACGGGGATCTCCGCAATCGACGGCCTCAACACGCTCGTGCGAGGGCAGAAGCTGCCGATCTTCTCGGGCTTCGGCCTGCCGGCCGCCGAGCTCGCCGCGCAGATCGCCGCGCAGGCGACTGTGCCCGGCAGCGCCGCAGCCGATCAGTTCGTGGTCGTCTTCGCCGCGATGGGGGTAACCCAGCGCGAGGCCGGCTTCTTCCGCGCGCGCTTCGCCGAGAGCGCGGCGCTCGAGCGAACGGTTCTCTTCCTCAACGTCGCAGAGGATCCCGCGGTCGAGCGGCTGCTGACCCCGCGCGCGGCGCTGACCGTCGCGGAGCACCTGGCGTTCGACAAGGGGCTGCACGTGCTCGTCATCCTCACCGACGTCACGAGCTACTGCGAAGCCCTGCGCGAGCTCTCGGCCGCACGCGAGGAGATCCCCGGACGGCGCGGGTACCCCGGCTACATGTACACGGATCTCGCGTCGCTCTTCGAGCGGGCCGGGCGCATCCGCGGCCTCCCCGGCTCGGTGACGCAGCTGATGATCCTCTCCATGCCCGACGACGACATCACACATCCGATCCCCGACCTGACCGGCTACATCACCGAGGGGCAGATCGTGCTCTCGCGGGAGCTCGAGCGGCGCGGCGTCAACCCGCCGATCGACGTGCTGCCGTCGCTCAGCCGGCTGATGAACGCGGGCATCGGCGAGGGCAAGACCCGAAAGGACCATCGTGCCGTCGCCGACCAGCTCTATGCGGCGCTCGCCCGCGGGCGCGACCTGCGCAGGCTCGTCTCGATCATCGGCGAGGCGGCGCTCTCCGAGCGAGACCGAAGCTACCTCGACTTCGCACACGACTTCGAGCACGAGTTCGTCCACCAGGCCGGGCGGCGCCGAAGCATCGAGGAGACGCTCGAGCTCGCCTGGCGGCTCCTGCGCGGCCTCCCGCCGGCCGACCTGAAGCGGCTCGACCCGGAGCTCGTCGCGCAGTACGGACAGGCGGCCGCCGATCCGCCGGCATGAGCAACTGCTCACAGCATCCGGATCGCGTCCGGATAGCGTCGTCCGTGCCATCTTTCGTATGCTCCGGCCGAGGGATACGTCAGTGAGGGCTCAGGGGTGGATCGGGTTCAGGAGGAGGAAGCATGCATCGTCGTCGGTTAGCCGTCATCGGCGCCATCGCCGTCGCACTGGCGCTCGTCGTTGCCACCGTCGGCCGCGGGAACGGAAACGGCGCTTCGTCGATCCCGCTCGCGCCTGCGTTCAATGCCGCAGATCTCTCTGCGCCCGCCGGGGATGACTGGATCACGAACGGCGGCGGCACGACGAACGATCGCTACTCGACGCTGAGTGGAATCAACACGTCGAACGTCGGCAAGCTGAAGCTCGCCTGGAAGATCCATCTCAAGAGCGGCGGCACGCGCGCGTACTCGCAGGAGGGAACGCCCGTCGTCTACAAGGGCGTCATGTACATCTCGACCGGAAACGACGACGTCTTCGCGCTCGATGCGGCGACCGGCAAGCAGCTTTGGGTGTACCACTCGCACATTCCGGTGAAGACGATCACGACCGTGTGCTGCGGGTTCAGCAACCGCGGCGTCGCGATCGGCGACGGCAAGGTGTTCATCGCCCAGATCCCCGGCCAGCTCGTGGCTCTCGACCAGAGAACGGGCGGCGTCCTGTGGCGCGTGTGGAACACGCGGTGGCAGGAGGGCGGGACGATGACGCTCGCGCCGCTCTACTTCGACCACAAGGTGATCGTCGGCATCTCCGGCGGCGAGATGGGCGTGCGCGGCGCGGTGACGGCATTCGACGCGTCGACGGGCGCGCAGCTTTGGCGCTTCTACACCTGCGCCGGCTACGGCGACCTCGGCGGCGGTACGTGGTCCGGCAACGAGTGGCAGCACTGCGGCGCGGCGGTGTGGTCCACGCCGTCCGTCGATGCGAACCGCGGGTTCGTCTACTTCGGCGTCGGGAATCCCGATCCGTGGTCGAGCCGCGGCCCGGGCGACGACCTCTTCACCGATTCGTTCGTCGCGCTCGACGTCAACAGCGGAACGCTCCGCTGGTGGTACCAGACCGTCCACCACGATCTCTGGGACTACGACCTCACGAGCCCGACGGTGCTCTTCGATGTCAAGGTCAAGGGGACGATGCGCCACGGCATCTCGGCACCCGGCAAGACGGGTTGGCTCTACGAGCTCGACCGGAACAGCGGCAAGCCGCTGCTCGGCATCCGCGAGAAGAACGTGCCGCAGGAGAAGTCGCAGAACACGTCGCTGACGCAGCCGTATCCGGTCGGCCAGGCGTTTGCCGACCAGTGCGCGCACAAGGAGGACTACACGAACCCGAAGACCGGCAAGGTGTTGAACGCACCGAACGGCAAGCCGTACAAGATCGCGTGCATCTTCACGCCGTACAACCACAAGCAGTACGTCGTGTACGCGCCGGGAACGGAGGGCGGGTCGGACTGGCAGCCTTCGAGCTACAGCCCGAAGACGCACTACCAGTACATCTGCGGGTACAACGGCAACACCGCCCTCGCCGCGTACGCTCCGGGTCAGCTCCCGAAGTGGGTCGCCGGGCAGTCGTATTTCGGCTCGCAGTTCGGCTACGGCCTCGTCAAGGGCTTCGGCGACGCCGGCACCCCCGATCAGGGCGCGCACCGGGGCGGCTACCTGAAGGCGATGGACGTCACCACGAACAAGGTCGCCTGGACGGTGCGGATGCCGACCTCGGGCGACTGTTACGACGCGCCGTTCACCACCGCGGGCGGCCTCGTCTTCGTCGGGCACAACAGCACCACGAACCCGACGTACAGCGCCTACGACGCGGCGACCGGGAAGAATCTCTGGAACGACGCAACCGGAGTGAAGGTCGCGTTCAGCGCGCCGGGCATCACCTACACCGCCGACGGGAAGCAGTACGTCGCGGTATTGCAGGGCGGCGGCGGCGGGAACAGCAACCAACAGCGGCCGACAGGCCATGGAGACATCCTTGAGGCCTGGACTCTCAAGTAAGGCGATCTGCGTAGCCGCGGCCGGGCTCTGCCTGGCCGCGGTTCCCGCGTTCCTCGCTCCGGCGAACGCCGCGCGGGTTCAACGCGTGACCGTGAAGATGACTGAATATCGATTCCGCCTGTCGACGAACACCGTGCACAAGGGAACGGTCGTCTTCACGATCCAGAACAGGGGCCAGCTGCCGCACACGTTCGCGATCCAGAAGCTGCAGAAAGTCTCGTCGCTCGTGCAGGCGGGCCGGACAACCACGATGCGCGTGACCTTCCGTAAGACAGGGAAGTACTACTACCTCTGCACGGTGGGCGCGCACGTGCAGTACGGGATGTTCGGGAACCTCCGCGTGAAGTCTTAGCACCTTCTACTTGAACCACACGCGCGTCCCGGACCTGACGGCGACCGGGCAGAAGTCGCCCGTCGCCGGGCATCTGGATCGGGTCGAGAACCCGCAATTTGCCTCCGGAAGCATCATGGGCGCGAAGTTTCGTATCCTCCGACAGGCAAAAGGTCACCGGGAGTGGATCTTCTCTTGCAGCGGCGGGGGAGGAACGCAATGCACCATCCGTCGGTTAGCCGCCAGCGCGTCAATCGTAGGAGGGGAATGCCTCGGCGACCGCCGTGAGCGAGACAGCCCCACGTCGTCCGATCGAACTCCGTTGGCGGCCGAGTAGTGAGCACCCGCGCCCAGATTGCGGCCGGCGCACTCTTGGGGGGCTGGCGGGGCTCGACGGCGAGCTGGGCGCGCAGATCGCCGGGCGGTCCGTGTCGATCGAGCTGGAGCGGCGAGCAGCTTGGGGGCCGGCGCCGTCATCGGACGCGGCGTTGCTGACCGTCGAGGAGGGCTTCCTCGTGATCAGCGCAGCCATGGGCGACGGGGCAGGCAACCGCGCCCACCAGGACAACAGCGGCCGTCGGATCGTCCTCGCAACGGCTGACTCGGGCACGTTGCTCGCACCGCCCGCGCCCGGCGAACGGCTCGAGGCGGTCACGCCATGCCGGATCACGGTCATCTCGACCGATTCGCTGAGGGCTCTGCTCGGGTTTCCCGCCACGGCGGAGGCGATCGCCGACGCCCTTGCTGCAGCGCTCGCGGAGCGGCAGGCGACCATCCGCAACTGCGCGTACGTCCGCCACGGCGAACGGGTCCGCGAGAAGCTCCTCCAGCTTGCCAGGGGGTATGGGCACGTCGTTCCGGGCGGCGTGCGCATCGACTTCCCGCTGACACAGCAGTTGCTGGCGGACATGGTCGGCTCCGCGCGCGAGACCGTCAGCCTCGCCCTGGCCGAGCTCGCCCGCGAGGGCTTCGTTCACCGTCAACACCGCCGCTACGTCCTGAGGATCGGCTCGGACGATCTCGTTCACCGCGAGCACGTGTAGGCACGCGCCGCGAAAGGGTGTGAGCGTTCTAACGGTTCCTGCGCCGTGTCGGAACGCTCACAGACGGCCGTTGTGCTCCTGCCTAGCATTTGCTGCTCTTTCACACGATGCACGCGATCACCAGGAGGTTGCGACATGCTCCGACCGAGCCGCATCGCACGAATGATCGCTTTCTCAGCAGTCGCGGCGGTGCTCGTCCTGCTCGGCGGCGTGATCGCGAACGGCAGCGTGTCCGCCTTCTCGGCCCACAACCGGGCGGACGACAACAGTAGTCCCGGCGCCTGCGAATCGAGCTCGGTCGACGAGCCTGGCCAGGGGTGCGCGAAGGCGTTGAACGAGCTGTTCGAGCAGGGCAAGCAGGTCTTCCGGTTCGACACCTTCGGCGACGAGGACTTCTGGGGCGGCCAGTTGCACCTCGAGAAGGCGATCGAGGGCGCCGCGCTGGGCGGGGTCGGCCCCGGCGTCAGCCCGAAGACGGCGCTCACCGCCGCCGGCCTGAAGGTCGACGTCGACGCGCTGCCGGAGAAACTGGTCAGCGAGCTCAAACGGGGCAAGGTCGACCTCGACAGCCCCGCGACGACACTTGCCCTCCTGAAGCTGAACGCGGTCGTCGGCGTCAAGGGCTTCTTCGGCAACGGCGGCTCGCTCAGCTCGATCGGGATCACCTGCGCGCTCTGCCACTCGACCGTCGACGACTCCCTTGCGCCGGGGATCGGCAAACGACTCGACGGCTGGCCGAACCAGGATCTGAACACCGGCCTGATCGTCTCGCTCGCGCCCAACCTGGCGCCGATGGCCCAGCAGGTCCTCGGATCCAGCAGCGCTGCGGCGATCGACACACTCAAACAGGTGCTCCTGAGCTGGGGCCCGGGCATGTACGACGCCGAGGTAAATATCGACGCGATCGGCTTCAAGCAGGACGCTGAGGGCAACACCCTCATCGGCCCGGACGGCAAACCCGAGTCCGCGGCGACCAGGATTCCGGCCGCCTACGGCCACCTCGGCGAGAACTTCCACACCTGGACGGGCTACTTCGGCGACGTCACCTACTGGAACGCGTACGTC
>Ga0207657_10000439_pt1 | contig 44057 bp, 35 predicted proteins | sample KBSC33metaG_FD_184316 | JGI IMG/M metagenome (GOLD analysis project Ga0207657, IMG submission 184316) | Corn rhizosphere microbial communities from Kellogg Biological Station, Michigan, USA - KBS C3-3 metaG (SPAdes) (version 2) | ecosystem: Host-associated > Plants > Roots > Rhizosphere > Soil ... | reverse complement strand
CCCAAGCGCACCTGGGACTCGCTCGCGCGGGAATCCGCGACCGCGTCGGATATCGCATCGCACATGCCGCATGACCGGATGCTCCAGTATCGGATCGCTTATGAGGTGGTTCCTGACTTGCAGCGGCTTGCCGATAAGGAACTGGCCGATCTCGGAAATCTTCGTGCCCTGCCCGAGACTGGAGGTGCGATTGAAACCCCCGAGAAGATCGCTGCTCTCCAGGCAATCGAATCGCTCAAGCTCGATAACGATGCGACGGCTCGGGAATCGACATTCCTGCTTTCGCATATGCAACTCATGCATTTGGCGCTCGATCGCGATTTCGTCGGGCGAAACATGCAGGAGCCGCGGCAGCGGCTTGGGAGCTGCCTCAAGGTTCCGGACGTGACGTCAGCCACTCCGAATTAACCCCACCGCCTGATCGCGCTCGAAGAGATAGAGGCAAACCCTCGCCGCCTGGCCACGCGGGCCGGAGAGGCCGCCGTCGCGGTCGAGGAGAAGTTGGGCGTCGGATTGGGCGATCGGCGCCAGATGCTCGACGTCCTCGGGCTTCGCGACCCGGAAGCCTTCCTCGCCCGACTGCCGGGTGCCGAGGATTTCGCCTGGGCCACGAAGGCGCAAATCTTCTTCCGCGATGCGGAAGCCATCGTTGGTCTCTCGCATCAGAGCCAGCCGCGCCCGTGCCGTTTCGGTCAGGCTCGATCCGCGGACCAGCAGACACGTGCTCTTGCCCGTTCCTCGTCCGACCCGCCCGCGAAGCTGGTGGAGCTGAGCAAGCCCGAAGCGCTCGGCGCCTTCGACAATCATCAGGGTTGCGTTGGGAACGTCGACTCCGACCTCGATAACCGTCGTCGCCACCAGGACGGAAACATCTCCGGCCGCGAAAGCCGCCATTACCGAGTCCTTGGCCGGCCCCTTCATCCGGCCATGGACCAGTCCGATCTTGTCCTCGCCGAAGCGAACCTTGAGCACTCGTGCCCGTTCCTCGGCCGCCGCTGCATCGCTGGTCTCGCTTTCCTCGACCAGAGGGCACACCCAATAGGCCTGCCCGCCGGCGGCGATATGCCGCCCAAGCCCCTCGACAACGTCGGTCAGTTTCTCCTCGCTGATCACGCGAGTCTCGATCGGAGTCCGGCCCGGCGGCATCTCGTCGATCCTGCTGACGTCCATTTCGCCATATTGAGTGAGTGTCAGCGTCCGCGGGATGGGCGTCGCCGTCATCACCAGCAGGTGTGGAGGCCGCTCGGCTTTTTGCGACAGTAGCAGGCGCTGTGAGACTCCGAAGCGGTGCTGCTCGTCGATCACGGCGAGACCGAGATTCCGGTAGGCGACCTTTTCCTGGAAAATGGCGTGGGTGCCGACGAGGATGTCGATCGAGCCATCAGCCAGGCCCATCAGCACGCTTTCGCGCGCGCGGCCCTTCTCACGTCCAGTGAGGACCGCGACGTGGACGCCTATCGAGCCGAGCTGTTTGGTGAGCGTATCGAAATGCTGCCTCGCGAGAATTTCGGTCGGTGCGAGCAATGCAGCCTGCGCGCCAGCCTCCACCGCGATCAGCATCGCCTCGATCGCCACCAAAGTCTTGCCCGAACCGACATCGCCCTGGAGCAGCCGAAGCATCGGCACGCTCTGTTCCATGTCACCGCGAATTTCAGCGATTACGCGGCGTTGGGCCGAAGTACGCTGGTAAGGCAGCTTGAGCTTGCCGATGAGCTTGTCCGTCCCGACCAGCGGCAACCCGCGCTTGCGTCGGGCCGATTGTCGAAGCAGCAGCAACGCGAGCTGGTTGGCGAAAATTTCGTCATAGGCGAGGCGGCGGCGAGCATCCGTCGCACAGGGATCCTGGTGGACCTCCGCGATCGCCGGGCGCCACGGCCGCCATGCCTCGCGCGCGGCAAGGCTTGGCTCGATCCATTCGGGAAGGTCAGGTGCGCGCGCAAGCGCCTCCAGAGCCAGTTCTCGCATCCGCTTGTTGGTGATTCCCTCGGTCAACGGATAGACCGGCTCGCGCGCCGCGGGGCCCGGCCCCTTGCCCGGCGCGGCCACTTCCGGATGGATGATCTGCCACTCGTCGCCATATTGCTCGAGCTTGCCCGAAACGATGCGAACCTCGTCCATCGGGAGGCTCTTCTTCGCCCAGCCGGGATTGTTGAAATAGACGAGGCTGATCGTGTTGCCGTCCGCGTCAGCGGCGAACACGCGCGTCGGCCCTCGGCCGGACCGGTTGTCGCGTATCTGGAACGGCGTCAGTTCGAGGATGACATTCCGGCCGATCAGCGACGCATTGGCGGCGCGCACTTTGAGCCGCTCGATCACGCCCGTCGGCAAATGGTACAGAAGGTCGATCGATCGGGTGACATCAAGCCGCTTCAGCTGCTTGGCCAGCTGCGGCCCGACGCCGGCAAGCGTTTCCACTTCGGCGAACAACGGGTTGAGCACGTCTGGGCGCATGACGCTTTCTAGCGTGTCTGCAGCCGTTCGGAAGCTTCACCAGGCGATGCCGTAATCCTCGCCGTAATTGCTCGACCCACCCCAGAAGCTGCCATGCTCGCGATCGAAATAGATCGCGTTGATCGGCCCCGAGGTCAGCGGCTCGAAGTTGAGGACATAGCCCATATTCCGAAGCTGCTCCCGGACCGGCTCTGGCGTATCCGACCGAAGCAGGAGGTGGCCCGGAAGGCTTTCATGTTCCCCGAACGACGAACGCATCTGGTCGGAGTTGATGTTCGCCGCCTCCGTCGCCGCCTGCACGTCCATCCCGAAGTCCACGACGTTCAGGAAAAATTGAAGCAGGTTCTGATCCTGCGTGTCGCCTCCCTGCACGGCCATCGCAAGGAACGGCCTTCCGTCCTTCAGTGCAAGGGTCGGAGTCAGGGTTACGCGCGGCTGCTTGCCTGGCGCGATGACGTTGAACGGGTCTTCGGCTCTATCGGTGACGAAGCTTTGCGCGCGCTGGCTCAGCCCGACGCCGGTGTTCCCGGCAATGACGGCGGGAATCCAGCCGCCGCTCGGGGTCACCGATACCACCCAGCCTTCCGCGTCCGCCGCCTCTACGCTCGTCGTACCGGACCGGAACGTCTGTTCGAACATCGCGACCTTGTCGGGCGGGGCCGAACGCTGCTGATTATTGCTCCGGGTCTTCGGCCAGTTCTTGAGCAGCGTAAGATAGGGATTGCGCCCGCCCTGGAACGGATAGGGGTCGCCCGGACCGATATTTGGGTCATTCCGCTCGCGGTTGAACAGCTCCAGCCGCTGCCTGGCGTAATCCTTCGACAACAAGCCGCGGATTGGCTCGACCGGCGGGGTATAGATATCACCGTAATAGAAATCGCGATCGGCGAAGGCGAGATTCATCGCCTGGTACAGGGTGTGGATGTAGCGCGCGCTGTTGTAGCCCATCGCCTTCAGGTCGAAATTCTCGAGAATATTGAGCGACTGGAGAAGCGCAGGTCCCTGCGTCCATTCGCGCAGCTTGTAGACCTCGACCCCGCGGTAATTTGTGCTGACCGGCTTCTCGATGCGGACGGTCCAGTTGGCCAGGTCGGCTTTGGTGAACAGCCCGCCCTGCTCGCGCACCGACCGCACTAACTCGTCGGCGATGTCCCCTTTGTAGAAGCGGTCGAATGCGGCCATGATCGCATCGTGGCGGCTCTTCCCCTGCGCGAGCGCCTGCTGCTCGGCCTCCACCAGCTTGCGCAATGTTGCAGCCAATGCCGGCTGCTTGAAAATCTCGCCGGGATCAGGAGCTTCGCGGGCGCGATCCGGGTGGGTGAGGAACAGCGCCTTCGAATAAGGCCATCGCTTGATCAGATCCTTGTTCTTCTCGATCGTGTCCGCCGCCTGCTGCTCGATCGGATAGCCATCGGCCATATCGATCGCCGGCCCGAGCACGTCCTTGAGGCTCAGTCGCCCATATTCCGCCAGCATGACGAGGATGCCGCCCGGCGTGCCCGGCGTGATTGCCGCCAGCGGGCCGTTCTCGGGCGGATATCGCATGCCCTTGTTGCGATAGAACTCCGGGGTCGCCCCGGTCGGCGCGACGCCCAGCGCATTGATTCCAATCACCTGGCGCGTGTGCGGATTGTAAATGAGCGCCTGCGTCTCCCCGCCCCAGGACAAGGTGTCCCACATGGTCGAGGTCGCCGCGATCATCGCGGCCGCTGCATCGACGGCATTGCCGCCTTTCTGGAACATCATCGCGCCCGCGGTCGCGGCCAGCGGCTTGCCGGTGATCGCAACCCAATGCCGTCCATGAAGCGCCGGCTTCACCGTCCTCGCCTCACCCGGGGATATCGCCACGGCGACCCCGACCAGGAGCGCCGGGAACAGCAACAGCCGGATCAGACGCATTCTTCCCTCCCTGCCAGCAACGTCCGAGTGAACTTTCGACCGGACGGCGTCAATTGCTTCGCCTGCCTCAGATGCCTACATCGCGGCGATGCACCCCGACGCCGAGCTGAAGCGCCTCCATTGGCGAGCGCACTATCGTGGCACCTTCGAAGCGGATCTGCTGGTCGGCGGGTTTTTCGATGCACACCACAAATCCTGGGGAAAGTCCGAGCGCGCGCTGTTCGCCCGAATGCTCAATGAGCAGGACGTCGACATCATGGCGTGGGCGAGCGGAACCGCCGAGGCGCCCGAATGCTACCAGGGGGCCATGCTCCATGCGCTCCAGGCGCTCGACTACATCCCGATCTCCCGATGACCGATCCGCTGCAACGCATCCTGGGCGCGTCCGAGCCTTTGACGTTGGCTTCCGTCCCGACCGGGTTCCTGCCGTGGCTGGCGGCAGACATTGCGCGGGCGGCCTTCGGCCGGAGCAAGCCCTCGCGCGGGGTGGTCGTCGCGGCCGACGAGGCTGCAATGCGCGCCGTTGCCGATACCGTCCCCGCCTTCGCTCCGGAGGTGGAAGTCCTGACACTGCCGGCGTGGGACTGCCTCCCCTACGACCGTGCGTCGCCGGCCCTCCGGGTGATGGCCGAGCGGCTTTCGGCTCTGAACGCGCTTGAGCGACCGCTCAAGACGCCGCAGTTGCTCGTCGTCACAGCGAACGGCGCTATCCAGCGCGTTCTGACCCCGTTCCGGATCCGTCAACTCACGCGCCGGATCGCTCAGGGAGACCGTATCGACCGCGGGGCATTGGTCGGGCAGCTTGCGGCGCTGGGCTACCAGCGGACCGATACGGTCGCCGAGCAGGGCGAGTTCGCCGTTCGCGGCTCGCTCATCGACCTGTTTCCCTCGGGCGAGCGCACGGCACTTCGGCTCGACTTCTTCGGTGACGAAATCGAGACTCTTCGGCGCTTCGATCCCGCAGACCAGCGCTCGACTGGCAAGGCCGACGCCTTCACGCTCATGCCCGCGTCCGAAGCCCTGCTCGATGAAGACAATATCAAGCGCTTTCGCGAGCGATATCGCGAGGCCTTCGGCGGGACGGCAACTGGCGATCCCTTGTACCAGGCCGTGTCCGACGGGCGGCGGATGGCGGGAATGGAGCATTGGTTGCCTTTGTTCGAGGAGCGGCTTGCAACCGTCTTCGACTTCCTTGGCGACGGCGACATCGTCGTTCGCGATTCCGGAACCGACGGTGCACTCGATTCGCGCTGGGAAAGCATCGAGGACTATTTCCAGAACCGCACCCGTACGATGGCGGCCGAGCCGGGCAGCTATCGCCCGCTGCAGCCGGCCGCGCTCTATCTCGCGCGGGGCGAGTGGGATGAGGCCGTGCCGAACCGGCGCATCCACCGGAGTTCCGCTTTCCCGGAAGCCGAAAGCGCGAGCACAATTGATTTCGGAGTCGAAGCCGCACGCGACTTTGCTCCCGAGCGGGCCCGCAACGACAATGTTTATGAAGCGGTCGCCGAACATATTCAGAAGCTTCGGCGAACCGGCAAGAAGGTGGTCCTCGCAAGCTATACAAAGGGCGCTCGGGAGCGTCTCGGCGGGCTTCTCGAAGATCATGGGCTGAAGGCAAAGAAGCTGGTCGACAGCTGGCAGGAAGCGCTCGGCTCGAAGACTCAGCCGGGGCTCCTGGTGCTGCCACTCGACCACGGCTTCTCCACCCCCCATGTCGCGGTGCTCACGGAGCAGGACATGCTTGGCGATCGGCTGGTGCGCCGCCGCAAGCGCCGAAAGAATGCCGACGCATTCCTGGCCGAAATTGCGTCACTGTCGCCGGGCGATCTCGTCGTCCACGCCGAGCATGGAGTCGGCAAGTACGAAGGGCTGACCCAGGTCCCGGTCAGCAAGACTCCGCACGATTGCGTTGCGATCGGCTACGCCGGGGGCGACAAGCTCTATCTCCCGGTAGAGAACATCGAGCTCCTGAGCCGCTACGGCAGCGAGAGCGAGGGCGTCCCTCTCGATCGCCTTGGAGGCGAGGCCTGGCAGCGTCGCAAGTCGCGGATGAAGCAGCGCATCCGCGAGATTGCCGGCGAGCTGATCAAGGTCGCGGCGATGCGAGCGACGCGGCCTGCGCCCGTCGCCGAACCGGACTCGGCGTTCCCGCAATTCGTCGATCGCTTCCCGTACGAGGAGACCGACGACCAGGAGCGCGCGATCCAGGAAGTGCTCGGCGACCTGGAGCAAGGCAAGCCGATGGACCGGCTGGTGTGCGGCGACGTTGGATTCGGCAAGACCGAAGTCGCGCTGCGGGCGGCCTTCGTCGTCGCGATGTCCGGGTTGCAGGTAGCGCTGATCGGCCCGACGACCCTGCTGGCGCGCCAGCACTATGCGAACTTCATGGAGCGGCTGCAGGGCTTCCCGATCGAGGTCGGACGACTCTCGCGTCTCGTGCCCGCTGCCGAGACGAAAAAGACGAAAGAGGGTCTCGAGAAGGGCACCGTCGACATTGTCATCGGCACCCACGCCCTTCTGGCAAAAGGATTGAAATTCAAGAAACTCGGACTGGTTATCGTCGACGAAGAGCAGCATTTCGGGGTTGCTCACAAGGAGCGGCTCAAGGCACTCAAGGCGGACGTTCACGTCCTGACCCTCACCGCCACCCCGATCCCGCGGACGCTGCAGATGGCGATGAGCGGCCTTCGCGAATTGAGCGTGATCCAGACGCCGCCCGTCGATCGCCTGGCGGTTCGCACTTACGTCACTCCGTGGGACCATGTCGTGATCCGCGAGGCCCTGCTCCGGGAGCATTATCGAGGGGGGCAGAGCTTTTTCGTCGCGCCGCGCATTGCCGACCTTCCGGATCTCGAGGAATGGCTCCGCAACGAAGTGCCGGAGGTAAAGGCGATCACCGCGCACGGGCAGATGGCGGCTAGCGTCGTCGAGGAGAGGATGAGCGCATTCTACGACCGCAAATACGACGTCCTCTTGTCGACCAGCATCGTCGAAAGCGGACTCGATATCCCGTCGGCAAATACTTTGATCGTCCACCGCGCCGACCGGTTTGGTCTCGCCCAGCTGTACCAGCTTCGGGGCCGCGTCGGCCGATCGAAGGTCCGTGCTTACGCCTACCTCACCACACCCGCCGACCGGTCGATAACGGAGACGGCCCAAAAACGGCTGCAAGTGCTTGCCGACCTCGACAGCCTCGGTGCCGGCTTCCAGCTCGCCAGCCACGATCTCGACATTCGCGGCGCCGGCAACCTGCTCGGCGAAGAGCAGTCGGGGCACATCAAGGAAGTCGGGTTCGAGCTTTACCAGTCGATGCTCGAGGAGGCGTTGGTCGACATCAAGGCCGGCGGCGTTCAGCGGCAGGAGGATTTCTCGCCGCAAATCAGCGTCGACGCACCGATCCTGATCCCGGAAATCTACGTTCCGGATCTCGACCTGCGCATGGGCCTCTATCGGCGCCTCGGCGACCTCGAGGACAAACAGGCGATCGAGGAATTCGCGGCCGAGCTCATCGACCGCTTCGGCCCGCTTCCGGAGGAGACGACGAACCTGCTCAAGATCGTCGAGACCAAGCTCAACTGCAAGAAGGCCATGATTGCCAAGCTCGATACCGGCGCGCGCGGTGCGGTGGTGACCTTCGCACCGAGCGGCTTTCCCGACCTTCAGGGCCTGCTCTCCTACATCGATCGCCTGAAAGGGAGCGCGAAGCTTCGCCCCGACAGCAAGCTCGCGATCAGCCGCAACTGGATGACCCCCGAAGATCGCCTGAACGGCGCGCTCCAGCTTTCGCTCGGCCTGTCGCGAGTCGTCGCCGCGAGCGAGCGAGCGATGGAGGCCGCGTGAGCGATTCGCCGCGCCCACCGTTTCCGCATATGCTTTTGTCGTGAGCGCGAACGACGCCTCGATTTCCAGGATCGACCTGAAGGCGCGCGGGATCGCCCTCCTCACCTCCAATCGCGAGCTGGCCAAGGCCGCCGAGGAGATGCTGAGCCGCCGCTACCGATGGGCTGACGAGCAACAGGCGAAAATCTTCGTCGCACTCGGCGGCGATGGCTTCATGCTCCATACGCTGCATCGAATCCTCGAGGGCGAGCTACCCTGCCTGCCGGTGTTCGGGATGAATCGGGGCACGGTCGGCTTCCTGATGAACGACTGGCGGCTCGACCGGCTCGCGGAACGGATCGAAGCAGCGAAGGCCATTTCCATCGCTCCGCTGGAGATGACCGCACGCACCGTCGGCGGGAGCGTTTTCACTCACGCAGCAATCAACGAGGTCTCGCTCCTCCGCGAAACCCGGCAAACGGCCAAGATCGAGGTTTCGGTCAACGGCCGTACCGCAATTCCCGAACTCGCCTGCGATGGAGTCCTCGTCTCCACGCCGGCTGGCTCCACCGCCTACAATCTCTCCGCCGGCGGCCCCATCCTCCCGTTGCAGGCCAAGATGCTGGCACTGACCGCAATCAGCCCGTTCCGCCCGCGCCGCTGGTCCGGCGCGATCCTTCCAGACGACACGCACGTCTGCTTCAAGGCGCTCGAGCCGGCCTTGCGTCCGGTCTCCGCGGTCGCCGACCAGTTCGAAGTCCGGGAGGTCGCGCAGGTCGATGTGCGGCTCGACCGCGACCGCTCGCTGACTTTGCTGTTCGATCCCGAGCATGCCCTCGACGAGCGTATCGCGATGGAGCAATTCGCGACCTAGTCGGCGCGCAGGATTGCGGGGCAATCCGAGCAGAGACTACTTGTCTTTGAGGGCCGCTTCGCTATTTAGCGCGCGCTGCCCTTTGGGGGCTGCTCCCCGGTAGCTCAGCGGTAGAGCATCCGACTGTTAATCGGACGGCCGCCTGTTCGAATCAGGCCCGGGGAGCCATTCTTCCAGACACATGAGGCGTCGCGCGAAGGCCGGATGATGCAGATTCGCACAGACGGTCTCGACTTCGAGGAGCCGGAGTTCGAGGGACGGCTCGAACGGCTTCGCGGCCCCTCCGGTGCCTGGCGTATCGATCGCGATGTACAGGCACGCGCGCTCGGGAGACTGGGACTTCGACCCGAACACCGGCTCCTCGAAATCGGCTGCGGCCCCCTTCAGGCCGGCGCGCCCCTGATCCGGTTCCTCGAGCCGGGCAATTATACCGGTGTGGACATCAGCGCCGATCGGCTCGACGCCGCACGGGAGGTCGTTCGCCGCTTCAAGCTCGAAGACCGTGGGCCGCGATTGGTGCTCAGCGAGGACTTCGGCCTCGACCAACTGGATCGCGGGAGCTTCGATCGCGTCTGGAGCTTCCACGTCGTCATCCATTTCCCGGAATCTGCGGTCGCGCGCTTCATGCAGGCAGTCGCGACCTTGCTGAAGCCCGACGGTATCGGGTGGTTCTCTGCCTGGGTCACGCCCGAACGCACTGAGTTCAACAAGCGCGGATCGTGGCTGGAATTCCCTGTCACCGAAGCCGGAAGCGACTTCTTCCGTTCGGCTGCGGCAGCGGCCGGACTCGATTGCAACAGTCTCGGCACGCTTGATGAGTGGGGGCTGCCGTCCGATCGCCCGGCGGCGAAGAACTGGCTGTTCCAGCTTTCGAGGAAATAGGACCGGAACCTTTCGCGATCTGCACCATCGAATGGATGCGGGTTGAAAGGAAGGCACAGCAAGTGGGTGAAGCACAGGCCGCCACGGGGCCGGATTTCTCCGCAGGGTTTCCCCTGAGCGACATCGCCGAAAACGGTACAGTGGCAGGTCGCGTCGGCGACGAGCCGGTGCTGCTATCGCGCTTCAATGGTTCGCTCTACGCTGTCAGCGGGACCTGCACGCATTACGGCGGACACCTCGCCGATGGAGTCGCCGGGGAATCGACGGTCCGCTGTCCGCTTCACCACGCCTGTTTCGACCTCAAAACCGGCCAGCCACTCCGAGCGCCCGCTCTCGACCCCCTCGATAGATGGCAGGTCGACGTCGATAGTGACCGTGCCTACGTCAGCTATAAGCTCAAGCCGCAGCCGGACGAGACGCCGGAGGTCGAAACCGACGTCCGAAAGGTCGTCATCATTGGCGGCGGCGCAGCCGGCCTGGCCTGCGCGAACGAACTTCGGCGCCTCGGCTATCCGGGCGAAATCACGATCCTGAGCGCCGATCGCGATCCGCCGTGCGACCGTCCGAACCTGTCGAAGGACTATCTCGCCGGGACGGCCCCCGAGGAGTGGCTGCCGCTGCGGACGGACAAATGGTATTCAGACAACCGCGTCGACTTGAGATTGTCGGTGGAGGTCATGAGGATCGATGCGGCTGCACACACGGTCCATTGTGCTTCCGGTGAAAACATCCCTTACGACCGGCTCCTGATCGCAACGGGCTCGGAACCGAACCGCCTCGCAGTTCCGGGCTTCGACAGCGACAAGGTCTTCACCCTGCGAACCCTCGCTGACGCCCGGGCAATCGCCGAGAGCGCGACGGAGGGAGCGCATGCGGTCATCATCGGCGCAAGCTTCATCGCGATGGAAGCTGCTGCGGCGCTGCGAACCCGGAAAGTGGAAGTGGACGTGGTCTCCGTCGAGCATGTCCCGTTCGATCGGGTGTTCGGGATCGCTCTTGGCGAGCACATCAAGAAGATTCACGAGAAGAACGGCGTTCGTTTCCACCTCGGATGTGTCGCCTCGAGCTTCGACGGCAAGGCGATCACGACTACGGCGAGAGAGCGGATCGACGCGGACTTCGTCCTCGTCGGAATCGGCGTCCAGCCTCGGCTTCACGTCGCCCGCACTGCTGGCACCGATCTGGACAACGGCGTGATTGTCGACGCCTCGATGGAGACGTCGGTGCCGGGAATTTACGCCGCCGGCGACATCGCCGCTTATCCCGACCCGATCGGCGGCGGCCGGATGAGAATCGAGCATTGGGTCGTCGCCGAGCGTCAGGGCCAGGTCGCCGCGGCAAATATGCTCGGCCAGAAGCGGCACTTCGACTCGGCCCCCTTCTTTTGGAGCGAGCAGTTTGGCACGTCTATTCGCTACGTCGGCCATGCGTCCGAATGGGACCAGATCATCGTAGACGGGGCCATCGACAGCGGCTCCTTCGCGATCCGCTATTTCAGCAAGGGCACGCACTGCGCGACCGCTACGATCGGTCGCGACGTCGACAATCTGGAAGACGAGCTGGCTCTCGAAAGCCGCGCCGGCATCGCAAATGGGAGAGATTGGTGAATCTCAGCGCGTACGATGGTTTTGAAATTCCCGAACTCGACGAAGTCACGCCGATCGTGCCGCATCACCGGCCCGGGCGGCTGGAGATCGAGCAGGCGATTCGCACCCTGTTGGCAGCCACTGGCGACGATCCCTCACGCGAAGGGCTCCAGGACACACCTGCCCGGGTCGCGCGTGCTTATACCGAATGGTTCGCAGGCTACAGGGTCGATCCGAAAACCTATCTCGACCGGGTGTTCGAAGAAACGGAAGGCTATGAAGACACCGTTCTTTTGCGCGACATTCCGCTCGTCTCCACCTGCGAGCACCACATGGCACCAATCACCGGCAGGGCGCACATTGCCTATCGCCCCAACGGGCGCGTCGTCGGAATTTCGAAGCTCTCGCGGCTGGTCGATGGTTATGCGCGCCGGCTTCAGCTCCAGGAGCGGCTGACCAACGAAATCGCTCTCGCCCTCGACGAGGCGCTGCAGCCGAAGGGGGTCGCGGTCGTAATCGAGGCGACGCATGGCTGCATGACCACCCGCGGAGTGAACCAGCACGGAATCTCGATGGTGACGAAATGCTGGCTCGGAGACTTCAAGAGCGACGAATCACTTCGCCGGGAGCTGATGGATTCGATCAGACTCCATTGACTCTTTCCTGGCTGGGCCCAGAATCGGGCCGCAGGGAGGTGAACATGGTTCCCTTGATGCTGGCACTGCTGGCCGCCAACGGCGATCCGGCTCAGTCCGCCACCACCCAAGCTCCGAGCAAACCCGCAAAGATTTGCCGTGAAGGTGAGCAGGTCACTGGAAGCCACGTTCGCACCGGCAGCCGCTGTCTCACCCAGGAAGAGTGGCAGCAGGAAGATGCGCGTCTCACTCGTCGGCCGGTCAACATGACCGTCACGGGCGAACAGGGGGACGGACAGCAGACGCCCACGCGCCCGCAATAGATCTCAGCCCTCGAGCGCCGCCATCAGGCTGGCGTTGCCGCCCGCCGCGGTCGTGTCGATGCAGGTCACGCGTTCCGTCGCGAAACGCGCCACGTAATGCGGCCCGCCAGCCTTCGGCCCGGTTCCTGACAGCCCCTCGCCGCCGAACGGCTGGCTTTCGACCACCGCGCCGATCTGGTTGCGATTGACGTAGAGATTGCCGACGCGCGCGTGTTTTTCGACATAATCGCGGACCGTGTCGATGCGGCTCTGGAGGCCCAGCGTCAGCCCATAGCCCGTCGTGTTGATCGCCTCGACGACTTCGTCGAGCCTGTCGCCCGCATAGCGAATGACGTGGAGGATCGCGCCAAAATTTTCGCGGTCCAACTGGCTTACCGACTTGATCTCGTAGCAAGCCGGCGGAACGAAACAGCCGTTCCGGGCCTCCTTCGGAGGGTCCAGGCGGCAGATCTTCCTGGCATTCTTATCGAGCCACGCGAGATGGTCGTCGAGCACCTTCTTCGCAGCTTGATCGATCACCGGGCCTACGTCGGTTGCCGGATCGCTCGGGTCGCCGACCTTGAGCGCCTGCATGGCTCCGGCGATCATCTTGATCATCCCGTCGGCGACGTCCTCCTGAACGAACAGGACGCGCAAGGCGGAGCACCGTTGGCCCGCGCTCTGGAAAGCCGACGAGATGACGTCGCGCGTGACCTGTTCCGGAAGTGCCGAGCTGTCGACAATCATCGCATTCTGCCCGCCAGTTTCGGCGACGAAGGGAATGATCGGCCCATCGCGCTCTGCAAGCGAGCGGTTGATCGTGTGCGCGGTTTCCGTGGATCCGGTGAAGACGACGCCCGCGAGCAGCGGATGCACGGTCAGAGCCCCGCCAACCACCCTGCCGGAGCCTGGCGCAAGCTGCACGACATCCTTTGGGACTCCCGCCTGATGCATCAGCTCAACCGCAAGTGCGCCGATCAGCGGCGTTTGCCCGGCCGGCTTTGCAATGACTGTATTTCCCGCAGCCAGCGGCGCCGACATCAGGCCGGTGAAGATGGAAAGCGGGAAATTCCAGGGTGAAATACTCGCGATCACGCCCCGGCCATGCAGCCGCAGCTCGTTCTGCTCCCCGGTGGGCCCCGGAAGCGGAAGCGGCCTTGTGAACTGACGCCTGGCTTCCGACGCATAGAAACGCAGGAAATCGACTGCCTCGCGAACTTCGAGCACCGCATCGACCAAAGTCTTCCCGGCTTCCCGAATGCAAAGCGAGAAGAACTCTTCCGAATGCTCCTCATAGAGATCGGCCGCGCGCTCGAGCATCTTCGCTCGCGCTTCGCCGCCAAGCGAATCCCATGCCACCTGGGCTGCGTGCGCTGCACGAACCATCCGATCGACATCAGCGGCCGTCGCCTCGAACGTCGTTCCGACAGTGATCCTATGGTCGTGGGGCGATACGATCAGCCTTGCCTCGCCTTTTCCGATGCCAGGTTTCGCGGTCCAGCGGCGGGCTTCGAGCGTTTTCAATCGCTCGAGCAACGGCGTCCGCACCAGCGGATCGCTTAGATCGACGCCCGCACTATTGCGCCGCTGGGGCGAGAACAGGTCGGGCGGGAGGACGATTTTCGGGTTCCGCACGGGCTCAAGAGCGTCCAGCTCGGCGACAGGGTCGCCAACCAGCGCATCGACCGGTATCTCGTCGTCGGCAATGCGGTTCACGAAGCTCGAATTCGCGCCATTCTCCAACAGCCGCCGAACGAGATAGGCGAGCAGGTCCTTGTGGCTTCCCACCGGCGCGTAGATGCGTACCGGCGTCTGGCGGTCGCCGAGGTGCTTCTCGAGCTTCGCAAGCTCGTCGTAGAGCTCCTCGCCCATGCCATGAAGCCGCTGGAATTCGAACGTCGAGCCGTGCGCCAGCGCCTTGATCTCGCCAATGGTATTCGCGTTGTGCGTCGCGAAGGCCGGGTAGACGACGTCGCTGGCGTCCAGCAGCACCTTGGCGCAGGCAATGTAGGAAACGTCGGTCGCGACCTTGCGAGTGAAGACCGGATAGTCTGGCAGCCCTGCAACCTGTGCGGCCTTGACCTCGGTGTCCCAGTAAGCACCCTTGACCAGCCGGATCATGAAACGGCGGCCGTGCGTCCGCGCGAGTTCGACCGCCCATTCGCAAAGCGGCCGGGCGCGCTTCTGGTAAGCCTGGACCGCGATTCCCAACCCGCCCCAGCCGTTCGCAAACAGGGTATCGTCCGCGGCGAGAGCCTCGAGCATGTCCATTTGCAGCTCGAGCCGGTCCGCTTCCTCGGCGTCGATGGTCAGGTGAACGTCGGCCGCGCCGGCCTTCGCGGCAAGTTCGCGAAGAACGGGAAGGATGTACGCCTTCGCTTCGTCAGCGCGGCTCCACTCGTAGCGCGGGTGGAGGGCCGACAATTTCACCGAAATGCCGGGGGAATGGGCAAAGCCGCCTTTTGCCTGGGCCGCGATCCGATCGAGTGCGTCCCGATACGAATCTGCGTAGCGCTCCGCGTCCTCGAACGTCCGCGCCGCCTCGCCCAGCATGTCGAAGCTGTGGCTGAGTCCTTTCTTGCGCTCCGGAGCGCCACGACGAAGTGCCTCGTCGATGGACCGGCCGAAGACGAACTGCTTACCCAGGATTCTCATGGCCTGGTCGACGGCGGTCCGGATCACCGGCTCTCCCAAGCGCCCGACCGCGCGACCGATCGCCGCGCGCCAATTGTCGGAGCGGTCGTTGGCGCTCTCCAGCACCTTGCCTGTCAAGAGAAGCGAAAACGTCGCGGCATTGACGAACGCAGAGTCGGACTCGCCGACTTTTTCCGCCCACCGCGGTTTAGACAATTTGTCGGCTATCAGTTCGTCGGCGGTGTGCGTATCAGGAATGCGCAGCAAGGCCTCGGCAAGGCACATGAGAGCGATGCCCTCGTCGCTGCCGAGATCGTAGGTGTGAAGGAAAGCATCGAGCCCGGCCGGCTTGTGCGCTCGCATGCCCTTGACGAGCGTCCGTGCGATCGAGGTCGCCTCCTTGATCTCGACGGGCGCAAGCCGGGCCTGAGAGATACGCTCGGACGCAGCGACCGCTTCTTCCGGACGATATGCGAGCCGGACCTTCTGGCGATCGATGCCGGCGGCGCCGTGTGGCGCCCGATCGGCTAGGCGAGCTGCCCGTGGCAATGCTTGTACTTCTTGCCCGATCCGCAGGGACACGGCGCGTTGCGGTTGACCGGGACGGTCGTCGTATCGCCCTGGGTCGGGCCGGCGAAATCAGGCTGCGGCATCATCGGCGGAAGGTTCGAGAGGATTGCGCCCGTCGCGGCATCGACATCCGCGGTGTCGTCCTCACCCGAAAACGGGTCGATGTGCTGAGTGATGAAGTCCGGAAGCGGCGGTGGAGGAGCAGTTTCGAACTGCACGTTCGCGCGCATCAGGATCCGCGTGACCTCCTCGCGAATGGAGATCAGCAGTCGCTCGAACAGCAGGAAAGCTTCCTGCTTATATTCGTCGATTGGCTTCTTCTGCGCATAGCTTCGAAGATGGATCACCTGCCGCAGCGCGTCGAGTGTCGCCAGATGGTCCTTCCAATGTTGGTCGAGCGTCTGGATCAGGATCTGCTTCTCGACTTCCGCCCAGCGCGCCGAATCCACGTCGCCGACCTTGGCAGCCATATGCTCGTCGGCAAGGGCCAGCATACGGTCGGCGATCAACTCCTGCTCGACCGCTTCTTCTTCGAGCCACTCGTCGATCGGCGGCTGAAGGCCGAAGACCGCATCGACGCTCTCCTTCAGGCCGGCTACATCCCACTGCTCAGGATATGTGCCTTCGGGACAGTGGGCCATCACGATCGACGTGACCGTCTCCGCCCGCATCTCCTCGATGAGGTCGCCGACGCTCTCCGAATCCATGATGTCGGCGCGCTGTTCGTAAATGACCTTGCGCTGGTCATTCATGACGTCGTCGAATTCGACGACCTGCTTGCGGATGTCGTAGTTGCGCGCCTCGACCTTTTTCTGCGCCGTTTCGATTGCCTTCGAAATCCACGGGCTGACGATCGCCTCGCCATCTTCCAGGTTCTTGTTCATCAACCGCGCGAACATCGTCTGCGGACCGAAAATCCGCAGCAGGTCGTCGTCGAGGCTGAGATAGAATTTGGAAAGGCCGGGATCGCCCTGACGTCCGGAACGGCCGCGAAGCTGGTTGTCGATACGGCGGCTTTCGTGGCGCTCTGTGCCGAGGACGAAGAGCCCGCCGTTTTCAAGCACCTTCTGCTTCTCGGCGACGATCTCCTCGCGGACTTTCGACGCCTGAGCTTCATATTCCGGAGTGCCGGGAACAAGGTCGGGAAATTCGTCGAGCATCCGGAATTCAAGGTTGCCGCCCAACTGGATGTCGGTGCCGCGGCCCGCCATGTTCGTCGCGATCGTCACGGCGCCGATTCGGCCGGCCTGGGCGACGATATGAGCCTCCTGCTCATGGAACCGGGCATTGAGAACGGAATGCCTGATGCCTTCCTTCTCGAGGAATTCGCCCAGCATTTCCGATTTCTCGATTGAAACCGTGCCGACCAGCACCGGTTGGCCCTTCTCCTGCTTTTCCTTGATCTGCTTGGCGATCGCACCGAACTTGTCGGTCATGTTCTTGTAGAACTCGTCCTCGGAGTCGATGCGCTGGACGGGCACGTTGGTGGGGATGGCAACCACGTTCATCTTGTAGATATCGAAGAATTCCGGCGCCTCGGTCATCGCCGTGCCGGTCATTCCCGACAGCTTTGGATACATCCGGAAATAATTCTGGAAGGTGATCGAAGCGAGCGTCTGGTTCTCCGGCTCGATGAACACGCCTTCCTTGGCCTCGACGGCCTGGTGAAGCCCGTCCGACCAGCGCCGCCCATCCATCATCCGGCCGGTAAACTCGTCGATAATGACGACTTTGCCTTCCTTGACGATGTAGTCGATATCCTTCTTGAAGATCACATTGGCTTTGAGCGACTGGTTCAGGTGGTGGACCACCTGCGTATTGGCGATGTCGTAGAGATTGCGGCCTTCGATCAGCCCGGCTTCCTCCAGCATCCGCTCGGCTTTCTCGGTGCCGTCTTCAGTCAGGACGACCGATTTTTGCTTCTCATCCTGCTCGTAATCTTCCGGCTTGAGCCGTTTCACGATCGCATCGACGGCAATGTACAGGTCGGACTTGTCATCCGTGGGGCCGGAGATGATCAGCGGAGTCCGCGCCTCGTCGATCAGGATCGAGTCCACTTCGTCGACGATCGCGAAGTTGAAGGGCCGCTGCACCATCAGGTCGCGCGTGAACTTCATATTGTCGCGTAGGTAGTCGAAACCGAATTCGTTGTTGGTTCCGTAGGTGATGTCCGCGCCGTAGGCCGCCCGCCGTTCCTCGTCGGTCAGGTTCGGGACGATCACCCCGACCGTCATTCCCAGGAATCTGTAGATCTGGCCCATCCAGTCGGCGTCGCGGCGAGCAAGGTAATCGTTGACGGTGACGACATGCACGCCGCGGCCGGTCAGCGCATTGAGATAGACGGCGAGAGTCGCGACCAAGGTCTTGCCTTCGCCGGTCTTCATCTCGGCAATCTCGCCGCGATGAAGGGCGATGCCGCCAATCAGCTGGACGTCATAATGCCGCTGCCCGAGGGTCCGCTTCGCGGCCTCACGGACGGTTGCGAACGCCTCCGGAAGGATATCGTCCAGTTTGGTTCCGTCAGAGAGCCGCTTCCTGAGGATTTCGGTCTGATTGCGAAGCTCTTCGTCGCTCAGCGCCTCGATCCGTGGTTCGAAAGCGTTGACCGCCTCGACATATTTGCCGAGGCCGCGGACATAGCGGTCGTTTGCCGATCCGAAGATGCTCTTTGCCAATGCGGCGAACATGAAATTCCCTTAGATGCTCCAGGCGCGAGACGGAGTGGCGAAATGCCTCGCCCGCGCGCGAGCGTTGCGCCGGGCGATGTAGGAACGGCGCTAGCCTTAGTCAAACGGAGTTGAGCTAATGGGACAAACCGGCGGATGTATGTGCGGAGCCGTGCGTTACGAACTGGCGAGGGAGCCTTCCGACTGCGGGTGGTGCCATTGCCGCACCTGCCAGCTCAGCAGCGGCACCCCCGCCCAGGCGTTCGCAGGGGTAAAACGCGGTGACTGGGTCGCCACATCGGGCGCGGACAGCATACGCATGATTCAGTCGAGCAGCTTCGGCCAGCGCTTCTTCTGCGGCAAATGCGGGACCCCGCTCTACGTCACCGTCGATCACCAGCCGGAGACGCTCGACTTCAGCGTGGTCACGCTCGACGACCCTGAGGCCGTTCCACCGGAATATCACATCTTCTGGTCGAGCAAGATCGGCTGGTTCAATCTGGATGACGACCTGCCGCGCCACGAGCGTTTCAGACCCGACACGAAGGGCCTCGACGGTACCGAGCCGCCGGATCATTCGTCCATGACGGGCGGGCCGAAAGCCTAGAGGTTGCCCTCGAGCCACTGCTGGATCTGGCTTCGTGGAGCAGCGCCCACCTTCTGCGCGACCGGCTGCCCGTCCTTGAACAGAAGCATCGTGGGAATTCCGCGCACTCCATAGCGCGCCGGAACGTCCGGATTTTCGTCGATGTTAAGCTTGGCCACCGTAACCTTGTCGCCGAGATCGTTCGAAATCTCTTCCAGGGCCGGGGCAATCATCCTGCAGGGGCCGCACCATTCGGCCCAGAAATCCACCAGCACCGGACCCGAAGCACCCAGCACGTCGCTTTGAAAATTCTGGTCGGTGACGGTCTTCGTGGCCATGGCCTGTAGTCTCCTTGGATTCGGTTATTGCTCATATGGGCAGCAACCACGCCGCCCTCAACTCCCGACGGTGAAGAATCGGGCGACGGCGGTGTAGAGCAGGGCGGATTCGATGTCCCGACCCGGGAAAATTACCGAAAGAGCCTCTGCGTAGGCCTGCATTTGGAGACGGTGAGCTTGGGGGATGTCGTCCTGGTGCTGGGGCGCGCGACCGGTCTTGTAGTCGACCACGAGAATCCGCTCCGGTTCGATCAGCAGTCGATCGACAGTCCCGGCGATCACGCGCCCATCCGGCAAGGTCGCGGCAATCGGGGCTTCGGCGAGCGATCCCGGCCCGAACAGAGCGGAGAAGCGATTGTCCGAGATCAAATCGCAGACCGTTCGCGCAATCGCCCCGCGCGCTGCCGCGTCCGTCATCCCCGCCTGCTTCTCCAGCCATGCCAGGGCAGCCTGTTCGCGCAGTTCGGGTGTCAGGGAAGGCAGCCGCTCGAGCAGCGCGTGGATGATCGTTCCTCGCTCTGCCGCGGCCTTGAGTTCCGGCGATGGCGGCGGCGCGGCTTCGCGATCTTCAGCCAGCGCGGAAGGCGCGAGCGGACGCGGCGGACGCGCTTCGGGCGGAGCGGGCCTCTTCGCCCAGTCGGGAACTGCGGGGGTCGGGACTCCAACCCTGGAAATCTTCGGTTTCGTCCGAACTGCTGCCGTGTCGGTCCGGTACCTCAGGACTCGACTCCAGCGCTGGTCTTCCAATTCTGGGGCGCCCAGCGACTGCAGCGCCCGCTCGACTCGACGATGCCAGCAGTTCTCCACCCGCTCGCCCTTGTCGAGGCCGGCGACGATCAGCCGGTCGATGGCGCGAGTCATGCCGACGTAGAGCAGCCGCCAATGCTCCTGCAGGTCAAGTTCGTCGCCGCGTGCGATGACTTCGAGGAAGGGCGAACGTTGCTCCGCTCTGCGTGGGCGCACGACGGGCACGGTGTGTCCGAGGATCGGCATTTCGATCGACTTCTGAGTTCCGCCGGCCTTCGAAGGATCGGCCGTCGAATCGGCGAGGATGACGATTGGTGCCTCCAGCCCCTTCGCTCCGTGGACCGTCATCACCCGCACGGCATTGGCCGGGGCCGAAGGATCGCGCTTGATCTCGACCTCGCCGCGGGCGAACCAGGCGAGAAACCTGTCCAGCGACGCCGTTTCAGAGCGCTCGAATTCCAGCGCGCTCGAAAGCAGTTCGTCGATGGGGTCGCGCGCCGCCAGTCCCAGCCGCGAATAGAGCTTTCGCCGCCCCTCGATCGGGCCGGTCAGCACAGTCTCCAAAAACCGGTGCGGCGTCGTGTAATCCGCCATGGCCAGAAGCGAGCGGAGCAGCTCGCGCGCATCGACGAAATCCGCGGATTTCTGGCGCAATGCCTCCCACAAGGATTTGCCGTCGCGACCGTAGGCCAGCTGCCGAAGCTTCTCCTGGTCCCATCCGATGAGCGGCGAGACCAACAGGTTGGCGAGATTGAGATCATCGAGCGGTTGAACCGCGAATGCGACCGCAGCCAGCAGGTCGCGAACCGCAAGCGGCTTCTGAAGGTGCAGCCGGTCGATTCCTGCAACCGGCACGCCCTCCTCGAACAGCCGCGCCACGATCAGCGACGCGAGCTCGCCGCGACTCCGGACCAGGATCAATATGTCGCCTGGGGCAACCTGCTGCCCCGTCGAAGCCAGCACCGGACCGTCTTCGATCCAGTCGCGCACCTGCTTCGCGAGCTCTCCGGCGTAAATGCGGGCCTCCTCGCCGAGCCACCCCTCCTCGCCTGCGTCCTCTTCACCATCAGGCACCCCGAATGGCTTCCAGAGCTCGACGATGCCCGGCAGGGAAAAGAAGGCGCGGTGGCGATTTGGCTGCTCGGGCAGCCCCATGTTCGGATAGCCGATTTCATCGATGGTCGCGTCGACGGCGTCGAGCACTGCTTGCGACGAGCGGAAGCTCGCGTCGATCGACAGCTCCCGATAATCCGGAAGCACGATCTCCGACTCCTCGTCCAGCGCGGAGCGCAGCGTGTCGCTCTTCTCCCGGACCCAGTCGCGTGCCCGCTCGAACTCTTGCGGATCGGTGCCCTGGAAGCGGAAGATCGCCTGCTTGAAGTCGCCGACCATGAAGATTGTTCGGTGTCTTTGCTCTGGGGCTCCTGCTCCCGCGAAGAACTCCTCGGCAAGAGCCTGGATGATCTCCCACTGAGCGGCGTTCGTGTCCTGCGATTCGTCGACCAGGATATGATCGGTTCGGCGGTCGAGCTTGTAGCGGACCCACTCGCCCATTCCGGGCTTGCTCAGAAGGTCGCGCGACCAGTCGATGAGATCCATGAAATCGGCGACTCCCGCCGCCCTTTTCGCTCTCGAATAGGCCGCTGCGAATGCCTGTCCGGCCCGCAGGCCGGCGGCTATTTCCCCGGCGAGGCGCGCTCCATTCTGGATGGCGAGAAGCTCGCTCATGGCTTCGGCAAGCGCGTCGCTATGTGCCTCGTAATCCGGATCGAGCTTGACCTGGCCGGGCCTGGGCTTGCGCCGCTCGTTGCTTTTGGTGAAGACCAATAGAGCGAGGTCAGGAAGCGCCGCTGCCCGTTCCTTGCCCGGAAGCCCGAGCCACCGCTCGATCCGTTCGACCTGCTCGGCTCCTTCATTCGTCTTCCAGGCCCGGTTCGTTTCGGCAATCGCCCGGAGCAAATCGCAATCGAAGCGATCGTCCGAACAATGATCCGACAAGAAATCTTCCACCGAGCCGCCGGGAAGTCCCATCATTTCCCGCAGCATCGGCTCGATTTCGTCGGCAGATCCGAGCGCCGTCATCGCGTCGGCCGAGTGACCGCATCGACTCAGATAGCGAACCGCGTCGAGCTCGCCGAGACGAAGGCTGAGTTGCTGCACGTCATCGACGAGCCGGCGCTCGCCATTCGACTCTGCATCGGCAAGCAGGTTGGCGAGCGTGGTATGGGCCAACTCCTGCTCCGCCCGGCCCTCGATGGGCTCGAACCCGGGCGCGATTCCCGCCTCCGCCGGGAAGGCCGCGAGAAGTGTCTGGGCGAAGCTGTGGATCGTCTGAATCCTAAGTCCACCGGGGCAATCGAGCACCTTGGCGAACAACTGCCTAGCGCGCCGCATCATCGCCGGGTCGGTGGGTTCGCGAAGCGCGAACAGCTCCCTGCGCAGCTTCTTGTCCGGCATCCGCACCCAGGCCGCCAGCCGCTCGCCGATGCGGTTCGCCATCTCCGCCGCAGCCGCCTTCGTGAAGGTCAGGCAGAGGATGGATTGGGGCGACGCTCCATGGAGCATCAGCCGTAGCACCCGGGCGGTCAGCACCTGTGTCTTGCCGGTGCCGGCCGACGCCGAAAGCGAGGCATGCGCTGCCGGATCGGCGGCTAGCGCCTGGTCGGTACCGAGCTCGGGAAGCGCCTTGATGCGGGTGCTCATGCCGGATTCCCTTCCCAACAAGGGGCCGCAACCATAGATGGGCGTTTGGCAAAGGAGCTGAGGACTGGACGATGAGCGATCGTGACGACGACCGGGCCGACGAGGAACGCCGCGCCAAGTTCGTGAAGGCGGGTTTCGCCGTTGGGATCGGATCCGCCGCGATCGTCGCGGCTTTGCTCTACGCGTCGAAGACGAAGAAGAAGCCGAGGAAGTAAGAGGCTCATCTGCGGCCGTACCATTCTTCGAGCCGCATCAACTGGTCGTAATCGCCATAAGGCGCGTAGGCCGGGTGAAGCTTGGCGGTGAACGCCCTGCTCCCGGTCAGATATTCGCCGGCAGCAGCGGCGAAATGGGTCCGCGCGTGAGCGAGGAACTCTTCCGGTGCCATGGCCTTGTTGGCGCGCACCGGGTTCTTGTCGAGCAGCCGCCTGGCGAGCGTCCAATATTCGAATTCTTGCGGATCGCCGCTGATGTCCTCGAAGCCGCCCGCCTTTGCGATCAGCGCAAGGAGCCCGAGCTGCAGTGCAAATCCCTCCGCGATAGCCTTCGGACTCGGCGGCGCTCCGGTCTTGTAATCGATGATCGCCAATCCGCCGTTGGCCAGCCGGTCGATCCTGTCGACGCGGCCATGAACGGTGACATCCGCAATCTGGGTCTCGCCGGTCACTTCGGCGTCCACGGGCCTGCGACCGCCAGCCCGATTCCTCGATTCCACTTCCGCGAGGGCGTCGATCGCTTCCAGCAGCCGCGGGGCCCACAGGGCACGGAGCATTGGATGGATCGTCTCCTCGGCGAGCAGGGCCTCCGCCCGCGGCCTGAGTTTGTCCGGCTCGCATCGATCGTCGCGCAGCCAGCGCTCGAACACTTCGTGGACCGCCATGCCCTTCCACGCCGCGCTATGGTCGGCATCGACCGGGTCTATCGATCGAAGTTTCAGGATTTGCTGAGCGTAGAAGGCGAATGGATCCGCCTTCAGCCGGTCGACAGAGGTCACCGAAATCCGCTTCGGCCGCTCGGTTTGCGGCGGGCAAGGCGCGGGCCGGTCCGCCGGCTTTGGCAGGCCCGGATCGTCGAGCGCCGCGGTCAGCCGCTCCAGCCGAACGTCGCGGGGAAGTCCGCCGGTCAGAGCGTTGAGCCTCAGCAAGAAGCGCGAGGCAACGGTCGGCGAGCGAGCATCGCGCCTGGACCGGGTGATCAGCACGTCGCGCGCGCCCAGCGCGCTCCCGAAATCATGCGCTGACAGACCGATGCGGTAATCCAGCCCTGGAAGCTTGAGGTTCGATCGGATTTTCGGTGCGAGCCATGGATCGGGCGCCGGGCTTGCCGGCCAGACGCCTTCGTTGAGGCCGCCGAGGATCATCAGGTCAGCCTGCTGAAGCCGCGCTTCGAGAAGGCCCCAGATGAAGACGCGCGGATGCCCGCCGTAGGCGGGCCGGACGCTTTTGCCGGAGAGGAGATCCGAGAGAAGAGTGGCAGCCTCGTCGCTCTCAACGATTATGTGCTGTGCCTGCTCCGATGCTTGCAGCTCGGCCAGCAAGTCCGCGGCCGTGCGGCCATCCTGCCCCCGCCAACACCTGTCGTCGGCAAGGCTTTCGGCTGCGCGGATCAAAGCCTCCACGAAATCCGCCAAAGCCACGGGCTCCCGCATTTGTCCGTCGAGCGGTTCGATCTTGGGGCGGATACGCTTCCATGCGGCGAGGCAGCCGCGGAATCTCCTGTCTTCCTCCTTCTGTTCGAAGTGCCGCTCCAGGCGAGCGAGTCCGGGCCCAGGACGCGGTCCGCGCAGCGCAAGATCGAGCAGGCGCACATCCTCGAGCCACTTCAGCCTTGCATCATCCGATCCGCCCACAAGCGGGTGCTTGAGGAGCGCCAGCAGCGGCACCGGCGCAAGCTCCTCGGCGATCGCGGAGGCGATGCCCTGCAGCAACGTTCCTGGAGGAAGCTCCGATAGCGGTTTTCCGGCGCTGTCGTCGGCCGCGATGTTCCAGTGGCCGAGAAGCGCCGACACACGTCGCGCCAAGGTCCGATCGGGAGTCACGAGGGCGATCGTTCGCTCGGGTGTCTCCAAGGCCTCCCGGATCGAAAGCGCAATGCCCTGCGCCTCGGCCGCTGCGTCGGGGAAAACAGCGGTGCGAACCCGGTTCAACCGACGCTCGGCGGGCTTCAGCTCGCTCCATTTGTCGGAGAATTGCGCCGACACGAACGCGTTCGCCACCGCACGCGCCCGCTGCGGAGAGGACGCGGCGAGGCCCAGTCTCGGCCAAAGCCGAACCTCTTCGCGAGCCACTCCGACGCGATCCAGCAACAGCTTCAGGTGGAATTGCGGATGAGTCTCTTCTCCTCGTCCATTCTCGTCCGGTCCGAGCGCGTCCCATTCTTCATCGGGCAGGCTCGATTTGAGAGCCAGGCCCGGAAGAACGACCATGGCGTCAGGCATTGCGGCGACTCGCGCCAGGACTGCAGCGACTGCCGGTGCGGCCGTGGTAATGCCGGCCGCGACCGTAAATCCGGACGGCGGCTCGCTTGCCCACCGCTCTGCAAGCCTGTGCAACAACAGATTCCGGCGCTCGGCGACGTCGATTGCGCCAATCTCGCGCAGCCGTTCGGGCCACTGCGTCAGGATCGCGCGAAGCCGATCGAGGGAAACCTGCCAATGGGCAGCAAGGTCAGGCGCATCCGCCGCAGCTTTGGAGAGCTTTGCCGGTTCCACTTCCTCGATGAGCAGGGAATCGAGCGTGCGGGCCAGCTCCGAGGCCATCCGAACCGCCTCGACCGCACCGTTGCCTCCGCCCCGAATGAGCTCTGTCAACGTGAGCAGGCGTTGGAGCGGATCGACCGCGCGAGGCACAGGATTGTCGAGCCCCGCCGGATCGAGAGCCCCGCCGATCCGCTCATCGATCTCGGGATCGCCGATCGGGATGAGCCGCGGCAGAACCAGCCCGGCTCCGCTGGCCCGGACGAAAGCGTCGGTGATGCTTCGGATCGCACGGTTATTGGGAACGAGGATACGCCCCCTGGCCAGCGACACAGGATCTCGCCCGAAGCGGGCGATCAATCCGGCAACCAGAGAATCCGCGAAGGAACGGTGCGTCGGGATTGTGAAGACGGCGCGCGTTCGCAAGGGCTCTGCCGTGCCGTCAGGCATCCTCGAGTGTAAGCTCCGTCGCCTTGATCGATTGAGGAGTTCCGACGTCGAACCACAGGCCCTGGTGCACTGCACCGTAGCAGCGGCCCTGCTCGATCGCGCGATCCCACAGCAGGTTCGTGGAGAAGGGTCCTTCAGGAGCGCCCTCTAGCAGATGTTTCGAGACCATCTGGATACCCGTATAAACGAACGGCGCGACGTACGAGCGTTCACGGCGCCTGAGCCGCCCGGCCTTGTCCATGTGGAAATCGCCGCGACCGCCGTGGTTTTCCGCCCGCGCATGAGGCACCAGCAGAAGCAAAGCGTCCATTTTCGCACCGTCCCAGTGGGACGCCAGCAGCTTGAGCGTATCGGCGGGCCCGTCGATCCACAGGTTGTCACTGTTGACGACCAGGAACGGATCGGCATCGATCAGGGGCGCCGCCTTGACCATCCCTCCGCCGGTCTCGAGGAGCAAGGACCGCTCGTCGGAGATCGCGACTTCGAGACCGTGCGCATTCCTTGCGAGATGCGCTTCGACTGCATCCGCAAGATAATGAACGTTCACTACCACCTTCTCGACTCCCGCGGCTTTAAGCTTTTCGAGAAGGTGATCGATCAGGCAACGGCCCGCGACCTCGATCAGCGGCTTCGGCCGGCTGGCAGTCAGCGGGCGCATCCTCTTGCCGAGTCCGGCTGCGAGCACCATCGCGGTTTTCGGCACGTCGCTCGCGATCTCGGCCTTGAGCCGGAGCGCCTTCTTAACAGCTTTCACGCGGCCTCCGCCCAGGGCGCTGCCCGATGCTCCGGGGAGATATTGAGGTCGAACCAGCGCCGCACCGGCTCCAGCTCGGCGCGCGAAAGGTCCCGCTCGAGAAGACCCCACATGCGCGGCTGGAAGGCGGTGTAATGCGGCTTGTTGTCGCGCTTCCAAAGGCGGGTGAAAACGCCGAGGATTCGCGTGTTCCGCTGCGCGGCAAGCACCCAATAGGCACGCTCGAACGTCTCGGCGGTACCGGTGGCTGCAACGTAGCGGTCGATCATCGATCGCTCGATGTCGGGGGAAACGTCGCGCCTCGCATCCTCAAGGACTGACGCGAGATCGTACGCCGGATGGCCGACCAGAGCATCCTGGAAATCGAGCAGCCCGAAGTGCCGTACGCCGTCGCGGCCCCGCACCAGCATCACGTTCTCAGCGTGATAGTCGCGAAGCACCGTGACCGGGCCGAGGCCGTCCTTGGCCACCGGCTCAAGCACCTCGCTCCAGGCCTTCCGAAAGGAATCGACATCGACCGACAGGTGGAGCGCGGGGCAATACCAGTCGGTGAAGAGGGCCAGCTCTTCCAGCCATTGCTGGAGCCCGTGCGGCGGCAGTCCCGCCATTGGCGGGTGCGAGTGCAGGTGCACCAGAACCTCCGTCGCGAGCTCGTACAACTCCCGCTCACGAGTCGGGTCGCTGTCGAGGAACTCTCGCAGGCGCCAGTCGCCGAAATCGCCGAGCAGGAGAAGTCCGTGATCCACGTCGCGGGCAAGTATCTCGGGCGCACTCAACCCTATCGAATGTAGCCATTCGTCAACCGCGACGAACGGTCGAACGTCCTCATGCGGGGGCGGAGCGTCCATCAGGACGGCGCTTCGGCCCTCATCGACGACCCTGAAATAGCGGCGGAAAGACGCATCGCCGGCAAGCGGCTCAACGCGCGCTCCTGCCCAGCCGCTTCGGGCAAGGAATTCATGCACTTCGGCAGCCGGAATCATTGTCGAGGCCATCGCTCCTGCCATGCCGGAGGCACATTCGCTGTCAAGCGCCGAGCGCCGTCTTCGGCAAAATCGAGCCTGAGCCGAAGCGCTTCGGGCCAACTCGCCTCCCCTGCCCGCTCCGGCCATTCGACCAGGAGCACCGCCTCCTCCAGCGAATCCAGGCCAAGCTCGTCCAGTTCACCGGGATCGTCCACGCGGTAAAGATCGACGTGCCAGACGGGCGGATCCAGCTCCTCATAGGGCTGGACGATCGCGAAAGTGGGGCTCGGCACCTCGCCTGAATGACCGAGAGAGGCGAGGATTGCGCGTACAAACTGCGTCTTTCCCACGCCAAGCGGGCCGGAAAGCGTCACCACATCCCCGCGACGAAGCGCCATGGCCAGAGCGCGGCCGAGATCGGCGGTCGCCTGCTCGTCGGCGAGGATCATCGCGGCGCGCGAGGAATGGTCATGGTGACGGTCGTGCCTTTGCGCTTGGCCGAGACCAGCTCGACCTTGCCTCCGTGAGCCTCGATGAACTGGCGGGTGAGCGGCAGGCCGAGGCCCAGCGCGGCCTCGCCTCGTGTCGGATCGCCGGTGACCCTATCGAATCGGTTGAAGACCCGCGGCTGGTCTTTTTTCGAGATTCCGGGCCCGTTGTCGCTGATCTGGACGAATACCTCGTCGTCCCCGCCCCAGGCCTTGAGCGCGATCTTGCCGCCGCGGTCGGTGTAGGCAGCCGCATTCTCGAGCACGTGCTCGATCGATTCCCGGAGACGCCGGACGTCGCCGATGACGTTTCCGGTGGTCGGCGAAATTTCCGCCTCGAGCTTCTGTCCTCTCTCTCTCGCGCGCGCTCCGAACTTCTCGATCGCGGATCTGCACAGACCGGCCAGGTCGACCCGCTCCCGCTCCAGGACGTTGCCGACGGCGTCGCCCTGGGTGAGATCGAGCACGTCGTCGATCAGCTTCGACAGGCGTCCCACAGATTCGAGAATTGCCCGGACATAATCGGACGCCGCAGGCGTCAGGTCGCCGGCATAACCCTCCGAAAGCATCTCCGCGAACCCGCCGATCGAGGTCAGCGGCGTGCGCAATTCGTAGCTCATGTTGGCCACGAAATCGGTCTTCACCCGGTCTGCCTGCTCCAGCGCGGTCGCGCGTTCGCGGAGCGCAGATTCGATCCGCGTGGAGTCGGTCACATCCACCAGCGTGAACAGCGCATTGCCGTCGGGAAGCGGGACCGCCGCAAATTCGAAGTGACGACCGTCCGTCAGCGTAAGCCGGCCGTTCGACGTCTCGCGCTCGTTCGTGGTCTTGCGGACCATCTCCCGGATTTGCGCGGCCGCCGCGGGGTTGACGAGCTTGCGGGCGAGCGCCGGGACCATCTCGTCGACACGCGGATGCTCCGACAGCCACTGTTCGTCGAGATCCCAGACCTGACTGAACCGCCGGTTCCACAGATAGAGCCGCCCGTCGCTAGAGAAGACGCCGATCGCCTCGAACAGATTGTCGAGCGTCGCTGAACGCACGCGGAGCAAGGTGTCCCGGGCGGAAGCCAGCCGTGCCTGCTCCGTGCGATCCTCGAGGAACAGGCGCAGTCCGCCGTCCGGCAAGGTCTGCGCCACGACCCGCCAATGGTCGCCACCGGCCAGCATCCAGTCTTCCTCGATCACCTCGTCGGGGCTCGTGAACCATTCGCGCCGCTCGCTTTTCCAGGTCGGGAAGTCGCGAGTTTCGGGAACGCGGTTCTGCTCGCGCATCCGCTCCAGCACTCGGTCGAACTCCGGCTTTTCGCTGAGCCATTCCGTATCGAGATGGGCCATCGCCGCGAACGGCCGGTTGAAGAAACTCAACACCCGGTCGGAATCGAATTGCGCGGCCCCGGCCGTCATCCTGTCGACGAGGTCGCGCTGCGACTGAACCTGGCGCGCGAGCTCGGCCCGCGCATCCTCCAGCTGCTGGACATCGAGCGCGAAACCGGCGACGGCACCGGTCGGAAGCGGGACATTGACGATTTCCAGCATCCGCCGCTCACCGCGGACGATTGCGGCCTGCTTGCGGGCTGTCGGCTTCCCGCTTTCGATGGCCGCGAGCGCGGTGCGCTTGGCTTCTTCCGTGTCGCCGATCAGCTCGGCGCTGCGGGCGATGACATCCGCTGCATTGCGGCCTTCAACGGCTTCGACGAAAGCACTGTTGACCAGGCCAAGGTTGAGATCCGGGCCTCGGTACCACATCGGAAACGGCGCCGCTTCGATCAGCCGTGTCAGCGCGTCGAGCGCCGCTTCCGTCTGGTTGAGACGCTGCGACAGTTTCGAGCGCTCGCTTTCGGCAGCGCTGGTATCGAACAGCCACAACACGAGTGTGCCGGGGGGCTCCGGCGCCGGTGCGGGCGCTCCGCGCACGTCGAGCACGCGCCCGGATTCCGCGACTCGGACCAGGCACTGGATCTGCCCGCCCGATATCGCGGCTTCCCGGACTTGCTTTTCCAGCTCCGCGAGGTCTTCCGCGACAAGCCCGCGGTCTTCACCGGCAAAACCGGCGAGCCGTTTCGGCACGCGCTCGATTCCTATTTCGCGAAGGAGGCGCTCGTCTGCCTCAATCGTTCCGTCGGGCAAGACCACGAGCGGGCGTCCCGGCGAAAGCTGGAGCAGGTTCTGAAGCGATCGCGCAGCCGAAATGACCCTGGTGGCGTCGCGCAGGCGACGCGCGGCAATGATCGAAACAGCGGCGGCGACAACGATCCAGAGCGCCGCGAGCGCGGCGGCAATCGCTGCCGTTGTGCCAAGCGCTCCCACCGGTCAGCCCTGCCCTCGCCCCATACGCGTTCCATATGCGGAGGCGATAGCAAAACAAAGAGTTGTGCGGAGCTTGGCCGCGCCGGACTCAATAGCGATAATGGTCCGGCTTGAACGGGCCTTCGGGCGATACACCGATATAGGCCGCCTGCTTGTCGTTCAGCCTGGTGAGGTGAACGCCAAGCTTGTCAAGGTGAAGGCGAGCCACCTTTTCGTCGAGGTGCTTGGGAAGCACATAGACGTCATTCTTGTACTGATCCGACTTCGTCCAGAGCTCGATCTGCGCGAGCACCTGGTTCGTGAAGCTCGAACTCATCACGAAGCTCGGGTGCCCGGTCGCGCACCCGAGGTTCACCAGGCGTCCCTTCGCAAGCACGATGATCTTCTTGCCGTCCGGAAACTCGACCTCGTCGACTTGCGGCTTGATCTCGGTCCACTTCATGTTGGCAAGAGCGCCGATCTGGATCTCGGAATCGAAGTGGCCGATGTTGGAGACGATCGCCATGTCCTTCATCGCCCGCATGTGGTCGAGCGTGATGACGTCCATGTTGCCGGTCGCGGTGACGAAGATGTCGGCACGCTTGGCGGCCTCCTCCATCGTCACGACTTCGTACCCCTCCATCGCCGCCTGGAGCGCACAGATCGGATCGACTTCGGTGACGAGGACCCGCGCGCCGCCGTTGCGCAAGCTGGCGGCCGAGCCCTTTCCGACATCGCCGTAGCCAGCGACGCAGGCCACCTTCCCGGCGAGCATGACGTCGGTTGCGCGCCGGATGGCGTCGACCAGAGATTCCTTGCAGCCGTAGAGGTTGTCGAACTTCGACTTGGTGACGCTGTCGTTGACGTTGATCGCCGGGAACGGGAGCTTGCCCTGTTTGGCGAGATCATAGAGGCGATGGACACCCGTCGTCGTCTCTTCGGAAACGCCTTTGACGTTTTCGACCGTCTTGGTCAGGTAGCCCGGCCGCTCCTCAAGGAAGCGCTGCAGCGTGGCGACGAAGATTTCCTCTTCCTCGTTGGAGGGCGTGAACAGCGCCTCGCCCTGCTCGACGCGGTAGCCCCACAGCGCGAACATTGTCGCATCGCCGCCGTCATCCAGGATCATGTTGGCCGTCGTGTCCTGGCCCCAGTCGAAAATCCGGGTGACGTAATCCCAATAATCCTCGAGCGTTTCGCCTTTGATGGCGAAAACGGGGGTTCCGCCAGCGGCAATCGCGGCCGCGGCATGGTCCTGGGTGGAGAAGATGTTGCAGCTCGCCCAACGCACCTCGGCGCCGAGCGCGATGAGAGTCTCGATCAGCACCGCCGTCTGGATCGTCATGTGCAGCGAGCCGGTGATCCGCGCGCCCTTCAGCGGTTTCGAGGCCCCGAACTCCTCGCGGGTCGCCATCAGGCCCGGCATCTCCGTTTCGGCGATTTCGATTTCCTTGCGGCCGAAATCGGCGAGCGAGATGTCCTTCACGACGTAGTCGTTGAAGCGGGTTTCAGCCTGGGTCGCCACGCATTGTCTCCGAATTTGAATGGTTGCGCCGGGCCCTAGCGGCCAACGGCGTTCAAAGCAAATATAAGGAATTCTTTATATGATGGAAGGATCGCTGCCCGTTCCCTCGCCGAGCGAGCGCTGCATATAAACTGTGTCGAGCCAGCGGTTCTTCTTCCAGCCGACCCCTCGGAGCCGTCCGGCCGTCTCGAACCCGCAACTCTCGTGGAGCGCGATCGACGCAGGCTCCGCCCCGCCGATTACCGCGATAATCTGCCGGAATCCCAGTGCTTCGGAACGCGCGCACAGCTCCGTCAGAAGCGCTTTTCCGATCCCGCATCCAATGCGGTCGACGCGCACGTAGATGCTGTTTTCGCAAGTAAAGCGATAGGCGGGACGGTCGCGAAGCTGCTCGGCATAAGCGTAACCGACAAGATCGCCGTCATCGCCGGCGACCAGAAACGGCCAGCCACGGCCGGTTATTCGCTCGATCTTGCCCCGCGTATCCTCCGCGGACGGCGGCTCGAATTCATAGGATGCGGTCCCGTTCAACACATGGTGCGCGTAGATTCCGGCGATTGCCTCGGCATCCGCCGCCGCCGCGTCGCGGATCGCGATCAAGCGGCCCCCGTCTCGCTGGACAGCAGACGTGGGTCGATCCCGGCGGTCTTGAAGGCCGCGGCCCAGCGTTCGTCGGCGGGCGTGTCGAACAGAATCGATTGATTTCCGTCGACCGCGAACCAGCCGTGGCGGGTCAATTCCTCGTCGAGCTGGCCTTCCTCCCAACCTGCATAACCGAGCGACGCGATCCATTGCGACGGCCCTTTGCCTTCGGCGATGGCGCGGAGCACGTCGATCGTGCCGGTCATCGCGAACAGTTCGCCGCCGGGGCCGGTGACGTGGAGCGTGTCCTGACCGCCCCAGTCCGTCGAATGGAGGATGAAACCGCGGCCCGGCTCGACCGGTCCGCCATGGTGCACCGGCGAATCGGGCGCCTCGCCCGGATCGATCCCGAGTTGCTTCAGCAAGGCCCGGAATTTCAGGCCGACGCGCTTGTGGCCGATCCCGATCCCGACCGCGCCATTCTCGTCATGGACGCACATTGCGATCACCGCCCGGTCGAAGCGCGGATCGGACATTCCCGGCATCGCCAGGAGCAATTTTCCGGACATGAATCGCGGTGGACTCTGCACTTGGTAATGATGGGGCTGGGGCGCCCTTGCGGCAAGGCTGCTTGAGCAGGCTTCGCCGCATCCCTATCTCGCCTTGGCAAGGCACAGCAGGAGAACAGGCATGACCATCAACGTCGGTGACAAGCTCCCGGACGTCCCTCTCGCGATTGGAACATCGGACGGACCGAAGCCGACCACCAGCGGCGAGTTCTTCAGCGGCAAGAAGGTCGCCTTGTTCGCAGTCCCCGGCGCATTCACCCCGACCTGTTCCGCAAGGCATTTGCCTTCGTTTGTCGACAAGGCCGACGAGCTCAAGGCCAAGGGCATCGACGAGATCGCCTGCATATCGGTCAACGATCCCTTCGTCATGCGGGCGTGGGGGGAACGTGACGGTTCGGAGGACATCACGATGCTTGCCGACGGCAACGGCCAGTTCGCCGAAGCGATCGGACTGGAGATGGACGGGAGCAAGTTCGGAATGGGCAAGCGCAGCCAGCGCTACTCTATGGTCGTCGACGATGGCACCGTGGAGCAACTCAACGTCGAAGCGCCCGGCGAATATCGAGCGTCGAGCGCGGAACACATGCTCGAGCAGCTCTGACGGCGGTTCGTTTTCCCGTCCGTCGCTTGCTCGTCTCCCCTCGCCGAAGAGCCGCAACAGCAAGGTTTCGCGATCGTTGAATCTCCATTCAACTCAAAGGAGAATTTTCGATGGCGAGGAACAATCAGCGCGGCAGCAGGAACAACAACCCGGCCGGGCGCAACCAATATAGCAGCGACTGGATGGACAGCGTCCGCGAACGGCCGATGGCGACTGCTGCCGCGGCGGCGGCCGCCGTCGGCGCGGGCGTGTTCCTGTGGTCGAAGCGAAACCAGATCGGCGACCAGATCAGCCGGCTCAGCGACCAGGTAACGGGCTGGGCGGACGAGATGCGTTCGGGCTCGGGAAGCTCCAGTCGCGAACTCGCGATGACCGCCGGCCCCAACGAATCCAGCGCGGTCGAATCCTCGCGCGCGACGGGATCGCGCTCCGGGAAGGCGGGCCGCGCCTCCGGCAGCCAGTCGCGCACCGCCGGCCAGAACATGGATGCCGGCCGCTCCACCACGGAGAGCATGACCCACTGATCGGTTAATCCGGGAAACGAAGGGCGCCCTCAAGCGGGGCGCCCTTTTCATGCCGCCAGGAACCGCGCGATCGCGTCACCGAGCTCGGGCTTGGTCACCGAGCTCATGTGCGTTCCCGGAACCTCCACGAACGTGGCGTCGGGAAGCGCTTCGGCGAGCTCGAGCGCGGAGCCATTGTCGTCGTCCTCGCTTCCGCAGACAACCAGCGTCGGCATGGTGAAGGCTGTCAGCCAATCCATGAAGGCATCGGCGAAGCTGTTCAAAAGGTGCCCTGCTGCGAGGAGATCGACCTTCATCGTCTTCATGAACTGGATGGACAGCCAGTGCGGGTTGCCCCGGGCCGCCGTGTCGAACTGGTCGATCGCGTCGAGGAAGAATTGCTTCCGCCGCTCCCAGTTGCGAAGCCCTTCAAGGCCGGCGCCGCCGAGGATCGCCCGGCGCGGCCGCAAGCCCTCGCCGACTGCCTCCACCGTCGTCCGCGCGCCCAGCGAAAACCCGCCGAGGTCGAATTCGGCCAATTCCAGGCGACCGACCAGCTCGCGCAGGTCCCTGGCCAGGATCCCCTTCGGATAGTGCGCGGCATCGTGCGGCTTTCCGGATTCCCCGTGCGCGCGAAGATCCGGCATGATCACCCGGAAGCCGTCTTTCGCGATCCGCTCGGCATGCCCGAACTTGATCCAGTTCATCTGCGCATCGGAGAAGAGGCCGTGCAGCAAGATCACCGGCTTGCCCTCGCCCAGCTCATGATAGGCAAGCTCGACACCGTCCGACGCGGTCCAGAAATGGGCGGTTGGTTCCGTCACTCAGGCATCTTTCCTGTCGCTTTCACCCACTTATCGACGAGTGCCTGATACTGGTCCGTGCGATATTCGGGCAGACCTTCCGTGTTTATCCAGGCCCGGTGGATGTTCTCGGCGCCGAAATGATGCTTCGGGATGAATGGGCCGGGATCGTCGAACGAGGCCACGGTCAGGTCCATATTGTCGGAGCCTTCCTTGAATTCGAAGCCGAGCGAGGTGCCGCATTTCGAGCAGAATGGACGGCGAGCGATCGGCGAGCTGTCGTACCAGTCCGGCTCGGTTTCAAAGGAGATCCCGTTGCGCTTGAAACTGGCGAAGGCGATCGACACCGATCCGGTCGCCCGCTGGCACATCCGGCAATGGCACAGATACGCTTCGTTCGGCTCGACCGAGACCCTGTAGCGAATCCGCCCGCAAGCGCAGCCGCCGCTCATTTCTCCGGCCATGTCTCGTCCCCTGTGGTGCAACTCCAATTGGCCGTTTAAGTGGCTGCATGTCCAGCGCCCCGAGTGCCGCCGAAATCGTCCGCGACGCGCGCTGGCTCGCCCAGGCGCTCGATGCCGACAGTGGAATGATGCGCGTCGTAGAGATGGATCGCGGTTCCTATCGCTCGGCGAGTTTCCTCGACGACCGGATGCTTCAGCATGAACATTTCGCCGGGATCGTGCCCTGGCAGTCGGTCTCGGATGCGATTGCGCCCGATGCAAGGCGCGACGCGCGTTGGATTTTCCACATCGGCCATGTCGGATCGACTCTCATGGCGCGGCTGCTCGGCGAAGTCGCGGGCGTTCTCTCGATCCGCGAGCCGCGCTTCCTCAGGGACCTGGCGATGCTCGGTTTAGCGCGCCGAAGCGACTTCATTCGGCCGTCGCAAGCGCTGTTTTCACGCTCCTTCGCGCGGGATGAAGTCGCTCTGGTCAAGGCCACGAGCTTCGTCAGCGAAATCGCCGACGAACTGGTCCCGCCTGGAGAGCGGGCGCTGTTCATGTACGCGAGCCCCCGCAACTACGTCGCATCGATTCTCGCCGGCCCGAATTCGGTGCAGGAACTCGCGGCCCTGGCACCGTCCCGCGCACAGCGCATGAGAGACCGCGTTTCGCTTCACGAGCCTGCAAACACTGCCGAAGCGGCGGCTGCCGCCTGGGCCTGCGAAATGACCGCCCTTGAATCCGTCGTTGAGCGCATGCCCGGCCGGCACATCGCCTGGGCCGATTTCGACTTCATGCTCACGGATGTGCCGGGCGAGTTGAGCCGGATCGCAACCTTCTTCGGCTTCGCAACCGATAAGGTCGAAGCGATCGCGACCGGCCCGTTGATGCATGTTTATTCGAAAGCGACGGAGTACGAGTACAGCCCCTCGCTTCGCCGCGACCTGATCGCCGAGGCCGAGGCCGCGAACCGCGCCGATCTCGACGGCGCGCTCGAGATGCTCCAATCTGCGGCAGAAAACTCGCCCCTTCTCGAGAGGGCGCTCCGGAGAGCCGAATGTACCGAATCCTCCCGATCCTGAACCCGCAGGAAATCGACGAGTGCCGCAAGATCGCGGCCGCGGCGCCGTTCGTTCACGGGCGCATTACGAATCCGCACAACACGGCCAAGGACAACGAGCAGCTGCACGAGCAGCAGGCTTATCAGAAGAGCTCGCAGATGCTCCTGCAGGCGTTTGGACGAAGCGCCGAGTTCGCCGAGTTCGCCTTCCCCGTGCTGATCGCCCCGCCGCTGATCACCCGCTACAAGCCGGGAATGAAGTACGGCGCGCACGCCGACGCCGCCTTTCTCCAGATGCCCGGCCAGACGATCCGAAGCGACCTCAGCTGCACAATCTTTTTGAACGAGCCGGAGAGCTATGATGGCGGCGCCCTCCATGTCCGTCTCGGCGACGGCGATCTGCGGTTCAAGCTGAAGCCGGGGGAGGCGGTGGTCTATCCGTCGGACACCTTCCACGAAGTCGAGCCCGTCACCAGGGGCGAGCGGCTGGTCGCGATCACTTTCATCCAAAGCCGCGTGCCCGACCCGTTCCGCCGCAACCTGCTTTACGATTTGAACGAGGTTGCCGCGTTGGAGGGCAATACCATGGACCCCCGGAATTTCAGCCGGCTCCAGCTCGTCCAGCAGAACCTGCTGCGTTACTGGGGCGAGAAGTACTAAGCGGCCTTCTGCAAATAGCGCCGGCCCAATAGCTCGGCGATCTGGACCGCGTTCAGCGCAGCGCCCTTGCGAAGATTGTCGCTGACCACCCACAGCGAGAGGCCATTGTCGACCGTCGGGTCGTCGCGCACGCGGCTGACGTAGGTCGCATATTCGCCCACAACTTCGACGGGAGTCACATAGCCGCCGTCCTCGCGCTTATCGACGAGCATCACGCCCGGCGCTTCGCGAAGGATGTTCTGCGCTTCCTCCGCCGACAACTCCTTCTCGAACTCGACATTTACCGCCTCCGAATGGCCGACGAAGACCGGCACGCGAACGCATGTGGCGCTAACCTTGATCTTCGGGTCGAGGATCTTCTTGGTCTCCACCACCATCTTCCATTCTTCCTTGGTCGAGCCATCCTCGAGGAAGCTGTCGATGTGGGGAATGACATTGAAGGCGATCTGTTTGGTGAAATGCACCGGTTCGTTCTGGTCGCCGACGAAGATGTTGCGCGACTGCTCGAACAGCTCGTCCATTCCTCGCTTTCCTGCGCCCGACACCGACTGGTAGGTTGCAACCACCACCCGCTTGATCTTGGCAGCGTCGTGGAGCGGCTTCAGCGCAACCACCAGCTGCGCTGTCGAGCAATTCGGGTTGGCGATGATGTTCTTCTTTCGATAGCCGGCGATCGCGTCCGGGTTCACCTCCGGCACGATCAGCGGCACGTCTGGGTCCATCCGATAGAGTGAGCTGTTGTCGATCACCGTGCAGCCCGCTGCCGCCGCCTTCGGCGCGTAGATTTTCGACACTTCCGAGCCGGCCGCGAACAGCGCCATGTCCCAGCCGGAAAAATCGAAATGTTCGAGGTTCTTGACCTTGAGTTCGTGGCCGCTGTCGCCGAAGTCGATGACGTCGCCGGTCGATTTGGCGGAAGCGACCGCGGCGACCTCATCCAGCGGGAACTGCCGCTCCGCGAGGATATTCAGGATTTCCCGGCCCACGTTGCCGGTGGCGCCTACGACGGCGACGCGATAGCCCATTGAAAGGTCTCCTTGGCGGCCGCCTATCGCACCCGCGCTTCGAAATCGATATGGCTCTTGTCACACCGGGGACAAGCGGGGGGGAAGATCATGCGTCCGGTTCTGCTGCTTTGCGCGCTGTTGCTTGCGCTTCTGGGCGCGCTCGCTGCGACCCCGCTGCTTGTCCAGCCGCCGGAGGTTCGGACGTCCTCTGGCCCGGGCCAGTTCGACGCAGTTCGTGCAAAGGCGCGGCTGGCGACAATCCTGGGCGACCAGCAGCCCCACCCCGCCGACAGCTTCGGCGACGACGCGGTCCGGGCGCGGCTGATCGGCCAGATCGATGCACTGGGGTTGCACCCGATCGTCCGCGACCAGTTCGCCTGCAACGAAATTTACAAGCAGCGCGGCGTGAGTTGCGCCCGGGTGAAGAACGTGATCGTCGCGCTCGGCCCAACGACCGGCAAGGCGCTCCTCCTGAACGCCCATTACGACAGCACGCCTGTCGGGCCGGCCGCGGCGGATGATGGCGTCGGAGTCGCTACGCTCCTGGAGGTCGCGTCGATCCTGAAAAACGAGCGGCTGAATCGGCCCGTCATTTTCCTGTTCAACGAGGGCGAGGAGCTTGGCCTCATCGGAGCCCGGGCCTTCATGGTCGACCCGCTGAGCGGCCGCGTCGACAGCTTGGTGAACCTCGAAGCGCGCGGGACCACCGGGCCCGTGACGATGTTCGAAACGAGCCTCCCCAACGCCCCCCCGGTTCGCGCCTTTGCCCGAGCGGTCGATCGGCCGTTCGCCAACTCTCTGACCACCGATTTCTACCGTCAGCTTCCCAACTATACTGACGTCAACAGCTTCTCCGAGCGCGGCTGGCTGACCCTCAACTTCGCGATGATCGGGAATGAGACCCGCTACCACAGCCCTGGCGACGACATCGCTTCTCTGGATGCGCGCAGCCTCCAGCACATGGGCGACCAGACACTGAGCCTGGCTCGCGAGTTGTCCGCTGGCACCCCGACAGGCGGAGGCACGTTGCTGTTTGCTGATATCGCCGGGCGGCAGCTGGTCATGCTTCCGGCCGTGGCCGGCTATGGCCTGCTGGGGGTGCTCGTCATCGGATTTGCCGCAATTTCCTTCCGTCGGGGCGGGCTATGGGGCGGGCTGGCAATCGTGGTGACGGGGATTGTCATTGGCGCGGCGCTCGCCTGGGCCGGCACGTTCCTGATGGGCCTCGCGCGGCCGGGAAGCTTCTGGCGGGCTTAGCCGCTGTGGATGCACCTCGCGGCTTACGCCTGCGGCTTGTTCGGCGCGATCGCGGCGCTCGCCTTCATCGGGCGCCGCCTGACCATTCAGCAGCTCCGCTCCAGCTTCTGGCTCGGTTTCCTGCTTTTCGGCGTGGCGATCTTCTTCATCGCTCCAGGCGGAGTGATCTACTTCCTGCTGCCCCCGCTGATCGCGCTCATCGGCGTCCTGGTGAAGCAGGAGCGGATCGGAGCGATTGTCGCGGCGGTGCTTCTCTGGCTGACTTTCGGCGAAATCCTCGCGCTTCTCGGTGACCTGATGAACAACGGTCCGTTCTTCATCTTCGCGCCGCTGGCGCTGATCATTGCAATGCCGTGGCTGATCGAGGCGAAGAGCCTGATCGGGAAGCACGCGACAGCGGTTGCCGCAGCGCTCATGCTCGTGGGCTGAGCAGCGGTCGCGGCTGTTCCCGCCTATTCGGCGGACCGGCAGCAACGCTTCCTGATTCAGCACGCCACCGACACCGCGACCGGCAAGGCGTATTGGTCGATCGTCAACGACCGGGCGCCGCTCCCCAGGAATTACGGCAACGTCGCGGGCTGGCATCGAGCCGAGCTTCCGCACATCGAAGGCAAGCGCTGGATCGCTTCGGCCGCTTCGTTGGCCGACCTCACCGCGCCCAAACTCCAACTGCTGGCCAGCAGCCGAAACGGCGACCTCCGAACCGTCACTTTCCGGCTGGAGACGAACGGTGCGGAAACGATCTTCGTTGAAGGGCCAAAGGACGCGCAAATCGTCTCGGCAGGGTCAGGCAATTTCGTCCGCCCGATCGCCCGCGACACGGAGGGTGAATATTATCTGTCCTGCTTCGGGCGGAGCTGCGATGGCGCGCAACTGCAATTCACGACGCGGAATGCAAATCCGATCGCTTTCACCCTGATCGGCATGCGCCGCGGCTTGCCGGCGACCGCCGGGCCGCTCCTGGGGCAAAGGCCGCGGTTCGCCCGCCCGCAATATTCGCCGGATGCGACGCTGACGATTTCACGAATCTCGCTGTAACCCAATGCGATCCCGTTTGTTATAAAGGGTGATGCAGGCGCCCGGCGCCGCTCGCCGGCGCGCCTCGATCCGAGGAGAGTGCAATGGCAGCGAGAACGATCGCGGGTGCAAGGCAGGCAGCCTCTTTCACGCACAACATTCCGGTGCGGCGCATTACGAGCGCCGACTTGAATGGATCGCTCGCCGACGGCTGGCGCGATTTCATGGAAATGCGCGGCGACATCATCTTCCTGATGATCCTCTACCCGCTGATCGGGATCGTCGCTGCGGTCGCTTTGACCGGAGGCCCCCTCCTTCCCCTGTTCCTCCCGATTGCCGCCGGAATCGGGCTTCTCGGCCCGGTCGCAGCAGTCGGATTCTACGAAATGGCGCGGCGGCGCGAAAGCGGGCTACATTCCAATTGGGCACATTTCCTCGACGTCCGAAAGCGACCGTCGTTCGACGAAATCGTCGCGGTTTCCGGACTGCTTCTCGCGATCTTCGGCCTGTGGCTGCTTGCCGCCGGAGCGCTCTACATCGCGCTGTTCGGATGGGTAGAGCCTGGTTCAGCGGGCACCTTCCTGCGTGATGTCTTCACGACCGGGCAAGGTTGGGCGATGATCCTCATCGGCGGCGTGATCGGCCTCGCTTTCGCGACGCTCGTCCTCGCCATCAGCGTCGTATCGATGCCGATGCTGGTCGACTGCGACGTCGGCGCGGTGAAAGCGGTGAACACTTCGATCCGCGGCGCGAAGGAGAATCCGGCAATGGTCCTGCGCTGGGGCGTCATCGTCGCCGCGCTTCTGATCCTGGGCTCGATCCCGCTGTTCATCGGGCTCGCGGTCGTGCTTCCCTGGCTCGGCTATTCGACCTGGCACCTCTACACGCGCCTGGTCGATCGCAGCGAAATTCCGGCCAGGAAGCGAGCAGGCTAGCGGCCTGGTTTCCCGAGCACTTCTTCGTTGAGGAACCGCTCAATGGTGTTCTGGACATGCGCCTGGCGCAGCTGCCCCGCGGGACGGTGCGTCTGGCCGACATAGAACATCATCTGGAACGGCCGGTTGGCAGCCTGCAGCTCGTCCGCCAGCATCGTCGAATTTTCGAACACGACATTGTCGTCCGACATCCCGTGGATCAGCAGGAACGGCGAGTTGATCCTGAGCGCTCCGGCAAGTGCGTCCGACGACTCGTACGGCTTCGGATCGATCGCGGGATTGCCGAGATAGCGTTCGGTGTAGTGGGTGTCGTATAGCTCCCACTTCGTCACCGGCGCCCCGACGACTCCGGCGGCGTAGAGCCCCTTCGGCGCCTTTTCGAGCATCTTCAGAGTCATGTAGCCCCCGTAGGACCAGCCGTAGGTCGCGATCTTCTTGGAATCGACATAGGGCTGCTTCTGCAGCCAGCGCGCCGCGGTCGCCTGGTCCTCGACCTCGACCGTTCCCATCGCGTGATAAATCTGGTCCTCGAACGCGCGGCCGCGATTGGCCGAGCCGCGATTGTCGACCTGGAAATAGATCCAGCCCTTGCTGACCCAATATTGAGCCATCGGGTTCATCCAGGCGCGGCGGACCTGCTGCGAAGTCGGCCCGCCATAATGTTCGAAGAACACCGGGTATCTCTTCCCAGCCTTCAGCGGCGGCGTGATCATCTCCCAATGGAGGATGCTTCCGTCGGCCGCTTTGAGGGTTCCGTATTTCACCGGCCGCTTGCTCGCCAGATAGGGCGCATAGGGGTGCGAGGCGTCGAGCTTGTTTTCCTCGACCCATGCGATCCGCTTGCCGCTATCATCGGCGACATAGACCTGGGGCGGCTGGTCGGGCGACGAACGTGAGATCAGCAGGTGCGTGCCCGCCTTGTCCATATCCGCGGCGTTCCAGAAGCCCGCCTCGGTCAGGCGCACCGGCTCTCCGGGGTTCAGGTAATCGACCGAATAGACGTGGCTTTCCAGGACTCCGTGCCTGTTGCCAGTGAAGAAGGCGCGGTGGTTCGGTTCATCGACGCCTACCAAGCCGGTCATTTCCCAGTCGCCGTGGGTGAGCGGAATCAACTTGCCGTCCGCGAAGCGATAGAGGTGGTGGAAACCGCTCCGCTCCGATCCCCAGAGGAAGCTTCCGTCCTTGAGCGGACGAAAATCGTCATTGAGGTTGAGCCAGGTGTTCGAGGCTTCGCTCAGCACCGTCCGGCTCGCCCCCGTCGCGGGGTCGACGGCGAGTAGGTCGAGTTGCTTCTGGTCGCGGCTTTCGCGTTGGACGTACAGCGTCTTGCCGTCCTTCGACCATTTGACTCGGGCGAGATAGATGTCGGGATCGGAGCCGAGGTCGACCTTTGCGCGGCCGCTTCCGTCCGGGTTCATCACCCAAAGGGTCACCGCGACGTTCGGAGTTCCGGCCGCTGGATAGCGCTGGTCGTAGACCTTGGTCCCGTTCGCGCCGATGGCCGCGCGGGTGACGACCTGTACCTTCGCCTCGTCATAGCATTCGACGGCGACCCGGCTGTCACCCGGAGCCCACCAGGTGCCGGTTCGCCGGTCCATTTCCTCCTGGGCGACGAACTCGGCGGTCCCGCAGGTTACGGTGCCCTTTCCTTCGGTGGTCAGCGCGCGCTCGGAGCCGGTGGCGAGGTCGATGGCGTGAAGGTTCTGGTCGCGGACGAAGCTAACGAAACGGCCGCCTTCGGAAACGTGGGAGTCGATCTCCGTCGCTGGCGTATCGGTCAGCCGCCGGACCGCTCCGGTCGCGACATCGGCGAGGTACAGGTCGCCATCGACGGGCACGAGGATCGACTTGGCATCCGGCGCCCATTCATATTCGACGATTCCCTTGGTGCCGCCGACGCGGGCGCGCTCGCGCCGCATCTTTTCGGCCTCGGAAATCTCGCCTCCGCCGACCTTGGTCGAATCGACGAGCATCCGCTGAGCGCCTGTGGACGTGTCGAGCGCCCACAGGTCGAACCGCTCACGATCGCTGGCGCGCGGCTTGAGCAGGGTCGCATAGCGGCCGTCGGGCGACAGCTTCAGCTGGCGCGGGGTCGGTCCGGAAAGCTCCGGACTCGCGAAGATTCGCTCGATCGTGAGCTTCTTCTGCGGGACTTCGGGCGGAGGGGCGGAGGCGATAACGAGCGGCGCTGCCGCAAGCAGGAGATGACGCATGGCCGCACCCTAACGGGCGCGGACATTACGGCAAGGTCAGGCCTCGGTCTTCTCGGTGCCTGGCTTCTCGGCCTGCGCGCCCTCGCCACCCGGAATGTCGCGCCGAATGTCGCGGCGCTCGGCAATGCGAGCTGACTTACCCCTGCGGCCGCGCAGGTAATAAAGCTTGGCGCGGCGGACCGCTCCGCGGCGGACGACCTCGATCGAATCGATTCCCGGCGAATAGAGCGGGAAGACTCGCTCGACACCCTCGCCGAAGCTGATCTTGCGGACCGTGAAGCTCGACCCAACGCCCTTGTTCGACCGGGCGATACACACACCTTCGAAATTCTGCACTCGGGCGCGATCGCCTTCGACGACCTTCACGCCGACCTTCAGCGTGTCGCCGGGACGGAATTCGGGGATCTTCTTGTCTGCGGTGAGCGCGTCGATCGCTTCGCGCTCGAGGGTCTCGATCAGGTTCATTTCAAATCAGCCTTCGTATCTCGTCGCCGCGCGCCAGAGGGCGGTGCCTGCGATGCGCCCCCGTGGCGCTCGATCAGGTCCG